>UMHQ01032687.1_pt1 | contig 15523 bp, 9 predicted proteins | sample 1965531 | NCBI WGS metagenome assembly UMHQ01 (sample SAMEA4836098, study PRJEB28245) | human gut metagenome | biome: gut microbiome; material: fecal sample | place: Denmark | collected 2008
GCTATGCGAGCCCCGTCTTTTTTTGTATCGGCCCCTCATTCTCATTGCTCGGCACGCAGAACACCGCTGTCTTCGCCGTGCCAATCCCGTTACCGCTGGGGCGTAAAATTGCGCCATTCGGGCAATAATTTGCGTTGACCTGCTGAAGAATTGCGTTTGCCTTACGGCGACGTATGTCTCCGGCGGTAAGATACTTCGGTATCGCAATTTGGTCTGCGGCCGCCGTGCCGCACGCACAGGGCGCATTCTGCGCCTGCGAAAGGATCCTTGAATAACATGAAGGCAATCATCCCCGCCGCCGGCCTTGGCACGCGTTTTCTGCCTGGCACTAAGTGCACGCCCAAAGAGATGCTGCCGGTGCTCGACAAGCCGGTCATTCAGTATGTCGTTGAGGAGGCACTCGACCCCGAGGAGGTCGACGACGCCATCATCGTTACCTCTCCCGGTAAGCCCGAGCTGCTGAGCTACTTCCAGCCCGACCGTTCGCTCGAGAACCTGCTGCGCGAGCGCGGCAAGAACGCCTATGCCGATGCCGTCGCCCACGCTGGCGGTATGCCGGTCGACTTCCGCTATCAGTACGAGCCCAAGGGCCTCGGCCATGCTATCCGCTCTGCTGCCGACGCCGTGGCAGGGGAGAACTTCCTGGTTCTTCTGGGCGACTACGTTGTGCCTAACCGTGACATCTGCGACAAGATGCTCGCCGTTTCCAAGGAGCACGGTGGCGCTTCGGTTATCGCCGTCGCTGCTTGCTCGCCCGAGGAAGTCAGCCGCTACGGCGTTATCGCCGGCGATCGCGTTGGCTCGCTCGAGGGCTTCGAGAATGCTGCCGACGACGAGCCCGGTGCCGTTTGGCGCATCGGCGGTCTGGTCGAGAAGCCTGCTCCCGAGGCGGCTCCGTCCAACCTGTACATCGTCGGTCGTTACCTGCTGAGCCCGCTGGTCATGGACCTGCTCGCCGATCAGCAGGCCGGCAAGGGCGGCGAGATTCAGCTTACCGACGCCATGGCCCGCTCGCTCGACCGCGAGGCCATGTACGCCGTCGTCATCGACCCGCTCTCGGGCTACGATACCGGCACCCCGTCTGGCTGGATGGCCACCAACGCCCTCATGGCTGCAAGCGATCCTCGCTTTGCCAGCGCCTTCTGGGACGCCATCGACGAGCGCGGCGGTTTGATGCGCAAGTAAGCCTTCGAGCATCGACATTTACGGGTGCAGACTTCGGTCTGCACCCGTTTTTTTAGCCAATGTGACAAAGGGACAATCCCTTTGTCACATCCTGCCGCTTCACCTGATTTCCTTCCAAGCAAAAGGGCCGTCCAGTGAGGGGCGGCCCGATTTGGCTGTGGGTTTGCTTGTCAGGTGCTATTCGACCGGATGGCCGCACTTGGGGCAGAACTTGGCTTCTGGTACGAGTGGGGTGCCGCAGTGGCGGCAGAATTTCGAGGCAGAAGATGCGACCGGCTGCTGGGGCATGACTGTGAGGGGCTCCCCTGACGATTGCCATTGTGTATCAAATGTCGAACCAGCAGAAGGCTGTTGAGCGACCTGTCCCTGCTGGGCATATTTCTTGTGGCGGCTGCGCTTGTGTCTCTTTGCTTTGGGTGCGGTGCCAGCGATGCCTGTTTGAGCTGCGGCGCGCTTTTTGCGACGGATGCAAACGACTGCGATGCCTCCGATGATTATCAGGACAGCCGCAATCCCACCGCCAATAACGATTGGCATGTTGTCCTGGGCAAAGAAGACGAGTTTTTCGATCGGGCTGTACTGGATATTCGACTTGTAGATGTCGATGTGCAGCTTCGTGGGGTCTTCGGCGTCGGAATAGTTCACAACGATTTTTTGGTCGTTATCAACGAATTCGGGGGAGCCAGAGCAATCCGATTTGGTTTTACAGTCGACCCTCTGGCCTGTCTTGGCGTCGATGAGGCGGATTGCACCCGAATCATCGTTTGAGAACATGTTTGAGACCCGGCTCAGTGCGATATCGCTATTCCTCGAGATGTCGCTGATATCAAGCGACATCTCGTCATCACTCCTAACAATATAACGAATTTGCTTCCCGGTGTTTGGGTCGATGACAATGGTGTCGAAATTGTCCCCAGTAATGGCTAGGTAATAATATCCCCAAGTGTCATAGATAGCGATTTTATTACCGTCGGCTACTTTATCGATGTTACCGTCATAGTCTGCGACGAAATTGGTTGAGTATAGTTCATCATCATCGCTTACAGTCTCTATGAGCAACATGTCGGACCCGTATGCCCTGGTTACGCCATTACATTGGGCGTCACCTGGTATCTCTTTAATTGACGTAGAGCCATCGGGAATGTTAATTATCTTGAGTTTTCGATTCGAGCAGACATACAGACGCTTTCCGTCCCTTGAGGGGACGCCATTTAAATCGTCTTTTTCGAACTTGTATGTAAATGTTTTCTCATTTGATTGCAGATTGAAAACGTATACTTCCCCATATTTGCCTTTTGAACAATAGGCAGTTAAGGTGTTTCCGTCTTCGCTAAGCTCACCGAGGCCAATATCTGATTTCTTTGCGAGTATGGGGTGAGCGACCTGCTCTTGATTTTGGACGGAATAGACGATGACCTTGCCGTCCTCCAGCCAATAAAGATGCTCGTTGTCCCAGGTGCTCTGGACACTGGATAGGCAGGATTTCGGTATGTCGATAGGAGTGACTTCACCGCTCCTAAGATCAAGCCGTGAATAACCGTAATATACATTATTATCGTTATCGTCAAGGTCATAGTCATAGTCTTTGATGATGGCATAATTGCCGTCATCCGTGAACCACGCAGATGGATCCTCGCCTTCGACGTCGACAGTTAGCGACTTTTCCAGCTCCGGTGTCGGCAGGCCGTCAGCTAATGCTGCGGGGGGGTGGCCAGCGGGGTCAGCGCCGCTACGATGCCGATTGTGACGGCGGCGATCCTCCCGCCTTTTCGGATGCTCTTAAACATGGCAATCCTTTCTTTAGGCTATAAGTAACTATCCAGTATCTTCATGCCGGATTCGAAGAATCTGTTGCGCAACATTGCCAAACGGGTGCAACAAGGCGGCGGCCCCTTTGCCATAACCTGCCGGAAACTTCGACCCACAATTTGGTCGAATTCTGGGATGCGCTTTCCGGTTGGGGCCTCTAGCGGAAACTACGACCCGGAATATCGGCTCAGAACGGGATATGCTTTCCCAAACAGGGCTCAACCGGAAACTGCGTCCCAGTTAGGGGCCTCAAAACGGGACGCAGTTTCCGCCTGATCAACCCTCGCCGCCATTCCGCCATTCAGCAGCGCGCATCAGCAGTGCTGTTCACAGAAAATATATGAACAGGTGTTCGATACATACCTATCTACCTGCATCTTTTCTGTCGAAAAACTTTGCTACTCCAAAAACTCAATCGCGTCAAGGCTTTTCTTGCCCAACGGTCGGTACCTGATAAACTATTAGGTTGCGATAACTGGCGAAGCTATGCCTCGCCAACCCACCGAGCATTTCCGTGAAGGAGGAAAAACCTGGTGACCTACGCATACACTGCCACTGAGCGCAAGCGCGTCAGCTTCGGGAAAATCCCGGAGGCCATGGAGCTCCCCAACCTTATCTCTGTTCAAAGGGAATCCTTTGAGCGTTTTAAGGACGAGGGCCTTCGTGAGGCGTTCAAGGAATCCAGCCCCATCCAGAGCCAGAACCATGTTCTCGAGGTTACCTTCGGCGAGCATCAGTTCGGCGACCCCGCGCACACCGTCGAGGAGTGCCGCGAGAAGGATATGACCTATCAGGCTCCGCTTCTGACCGACGTCCGTCTCACCAACAAGGAGACCGGCGAGATCAAGGAGCAGCTCGTCTTCATGGGCGACTTCCCCATGATGACCGATCAGGGCACCTTCATCATCAACGGTACCGAGCGTATCGTCGTCTCGCAGCTCGTCCGCTCCCCGGGCGTGTACTACAGCTCCGAGATGGATTCGGGCAAGCAGATTTACAAGGCCCAGATCATCCCGTCCCGCGGTGCCTGGCTTGAGTTTGAGGTCGACAAGCGCGACCAGCTCATGGTCTCCATCGACCGTAAGCGCAAGCAGAGCGCCACGATGTTCCTGCGCGCCCTTGGCATCGCCGTCACCAACGACGACATCATCGAGCTGCTCGGCAACTCCGATGTGATCAAGCGCACCCTGGAGCGCGACACCGCCCTCACCCGCGAGGACGCCCTCATCGAGATCTACCGTCGCCTGCGCCCGGGCGAGCCTCCCACCGTGGACGCTTCCCGCAGCCTGCTCGAGGGCCTGCTCTTTAACCCGCAGCGCTACGATCTGGCCCGCGTCGGCCGTTACAAGGTCAACAAGAAGCTCAACCTCACCACCGAGGAAGAGGTCACGGTGCTCACCGACGAGGATATCGTCGCCACCCTCCGTTACCTGCTGTCCCTCGCTGCCGGCGAGCAGGGCTTCAAGGTCGACGACATCGACCACTTCGGCAACCGCCGCATCCGCACCGTCGGCGAGCTCGTCGCCAACCAGTTCCGTATCGGCATGAGCCGTATGGAGCGCGTCGTCCGTGAGCGCATGAGCTCCCAGGACATCGACGAGATCACCCCGCAATCGCTCATCAACATCCGCCCGATCGTGGCCTCCATCAAGGAGTTCTTCGGTTCCTCGCAGCTCTCGCAGTTCATGGACCAGGCGAACCCCCTGACCGGTCTGACCCACAAGCGCCGTCTGTCCGCACTCGGCCCTGGTGGTCTTGCCGGCCACAAGTCCGGCTCCAGCCGCCGCACCAACGTGCCGACGGCCGTCCGCGACGTTCACAATTCGCACTACAGCCGCATGTGCCCGATCGAGACCCCCGAAGGCCCCAACATCGGCCTGATCGGCTCGCTCGCCCTCTACGCCCGCGTCAACGAGTACGGCTTCATCGAGGCCCCGTTCCGTCGCGTCGAGAACGGCGTTGCCACCGATCAGATCGACTGGATGACCGCTGACGAGGAAGAGAAGCACGTCATCGCGCCGGCCAACACGCCGCTTGATCCCAAGACCAACGAGTTCATCACGACCGATGCCGAGGGCAAGATCGTCCGCCCCCACACCGTGATCGCCCGTACTCGCGACTTCGACGGCTCCTTCGGCGCCCCCGCCGACGTGCCTGTCGAGGACGTCGACTACATGGACGTCTCGCCGCGTCAGATGCTCTCCGTCGCAGCCACGCTGATTCCGTTCCTTGAGCACGACGACGCCAAGCGTACGCTGATGGGCGCCAACATGCAGCGTCAGGCCGTGCCGCTGGTTCACCCCGCCGCTCCCTATGTCGGTACCGGCATGGAGCGTCGCGCCGCTCTGGACTCCGGCGAGGTCACCCTGGCCAAGAACGCCGGCGAGGTCATCTTTGCCGACGCCGCCAAGATCATCGTCAAGCATGCCGGCGGTATGGACGAGTATCACCTGGCCAAGTACCAGCGCTCCAACCAGTCCACCTGCATCAACCACCGTCCGCTCGTGCGCGTCGGTGATACCGTTGAGCAGGGCGAGCCTCTGGCCGACGGTCCTTCGACCGATCACGGCGAGCTCGCACTGGGCCAGAACCTCACCGTGGCCTATATGCCGTGGGAAGGCTTTAACTACGAGGACGGTATCGTCGTGTCCGAGCGCCTGGTGGCCGAGGACCTGCTGACGACCATCAACATCACCCGTCACGAGATCGACGCCCGCGACACCAAGCTCGGCCCCGAGGAGATCACCCGCGAGATTCCGAACCTCTCCGAGGACATGCTTGCCAACCTCGACGAGGACGGCATCATCCGCATCGGCGCCGAGGTCGGCCCTGGCGACATCCTGGTCGGCAAGGTCACGCCTAAGGGCGAGAGCGCTCTGACTGCCGAGGAGCGCCTGCTGCGCGCCATCTTCGGTGCCAAGGCCCACGACGTCCGCGACACCTCCCTTAAGATGCCTCACGGCGCTTATGGCCGCGTCATCGACGTCGTCCGCTTTAGCCGCGAGAACGGCGACGACCTGGCTCCCGGCGTCAACGAGCAGGTGCGCGTCTACGTCGCCCAGCGTCGTAAGATCCAGCAGGGCGATAAGATCGCCGGCCGCCACGGCAACAAGGGTGTTATTTGTAACGTTCTGCCGGTCGAGGACATGCCCTACATGGCTGACGGTACCCCGATCGACGTTATCCTCAACCCGCTGGGCGTTCCTTCGCGTATGAACGTCGGCCAGCTGCTCGAGTGCCACCTTGGCTGGGCTGCCGCCTGCGGTTGGGATACCGAGCAGGCCGACTCCGACAAGTACGTCCCCGGTCCGTTCTTCACCGCCACGCCCGTCTTCGACGGCGCCAAGGAGGACGAGATCGCCGAGGTCATCCGTCGTGCCAACAAGAACATGCTCAACAAGGCCACCGCTGCCTTTGGCGATCACATGCGCCCCGAGTTCGTCACCCAGCTTGACGAGCGCGGCAAGACCCGCCTGTTCGACGGCCGCACCGGCGAGGAGTTCCGCGAGCCCATTACCGTGGGTACGTCCTACATCCTCAAGCTCGGCCACATGGTCGACGACAAGATCCACGCCCGTTCGACCGGCCCTTACAGCCTGGTTACCCAGCAGCCTCTGGGCGGCAAGGCTCAGTTCGGCGGCCAGCGCTTCGGCGAGATGGAAGTTTGGGCACTGTACGCTTACGGTGCTTCCAACGTCCTGCAGGAGATCCTGACCGTCAAGTCCGACGATACCGTGGGCCGCGTCAAGACCTACGAGTCCATCGTCAAGGGCGAGAACGTTCCTGTCCCGGGTATCCCCGAGTCCTTCAAGGTTCTCGTCAAGGAGATCCGCTCCCTCGCACTGGACATCGAGCCCATGCACGATGCCGACGAGGACGCCTCCGCCCCTGTGACCGCCGAGGAGACCTCCGCTCTCGACGACCTGGCTGCGCTCGCCGGCGTTGACGCCGACATCGAGGCCGAGGATGCCGAGACCGCCGAGGCGCCCGAGGCTGTCGCCGCCACGACCACTGATAAGGAGTAGTTGACTGTGGCAGATTTCGAAGCTACTGATTTTGACTCGGTAAAGATCTCCCTTGCCTCCGCCGACCAGATCCGTTCCTGGTCGCACGGTGAGGTCAAGAAGCCGGAGACCATCAATTACCGTACCCTCAAGCCCGAGAAGGACGGCCTGTTCTGCGAGAAGATCTTCGGTCCCGCAAAGGACTGGGAGTGCTCCTGCGGCAAGTACAAGGGCATCCGCTTTAAGGGCATCGTCTGCGAGCGCTGCGGCGTCGAGGTCACCTCGGCCAAGGTGCGTCGCGACCGCATGGGCCACATCGAGCTCGCCGCTCCCGTGTCCCACATCTGGTACTTCAAGAGCCCCACGAGCTTCCCGATGAGCCGTATGCTCGACATCAAGTCCAAGGACCTCGAGAAGGTTCTGTACTTTGCCAGCTACATCATCACCGAGGTTGACTACGAGGCCCGCGAGGCCGACGCCGACGACCTGCGCGAGGAGCTCGCCGCCGATCTGGAAGAGATCGATGCCGAGTGCGCCCGCCAGATCGAGTCCCTCAAGGAGCAGGGCAACCCCGAGAACTTTGACGAGTTCTCCGACGAGGAGCCGCTGACCCCCGAGGAGATCGCCTCTGGCATCGTCGACATCGAGGAAGAGTGCAAGGACGAGAAGCAGCTCCGCACGGACGCCTTCAACGCCTTCATGAAGCTCAGCGAGCGCGACCTCATTTCCGATGAGCCGCTGTTCCGCGAGATGACCCGTTACTACTCCATGTACTTCAAGGGTGGCATGGGTGCCGAGGCCGTCCGCGACCTGCTCGCTGCCATCGACCTCCCCTCCGAGGCCGAGAAGCTCAAGGCCATCATCGCCGACGAGGACTCCCAGAAGCAGAAGCGCGAGAAGGCCGTCAAGCGCCTCGAGGTCGTTGACGCCTTCCTGAAGGGCGGCAACAGCCCCGCGAACATGATCCTGGATGTCATCCCGGTCATTCCGCCCGATCTGCGCCCGATGGTCCAGCTCGACGGCGGCCGCTTCGCCGCGTCCGACCTCAACGACCTGTATCGTCGCGTGATCAACCGTAACAACCGACTCAAGCGCCTGCTCGACCTGGACGCCCCTGCGATCATCGTGAACAACGAGAAGCGCATGCTCCAGGAGTCCGTGGACGCCCTGTTCGACAACGGCCGTCGTGGTCGCCCGGTCTCTGGCCGTGGCGGTCGCCCGCTCAAGTCGCTCGCCGAGGCCCTCAAGGGCAAGCAGGGTCGTTTCCGTCAGAACCTGCTGGGCAAGCGCGTCGACTACTCCGGTCGTTCGGTAATCGTTACCGACCCCAAGCTGCTGCTGCACCAGTGCGGTCTGCCTAAGACCATGGCGCTGGAGCTCTTCAAGCCCTTCGTTATGAAGCGCCTGGTCGAGCTCGGCAAGGTCGAGAACATCAAGGGCGCCAAGCGCGCTATCGACCGCGGTGCCACCTTTGTGTGGGACATCCTCGAAGAGGTCATCGACGGCCGCGTCGTGCTGCTCAACCGTGCACCGACCCTGCACCGTCTGTCCATCCAGGCCTTTGAGCCGGTGCTGGTCGAGGGCAAGGCTATCCACCTACATCCGCTGGTCTGCTCGCCCTTCAACGCCGACTTCGACGGCGACCAGATGTCTGTCCACGTGCCGCTGTCCAGCCAGGCTCAGGCCGAGGCCCGCGTGCTTATGCTCTCTGCGAACAACCTGCGCTCGCCGGCATCCGGCAAGCCGGTCAACATCCCCTCGCAGGACATGATCATCGGTGTGTACTACCTGACCCAGGTCCGCGACGGTCTGCCGGGCGAGAACCACGTGTTCTCGAGCTTCGACGACGCGCTGCACGCCTATGACTGCCGCTCCGAGGTCGACATGCAGGCCAAGATTCAGGTCCGCGTGTCCGCTGCCGATGCCAACGTCATCAACGAGGACGGCACCCGTATCTTCCGCGTCAAGAACGGCAAGAACGAGTTTGTCGACTACGACGTCACCGGCAACAAGACCGCGCGCTTCGAGACCTCTATCGGCCGCATCATCTTCAACCGCCAGTGCCTGCCCGAAGACTACGAGTTCATGAACTACAAGATGGTCAAGGGCGACGTGGCCAAGCTGGTTGCGGACTGCTGCGATCGTTACCCCGAGGCCAAGGTTGGCCCGATTCTCGACGCCATCAAGTACTCCGGCTTCCACTACGCTACCCGCGCCGGCCTCACCATCTCGGTGTGGGACGCTCTCATCCCTGCCGAGAAGCAGGAGCTGCTCGATCGCGCCCAGGCCAACGTCGACCAGATCAACGAGTACTTCGAGGAGGGCTTCATCAACGAGACGGAGCGCCACATCGAAGTCGTTAACGAGTGGACCGCTTGTACCGATAAGGTTGCAGCGCTCATGCTCGACATGTTCGACGAGGAGAACCCGCTGTACATGATGGCCGACTCTGGCGCCCGTGGTTCTAAGACCCAGCTGCGTCAGCTCGGCGGCATGCGTGGCCTGATGGCAGACATGTCCGGCGAGACGATCGACCTTCCCATTAAGGCGAACTTCCGCGAGGGTCTGCTGCCGCTCGAGTACTTCATTTCGACCTACGGCGCCCGTAAGGGCCTGGTCGATACCGCATCCCACACTTCGGACTCTGGTTACCTGACCCGTCGTCTGGTCGACGTGGCCCAGGACGTCATCGTCCGCGAGGAGGACTGCGGTACGCACGAGGGCGTCACCTACAACCTCATCATCCCCGGCACCACCGACCTCAACACCGACCTCGTTGGCCGTTGCTTCATCGAGGACGTCGTGGCTCCCGATGGCACCGTGCTCTTTGAGCAGGACGGCTACATCGAGAAGGTCGCCGACATCCAGAAGATGGTCGATGCGGGCCTCAAGAAGGTCAAGCTTCGCGCGCTGCTCACCTGCCGCTCCAAGTATGGCGTGTGCCAGAAGTGCTACGGCTGGGATCTTTCCACCCGTCGTCCGGTCGCCATCGGTACTGCCGTCGGCATTATTGCCGCCCAGTCCATCGGCGAGCCCGGTACGCAGCTTACGATGCGTACCATTCACTCCGGCGGCGTCGCTGGCGTCGACGATATTACGCAGGGTCTGCCTACGGTCAGCCGTATGTTCGATATCGTCGGCAACGTCAACGAGAAGATCCTGGGTCGCGAGGCTGAGCTGGCTCCGTACTCCGGTCACCTCTCGATTAAGCCCGAGAAGTCCGAGTACGTGCTGACGCTCACCGACTCCGAGGATCACACCCGTGTCCTCGACGAGCGTCGCGTCCCCGCTTCGGTGCGCTTTATGCCCGAGATCGAGGACGGCTGCGAGGTTCGCGCCGGCGACCAGATCACCAAGGGCTTCGTCAACTTCCGCAACCTGCGCAAGCTGACCGACATCGAGTCGACGATGCACACCTTCGTCGAGAGCGTCAAGGACGTCTACACCAGCCAGGGCGTTGACCTGAACGACAAGCACATCGAGGTGCTCGCACGTCAGATGCTGCGTCGCGTTCAGATCACCAACCCCGGCGACTCCAAGTACCTGCTTGGTCAGTACGTCGACCGCTACGAGTTCGCCGACGAGGTCGAGCGCGTTGCCCGTCTGGGCGGTCAGGCTCCCGTGGCCGAGCCCGTCATCCTGGGTACGCTCAAGGTCGCGTCCAACATCGACTCCTGGCTGTCGAGCGCTTCGTTCATCCGTACCGCCGGCGTCCTTACCGAGGCTGCCATCGAGGGCAAGGTCGATCACCTGCTCGACCTTAAGTCCAACGTTATCGTCGGTAAGAAGATCCCGGCTGGTACCGGCCTCAAGCCGTACGCCAACGCCAAGCTGACGTATCGTACGGCCGACGGCTACGTGGACATCGACGGCCCGGCTTCGCCCAACGCCAAGTCGCTGCCCGAGTGGGCTCCTGTTGAGCTCAAGGACCTGGACGAGCAGCTCCCGCAGCAGCTCGACTGGGCCGGCTACGACGAGTTCGGTGGCGCTGACGGTTCGTTCACCCGCAACGGCCACACCATCTCCGCCGAGAAGGCTCGCCTGTACCTGTTCGACGACCTGGGCGTGTCGCAGCGCTGGACCAACAAGTTCAGTGAGGTCGGCATCGAGACGGTCGGCGACCTGGTCGGCAAGTCCGAGGAGGATCTGCTGCGCATCGATGGTATCGGTGCCAAGGCGATCGAGGAGCTCCGTGACGGCCTTGAGGCCCACGACCTGCTCTACATCCTCGAGAACAACGACGACGTTGCCGACGAGGAAGACCTCTCGCAGCTGCTGCAGATGGTCTTTAGCCCCGACGGTCCGGACGACATCCTGCTGGGCACCTCTGCCGCGCCGACGCATCACGCCGACGCCGACGAGGAGCTCCTGGGTGCTCCGATCGACGACAAGAAGGCTCCCGCCAACGGCGCGATCAACGAGGACATGGCTTCCCTTGACGAGCTGCTTAACCAGCTCGTGGACACCGACGACGCCGAAGAGGCCAAGGACAACGACGAGGAGTAATTTCCTAGTACGTTAACCGTCCTTCCAAAGACCCGTTTCCCAACAGGGAAGCGGGTCTTTTTGTTAAAGAAAACCTGCCAAAAAGGGACAGGTATATTTTGGTAGGTTTTTCCTGCTTGAATTTGAAACATTTCGCCCGACAAGAGCGTATCTAAGGTGAGGGCCTCACCAAGAATTATTAACGTCACCGGGAGGTGATTATGGAAGAACAAGCATTTAGACAGGCGGTCGAAGACCACCGGGATGTCGTGTTTCGGATCGCGTTGACGTACCTGCGTGATCGCGCCGACGCCGACGATATCGCTCAAGACGTCTTTCTGAAGTTACTCAAAAGCGATGCGCAATTTGAAAGCTGGGAACATCTTCGTCGATGGCTTATCCGGGTCACGATCAATGAATGCAAATCTCTCTTTCGAAAGCCATGGAGGCGTGTGGAGGATATTGAGAACCTGGCCGAGTCGCTTTCGACAGCGCAGGATGAGACCAAGGCCGTCCTGTCAGATGTCATGCGGCTTCCGGAACGATTCCGTATCCCCATCGTGCTCTATTACTATCTGGGCTTTTCGACCTCAGAGATTGCCGAGTTGTTGCATGTACCAGCCGCGACCGTTCGAACGCGTTTAGCTCGTGGTCGATCGAAGCTCAAATTCATCCTAGAGGAGGGCGACCGTGAAATCCAATCAAATCAAGCAGGCCTTCGAGTCCGTCCAAGCCGATAGCGATCTTGCTGACCGTGTTCTTTATGCCGCTGCTGGTGAGCCGCTTCGCCGAAAGGGTCACGCGAAGCCTCTGTATGTTGCCGTGATCGGATGCCTTGCCGGAGTGCTGGCGACCGGAGGGGTCGCCTACGCCGTCGTCAATTCCAGCTATTTTGCCTCTGCCTGGGGAAACCACGGCAACGGGGATTCCATTACCTGGACCAACGGCGGCTCATCGGGAACTAAATATACCTACACCAGAGAGTTTGGCGATGGCATCGCGCCCCAAAGCCTGGAAGGCGCAGTCCAGGAGGTTAATCTGTCCGTCGAGGGCAACGGCTATACGCTTGATATCCATGAGATGGCAATCGACCAAAACGGCTGCGGAGCCGTGACGTTTACGTTGTCCAATCCAAATGGAGTTAACTACTACAAGCCAGCAGCAGAGATTGGCGAACTTGTTCTCTATGGTGAAGAAGAGCAGGGCATCGGCACGCCCGATATGAAGTTCGGCGAGGAATGGCCTGACACACGCAGCACAATTGATAAGGACACATCAAGCGATACTGTCATTAATGGCACGATGTACTTTGCCGCTATGGATCGCGAGCGAGATTTGCAACATGCTGTCACCTGGAATATCCATTGGACCGAGGGTGAAGGTGAGAGTGCGAGGCGGTTTGAGGCGTCGACACCCGAGTTCAATATTGGAGCGTACGTCGATACAAAGGAACTCCGCTCCGGTGACTCGCCTCTTGAGATTAGCCCGTTTTCCATCCAGACGTACATCGATGATTTGGGCTATGAAGCAGTTGATAATAAGCTGACCGTCAGCTACAAGGATGGATCGGAGCAGATTATCGAAGATGACGACGCAGGGGTGTTCAACTTATATTTTTCTTATGGGCGCAATAGCGGAGAGAACATCTGGGTGCCAACGAAGTTGATTGATGTCGATCAAGTTGTCTCGGTAACCCTTGAAATTGTGAGGTATACATCAACAGGGGAGACCGAAACGAAAGAGCCCTTTACCATCGTCTATTCGTAAGATTTGGGGTCGCTTCCTACTAGGGGAAGCGGCCTTCTTTGCGGTAAATGGGCGGTTAGACCGCACGATATTCGCCTGCATTTCTGAAGTATGCGGCAAAATCTTGATGGGTCGACCACACCGTATATGCTCAAGCGTTCTACCTGCGGGTTTGTTATCGAAAAATCCCTGGGTGCTCGGTAAGTTCATAATTTGCCGCATACTTCCGAAAACACCGTCAATCTACAGTGTTAGTGAGGTCGGATCACCGCTGGAGCGCGACGTTTCCCCAGATAAAACCGACCAAAATAAACCTGTCCCTTTTTGGCAGGTAACGTTGCCCCAACGAGCACGTCGGATTCCTGTGCCGCCCGGCCCGGGAATCCGCCCCCGCGCACAGGAGGGGATTCCTTTTGTGTAGGCTTTGCGGAAATGTGCCAATTTTGGGATACGCCCGGCGGCGTGGTCTGTTGACGACACAGCTAACGGCACGTATCCTATCGAACTGCGTGTTTCGTAGGGGGATGCTGACCCCTCGATTCAAGCCGTTGCACTTTACAGAAAGCTGGAATCATTCGAGAAGGAGTACGCTTTGCCTACTATTAACCAGCTGGTTCGCCAGGGCCGTCGTTCCGTGCCCAAGAAGTCCAAGAACGCTGCTCTGCAGCACAACTCCCAGAAGCGCGGCGTGTGCACCCGCGTCTTCACCACGAGCCCCAAGAAGCCGAACTCGGCTCTTCGTAAGGTTGCCCGTGTTCGCCTTGTCAACGGCATCGAAGTTACTGCTTACATCCCGGGTGAGGGCCACAACCTGCAGGAGCACTCCATCGTGCTCGTCCGCGGCGGTCGTGTCCGTGACCTCCCTGGTGTCCGTTATCACGTCATCCGTGGCGCCTACGACGCTGCTCCGGTCCAGAACCGTATGCAGGCCCGTTCCAAGTACGGTGCTAAGCGCCCCAAGGCCAAATAAGCCAGATAACGTTTTGATACTTTCGCCGTGTGCCGCCTAAGCGCCGCACGGTAGACACTTAAGGAGATTTCACATGCCGCGTCGTGCAGCAGCTAATCGTCGTGAGGTTCAGCCTGACGCCGTTTACAACAACCGCCTGGTGACTCAGCTCATCAACAAGGTCCTTCTTGACGGCAAGAAGGCCACCGCTGAGCGCATCGTTTACACCGCTTTCGAGATCGTTGCCGAGAAGTCCGAGGGTGGCGACGCTCTCGCTACCTTCAAGAAGGCTATGGACAACGTCAAGCCCACGCTCGAGGTTAAGCCCAAGCGTGTCGGTGGCGCTACCTATCAGGTCCCGATGGAGGTCAACTCCCGTCGTTCCACCGCTCTGGGTATCCGCTGGATCGTCAACTTCTCCCGCGCTCGCAAGGAGAAGACCATGGCCGAGCGTCTCGCCAACGAGATCCTCGACGCTTCCAACGGCCTGGGCGCTTCCGTCAAGAAGCGTGAGGACGTCTTCAAGATGGCCGAGGCCAACCGCGCGTTCTCTCACTATCGTTGGTAAGTTAAGGTAAGGAACTAACATGGCTAAGCCTAAGTACAAGCTTTCCGATACCCGTAACATCGGCATCATGGCTCACATCGATGCCGGTAAGACCACCACGACCGAGCGTATTCTTTACTACACCGGTAAGACCCACAAGATCGGTGAGGTCCATGAGGGCGCTGCCACCATGGACTGGATGGTTCAGGAGCAGGAGCGCGGCGTAACCATTACCTCCGCTGCTACCACGTGCTTCTGGAACAAGGACGGTAAGGACTACCGCATCCAGATCATCGACACCCCGGGCCACGTTGACTTTACCGCCGAGGTCGAGCGCTGCCTGCGCGTCCTCGATGGCGCTGTCGCCGTCTTCGACGCCGTTGCCGGCGTTCAGCCCCAGTCTGAGACCGTTTGGCGTCAGGCTTCTACCTTCAACGTCCCCCGCATCGCCTTCATCAACAAGTATGACCGCGTGGGTGCTGACTTCTTCAACGCTATCGAGACCATGAAGGATCGTCTCGACGCTAACGCCGTGGCCGCTCAGGTCCCGATGGGCGCCGAGGACAACTTCTGGGGCGTCATCGACCTCGTCACCATGACCGCATGGGACTTCAAGGCCGACGACAAGGGCATGACCTACCCCGAGCCGATGGACGAGATCCCGGCTGAGTTCGCCGACATCGCTGCCACCAAGCGCGAGGAGCTCCTCGACGCTGCTGCCAGCTTTGACGACGAGCTCATGGAGAAGATCCTCATGGAGGAGGACTTCACCGTCGAGGAGCTCAAGGCTGCTCTGCG
>UMHQ01062033.1_pt1 | contig 15441 bp, 9 predicted proteins | sample 1965531 | NCBI WGS metagenome assembly UMHQ01 (sample SAMEA4836098, study PRJEB28245) | human gut metagenome | biome: gut microbiome; material: fecal sample | place: Denmark | collected 2008
ATCCGCCTTTCCCAATGTGTAACTCATCTTTGACAAACCTACATTTTTTCCGCCGGAAACCCTGCCCCTCCCCTTGCGGTTGTTCGGGCGGATATGGTAAAATATATTGTTTTTCTCTTTCCCCCAAACGGGGACTATGCACAGATTCGGAGGAGCCCTTCACAGGGGCGGTCCTCCTTCTGCCCCCCTGGGTTCCGGCCGCCGCCGGGCCTGTGCGGGAGGCATCCTATTGACTGAGATACGCTGATTGAAGCTGGAGGGAATCACATGTCTTTGGAATCGGAAATCAAGCGCCGGCGCACCTTCGCCATCATCTCCCACCCGGACGCCGGTAAGACTACCCTGACCGAGAAGTTCCTGCTGTACGGCGGGGCCATCGCCCAGGCCGGCCAGGTAAAGGGCAAGAAGAACACCCGGGCGGCCACCTCCGACTGGATGGAGATTGAAAAGCAGCGCGGCATCTCGGTGACCTCCTCGGTAATGCAGTTCCAGTACGAGGGCTTCTGCATCAACATTCTGGACACCCCGGGCCACCAGGACTTCTCGGAGGACACCTACCGCACCCTCATGGCCGCCGACTCCGCCGTCATGGTCATCGACGCGGCCAAGGGCGTGGAGGCCCAGACCCGGAAGCTGTTCAAGGTGTGCGCCATGCGGGACATCCCCATCTTCACCTTCATCAACAAGATGGACCGGGAGGCCCGGGACCCCTTTGAGCTGTGCGAGGAGCTGGAGCACGAGCTGGGCATCGACACCTACGCGGTGAACTGGCCCATCGGCTGCGGCAAGGAGTTCAAGGGCGTGTACGACCGGCAGAACCGGAAGGTGATCCACTTCACCTCCAACACCAACGCCCGGGCGGCCACCGCCACTGAGATCGAGCCCGACGACCCCGCCCTGGCCGACCTGATCGGGGCGGACAAGCGGGAGCAGCTCATGGGGGAGATCGAGCTGCTGGACGGGGCCTCCTGCGACTTTGACCTGGAGCGGGTGCGCCACGGCAAGCTGTCTCCGGTGTTCTTCGGCTCCGCCCTCACCAACTTCGGCGTGGAGCCCTTCCTGGAGGAATTTTTACGCATGACCACCTCCCCCCTGCCCCGGAAGGCGGGGGACGAGGTCATCGACTCCTTTGACCCGGACTTCTCCGCCTTCGTCTTTAAAATCCAAGCCAACATGAACAAGGCCCACCGGGACCGCATCGCCTTCATGCGGGTGGTGTCCGGCAAGTTCGAGGCGGACCGGGAGGTCTACCACGTCCAGGGCAAGAAAAAGATCCGCCTCTCCCGGCCCCAACAGCTTATGGCCGCCGAGCGGGAGATCATCGAGGAGGCCTACGCCGGGGACATCATCGGCGTGTTTGACCCGGGCATCTTCTCCATCGGGGACACCCTGTGTGCCCCGGGCAAGAAGTTCCAGTTCGACCCCATCCCCACCTTCGCCCCGGAGCACTTTGAGCGCATCCGCTCGGTGGACACCATGAAGCGCAAGCAGTTCCTCAAAGGGGTGGAGCAGATCGCCCAGGAGGGCGCCATCCAGATCTTCAAGACCCCCTACTCCGGCATGGAGGAGGTCATCGTGGGCGTGGTGGGCACCCTGCAGTTCGACGTGCTGGAGTACCGCCTGCGCAGCGAGTACAACGTGGAGCTGTACAAGGAGGGCCTGCCCTACGAGTACCTGCGCTGGATCGTGAAGGAGGACGAGGACGCCCCCGCCCTGAAGGAGGAGGACCTGCTGCTCCCCAACGACGCCAAGCTGGTGGAGGACTACAAGGGCAACCAGCTGCTGCTGTTCGCCTCCCAGTGGTCCATCCAGTGGGTGCAGGACCGGAACAAGAACCTGAAGCTGGCCGAGTTCGGCGGGGCCAAGTTTTAAGACGGCCTGCCGGAGCCTGCCCTCCCCCCTGTCCCCAGACCAATGGACCCGCCCCCAGCGGCGCGAACGCGTCCGGGGGCGGGTTTTTCATCCCCCTTCTAAACGGCCCCGCTGCCGCATACAGTAGGATGACGGACCTACACAGGATAAGGGGGAGACGGCATGGGGGACAAGCGGCGCAGGAGAGACCCGCTCCGTCCGCTGCGGAGAGGGGTAGGGCTGGGGCTGGCCCTGGCGGCGGCGTGGGGGGTGAGCCTCACCGCCGACCTGTCGGGGGCCTGGTCGGCCCTCCAGAGATGGGCCTCCGACTCCCAGGCGGTGGTGGCCCTTATGGCCGGGGAGCTGGGCCAGCCCCCGGCGGAGACCGCCCTGGCGGGGCTGGACGGCTGGGGCAGGCTGCTGGTGGAACAGTCCGCCCTCCTGTCCGCGGGGACCGAGGCGGTGGCCCAGCGGCGGCAGGCGGAGGAGGAGACCTCCCCCGCAGAGCCCGTCCCCAATCTGGACGCGGAGGACAACGACGACCAGACCCAGGTGGAGCTCCAGCCCCCGGCGGAGCCAGACGACGTGGTGGAGACCACCAGCGTGGGACAGGAGGGGGGCCACTACCTGAGCCAGGACGGGGTGTACCTCTACAACCGCTCCGGGAAAGAGCTGGACCCCTCGGTGCTGTCCGCCGGTTCGGTGAGCTTCACCCTGGGGGAGGGCCCCCAGATCCTGATTCTCCACAGCCACGGCAGCGAGGCCTACTCCCAGAACGACGGGGACCTGTACCAGGAGAGCGACTCCTTCCGCACCACCGACTGCGCCCACAACGTGGTCCGGGTGGGGGAAGAGATGGCGGAGGTCTTCCGCGCCCACGGGTTCCAGGTGGTCCACGACACCAACCTGTACGACTACCCGGCGTATAACGGGGCCTATGACCGGTCCCAGGCGGCGGTGAAGGACTGGCTGGCCAAATATCCCACCATCAAAATCATTCTGGACGTGCACCGGGACGCCCTGGTGGGGACGGACGGGGCCATCTATAAACTGATCTCCCAGGAGAACGAAAAAAAGGCGGCCCAGGTGATGCTGGTGGTGGGCACCGACAGCGGCGGGGCCAGCCACCCGGGCTGGGCCGACAACCTGGCCCTGGCTGTCCGATTCCAAAAGGAGCTCATCTCCGACTACGTGAGCCTGGCCCGGCCCATCGCCCTGCGCAGCAGCAGCTACAACCAGGAGCTCTCCCCCGGCTCCCTGCTGGTGGAGGTGGGGGGCCACGGCAACACCCTCACCGAGGCCTTGGACGGGGCGCGGCTCTTCGCCGAGAGCGTCAGCCAGGTGCTCAGCGGAATGAAAGGGTGAGAGGAAATGCAGAATGCAGGAATGCAGAATGCAGAATGGGGAGCGTCACGGGGCCTTCAGCAGGGTCACCTGAATCAGGCCCCGCTTCTCCTGGCGGAGGGCATAGTCCGTGATGGTCCGGGAGCCCCCGAATCCCGGGCTGGCGATGAGATACCCGCTCTCCCCTGCCGCGATCTGACCGGCCCGGAGGATGGCCAGCCGCTTGGGGACAGTCTCCATCCCCTCCGGGTAGTAGGTGTCGTCAAAGCCGGGCGGGACGTCCACCGGCCGCTGGGCCGGGTGGTAGGGGATCAGCAGCCGCAGGCGGATTCCGGGGTGGTGCTCCTTCGCCCGGCGGAGGGCCTCCGCCGCCAGCTGGTCAAACCGCCCGTACCGCCCCACCACAAACTCGGTCACCCCGTACTCCGCAATGTGCCGCTCAATGGCCTCGTCCAGCAGCGGCGACAGGGTGTCCGGGGAGAGATGGGAACCGATTAGAAAACAGGTGGACATGATTACGCCCCCTTAATAAATTTACGCAAATGCGTATAGTTGAATGATAACAAATTTGCAATTTATACGCAAGCGCGTATACGTCTGTGCGCATAATACTTTAATCTTGGAACAGGTGAAGTATTATGCGGATCAAAGAGGCGGTTGTTGCGCGCTTTTCTCAATTATGCGAGGAGCGCGGATTAAATAATAACAGTCTGGCCAATGTAGCTGGGGTAACTCCTTCCACTGTGTACAGTATGATGGACCCGACACGACATGATGTATCGGTTGTTACAGTTAAAAAATTGTGTGATGGGCTTGATTTGTCCATCAGCGACTTCTTTGACGACCCAATCTTTCGAGATTTAGATCAGGAAATACAATAACGAGGACTGACCTCGGCCAATGGCTGTGTCAGTCCTCGTTTTGTCTGTGGGCGAGAAGGGGCGCTGCTGGGGCGGCTTTCGGGCGGGTCTGGGACTCACCCCTACAAAAGAGAAAACAGTTTCGGGTATGCCGTAGGGGCCGGACACTGGCCGGCCCGCCCGGGAACGGGAGACGGTTAGGCCGGGCGGCCCAGTGTGCCGCCCCTACGAAGAAACGGGAGCGTTCCGGAATATCGGTAGGGGCCGGTCCCAGACCGGCCCGCGGGCGCACGCTGTGCGCCCCTACGGTTGAAACGGTTTGCCCTTATAACCAGGGCCGTTCCCCTCATCCGTCACGGCTTCGCCGCGCCACCTTCCCCTAAAGGGGAAGGCAGGGGGATGGGCCTTCCAAAGCCTTCCCCTTTAGGGGAAGGTGCCCCCGAAGGGGGCAGATGAGGTATCCCATGTGTTGAACCGGGCATGTTGGCTCGGCAAACCCAGGCGCGGCGGCGGAACCGCACCAGCGGCAATTTTCCACCCAATAGGCCGCCGAAGGCGGCTCCCAACGCAAAGCCCAGCGTAGCGGGTTTGCGCTGGAGAGGAGGAGCAAGGGAGCGAGCGCAGTTTTCGCCGTTAGGCGGAAACGGAGTTGAGCGGACTTTGCGACGACGAAGGGCCCAGTGGCCCGGCGGGAATTTAGAGTGTCACTCAGGTTTTGCGCGCCGGAAATTTTCTGCCTGGCCCAAGGGATAACCCCCGTAATGGGGGGACCGGGGGTAAGCCGTCATTGGCGAACGAAGTTCGCCTCTGCGGCGTCCCCCGGCGATCCTTTGGTTCCTTTCCCATCGCTGGGAAAGGAACCCGCCCCGCAGGGCAGAACCCCCTGCCAAACGGCGCGCCGAGGTCGTCGCGCCCTACAAAACGAAGAAAGTAGCGCTCGCCGCCCGCAGGCGGCGAAATGCCCCCAAAACACAGAAAAAAACAAGCCCCGCGGAGCGTATCCGCAGGGCCTGTCCTGGTTTAAGATTTAAGAAAGAATCATCAGCACTTCTCGAAGATGGTGGCAACGCCCATGCCGCCGCCGATGCACAGGGTGGCCAGGCCCTTCTTGGCCTCGGGCCGCTTCTGCATCTCGTGGAGCAGGGTGACGATGATGCGCGCGCCGGAGGCGCCCACGGGGTGGCCCAGAGCGATGGCGCCGCCGTTCACGTTGACCTTGCTCATGTCGAAGCCCAGCTCCCGGGCCACGGCGATGGACTGAGCGGCAAAGGCCTCGTTGGCCTCCACCAGGTCCATGTCCTCGATCTTCAGGCCGGCCTTCTCCATGGCCTGACGGGAGGCGGGTACGGGGCCCACACCCATGATCTTGGGGTCCACGCCGCCCTGGCCCCAGCTGACCAGCTTGGCCATGGGCTTCAGGCCGTACTTCTCCACCGCCTCGCCGGAGGCCAGGATGATGGCGGCGGCGCCGTCGTTGATGCCGGAGGCGTTGGCGGCGGTGACACGCTGCTCATGCTTCTTGGTGTCGGCCTCGTGGATCTGAGTGGGCTGGAAGGAGTGCTCGATGGCGTCCTCCACACCCTCGGGGCCAACGGGGAAGGCGCCGCGCAGCTTGGAGATGTTCTCGGCGGTCACGCCCTCGCGGGGGAACTCGTCCCGCTTGAACTCCACCATCTGCTTCTTCTGCTTGACCATGATGGGGACCACCTCATCGTCGAAGCGGCCGGAATCACGGGCGGCGCAGGCCTTCTGCTGGGAGGAGGCGGCGAACTCGTCCAGCTCCTGGCGGGTGATGCCCCACACGTCGCAGATGTTCTCGGCGGTGGTGCCCATGTGATAGTTGTTGTAGGCGTCCCACAGGCCGTCCTTGATCATGGTGTCAACCATCTTGTTGTCACCCATGCGGGCGCCCCAGCGGGCGGCGGGGATGGCGTAGGGGGCGGCGGACATGTTCTCGGTGCCGCCGGCCACGATGATGTCGGCGTCGCCGGTGAGGATGGCCCGGGCGCCCTCAATGACGGACTTCATGCCGGAGCCGCACACCATGCCCACGGTGTAGGCGGGGACGCTGATGGGGATGCCGGCCTTCAGAGAGGCCTGGCGGGCCACGTTCTGGCCCAGGCCGGCGGTGAGGATGCAGCCGAACATGACCTCATCCACGTTCTCAGGCTTCACGCCGGCGCGGCTCAGCGCCTCCTTGATCACGGTGGCGCCCATCTCGGCGGCGGGGGTGTCCTTCAGGCTTCCGCCAAAGGAACCGATGGCGGTACGGCAGCAGTTGACCACATAGACTTCTTTCATTCTGTTACCTCCAAAATGATGTAGAGTGGCGCCCAAGGGACGCCCTTGTCCGCTCTCAACTCGATTATACCCAATGGGAATGGAAAAAGCAATGAAATTTTTTGCTCCCAAGTTGCGTTTTCGTGCACTTTCCCGGGAAATCGGAGGGGGCTGTCAGGGGGCCGCTCCAGCCTCCGCATAGTCGGCCACCAGGGCCTGGGCCAGGCGCAGGGGGTCCTCCCCCTTCCGGAGGCGGAAGGTGAACCGGGGCACGTCCCCGGGGGTGAGGAGAAGGCGGTTTTTGTACTTCTCCATCCCGCACAGCCCGGAGAACTGCTCCAGGCTGAACCGGCCCAGGGTGAATACCAGCTGTCCGTTTTTCTGGGAGATGTCGGTGATCTCCGCCTGGGCGGCGGCGGCGCGGAGGAGGGCCACGGAGATCAGGTTGTTCACCGTCCGGGGGGGCTCGCCGTACCGGTCGATGAGCTCATCCACCAGGTCGTCCGCGTCCTCCTCGCTGCGGATGGCGGCGATGCGCCGGTACAGGTCCATGCGCTGCTCGGGCGCGGGGACGTACCGGTCGGGGATGGAGGCGGCGATGGACAGGTCGGCGGCGCACTCGGTGCGCTGGGGCGCCGGCTGGCCCTGCTCGGTGAGGACGGCCTCCTCCAGCAGCTTCAGATACATGTCGTAGCCCACCGACAGCATAAAGCCGCTCTGCTCCGGCCCCAGCACGTTGCCGGCCCCCCGGATCTCCAGATCCCGCATGGCGATCTTGAAGCCCGAGCCGAACTCGGCAAACTCCCGGATGGCGGACAGGCGCTTGGAGGCCACCTCGGTGAGCACCTTCCCCCGGCGGTAGGTGAGGTAGGCGAAGGCCCGGCGGCTGGACCGGCCCACCCGGCCCCGGATCTGGTGGAGCTGGGCAAGCCCCAAGTGGTCGGCGTCCTCGATGATGAGGGTGTTGGCGTTGGGCAGGTCGATGCCCGTCTCGATGATGGTGGTGCACACCAGCACATTCAGCTCCCCGTCGGTCATGCGGCTCATCACGTCGTCGATGGCCTCCTGGGTCATCTTCCCGTGGGCCACCCCCACGGCGGCGTCCTCCCCCAGCATCTGCTGGATGCGCCCGGCGGTGCGGTCGATGGTCTCCACCCGGTTGTGGAGGTAGTACACCTGGCCCCCCCGCTCCAGCTCCCGGCGCATGGCGTCGGCCAGGACGGGCCAGTTGTGCTCCAGCACATAGGTCTGCACCGGCAGGCGGTCGGCGGGGGGCTCCTCCAGGGTGGACATGTCCCGGATGCCAGACATGGCCATGTTCAGGGTCCGGGGGATGGGGGTGGCGGACAGGGTGAGCACATCCACCTGGGCAAAGCGCTCTTTCAGCTTCTCCTTGTGCTTCACCCCGAAGCGCTGCTCCTCGTCCACCACCAGCAGGCCCAAATCCTTGAACTTCACGTCCTTGTTGAACAGCCGGTGGGTGCCGATGAGGACGTCCACCGAGCCGTTTTCCACCTTGCGCAAGGTCTCCTTCATCTGGGCGGGGGTGCGGAAGCGGGAGACCACGTCGATGGACACCGGGTACTTGGCAAACCGCCGCAGGGCGGTGAGGTAGTGCTGCCGGGCCAGGACGGTGGTGGGCACCAGCACGGCGGCCTGCTTGCCGTCCAGGACGCACTTCATCATGGCCCGGAAGGCCACCTCCGTCTTGCCGTAGCCCACGTCCCCGCACAGCAGCCGGTCCATGGGCACAGGCCGCTCCATGTCCCGCTTGATCTCGTCCACGCACCGGAGCTGGTCCTCTGTCTCGGTGTACTCAAACTGCTCCTCGAACTCCCGCTGCCAGGGGGAGTCGGGGGAGAAGGCGAAGCCGGGCTGCCGCTGCCGCTGGGCGTAGAGCTGGATGAGGCCCTTGGCCAGGTCCTCCACCGCCTTCTTGGCCTTCTTCTTGGCCCGTTCCCAGTCGGTGCCCCCCAGCTTGGACAGCTTCCTCGTCTCCTGGGCGTCCTCGCCCCCGCCGATATATTTGGAGATCAGGTCCAGCTGGGTGGCGGGCACGTACAGCACGTCGCTTCCCGCGTAGGCGATCTTCACATAGTCCTTCTCAATGCCGTCGGCGGGCATCTTCACCATGCCCACATACCGGCCCACGCCGTGGTGCTCGTGGACCACCAGGTCCCCGGGGGACAGGTCGGCGTAGGACTTTAATTTCTGCCGGTTGGTGGGGCCCTTCTTGGCGGCGGCCCGGGAGCGGGAGGGCTTTCTTGCGCCCCCCTCCTGGCCCTCGGTGATGACGGCCAGCTTCAAATCCGGGTACTCCAGCCCGCCGGACAGGCCGCCCACCGTGAGGATGATCTGCCCCGGCTTGGGCAGAGCCTTCAGGGCGAAGTCCACGGCGGACTTCACCTTCTGCTCCCGCAGGAGGGTCTGGAGATTCAGGCAGCGCTGCTCGCTGGACACCAGCACCAGTACGGCGAAGCCCGCGCTCTGGTAGTGGGAGAGGTCCTGCACCGCCGTCTCCAGGCTGGCCCCGAAGGAGGGCAGCTGCTTGGCCATGACGGACAGGAGGCACTTGGGGTACACCGGGTAGGAGGACAGGGAGAAGGAGTCCAGATAGGCGAAGGGGAAATCCTCCAGCCTCCGACACAGCCGGTCGAAGGGGAGGCACAGCTCCCCGCAGGAGCCGTCCAGCTCCCCCCGCTCCAGCAGGGTCTTCACGTCCTCCTCCAGCTGCCACTGGTAGGTCTTGGCCCGCTCTCCCACCCGGCTGCTCTCGGAGAAAAGCACGCAGGCGTCCAGGGGAAGGAAGTCCGCCGCCGTGGCCGCCTTTGGGTAGATGAGGGGCAGGTACCGGTCGGCGGCGGGGAAGGAGCGGCCCTCCCCCAGGGCGTCCCGGTCCTGCTGGAGGGTGACGGCCAGGTCCTCGTTCCCCTCCCTCCGGGCTTTGGAGGCCAGTTTGTCCAGCCGCTCCAGCAGACTGGACAGCCCCCCGTGGGCCAGCTGGGGCAGGGTCTCCGCCGCAGGCAGGAGGACGGCCCGGTCCACGTTCTCGGTGCGCCGCTGGGTGGAGGGGTCAAAGGCCCCCATGGTGTCCAGCTCGTCCCCCCAGAACTCCGCCCGGACGGGGGCGGCCATGCCGGGGGAAAATACGTCCAGGATGCCCCCCCGGAGGGCAAACTGGCCCGCCCCCTCCACCTGGTCACAGCGGACGTAGCCGGCGGCGGTGAGGGCCTCAGTGAGCTGGTTCAGGTCGGCCTGCTGCCCCGGCTCCAGCACCGCGCAGGCAGAGTCCAGCACCTCGGGGGGCAGGGTGCGCTGCTGGAGAGCCTCCACCGTGGCCACCAGACAGGGGAGCTCCCCATTGCGGAGCTTCCACAGCAGGGCCAGCCGCCGGTGCTCCCACTGGCGGGAGACGGTGGCGATGCTGTGGAACACGAAGGAGCGGGAGGCGAGCACCGGGACTTCCCCCCCAGTGAGATAGGACAGGTCCCGGGCCATCCGCCCGGCCTCCCCCTCGTCGGCGCACACCACCACCACGGGGCGGCCGGTCTCCTGCCCCAGGGCGGCGGCGAAGTGGGCCCGGTGGACCGCCGCCAGGCCGGAGACGGCGGCGGGGGACTTCCCGCCCTCCAGGGCGGCGGTCAGCTCCTGAAATTCCGGCAGATTTTTCAAAACAGAGCGGAGCAATTCCACTCACAATCACTCCCTGTATCAAACTATTCCATGATATGGAAATTATAACGCGGCAATGCCCCCCGGTCCGTGGGACAGGGGGGTTCTATCAAGTACAGCACTAGTTTACCCGCTTTCCGCCCCTCCGTCAAGCGGGGGACTCTCCTGAGGCAGAAGCTGGGAGTTGGAAAAAGGTTCCTCCGCCGCCAGATGGGCGGCAGAGGAACCTGAGCTTGTCAAAAACCTCTGTTGACTAGAATTCGTCTCAGTGTTGGCGGGAGAGTAACGGCATTTTGAGCGGGTCAGGTGCCGTCGGTGGGGACCACCTTGTGCTCCCGGTAGTACTCCACCCACTGGTACTCCAGCAGGCGGTCGGCCACCTCCTGGGGCAGGTCGTCGGTGAGCTCCCCGTCGGGGGTCAGGTACAGGCCCTGGCTGTGGACCAGAGGGGTGAGGGAGCGGATCTCCTCCGCGTACTGGAGAAAGGCGGGGCCGGTCCATCCGCACTGCTCGAACAGCTCGTTCATCAGGAAGCAGGGGGAGAAGTCGCCGCCTTCCCCCTGGAAGTCCCGGTCCAGGGCCTCCTTGGCGGCGGAGTTGGCCCAGATCAGGTAGGGGGTGGAGTAGTATTCGTAAAAGCCCTCCAGGGTGGACAGGTCAAAGTCGGCCCCGATACCGGCATAGGCGCTGTTTCCGTTGCCGCCCCAGGGCTTGTGGTCGCCGAACAGGACCAGCACCACCGGCTCGTCCATGGCCTCCAGCTCGTCCACCATGGCAGTGACCGCGTCGATGGTCAGGTTGATGCCGTGGAGGTAGTTGTTGAACACGTTGCAGGACTCCTCCGGCAGGCCGTCGGCCTCCGGGTCCAGATAGACCTCCAGGGCGGTGTGGTCCTCCTCATAGGGGCCGTGGTTCTGATAGCTCACCGAGAAGGAGAACACCGGACGGCTGCTCTCCTCCAGCTGGGCCTGCAAATCCTTCACAATCTCCTCGGTGAGGATGTAGTCGGAGTTCCACTGGGCGTCCACCGGGTCCACCAGCTCGCCGTAGTGGTTCTCGGTGAACCAGTACTCCTGGAAGCCCAGGTACTGGTTCACGTTCTCCCGGTCATAGAACCAGCCGAAGCCCGGGTGCCCGCCCCGGGTCTGATAGCCCTGGCGGTCAAAGTACCACACATAGGAGTCGGTGGCCTTGGTGAAGTCCTGGTGCTGGCTGTAGCCGGTGAGGAACCCCCACTCGGTGTCCACCGTGCCGCCGGCGAAGATGTTGGTGAGCAGGTTGCCGGACACCGATTCCTCCTCCAGCTGGTGCCAGGGCGCATAGACCGCCTGCACCGCCTCATGGTCCGCCAGGGCGGGGAAGTCGGTGAGGTCGCAGAAGGCCTCCAGCATGATGCCCACCACATTGACCTCCTGCTCCTCTGGGATGTCCGCCTCGGCGTAGGACTCCAGGATGGCCTGGGCCGCCTGGGGGTCGTACCGCTCCGGGGGATGGGGGACCAGATCCTGAACGGTGTAGAGAAAGGCGTAGGCCGCGCCGTGGGAGAGGTATGCCTCCGCGTCGATCCAGGGGTTGACCAGGTCCTCCCCGGCCTGAGTCTGCTCATAGAGGTCCTCATTGCAGTACAGCCCCCCAAAGGCGGTGGCGGCCACCGCGATGGCGGAGAACAGCCCGAACAGCCGCAGGTCCCGCCGGATGGTCCTCCGCCGGGGGAGCAGGAGCAGGACCAGCAGGAGCCCCGCCGCCGCCCAGAGCAGGACGTTCCGGATGGGGTCGGTCCACTCCAGAGTGTACTTTCCGGCCATGTCTCCCGCCTCGGAGATCAGGGCCAGGTCGCTGGCCAGGAGGGGGTCCCCCCGCAGCTGAATTTTGTAGTAGTTGGCCGCCGTCAGCCCCAGCAGAAGGAGAGCGGAGACCAGGTAGGCCAGCCAGCACCGGCCCAGGAGAAAATAAAACAGCCAGATGAGAATGACTCCGGGCAGGAGATTCAGGTACCACAGCATGGGGGTGTCCCAGTAGTAGTCTGAAAGGGAGGCGCTGGACAGGTCCGGGCAGGACCAGGCGGAGAGATACATCCCCAGAACACCCAGCAGGAGCCCAAGAGCGGTCATTCCCACCGCCAGCCAGAGGAGACGCCAGGGGCCTCTCTTGGACGGCTGCGCCTGGGGAAGGGTCTGGGCCGGTTCAAGACGGTTCAAAGCACGTTTCCTTCTCTCTTGTTAAATCTGTGTAAAGGCAGTGAAAAGAAGTATAGCACAGATTTTGTCGAGGGAAAAGAGATTTTGTAAAAAATCATGGATTTTGGAGGATTACCCTTAAAAAAGCCTGAAAAAGATATACAGAACCCGCCATCCCAGGGATGGCGGGCCTGTTTTGCCGACAGTCGGCGCCGCGAACAGCCGTCCTCAGGTCTCCTCCAGAATCCGCCCGTCGGTGGAGATGGTCACCACTTGCCAGGGGATGAATTTGCCGCTCTCCTGGAGGGCCTTCTTCACCGCCAGCTCGATGCCGCCGCAGCAGGGCACCTCCATGCGCACCACGGTGACGCTCTTCAGGTCGTTGCGCCGGAGAATCTCCGTGAGCTTCTCGCTGTAGTCCACGCTGTCCAGCTTGGGGCAGCCCACCAGGGTGATGTGGTCCCGGATGAACCGCTCATGAAAACCCGCGTAGGCGTAGGCGGTGCAGTCGGCGGCCACCAGCAGCTTCTTCCCCTGGAAATAGGGGGCCTGGACGGGGACCAGCTTGATCTGCACCGGCCACTGGCTCAGCTGGCTCTCGCTGTCCTGGGCGGGCTGGACCGGGCCGGGGCCGGGTCGGCGCTCCAGGGACTTGGCGGCGCTGCCGGGGCAGCCGCAGGGGAGTTCTCCCCCGCTCTGGGCCGCCTTGGCCGCCTGGGCGGCCTTCACCGCCGCCTCGTCGTAGGCGGGGGCCTCCCGCTCCTCAAAGGAGATGGCCCCGGTGGGGCAGGCGGGCAGACAGTCCCCCAGGCCGTCGCAGTAGTCCTCCCGGGTGAGCTTGGCCACCCCGTCCACCATCTGAATGGCCCCCTCGTGGCAGGCGGCGGCACAGGCCCCACAGCCGTTGCACTTGCTCTCGTCAATGCGAATGATCTTGCGGATCATAAAAAATTCCTCCTTGCGCGTTTCCTCCGGCCTTCGCCGGATTTCCCTTGACGGTACGGCCCTATTCTACTAGGATAGAGGGGAACTGTATGTTGGATTTCCAACGAAGGAGGCGCACAATGGAGGAAATTTTTGCGGTGATCGCCCGCTGTCCCCTGTTTTCAGGCCTGGATGAGGGGGCGCTGAAGGAGCTCCTGCCCCGGCTCCGGCCCGTCCGGCGGCGGTGGGCCCGGGGAGAGACCCTGCTCCACCCGGGGGAGCCGGCCCCGGGGGTGGGGGTGGTGCTGTCCGGCGGGGTGCGGATCGTGCGGGAGGACTTTTGGGGGAACCGGTCCCTCCTGGCCGCCGTGGAGCCGGGGGACCTGTTCGCCGAGGCCTTCGCCTGCGCCGGGGTCCCCCTCACTGTGCGGGTGGAGGGCGCCCAGGACGGCGAGGGGGTCTTCTTTCCACCGGAGCATCTCATGGACCCGCCGCCCGGGGGCGGAGAACTGCCCGGCCGGCTATTGGGGCTCATGGCCCGGAAAAATCTGATGCTCAACAGGAAGATCGGCCACCTGTCCCAGCGGACCACTCGGGCCAAGGTCCTCTCCTACCTGTCCCACCAGGCGGAGGCGGCGGGGAGCTCCTCCTTCACTATCCCCCTGGACCGGCAGGAGCTGGCCGACTACCTGTCGGTGGATCGCAGCGCCCTGTCCGCCCAGCTGGGGCAGCTCCGGCGGGAGGGGGTGCTGGACTTCTCCCGCAGCCGCTTCACCCTGGTGGAGAGGCCGGAATAACAGCAAAACCCGGACGCTGCTCCAAAGCGTCCGGGCCTTACCGTTGAAAAAGAGGATTAAAATGAAACGAACTGTCTCTTGCGAGTATGATACTAACAAAGACTTGTTAAAAAACCTCCCCCAAAGTATTACATAAGTTTTAAATCTTTGTGGACCGTTTGAAAACAAGAGAGAGGGGCAGACGCGAGGAGCGGAGCCGGATCAACACCGGCTCCGCTCCTGTGGAGGATTCAAATGAAAAAGATTGCGCTCTTGCCCTGCAAGTATCATGATACCGGGTTTTTGTGAACAAAACCAGCAGGAGTTGTTACAAAAGCATTAAACATTTCTGGAAAAGCCTTCTTTTTCCCGCAGATCCAGGAAAAATTCCTGAAGCTGGTCCCGGCACTCCTCCTCCAGCGGGCCTCGGTACAGGCGGGGGTGGTGGTTGAAGCGCTCCTCAAACAGGTTGAGCACCGAGCCGCAGGCACCCGCCTTCTCGTCCCGCACGCCGTAGCGCACCGTCTCAATGCGGGAGTTGATGATCCCCCCCGCGCACATGGGGCAGGGCTCCAGGGTCACATACATGGTGCACCGGTGGAGCCGCCAGCTGCCAACGCGGCGGCAGGCGTCCCGGATGGCCTCCAGCTCCGCATGGGCGGTGGCGTCCCCGTTCTCCTCCCGGCGGTTGCGGCCCTCGCCGATGATCTCACCGTCCCGGACGATGACGCAGCCCACCGGCACGTCGCCCTCCGCCGCCGCCTGGGCGGCCAGCTCCAGGGCCCGGCGCATGTAGTCCTTGTGGTCCATGGGGGACCTCCTTTTTTCATAATTCCCTCATATAAGCCTTCCCCCTGGGGGGAAGGTGGCACGGCGAAGCCGTGACGGATGAGGGGGCGATCTCCCCCAAAAGCCTTCCCTTCGGGGGGCCGACTCCCCTTATCAAGGGGAGATGTCGCAAAGCGACAGAGGGGATAGGGATAGGTGCCCCCGAAGGGGGCGGATGAGGGGGCGATGATAGAGCGCTTTTTTGTAGGGCCCGATGCCCTCATCGGGCCGCTGGATAGCTCTTTTCACAGGGGATTTCGCCGCCTGCGGGCGGCGAGTGACTTTGCCCACGGCGGCAAAGTCACCAAAACGCCGCCGGGGGACGCGGCCGACGGGCACTTCGTGCCCATAGGACCGCTTACCCCCGGTCCCCCATTACGGGAGTTACCCCTTTGGCTTGGCGTTGGATTTTCGGCGCGCAAAATCTGAGTGGCCTTCTGCCATTCAATCCGGGCCACTGGGCCCTGGCTTTGTGGAAAATTGGGGCTGGTGCGGTTCCACCAATGCGCCTGGGTTTGCCGAGCCAACGCTCACGGTCCGTTCACGCCGTAGGGGCGGCCCCATGCGGTCGCCCGGAAGCCTTCCCCTTTAGGGGAAGGTGTCACGCGGAGCGTGACGGATGAGGTGCGCGGCCAAAGGCCGCCTGCGGGCCGGCCAGTGTCCGGCCCCTACGGCGTTCACCGGAAAGACCGCTGTAGTTTCTGTAGGGGCGGGTGCCCTCACCCGCCC
>UMHQ01003363.1_pt1 | contig 15392 bp, 19 predicted proteins | sample 1965531 | NCBI WGS metagenome assembly UMHQ01 (sample SAMEA4836098, study PRJEB28245) | human gut metagenome | biome: gut microbiome; material: fecal sample | place: Denmark | collected 2008
TTGGAGTATAGGCAATAAAGATACTGCCCCGGCTCTTAATGAGCCGGGGCAGTTTTTAATCTTGAGCAAAATACTGGATGGTTCTTGAGCCCTAGGAGTATGCTGACCGGTATCTTGTGTCGGATTTTACTGATTAGCTGCTTTTAGGGTATTTGTTGGCAACTACGTTTCACCTTACTATTTCCTGGTGGACAACTCAGACGAATCATCGGATTACAAACCCCCGTGAGGTCAAATTGGTTCTGGTGTTCTGTACACTCCGAATTATTTCTGCATCTTTTTGGGGAGAATCAAGAAGTTTAGAACTCCTACTACTATACCGCCAATGACGCTCCACCAATATGCCGATAAATATTCATATTGAAGACCTAAAAACCATGGAATAAAAGTCAAAATAAAAAGTCCTGTGAAGAAAAAAGGGACAGAAAGTGGGGCCATAACATTTAGCGCCATGTCAGAGTCTTTAATAAATCCGACTAAGCAAATCATAGCTAGTATAATGCCTATAGTGACAACCACATTCCATATCCAAGCCAATAAACCTAATTGCCCAGGAATCATCAGCTTTATCATATCCAAATAAGTATTTGATTGTGCCCCGGCACTTGTTATAGGTTGAGAAACTAAAATGACAACAACAAGAACAGTGTACAGTGACGAAAGAATTCTCACTGTGCCTCGTTTACTGTCTCGTTTTGTTATAAATTCCAGCTTTTCAGCAATGGGATTAAGATATTCGAGAGCAAGTTGAGAAGCTGCTGGGTGATATGTACTCCCTTTGCAAACTTCAATCGCCTTTAATAAATCAGTCAATGAGTACTTTGCATCTTCTGGAGTAAAAGGGTCCGTAAGGGTTGCATAATCTTGTTTTACTCTAGTACATTCTTCTACGGTGTCGAACTTTTTCCCCATAAACTCTTTATCAGGATCTTCTAAGAGTCCGCCACAATAGATGCAAAATTTTATACCGTCTGGGCACTCTTTGCCACAGTGTCTACAAATCATTTTATTGTCTGCCTCCAGTTCTATAATTTATACCCGCATCCGCCGCAGAAAGCGGCTCCTTTAAATAATGGCTGACCACATACCGGGCAAAGATTATCATTTTGTCGCTTGCGGGCATTGGCGAGCGCACCGTTTATCGCATCAATCCACTCTCCAAATTCTATATCAAGTTTCATGTCCGTCTCATTCGGATTATCAGGCAGCAAAAATTTTATTGTTTCACAGGTAGAATCTTTTTTTACAAATGTCAACGTGCCTTTTTCAGGGTTGACATTTATAAATGCAAGATTTTGCGTTTGAAGAATGTGAATTTCGGATTGTGTTGGTATTGCCATTCCAATATAAAAGTCTGATGCAAAAAACCAGGCTTCAATTGTAGGGCCAAAAATTGAACTTGGTTTTATCTTTGCTAGCTGTACATTGATAAAACGCACAATTGAAATATATGGAGTTTTAGTTAGCATTGTCTGAACGCTCAAGGGCAGTTCAGTTGTAATTTTATCTGAATTTTTTACCCTCCAATAGAGAAAAAAATATTCCTCAAAACTTTTTGAATATGTGTTTTTTGCTTTGCTACAGTTTGTCAACTCGGTTTTCCACTGGGCCATATCCGAGCGAGTGTATGGATTTTGAAAATTGCAGGCTTCTGCTTGAGCTAAAAGCTCAGTTTGCCGCTCAAAAGGAACAATACGAGTTAAAGTTTCCTGCCGGTATTTCTTGTATTGATCTCGTTCTCTCAAATATAGGTTTAGATCGTCAATACTTTGAAAGTGCTTTCCATCGTCAGAAGTCAGCCGCTTATATACAAGCTCTTCGCGAGTGGTTCGGAACGCTTGTTCATATGGATCACATGCCTCGGCAAACGACTTGGAAACATTCCTCATGTCCGCAATCACAGAAAGCTGCTGATCTACAAGAGCAATTCTTTTATCTAAGTCTTTATAGCTATCTCCTGAAATAGATTTTGCTTTCGGAAAATACTGGATAGAAAACAATAGTTTTACATATCCACGGACTTGGTGAAAGGCTAGAAAATAGTCATACATGCTGAGGACTTCGATGTTGGTATAACCGATAGTTTTTCCTAACGCTACATAGACACCGCCGGCATAGGGGTAGCATTGCAGTGCTTTTACAAACAAGGCTATCTGTTCCTCTGGCTGTGTACAGCTTTTTCCATTCTTAAAATACGTATTTGACAATGACTCATCCAGATTGGGAATCAACAATTTACCATGATCCGCGAGGAGAGTTGCATATACATCATATATTTGATACATATCTTCTAAAAGAGCCATCTCAAAATTACGGCTCCAATCTTTACTTTGCAGTAATGCCAGTTTCTTTTTATATGCCTTGTTTCGATCTCCCGCGTCTGTCAAAGTATCTCCAATACCACGGACTAGGCCAGTGCCTGCATTTAGAACCCCCGCCTTTGCGGCACCAACCAAAGCACCTCGTAGGCCAAAACCACCGCCCTGCCAATAACTTCTATGAGCTCGTTTTAATTCCCGAGCCTGTTTCAACTGTTCTATATCTCCAATAATCTCCAAATATTTTTCATAGAAGGAATCATATTCTTTAGCAAAACTCTGAGCTGCATTATTATAAAGCGTGGCAATTTGTTCCCGTGATATGGTATATATCTTTTCATGCATTAGATTTTGGTGTACAGTATCAATCAGTTTATTCGATACTTCAATGCCGAAAGCTGTGATAATTTCAACACACTTGTCGATGTTGTCTGAAGCTAGAGAAGAAAGAGAATTTGAAACTTCTTCCTTTTGCTGATGGATAAATGGTTCAATTGTATCTGCAAAATCCTTCCGCCGTCTGGTATATTCCTGGATGGAACTTGGAAACTCCAGCTTGATGCCTTGAATAGTAAATTGAACAGGCGGTTGCGGTTCTTGTATCGCTGTAAGTTCCATCTGGTTCGGTCTTGCTGTTTCCTCTATAGGCGAATTATCACCACTTTCATATTCAATCTTTGCTCCGCAATTCATGCAGAATTTTGATTTATCTGGTATTTTACTCCCACAATTCCAGCAAAACATAATAATCCTCCATTGTTAGCTTTGCAATTTAACCATATCTGGCATATAGAAATCTTGAACGAGAAAAGTGATTATTGCGATTCTCTTTGCCTTCTGAGCATCTTGCCTGCTGGGGAATTCCAACCCGCAACTTTTGCATACCCATCGTGTTTGTGAGGAACTCTGAGTTGATGCGCTTCTTCCACATAGGCCTAGTAGCAACCCAACAGGGCCAAGCAGAAGCCCGCCACAGGCACCGCCTAAGCAGCTATATCCGCCTGCTTTTGTCTGCGTTGTGGTATGTACGATAGGCTCTGTATTTGTTGAACTACAGCCTGGGCAGGGGATCCCATTTGTTGCTTCTGACATACGGGACGGTTCAAATGAAACCTGCGTATCTTGCCCTGCTAGTGAGTCATCACAGAGGTGTCCACAGTGAGCACAAAATTTCGCATTCTCCGGAAGCTCCTTTCTGCAATATTTACAGAACATCCTTTGTACCTCCTTTGAAGGAAGATCCTTCCACAGAAATTTTAGTTACCTCTATTGGGTTATTTTAACTTAAAAGAGGTAACCTTGGCAAGTGCTATCCTGTACTCTTTCCTTACATATTATAAAGAAAGAGGTGCAGGAGCATTAAGATCGGAGAAGCTGTGCGACAAAGAATTATAGGGCTCTGTCAGGAACAAGATATTTCTATCAACGCCCTTTCTATCAAGAGCGGTGTCACACAGTCCACTGTAAACAATATCGTCAGCGGTCGTAACAAAAGTACAACAGTTGCCACGATTCAAAAACTTTGTGATGGTTTAGGGATGACGATTACTGAATTTTTTCAGTCGGACTTATTTTATGATATAGAACAGGAAGTCAAATAACCCATGGACGGATTGCGTCCATGGGTTATATTTTACAGTTTAGATTGGGTTCGAATGTATTCTTCCACAGCAGCCTTTGGAATGCGCCAGACACGTCCATTCCGATAGGCTTTCAGACTTCCATCGGCCAGAAGTGCATAAAGGGCGTTCTTTCCGATCTTAAGGGCCTCACAGGCTTCTTCAGAGGTTAACAAATCATCGTACCCCTCCAGCATTTGCACACCCCCTTCCGCGATTCTGGCAGCTTGTTACGCCACACATAAAGCACAGGCATTCTGCTCTGGGCTTCTTCTTTTCACGGTTACATGGCCTGCACTGGCTGGACAGAAGTCCCATCTTGAAGAGCTGCTGATAGGTGGCAACTTCGTTCCGGCCCATCTGCAAGGCAATTTCAGATATTGAGATCCCTGTCCAGAATAGCTCCTCCAAAGTATACAAATTGTCAGGACTCCAATAGTCCCCAGAACATTCTGGGACTTTTGTTCCCTTTCTCAAAGCAATTAAATCTTTTTGGTAGTTGTCCATCATGTCTCAAGCTCCTTTCAGATTGATTAGAGTTTATTGAGATGTTAGTTTTACTCATATCCATCTGATATTTCTGTAAATTTGTCTGAAATTGATTGGATATTATCCTCCTGATATACCCTGGGGCAACCAGGGATTAAAAAATTCAGGAGGTAAAATACCATGAAAGAAAACACCTTTATCTGTGCCTGCTGCCACGTGGAGTATCCTCTCACCCAGTGTCATGAGATAGACGGAGAAACCGTTTGTCCCCACTGTCTGGAGGAGGAAACCGTAGTGTGCAGTTCCTGCGGCGAACGAATCTGCAACGACAATAACGCTGGGAACTGCGATACCCCTCTCTGCCAGCGGTGCTATGACCGCAGCTATACCACTTGTGATCGCTGCGGCACAATTCTCTCCTTTGAGGATGTGTGTTACGCTTCGGACGACGAAGAGGAAGAGTATCCTCTGTGCCGGAATTGCTACACCCATGCGCTTCGACAGGGTGCGATTCAGGACTACTACTTCAAACCGGTTCCCATCTTCTATGGGGGTGGGTCTCGGTTCTTCGGAGTGGAACTGGAAATCGATGAGGCGGGCGAGAGCGACCGCAACGCGAGGGAACTACTGGAGATTGCCAATGGGCTGGGACAGGACCGTCTCTACTGCAAGCACGACGGAAGCCTGTCTGACGGCTTTGAGCTGGTGACTCACCCTATGACACTGCAGTATCACGAGAACCAAATGCCCTGGGCGGAGATTCTGGCTCAGGCCGTGGACATGGGATATACCAGCCATCAAGCTGGAACCTGCGGTCTCCATGTCCATGTGAGCCGACGGGCTTTCGGGGAGACGGAGGCGGAACAGGAGGCGGCCATCGCCCGGGTCCTGTATTTCTTTGAAAAGAATTGGGAGGAACTGCTTCGGTTCTCGCGCCGAACTCAGCGGCAGCTGGACCAGTGGGCTGCCCGGTACGGGTACAAGGAGCAACCCCGGGAGATCCTGGAGCACGCTAAGAAGGGCTACCACGGAGGCCGGTATACCTGTGTCAATCTCCAGCCAAGTGAAACCATTGAATTCCGGATTTTCCGGGGAACGCTCAAATACAATACGTTGATTGCCACGTTGCAGCTTGTTGACCGAGTTTGTGACGTGGCGATTTATTTATCGGATGATGAGCTGAAGGCCATGTCCTGGTCTGCCTTTGCTGCCGGGTGTACTCAGCCGGAGCTGGTACAGTACCTGAAGGAGCGGCGGCTTTACGTGAATGAGCCGGTGGCAACCGAGGAGGAGGTCTGAGATGTGCTGTCTATTCGGACTGATCGATACCCGGAATGCCTTATCGGGCAAGGACAAATCCAAGCTCCTACACATCTTGGCCTCCGAAAGTGAAGCCAGGGGGACGGACGCCACCGGGATCGCCTACAACGTGGGGAAACAGCTCTACATCCATAAGCGGCCCGTTCCAGGCCGCAAGCTCCAGATCCGGGTCCGGGATGACACGGTCGCGGTGATGGGCCATACCCGAATGACCACCCAGGGCAGAGCTTCCCGGAACCGGAACAACCACCCCTTCCTGGGCAGAGTGGGTAAGACTCCGTTTGCCCTGGCACATAATGGCGTGTTGTTCAATGACAAGCAGCTGCGCCGTACTATGGGGCTTCCAAAAACCAAAATCGAGACCGATACCTATATCGCCGTCCAGCTTCTAGAGAAAAAGAGAACCCTCGACTTCAACAGCCTTCGGTACATGGCTGAACAGGTCGAGGGTTCTTTTACCTTCACCATATTGGATGGTGCAGACAATCTCTTCATCGTCAAGGGAGACAGCCCTTTGTGTTTGTATTGGTTCCCGGAACAAGGACTCTATTTATATAACTCCACGGAGGAGATTTTGAATCGGGCTCTCCAGAGACTCTCGCTTCCTCTGGGAGAACACACCCACATCTCGGTCAACTGCGGAGATCTTCTGCGGATCGCGCCAAGCGGTGAAATCTCCCGGGAAGAATTTGATAACCCATTTCTGTTTTACTCGAATCCATGGTTTCCTTATTCCTGGCCCGGACAATTCCGATATGTGCAAAAAGCAATGCCGTCCACACAAAACAGCTATCTGGAGGAGATCAAATCTGTGGCGATGGCCTTCGGGTATGCGCCAGAAGAAATTGACCACTTGGCCGACATCGGCTTTACTCCAGAGGAATTGGAAGAACTGCTGTACTGCGGTGAGCTGTGAAGGAGGCTGACGGAATGTCTGTTTTGAAATTTCTATTTGAGACAGAGCTGGAGTTTCCTTGGAGCTGGAAAACGGAGATCCAGTATGGCGATGATGCAGAGGGTGTGCGTCAGCTGAAGAAGCAGTTGGAAGCATTGCTGAGTGAAGAACAGATCCATCTCTGGGAAAAGTACCATGCCAAGGGTCTGCAGCTTCACCATTTGGAGTGCCGGAAGGACTTCGAGCGAGGTTTCGTGCTAGGAGTGAAACTTCTGATGGAGGTTGTTGATCGCGCCGAACACATGGAGTGCTGACTGAATGATGAGAAGGCCGTAACAGGCCGGAAAGGAGATCTTATGAGCATTCACGAAGTGGACGCCAAGGTTAAAAATCTGCGGGAGCTTCGGAATTTTGAGGCGGAGGTGAAATCGGAGATCACCGCCATTGAGGACGAGCTGAAGGCAGAGATGCTGGCCCGGAACACGGATACGCTGCAGGGGCAGGACTGCACCGTTACCTGGAAGACCATTGTCACCAGCCGGTTTGACAGCGCGGCCTTCCGGCTGACCCATGCGGAGCTGTTCCGTCAGTACAGCAAGGCCACCACCAGCCGGCGGCTGGTGATCGCCTGATGGACAAGAGCACCCGTCAGTTTCGGATGATGTTCCGGATTGACGGGTGCTTTTTACTAGCATACTTTCGCTAACCTTTCGTATTTGTATAGAAATACGACGACCAAAAGTCAACTACTCCAAGGAATTCGCGCCGCGCAATAGAAAATGTCGTATTTTCACACGCAAAACGTCGTATTTTGAGCGAGGAAAGAGGGCGAGAAATCTTGAACAAATGCACGGTGGCGCTGACAACCGATCAGTACAAGGAGATCATCTCCACTATGAAGAAGGGGTTCACCGGAAGCCGACCCAATGAGCCGATTGCCACCGCCTTGATGCTGGAGGCCAATCTGGGACTGCGGATCTCCGATATTCTGAGACTGCGTCTGTCAGACATTGTAAAGGACGGGGAGCGTTATCGGCTCGCCATGATAGAACAGAAAACCGGGAAGGCCAGGACATTCACGGTACCTCTGGCTCTGTACCAGTTCATCCGCTGCTACTGCCTGGACTACGCGATCCCGCCGGAGCATCGGATATTCCCTTTGACAGAGCGAACCGTCCAGCGGCACTTGCAACAGGTCTGTGATTACCTGGGATATGCCGGTATCGGTACCCACAGCTTCCGAAAGTATTATGCCACGGAGATCTACAAAGCGAGCCATTACAACATCGCACTGGTACAGCAGTTGCTTCAGCATAGTTCCACCGCTGTAACCCAGCGCTATATCGGTATTCAGCAGCAGGAAGTTGAAAAAGCCATCGAGAGTCATCTCATGCTAGATGTGTAATTGGAGAGAACGGAAATGAAAATCTTGCTGATTTTGCCGGGAAAACGTCCGGTTCGGAAAGAAATCTGCGGATCTTTGAATTCAATGCAGGAAATAGTTGGTGGACCCATCCAGATCCTATATCCTTTTCAGGACCCGGTGGCCTTGATTTGCCACGAGGAAGGCAAGCTGCTGGGGCTTCCGCTGAACAGAAGCCTGCGGGACGACTGTGGTCAAATCTATGATGCCATCGCTGGAACATTCTTCTTGTGTGGTGCTCCGCCGGATAGTGACCACTTGGACAGCATACCGGAGGAATTAATCTCGAAATACCAAGAGCGCTTCACTTTTCCCGAGGTTTTCATCCAACTTAATGGAAGGGTAGTTTGCATTCCGGTCAACTAGAATCTCGGGGGAAGGGCTGAGCGACCTAACGGCCTTTGGCCGTTCGGGCGGCCCTTCCCCCGAACCCCTATCTGCTCTTTTGAGCCTTTCCAGGCGAAAAGAAAGTATTATGTATCAATGTAAGATCATCTGATTATCTTAAAAATTGCACATATAGGGATTGACAGAATCCGAATTGTGTGTTATTGATTATAATACTCTTCAATTAAATAAAGCTTGTGGTGAATCAATTTTGGTCATAAGCGGGTTCGACTCCTGCAGCAATCTGATTTCAGCTTGCTGGGGGATTTTTTTGTATTCTCGGCAAACTGATACTCAGTTTGCCGAGATTTTTGCCACTAAGCAAATTTTTCTATGAGGAGGTGTTATCCAAAGTAGAGAAGAGGTCTGGGAGAGGACATTGAATGGTGTAGCTATTCGGCCTGTGTTCTCCCCCAGAAGCGTACGCTAAAGATTCTGTGCCAGTGTGTCAGAACTATCAACTCTTATTCTATCCGCTATATATGATAATAAAAGGTGGGAAAAAGAGTTCATTTTTGCTGACACACCAGCACAGAGAGTATCACAGTACCAAGGAAAGAGGTGTGCCAGATGCCAGATTCCGCAACGCCTATAAGAGACGAAAAGGAGCTCTTCAATCAAATTTTAAATTTACGAAAAGAAACTGATCCTATTTTCAAAAATTCCGATAAAACTGCACTGGACAAAATAAAACAATTGCTAGAAAAAACATTGGAGTTCTTTGTGGAGCAGCGTTTCCATGGAGAAAGTTTTGTGTATGAAGGACTCACCCCCGAACGCAAAGCCCGGTTAATTGATCTCGCAACAATTGATTTCATGCGCGCTTGGATTCGTGCAGATACTAATCTGAAACAAAATGTGCATTCATTTTCTGGAAACAGGTATAAAATCCACGAAAATACGCGAGGACGTATTGTATATAATGACAGCCGTCCACGCGAACTGTGGCGAAAGTTAAAAGAGGAGGAATATAAAAGTTATTTGGCCCTGCACCAGCAAAACTATGAGGGCTCGGTTTTTTCCGAGGATAAGCCTCCTGCCAAGGAATCATCTGCCTACGGACAAGAAGTCCCGTTTTATGCCTTATGGGCGGCTGACGCAGCGCTGGCCGGTAAACTGGAATTAAGGGATCAATATTTGGAGCTGAAAAAGCCGATGGGAACAAAACCCAACCGAGGAAAGCTTGAAGATGATTACCAAAGATACCTGAGGATTTTTCAGCAACTTATTCCCGGCACAGACTCCGAGGAAGCCATGAGCGATATTGAATACGTTATTACGTCCATATCTGCACACGAATTGGAATATACTTATCATTTCGGCTTATTCGCCTTACTCGCTCGATGCGGACAAGAAAAAGGAAGGTTTTTAAGTCCTGATCGTTATGGGGAAAAGTTTAGACGGTTGTGGGGGCGAGCTGAATATATTGACGGCGAGCAGCTTACTGGGCAAAAACGAGTTGTTATGTATTCTCCGTATGATATCTTTCGCTACGAACAGGAAATAGAATTTCTATATCAAGATGATAATGAAGAAAAGAAGAAATTCTTTCAAGAGCATCGTGCGGATATGATTATCTTGCGCAATATTCTTCTTGCCGGAAATATTCAACTGCCACGTAGCCTACCACATTTGACAAAAGAGGATTTGAGGGAGGCGCGAAAATTTTTTGAGGAAGATATGCCGGTTTATTCGGTATGTAATCAGTTAACCGGTGGAAAAGATGAAGAAAAGAATTACTGTATGACACCAATTGAGTTTCGGTATATTGTCAAAGTTCTCAGATTTTGGAGAGACCTCCCTGTAGAGGGAGCGCACCGGGACAAAAGCGAAGAGCGAACAGCCTATACTAGCGCGACAGCGTATTACAAGCAAAAGCTGAAAACTTAAATTGTAAGTTTAGTTCAAGGGGGAGTGTTACTCTCCCTTGAACTGTTTCTTGAAAAAGGAAAAACCGGGAATATCTTCTCGTCCAGCAAGATGATAGACTTTGAGGTGGAAGAAACATTCCAAAAAATCAAGCATAAGGAGTTGATAAAAATGAAAGAACTGGAAAACTCGCCTCGAAGCCATTCGTCAACGCCTGGCCGAGAATTATACGATCCTCGGACTGCGCCGGGAACCAGTCCGCCCCCTCGCAAACGGAGTAAGTATACCGCTCCGTTCCTTCCGGTTAATTCAAGAGAACGGAGGGAGTTTCTTCAATCGGTAGCCGAAGAGAATCAAAAGTTGCAGAAGGAAGACCAGTTTTTTGAGCGAGAGTCACAAGCGGCTTTGTACGGCAGTAAGGAATGGATGGAGCAAAAATCCGTTCCAGACTTTCTTGATGATGCCCTGGGCGCTAGCTTAAACTTATCATCGATACCTCCAGAGCCTCACGATCCCAACCTGACATTAGAAACTGTGGGCGCAGCGGCATCTACGGTGTCATCTTCCTATGGGTGGCCAATGTTGTATGAGAGAGGCACAACTACTTCCATTCCGCCCCAAGTCACGCAGGAAAAGAACAGCCAGGCGGAAAGTGAATATGACCTCATGGATAAGGCTGCGTCCATGGTGCCCTTTGTTGTAGATCGCCACAGCGTGTACCTTTACAACGGTGTCCATTATGAGGCGCAGTCTGCAGACGAGGTGGAGGGAGTCATATTGGACCTGTGTCGGGAGGATGCGATCCGCATTGGAAAGTATTCGCCCATCAAAAACGCCTGCAAACTCATCAAGATTGACAAGAGATTTCAGAGTCCGCAGGAGTGGCTTGATGCTGGGAAACGGTATGTCACGTTCCTGAACGGGAATTTGGATCTTGACACGGGGCAATTGCTGCCGCACTCTCCGTCAATCTTTACGACGTTCTGCGTTCAGGCAAATTATTTGGGGCCGGAGTGTGGAGTGGAAACTCCTGTATTCGACCAGGTCCTGCTGCGTGCCGGCGGCGGTGATCCTTGGTTTGTCGAACGGGTTTTCCAGATGTTCGGTTACGTCTTTACGGCAGATATCCAGGGAAAGTGCGGTTTCCTACTCCAGGGGGTCACAAATTCTGGCAAGTCGCTGCTCTGTAATTTTCTCAGTTCCTTCTTCCCTGAGGATAAGGTTGCAGCGATTTCGCTTCACAGTGTTGGGGATCGTTTCTCCACGGCGGAGTTGGAGGGCGCGGCTCTTTGTATCACACCGGATCTCCCCTCGAGCCCCTTATCTGAGAAGGCTGCTGGGATGGTCAAGGCCCTTACAGGTAATGACCTGATCCAGGCAGACCGAAAGTACCAAAAGCACACCAAATTTCGCTTTGAAGGGAAATTTCTCATGGGCACAAACCATGCCCTTCTGACTAAGGACTATGATCCGGCCTTCGCAGACCGCCTCGTGGTACTCCCATTTTTGTATTCAATTCCAAGGGCGGAGTGGGATAGCAAGCTGCTGGATAGGCTCAAGCTGGAGCGGGACGCCGTCGCCAGCAAGGCTATGGATGCCTACTTCCGGCTTTGCCAGGCCAATTATGTCTTCGCGGGGGATTATGCGCTGAATCTGCCAGCCGCAGTGGGGCGGCCTGTACAGTGCCAGTATATGAGTATTGCGCTGGTGGATCAGTACGTGCGGACATGCTATGAGCCGTCACCCAGCGGTAGGGTGTTCGTCTCGGATGCCTATGCGGATTTCTGCTTGAAGTCCGGCAGTGACCCGGATTCTGCTTTGTTTGGTAAGTATTTTATCGAAGCGGCGGGCCGATGCTTTGGGGCGGCGCACGAACGGAGGCGCCGTGTCCCAGGCGGCAATCCGATTAGCAGCGTCGTTGGCCTGCAGCACAAATTTGAAGGAGGAGAGCATCATGCCGAAATCTAGTTATTACGCCGCTGTAGGCGACAATGGAGGAGTGGTGGCCAGTTCATATGAGCAGGCGCTACTGTACAAAAAATATCTGCGAGGCCACGTTTATACCAAGAAATTCTCTGATTTTACAGAGGCTGAGGACTATGTGCTGGACCACATCACAGAGAAGGCTCCATTCGGCTGTCCGGTTCCAGTGCACTGCAGACTGAATGAAATCATCTTTACCAGCAAACTTTTGAAATTCTGTGAATGAATAGGAGGAAACAACTGTGCTGGAAAATATTGATATTGAGACTCTGGCGATCAAGCTGATCGAAGCGCTTGTGGAGCAGCAGGCCGTCAATCGTGCGACCTATGAAAATATTTTGAAAAAATACGGATAACCCGCCAGCTTAGGCGGTCAGAAGGGAGGTGATTTTGATGGGCAGTGCCCCAACAGCGCCTGCCATGCGGCGGGTGGCCATCTATGGCCGCGTCTCTACGGAACACGAGGCTCAGCTCTCTGCCTTTGAGAACCAGCAGGCCTGGTACGAGGGCGTTGCCCGTCAACACGAAGAGTGGGCCATTGTTGAACGGTACTACGATGAGGGAATTACCGGAACTGCAGCCAAGAAGCGCCCCGCATTTATGCGGATGCTGGCAGATGCCCGGCAAGGGAAATTCGACTTGATCGTTACAAGAGAGGTGTGCCGTTTTGCCAGGAACACCGTTGATACCCTGACAGTTACACGCGAGTTGAGCAAGCTGGGGATAGAGGTCTATTTCATCCAGGACAACATTTGGACGATGGACGGGGACGGTGAGCTAAGGCTGACGATCATGGCAACGCTGGCCCAGGAGGAGAGCCGAAAGATCTCCGAGCGAGTCCGCGCTGGGCAGAAAATCAGCCGTGAAAAGGGCGTCCTCTACGGAAGCGGAAACATCCTCGGGTACGACCGGGTGGACGGCACCTACCAGATCAATCCAGAGCAGGCCTATACCGTCCGAAAAATCTTTGAGTTGTACGATCAGGGGTGGGGATACAAACGGATCTGCGCGGAGCTGGTGCGGCTGGGCTGTAAAAACGCCCACGGCAATGTGGAGTGGAAGGTGGATCGGATCGGGCGTATCCTGCGAAACGCCACTTACAAGGGTTATATCGGCTACAACAAGTCCCACAGCGATGGCTATTTGACTCAGAAACGCGTCAATCATCGGGATGAAGAATTTACATACTGCAAGGGCAATTTCGAGCCCATTGTATCCGAGGAGCTCTGGGACCGGTGCGCAGCTCTCCGAGAAAAGAAAAGCGCGAAGCAACGGGGCGAAGACGGGCGGCTGCGGAAGTTTGGACGCAAGGAGCCGCAGTCCGTCTGGTGTACCAAGCTCCGATGCAGCTGCGGTTCCTCCTTCCGCCGCTTCCTCTGGCACAAGAACGCCGACGGCAGGAAAACTTATGGCTACGAGTGTTATCGCCAAAAGCGCGAGGTCAGCAAAAAATACTTAGATGCTCACGGGTTGGACGGTTCCTATATCTGCCACACAAAAAGTATCCCGTTTTGGCACATTGACCTGATGGCACTCTGCGTGTTCCGGGCTGTCTGGCGCAATCAGAAAGACGCCGTCCTGCTGGCCTGTCAAATGCTGGAGGAGTGTTCCGTACAGGACAAGGAGCAGACCTCGGATATGTGTGAGGCTTTCCAGGCGCAGGTAGCACGGCTTGAGCAAAAGCAAGAGGGACTCCGCGGCATGTGTGCGATGGGGGACATTACCCGAGAGGAATTCCTGCGGGATAACCAGAAGATCCAAGCTGAGATCCATCAGCTACAGGAGCGGATAGACGATCTGACGAAAGCTTCAGCATGTCCTTCGTTCGGACTGGATATGGCGGAAATTAAACGGACGTTGAACCGGTGGGTGGACTTCTCCGGCCCAACGATCTCGGAAGAGCTGATTGACCAATTTATTTTGCAGGTGGTCGTCGTTGATGAGGACATGTTTAACTGGACCCTGGATCTGTCCTCCCACAGCGCAGGAGAGCAACGTCCCCGGCCCAGCGAGATCGCCCTCCAGCAATACCGGGAACGACATTCTTCACTGGATTCAGATTCTGCGTCCGTGGACACGATCCTCAGTCGGCATATTACTGATCCGCAGACCATTCTCTCGATCCAGGTTACCCGTGAGGAAGCCGAGACATACTGCCATTCTATTGGCATGAAGTTCTTTGGCAAGAAATGGCGGGACAAAACAGTTCTGATCAGCGTTTAGGTTCCCATCCAGCGGGTGTCCCCGCTGGATGGGATATCCGCACTGCTTAATTTTTCTTGCATATGTAGTAAAATTCAGCTATAATATAAATATAATTTTACAACTATATGACTTCTGGAAGGAGGCATTTCCATGAAGATCAAACCAAGTGCGGCCATCCGCCAGAACTACAATGAGATTTCGGAGCTCTGCAAATCCACCGGTGAGCCAGTTTACCTGACCAAAAACGGCGAAGGGGACCTGGTTGTTATGGACATCGAGGCATTCGCCCGGCGGGAAAAGATGCTGAAGCTGCGGGAGGAGCTGCTTGACATCGAGGAGGATCGCCTGCACGGTGCGCCGGACTACTCGGTGGATGAGGTCACCGCTATGATGGAGCGGGCCGTGACGGAGGTACGTCATGCCGGAGCATGAGGGCGTGTATCAAGTCATTGTGTCCAAACGCGCAGCGCAGCAGCTGGTAGAGCATGCTGCATTTGCCGCAGGGCTGGAGGAGCGGCTTGGTTATCAGCTGATTGAAGATTTCCGCAATGCCGCAGATTCTCTGCAGCGGTTCCCATACCGCAATCCTATCCTGCGCTCCGAGGTGTTCACTGCTGAAAAATATCGTAAAATGGTGTTTGACAAGTGGCACCTCTTGATTTACCAGGTCAAAGATGATAAAGTGTATATCGAATATGTAGTGGATGGACGGCAGGACTATCAGTGGCTGCTGACCCCATAGCCATTTCCACACAATATCTGTTGCCGCCCAGGCTGCCATCAAGAACCCCCGTGGCTGAGGGACAAGCGATCCGGAACTGAAAAAATAAGCCAAAAGCTCCTTACTTTCTTTGAAAAAGAAAGTAAGCAAAGAAATTTTGTGC
>UMHQ01034556.1_pt1 | contig 15352 bp, 11 predicted proteins | sample 1965531 | NCBI WGS metagenome assembly UMHQ01 (sample SAMEA4836098, study PRJEB28245) | human gut metagenome | biome: gut microbiome; material: fecal sample | place: Denmark | collected 2008
CCGGATGGAAGTGAGCAGCCTGACGGCAATTCTCGGGCTGGTACGCGAAGACTGCGGCATAACCTTTTTGTATGAGACTGCCGCCGGACAGGAAATCAGGGCAGGACGCCTGAGAGAGATACACCTGAGAGACTTTGTCGTAGAACATGACTTTACTTTTATATGGAACAGGGGAAGCATTTACAGCGATGAGTACAGACGCATATGCAGGCTGCTGCGGGCGGAGTCCGCAGACCGCCGCGGCTATTGACAAATCCGCCGTATGATCTTAGAATTATTTCTGCAGAAGACAGGAAGGAAACGACAAATGACATTAAGAGAACTTAAAACAGGGCAGACAGCCGTGATTACGGCCGTCGGGGGAGAAGGCTCTCTGCGCCAGCACTTTCTTGACATGGGAGTGATCCCCGGCGCGGAAGTAACTCTGATAAAATTCGCGCCTATGGGAGATCCGATGGAGCTGATGATCCACGGATATGAGCTTACTCTTCGCCTTTCGGATGCGGAGAAGATAGAAATAGACGGCAATTCCGTAAGAACTGCGGATGAAGACCGTGATTCTGACGATAAATACCATATATCAGACTGCGGCAGCTGTAAAGAATGCAAAGCCGCCGGCAAAATAACGGGTAAATTTTCCCAGACCCGTGAACATCCCGGACTGGGAGAGGAAGGCCGCTATCATGTCAAAGGAGACGCGGATCCTCTGCCAAAAGGGACTCTGATCACATTCGCGCTTGCCGGGAATCAAAACTGCGGCAAGACCACTCTTTTCAACCAGCTTACAGGAGCCAACCAGCATGTGGGGAATTTTCCCGGAGTTACGGTAGATCAGAAAAGCGGAGCGATCAAAGGACATCCCGAAACTGAAGTAACAGATTTGCCGGGAATATATTCTCTTTCACCGTACAGCAGTGAAGAGATCGTGTCGAGACGTTTTATCCTTGAGGCAAAGCCAAAAGGCATAATCAACATCGTCGACGCTACTAACATAGAGAGAAACCTCTACCTCACCATGCAGCTCATGGAGCTTGACACTCCCATGGTGCTCGCCCTGAACATGATGGACGAGGTGAGAAATAACGGAGGCTCCATAGATATAAATGAAATGGAAGCCATGCTCGGTATCCCGGTGGTGCCGATATCGGCGGCAAAGAACGAGGGCATAGACGAACTGATAAACCATGCGGTACATGTGGCGCAAAACCAGGAGAAACCGGGGAGGACAGATTTCTGTGACAGAGATGACCACGGCGGAGCCGTACACAGATGCCTTCACGGCATAATGCACCTGATAGAGGATCACGCGCGGGCGGCGGGGATACCGCTCAGATTTGCCGCGGGTAAACTGGCCGAAGGCGATGAAATGGTGACTGAAGCTCTCAGACTCAGCGAAAATGAGAAAGAGATGATCGAACACATCATCTGCCAGATGGAAGAGGAAAGAGGACTTGACAGGGCGGCAGCCATCGCCGATATGAGGTTCAACTTTATCCGCAAACTCTGCGACGCTACAGTCATAAAACCCCGTGAGAGCAGAGAACACGAGCGCAGCCGCCGTATAGACAGGATACTTACGGGCAAGTACACGGCTATTCCGGCCTTTGTGGCCATAATGGCTCTTGTATTTTACCTGACTTTTAACGTGATCGGCGCCTGGCTGCAGGGACTGCTCGAGACGGGAATCGAAAGCCTTACCGGACAGGTCGACAGCTGGCTGACATATTTTAATGTTAATCCTGTCATACACTCGCTGGTGATCGACGGTATATTTAACGGGGTTGGAAGCGTGCTGAGCTTTATCCCGATAATAGTGACCCTTTTCTTCTTCCTCTCGCTGCTGGAAGACAGCGGCTATATGGCCAGGATCGCGTTCGTGATGGATAAACTGCTGCGAAAAATCGGCCTTTCCGGGCGCAGTATCGTGCCGATGCTGATAGGTTTCGGATGTACCGTTCCCGCCGTAATGTCCAGCCGGACCCTGCCGTCAGCCAGAGACAGAAAGATGACGATAATGCTGACTCCGTTTATGAGCTGCACGGCTAAACTGCCGATCTACGGTTTCTTTACGGCGGCATTTTTCCCGGGAAAAGGCGGACTCATCATGGTGGGACTGTATTTTACCGGTATAATAGTAGGCATAATCGTGGCGCTGCTTTCCAAGAGCTTCATGTTTAAGGGAGAGGCGGTGCCTTTCGTGATGGAACTGCCTAACTACAGGCTTCCGGGAGCCAAGAATGTGGGGCACCTGCTCTGGGATAAAGCCAAAGACTTCCTGCAAAGAGCCTTTACGGTCATCTTTGTCGCCTCCATAGTGGTGTGGTTCCTGCAGACATTTAATTTCAAAATGGACATAGTGGATGATTCACACTTCAGTATGCTGGCGGTTATCGCCGGATTTATCGCGCCGGTGTTTATCCCGCTGGGATTCGGTGACTGGCGTATATCAACAGCCCTTATCGCCGGATTCATGGCTAAGGAAAGCGTTGTTTCCACACTTTCAGTTCTCCTTGGTCCGGACGGGGATATATCCGGCCTGCTGACGCCGCTGTCGGCTATATCGCTGTTAGTTTTCTGCCTGCTCTATACACCGTGCGTGGCGGCCATAGCCTCGATACGCAGAGAACTGGGCGGTAAATGGGCTCTGGGCATAGTCATCGCGCAGTGCTGTATTGCGTGGATCTGCGCCCTTGCCGTCAGGATGATCGGACTGGCTGTGGGGATGGCATAAGGAGGAACAATGATAATCAACACCGGAGGACGCACAGACACGGTTCAGTATTACAGTGAATGGCTTTTGAAGCGGTTTGCCGAGGGCTGGGCGCTCTCGCGCAATCCGCTTTTTCCAAATAAAGTAACCCGGTATGAACTGACCCCGGACAAGGTAGACTGCGTGGTCTTTTGCTCCAAGAACTACCGACCCATTCTGCCGCGCCTTCACGAGATAACGGACAGATTCAACACATATTTTTATTACACCGTCACAGCCTACGGACGTGACATCGAACCAGGCGTGCCTTTGATCCGGGAAAGCATGGACACTCTCATCGAACTGTCGCGGATGGTCGGCCGCAAAAGAGTCGCGTGGAGATATGATCCCGTTTTACTGACGGAAAAGTACACGATTGAGAGGCATTTCGAGACTTTCAGGCATATGGCCGCGGTGCTCGCGCCCCATGTCAGCCGCTGCATTTTCAGTTTTGTGGAAATGTACAAAAAGCTCGAAGTAAACATGCCGGAACTGAAACCGCTGACCGAAGAGCAAAAGAACGAACTTGCTCGGGGTCTCGGCAGTATCGCCGCGGAACACGGGATACGTCTGCAGACCTGCGGAACAGATGAAGATTATTCAGACTTCGGGATACACTCTTCGGGATGTATGACTCTGGAGATCCTCGGTAACGCCAATGGCCTGAATTTCAGGGAGCTCAGTCACCGGGGCATGAGAAAGGGCTGTCACTGTATCGAGAGCCGTGACATAGGGGCTTACGATACATGCATCAACGGCTGCCGTTACTGCTACGCTAATAAGGATCACAGCCTCGCCCTGGAAAACTATAAAAGGCACGATCAGGACTCTCCTCTTTTGCTGGGGAGGACAAGGCCCGGCGACGAGATTTCCATGGGCGCCCAGAAGACGTTCCTGAGAAAACGCTGAAACGCCGGCGTGATTACTGCTGATGCCATCATGTTTTTGCAAAAATGTGAATATAAATAAAACTTTCATCTGACAGAGCTTTTAAACAAAGAAAAGATACGTCAAACAGCAAGACAGGCTTTTATTGCCTGTCTTTTTTGTAAAAACTAAAGTGTTTTCAACAATCGTGCCGACTTTATGAAAATTTATGCAAGGCGTGTATACATTATCCACTACGGGGCTGCGGTAAAACGCTGTCGCTTTATAACTTCAGAGCACAGAAATTTAGGGGCTTCTTTTATCAAAAAAATTATAATTTCAACGGTCAGAGCCGAAAAAAGAATAGAAAAGACCCCTGTTTTCAGATATAATATTATACAAGAAAATCCAAAAGATTTTTTGCATAGTTATGCAAAACACCGCGGACAAAGACCGGGGACGATGACTGATAAGGAGCGGACGCGGTGAGAAACGGAGTGTGTATTATGTCAATATTTATCAATGGAAAGGACCTGACCATCGAAGAAGTCATCCGCGTCTGCCGCGAAGGTGAGGAAGTCAGGCTTACAGAAGAGGCCAAGGCCAACGTAAACAAGGCAAGAGCCTATATCGAACGCAAGCTCGAAGAAAATGCCGTGATCTACGGACTGACGACGGGCTTCGGCAAGTTTTCAAACATCCGCATTTCCAACGAGGAAACGGCCGAGCTGCAGCGCAACCTTATAATGAGCCACACCTGCGCCATGGGAGAGCCTTATCCGACTCACGTTGTCAGGGCGGCCATGCTGCTGCGCTGCAACGCTCTGGCGAGAGGAAACTCGGGCATCAAACTGCAGACTCTAAATACCCTCATTGATATGATAAACAAAGGCGTCCATCCGCTGATCCCGCAGAAAGGTTCTCTTGGAGCTTCCGGGGATCTGGCGCCGCTTTCTCACATAGCCCTTGCCCTGATCGGAGAGGGTAAAGCAGAATACAGAGGCGAGATCACAGACGCGGCTCTTGCCATGAAACAGGCCGGCATTAAGCCGGTGGAACTGGCGGCAAAAGAGGGGCTTGCCCTCAATAACGGGACTCAGATGATGACAGCGGTAGGGCTTAACGTGCTCTGGGACGCCATGAGCCTGCAAAAGACCGCGGATATAGCCTGCGCCATGACGGGGGAGGCGCTTCACGCCATCAAGAAAGCCTATGATCACAAGATACACGACCTTCGCGGTCATCAGGGACAAAAGGACGCCGCCCGCAATCTGCTCGCCCTGCTTGAGGGTTCCGGCAACGCTTTGCCTTTGCAGGCTTCAAAGGTGCAGGATCCGTATACCCTTCGCTGCGCTCCGCAGATTCACGGCGCCACAAGAGACGCGGTCAGATATGCTTATGACATGATAAGCAGAGAAATTAACGCCGTGACCGACAATCCGATCGTTTTTCCGGACGAGGACGAGGTAATAAGCGGCGGTAATTTCCACGGACAGCCTATGGCGCTGACCTTTGACTTTTTAAAGATCGCTGTTTCCGAGCTTGCCGACGTATCGGAGCGCAGGACGGAAAGACTGGTAAATCCGGCTCTTTCCGAGGGCCTTCCGGCTTTCCTCACCAAATACGGCGGAGTATGCTCGGGCTTTATGATAGCTCAGTATTCAGCGGCTTCTATGGTTTCGGAGAGCAAGGTATATGACCATCCGGCTTCGGTCGACTCCATACCTTCCTCGGCAAATCAGGAAGACCACGTTTCCATGGGAACCACTTCCGCCAGGACTGCCGCCATGGTGCTTGACAATTCTCAGAAAGTGATAGCCATCGAGATCGCCGCCGCGGCTCAGGCCATATGGCTCAGGCAGGAAATGGGCGAAGGCGGGATAGATAAGCTGGCTCCCGCCACCAGAGCGGTCTATGACCACATAAGGACAAAGGCCGATCCTGTGGAAAGAGATATAATAATGTACGATTATCTGAAGCTGTTTGACGAGATGATCAAGAGCGGAGAACTGGTAGAGGCGGCGGAAAAAGTCGTTCCGCTGCTGTAAGGCGCCGCGTCTTTGTATCGCGCGGTATGCTTTTCGCGCCACGCCGTTAAAACCGCTTTCAAAGGAGGAATAGATATGATCGATAACAAAACCGTAAACGGAGCAATGACAATAAAGCTCGATAACGAATACCCAGAATATCCTGAGTTTGAGCCGGGAATCCGCCGCGCTCCGGACAGAGGCTTCCGCCTGACAAAGGCGCAGACCAGGATCGCGCTCAAAAATGCTCTTCGTTATGTGCCTGAGGAGCTCCACGAAAAACTCGCTCCTGAATTTCTGGAAGAGCTCACCACCAGAGGAAGGATATACGCCTACAGATACCGTCCGGCAGGCCGCATATACGGAAAGCCGATCAGCGAGTACAAGGGAAAATGTCTGGCGGGCAAGGCTTTCCAGGTGATGATCGACAACAACCTGGACTTTGAAGTCGCCCTGTACCCGTATGAGCTGGTTACTTACGGCGAAACGGGTTCTGTATGCCAGAACTGGCTTCAGTACAGGCTGATCAAAAAATATCTCGAGGAACTGACAGAGGATCAGACTCTCGTGGTTGAATCCGGTCATCCTCTGGGACTTTTCCCGTCTAAGCCGACAGCGCCGAGAGTGATCATCACCAACTCCATGATGGTCGGCATGTACGACAACATCGACGACTGGGAAATCGCCGAGGAAATGGGCGTGGCCAACTACGGTCAGATGACGGCGGGAGGCTGGATGTATATAGGACCGCAGGGCATAGTCCACGGCACCTTCAATACCATATTAAACGCCGGACGCAAATATCTGGGAGTGCCGGAGCAGGGAGACCTGACCGGGCATACTTTCGTATCATCGGGTCTGGGCGGCATGAGCGGAGCTCAGCCTAAGGCGGCCAATATAGCCAGAGCTGTCGGCATCTTTGCCGAGGTAGACATGTCCAGAATCAAGACCCGCCACGATCAGGGCTGGGTAGATGTGGTAATGGACGATATAGACCAGATCTTTGCCCTCGCTAAGGAGAAGCTGGCAGCTAAAGAAAGCATTTCCATCGCTTATCACGGAAACATCGTGGATCTGCTTGAAGCCGCGGTGGACAGAGATTTTCATATCGATCTCCTGTCCGATCAGACTTCCTGTCACAATGTATATGACGGCGGTTACTGCCCTTGCGGCATGACCTTTGAGGAAAGAACAAGAATGCTTCATGAGGACAGGGAGCTTTTCCACCGGAAAGTCGATGAGACGCTGCGCCGCCATTTTAAGGCGATTAAAGCCCTGACGGAAAGAGGCACATACTTCTTCGACTACGGCAATTCATTCATGAAAGCCATGTACGACGCGGGGATAAAGGAGATCTCCAAAAACGGTTATGATGACAAGGATGGGTTCATCTGGCCGTCCTACGTTGAGGACATCATGGGTCCTGTTCTCTTTGACTATGGCTACGGACCTTTCCGCTGGGTATGCCTCTCCGGCAAGCCGGAAGATCTGGACGCCACCGACCAGGCGGCCATGGACTGCATAGATCCGAACCGCCGGGCGCAGGACAGGGACAATTGGGTATGGATCAGGGACGCCAAGGCAAACAAGCTGGTAGTAGGTACTCAGGCAAGGATACTCTATCAGGATGCCGAGGGACGGACCCGCATCGCCCTGCGTTTCAACGAGCTGGTAAGAGAAGGCAAGATCGGACCTGTGATGATGGGCAGAGACCATCACGATGTTTCCGGCACGGATTCGCCGTTCCGTGAGACTTCTAACATAAAAGACGGTTCCAATGTCATGGCCGACATGGCCGTTCAGTGCTTCGCCGGCAACGCGGCCAGAGGAATGTCCCTGTGCGCTCTGCATAACGGAGGCGGCGTAGGCATAGGCAAGGCCATCAACGGCGGCTTCGGCCTGCTTCTTGACGGAAGCGAACGCACTGATGAGATCATTCGCTCAGCGATGATGTGGGACGTTATGGGCGGAGTGGCCCGCCGCAACTGGGCTCGCAACGAAAACGCCCTTTCTACCGCCGTAGAGTATAACAGAAATTACGCCGGCAGGGGACATATAACGATTCCTTATCTTGCCGATGACGACCTTGTTGACAAGGCGGTAGAAAAGTTTGTAAAATAGAAATGTATCAGCCGTGTCCCGGCGGATCTGACGCCGGGACTTCCGGCCTGATGTTGGCTTTTTGACTGACAAATAAAAAAGCAGGTTACATTTTTTGAGAAAATTGTTATCCAAAATCGAAAGTTCTTCTCAAAAAGCCAACACAAGCCTGTTTTTCTCTGTGAAACACGTGTGAAACGGCAGAATTGTTGGCTTTTTCGCGGACTGCGCCGCAAAAAGCCAACGCCGCCGCAGCAAAAGGGAAGGAGAACAGATATGAGCACGCTGCTGATAAAAAATATAGGCTTGCTTCAGACTCCGACGGGCAGTTTCAGCCACCGTGGCAGGCAGCAGGGCGAAAACCTCAAACTTAATGACGCGTCCATCCTCATCCGGGACGGAGTGATCGCCGGCATTACGGATAAAGGCCGGCTGCCGGAAGGAGCCGAAGATACCGGGGCGGCGGGCATCCGTGTTATCGACGCCGGAGGGTCGCTGGTGACGCCCGGACTTGTAGACGGTCATACTCACATGGTATTCGGAGGATGGCGCCAGCACGAGATACCCCTCAAGCTCAGAGGAGCCGGTTATCTTGATATACTGAGAGCAGGCGGCGGAATCATGGATACGGTGCGCCGCACCAGAGAAGCCTCTTTTGAGGAGCTGCGCGACAAAACCGGAGACTTTCTGGATGAAATGATGAGCCTGGGAGTGACCTCCTGCGAGGCCAAGAGCGGATACGGGCTCGACATTGATACGGAACTTAAAATGCTCAGGGTCATCAAGGCTTTAAACGACAGTCATCCCATGGATATATGCGCCACTTTCATGCCTGCCCACGCCGTTGAAGAAAAGTGGAAGGGACGCGAAGAAGAATACATAGAAGTATGCTGCAAAGAGATGATGCCGCGGGTCAGAGAGGAAAAACTGGCTGATTATGTGGACATCTTCACCGAAGATTCGGTATTCAACGCGGCCCAGAGCGAAAAATATCTCAAAGCGGCGGCACAGCAGGGTTTCAGGCTGAGAGTACACGCCGACGAGATCGCGGCCATCGGCGGCTCCGTTCTTGCGGGGCAGATGAAAGCCGCCTCGGCCGAGCACCTCATAGTCATAGACGACGCCGGGCTTAAAGCCCTTGCGGAAGGCGGGGTAACAGCCATGTGCCTGCCTGCCACTTCCTTCTATCTGGGAGCCACCTTTGCCCCGGTCAGGAGGATGATAGACGAATTTGCAATACCGGTAGCCACGGCCACCGATTTTAATCCGGGGTCCTGCCCTTCGCTCAATCTGCAGTTTGTCATGAATCTGGGATACCTCAGATACAGGATGACGCCGGAGGAGGTTCTGACGGCCGTAACTGTAAACCCGGCCTGCGCCATCGGCATGGGCGAGAGAACCGGAACTCTTGAAGCAGGAAAACAGGCGGATATTGTTATCTGGAACGCGCCTGATATGGAGACGCTTTGCTACCGCTTCGGTTCAAACCAGGCCCGGATCGTGATAAAGAAAGGAGAAATCGTGAAATGCAATTAGCCGATATGACGACAAAGGACTATCTGAAGCTGCTGGCCTCGGACGCGCCGGCCCCGGGCGGAGGCTCCGTCAGCGCTCTTTCAGCGGCGCAGGGAGCGGCTCTTACCGCCATGGTATGCGATCTGACCATCCCAAAAGAAAAATATGCCGCTTTCAGAGAAACCTGCGAGCAGGTGAAGAGAGATATTCTCTCTGTCCTGGACGAGCTGATCGTCGCCATTGACAAGGACACGGAGGCATACAACAAGGTTTCGGCAGCTTTTAAAATGCCAAAAGATACGGAGGAACAAAAAGTGGCCAGATCAGCGGCCATCCGTGAAGCGACCGTTGAGGCCACAAAAGTTCCCTATCGCACCATGGAGCTTTGCCTCGCGGGACTTTCCATAACGCAAAGAGCTGTCGGCCGCAGCAATCCTAACGCCGCGTCCGATCTGGGCGTTGCAGCCCTCAATCTGCTGGCGGGACTCAAAGGCGCGTATCTGAACGTAAAGATCAACCTGCCGGGGATCAAAGACGAAGAAACAAGGGCGTCTTTCGCGGCAGCCGCCGCCATGGCCGAGGAGGCCGAGCAGAAAGCCGCCGGGATATACGAAGAAGTTTTAGCCGCTCTGTAGCAGGCCGTGTAAAACCGCCGCAGAAAAGCCACCGGCAAACCTGCGCTCCGGCGGCAAGAGAAAGGAGAACTTATGGCACAGATAATAGAAAGCATACCGAATATTTCAGAGGGCAGGAGACAGGACGTGATCGAAGCCTGCGTTGATCAGATCAGGACCACGCCGGGCTGCACCCTGCTGAACTACTCATCAGACCCTAATCACAACAGGACTGTTATCTCATACATCGGAGACGCTAAAGGCGTCGAGGAAGCCAGCGTCAAACTGGCCAAAAAAGCCGTTGAGCTTATAGACCTTACCAAACATACGGGAGAGCATCCGAGAATGGGCTGCGTAGACGTGATGCCTTTTGTACCGATCAAAGACGCCACCAACGAAGACTGTATAAGACTTTCGGAAAAGGTGGGAGAGAGAATAGCCGAGGAAGCGGATCTGCCGGTGTTCCTCTATGAGATGTCAGCCCGCAAGGCGGCCAGAAAGAATTTGGCGACAGTCAGAAAAGGCCAGTTTGAGGGTATGGCCGAAAAAGTAAAGGATCCGGAATGGGAACCGGATTTCGGCGGAGCCAGGATTCATCCGACAGGAGGAGTCGTAGCGGTAGGGGCAAGACCGCCGCTGGTGGCATACAACCTCAATCTCAGCACCTCCGACGTTCAGATAGCCAAGAATATAGCTAAGATAATCAGAGAAAAAGACGGAGGCCTTGCCAATGTCAAAGCCATGGGCTTCATGCTCGAAGACAGAGGGATCGCCCAGGTATCCATCAACATGACCGACTACAGAGTAACGCCTCTTTACAGGGTGACAGAACTTGTGAAGAGCGAAGCCAGAAGGTACGGAGTCAGCGTGATCGGTTCCGAAGTGGTGGGGCTGTGCCCGATGAAAGCTCTGATAGACTGCGCCGAATACTATCTGCAGATAGAAGACTTCGATTTTGACGCTCAGGTGCTGGAGAACTATATCATATGACGGAAAAAAAAGGCAACAACAAGAATAAAAAAGGGATATATACCATCCTGATGCTGATCTGCGCCATAGTTTTTTTCTTCGCGCTGTATAAAGTCGTCGATATATTAGTCGAGTATAAGACAATAGATAACTTTTACGATGATACAAGAGGCGCCTACATTGAAGAGGACAGGGATGGGCATATAAGCGATGTTCTGCTCAGCAGCCTCATATCCGCAAACGATGACATAAAGGGCTGGATTTACATAGAAGGAACCGACATAAGCTATCCTGTGCTTCAGGGGCCTGATAATGATTATTACCTGTTCAGGGCGTACAATAAACAGTATCTGGTGGCCGGGAGCATTTTCATGGAATCGCTGAATAATTCTGACTTTACGGACGATCATACCGTGATTTTCGGACACAATATGCATAACGGATCCATGTTCGGCCAGCTGGACAAATTTTTCGATGAAGAATATATGAAAGAGCATTCCGGCATTTTCATTAAACTGCCGGACGGAACATGGAACAGATATGAGATATTTGGAGCGTACACCGCCGAAATTGACGACGGCACGTTTACGATATTTACCGAGAACAGCTCCGAGTACGACAAATATCTTTCCCTGATAGCAGAAAAAAACGTCTACAAAGATGTCGATCCGCCGTCCGGCGGCGAGCGGATTCTGACCCTTTCCACATGTACAGAGGACAGCGATGATTACAGGCGGAACGTGATACAGGCCAGATTTGTAGAAAATACAGAAAAAATAAACAAGTAATTCAAAAAAGAAAAAACACCTCGTTGCCGGGGTGTTTTTTCTGAAAGTGTGTGTATTCAATAAAAGAAGGAAAGTTTGCTGATTTAGCGATTTGCCAATTTAAACTAACAAAGTGATTCTACCACGAATAATTTGAAAAGTCAATAAATTCCCACGAAATTTTATCGCCGTTTTCTAAAATTTCCTCATCAGCGCCGAGGGAGCCTGATTCACCGTTAACTTTAAAGATCCAGCCCGTAGAGTCAGAATAATCTTTTTCGGTCAGACCGTTAAGTGAAGTGATATAGTCTCCCGAAGGGCCGATCTCAAACGGTATGTCGTTGGATACGCAGTATATCTGAGTTGCGTCGAGCACATTGGTGCCCTCTTCCACGGTGAACGGCGCCTCTTCTACAGGAGTGAAGCCTTCTGCGGTAATATCATCCCCGTCTCCGTCAATGATCGAGATCGAAACATTGATGGAGCTGACTGACGGCTCATCGGCAGCCTCCTGCGGATCACCTTCATTGCAGGCTGTCACAGCCATACAAAGGACAAAGATAAGAATCAGAGAAAGTAGTTTTTTCATTTTGCAACCTCCATCATTGAACTTGAAATAATTTTTCCGTTTATAACAGCCATATAAGGCTTTGCTGACATAAGTTCATCGGAACTCATAGAACGGGGATCTTTGTCGTATACGACCAGATCCGCGTACTTGCCTTTTTCTATGGCGCCCAGAAGATCTGCTTCGCCGGCGGCTTCTGCGGCCTGAACGGTCAGGGCGTTTATATGGTCTTCTGCCGGGCAGCGGCCGCTGAGAACAGCGGGATCAAGCCATATGGCTGTCCCGGAATATACAAATCTGTCCGCGAACTTGCCCGGGTCGCAGGAAGACAGAATAGAAAAAGGAACTTTATAGCCTTTGGAGCGGATACGCTCAAGACTTGAAAGAGCCATCTGAACATCCGGTTCTCCGGCCGCGCTGACAACGATGCCGAAACCTTTGTCAGCTGTTTCTTCGATTATCATATCCGCGGCGTTCTGAGAAAATTTTACGGGAGAGGACTCGTTGTTCAGTTCCATATTCAGCAGACGGGCGTTTATCATACCGTCGATTTCATTCAGGTTCGTCTTTCTTGTCATAAGCCGGCTCACAAGCCCTCTCGGGAGCAGAGGCCTGTTTATCATATACGAACCAAAGAATCTCTGGTTCAGTTCATCTTCGTTATATAAACTTATGAGAGCGTCCTGATATAATGACTCAAAATAGTCAGGAGAACCGAGGCTGACCGTTGAGGTGAACCCCTTAGACAGATCAAGGGCTATCCGGTCGCGGGCGGCGGCATGGATCTCTTCAAAATCAAAAGGAAGCAGGAGATCGAGAATATAAGGTACGGTGATATATTCCACGACTTCTTCTTCCGCCGTACTGCGGACAATCTTGTCAGCCGCTGTATTGAGAAGGCATGACACGGTGCTTTTACAGAGGATGAGCAGCGGGCGGTCAGGACATATCTCATCAAGAAGGGCTATGGTCTGTCCCGAAAGGGGACGGCGGTTCTCCGCGGAGGAATCATCCGGAAGACCCTCAAAGACCGCTTCATTATATCCGTAGCCAAAGATAAGCTCATCATCAGGGTGAGCGGCGATGTAGGCAGTCAGAGTTTCAGAAAGAGAATCCATACTGTCACAGGCCGAAAGATCGGCGTACCTTCCGCTGAAAACTTCCATGACAGGGCTTGAAACCATATTCATCATGCCGGGCATTAAGTACCTGCCCCCGAGATCTGTCTGCAATGTATCGCCTGCGGCCATCTCCGCGATCTCGTCATATTCCCCGACAGCCTCAATCAGCCCGCCGCGGCAGGCGACAGCTCCGGTAAAAGGCTCGGCAGAAGGGTGTGTCAGTATACTGGCGTTATAGAGAATCAAATCCGCCCTGACTGTTTTTTTGAAAAAATTCAGCGCCATCCGGTTTGCTCCATGGTTATTTGTGAGTTAAGATGATATACATATTTATTCTACCACAAAAAAAGCTTATGTGGTATACTTTAGGCAAATAAGATTGAGAGATTTCAGGGAGAAGATCATGAACAGATATGATACAGAGAAAACTTACCGCCAGATCAGCATGGATGATTATCTGGGAAAATACGTAAATGTCGGGGAGTTCCTCGAATACTGCAAACAATGTCCCAATTACGGGAAGATCTGGTCATGCCCGCCCTATGATTTCGATCCGGAAGATGTATGGCGAGGATTTTCCTCAATATATATCGCCGCGCGAAAGATAACGTTTCCGAAAGGACAGAGCCCGGCAGGCAGGGAGGAACTCGCAAAGATACTTTCAGAGGTAAAAGATGACATGAGCCGAGAACTTTTTGAACTGGAAAAAGAGTTCCCCGGCAGCGTGTCTCTCAGCGCGGGAAGCTGCGGAATGTGCCGCGGCGGGGGATGTACCAGACCGGAGGGCGAACCTTGCCGCTTTCCCGAAAAAATGCGGTTTTCAATAGAGTCTTTAGGCGGCAATGTGGGGCTTACCGTCAGCAGGCTCATGGGAATAGAACTCGAATGGATGGAAGAAGGGAAAATGCCCTCGTATTTTGTGCTGGTAGGGGGACTGATGAAAAAATAAAAAATAAGCGGCAGCGCGCCGCTTATTTTTAATATGTTCTGTTTATTTTACATATACTTTTGGCAGTCTCTGGCCGAAAGCGCAGCAGATCTCATAGTTTATGGTGCCGGTGGCTCTGGCTATATCGTCGGCGAGAATGGTGTTCTTGCCGTCGCTGCCCATTATGATAACTTCATCTCCCACCTTTACATCAGGAACATCGGTAACGTCGACCATGCACTGATCCATACAGATGCTTCCGGCGATCGGAGCGATATGACCGTTTACAATTACCTTGGCGTACTGAGAGTAAGGACGCGGATAGCCGTCCGCATATCCGAGAGCCAGTGTGGCTATTTTGCTCGGTCTTTTTGAAATGAATTTTCTTCCGTAGCCTACCGAAAATCCCTCCGGAACGTCCTTCAGGTGTACGATGTTAGCCTTTACTGACATTACAGGCTTCAGAGCGAGTTCATTTTTGTCTACTTCATCTGACGGATAGCAGCCGTAAAGGATGATGCCGGGACGGCAGGCGTCAAAATGGACTGTAGGAAGCTCCATGACAGACGCGCTGTTGGCAAGGGTGCGGAAAGGTATTTCTATTCCCGCCTCGGTAAGAGCCTTGTAGAAATTGTTGAACTTTTCTTCCTGCTGATGAGAATAAGTCTTATCAAAAGCATCGGCAGTTGCCATGTGAGAGAACATGCCTTTGATTTTGAAATTCTTAAGTCCCTTGATCTTTCTGATGTCTTCAATGGCAGTGTCGGTTTCGTCGGCAAGATAACCTATGCGGCCCATGCCGGTATCTACGGCGATGAGACCGGACACAGTCTTTCCGGCGGCGGCCGCGGCTTTGTCTATAGCCTCCGCGTTAGCGCTGCCGCATACAACCGGCGTGATGTCGTATTTTACAATCGCGTCAGCGTACATGTCAGGCGCCAGTCCGAGAAGGATTATTTCTTCCTTTGCGCCGGCCTCCCTGAGGGCGATTACCTCGTGGATAGTAGCCACGGCAAAAGTTTTGCATCCGTTTTCTCTGAGAACTTCGGCCACTTTGACGCTGCCGTGTCCGTAAGCGTCGGCTTTTATAACGCCTATCATTTGGCGGTCGCCGATCTTGGCTTTGA
>UMHQ01071032.1_pt1 | contig 15295 bp, 13 predicted proteins | sample 1965531 | NCBI WGS metagenome assembly UMHQ01 (sample SAMEA4836098, study PRJEB28245) | human gut metagenome | biome: gut microbiome; material: fecal sample | place: Denmark | collected 2008
CAGCCGGGACGTGACACGCTTCTGGCGCACCGGCCGACTGGACACCGAGAGCAACGTCCAGTTCGGCGAGGGCGGCGCAGGCGCTTTCTCCGACGGCAAGCTGAACACCGGCACCCGCGACCTCCGCCACCGCTACATCATGGAACAGTTGGTGGCCTGCGGCGCACCGGAGAGCATCCTCACCGACGCCCTGCCCCATGTGGGTACCGACAAGCTCCATATTGCCCTGCGGAACCTGCGCCAGCAGCTGCTGGACGCCGGTGCGGACATCCGCTTCGGTGCGCGGCTGGAGGGCTTCACCGCACAGGACGGGGCCTTGACTGCCATCACCTGCCGGCAAGGCGATTCCCTTTACACCATTCCCGCCCAGCGGCTGATCCTGGCTCTGGGCCACAGCGCGCGGGACACCTTTGAGACGCTGTATGGATCCGGCCTCGCCATGGAGCCCAAGCCCTTCGCCATGGGCGTCCGCATCGAGCACCGCCAGTCGGCGGTAGACGCCGCCCGCTACCGGCAGCTGGCGGGCCATCCCGCTCTGCCGCCTGCCACCTATAAGCTGTCCTGCCACCTGCCCAACGGCCGCAGCGCCTTTTCCTTCTGCGTCTGCCCGGGCGGACAGGTGGTGGCCGCCGCCTCGGAGGAACAGCGCGTCGTCACAAACGGTATGAGCGAGTACGCCCGTGACCGTGAGAACATCAACGGAGCCCTGCTGGTGAACGTCACCCCCGCCGACTTCCCTGACAGCCACCCGCTGGCCGGCATCCGGCTTCAGCGGCAGCTGGAGAATGCCGCCTTCGCCTTGGGCGGCGGCGATTACCGCGCCCCCTGCCAGCGGGTGGGCGACTTTCTGGCGGGCCGCCCCTCCACCGGTGCAGGTACCGTGCAGCCCAGCTACCTGCCCGGCGTCACCTACACCGACCTGCGGCGCTGCCTGCCCGCCTTCATCAGTGAAACGCTGGCCCTGACTCTGCCGGAGCTTGGCCGGAAGCTGCGGGGCTACGACGACCCCGATGCCCTGCTTACCGGCATCGAGACCCGCTCCTCATCGCCGGTACGGCTGGTGCGGGATGACCGATACGAGTCCAATATTCGCGGCGTGTACCCCTGCGGCGAGGGGGCCGGCTATGCCGGCGGCATCCTCTCCGCCGCTGCTGACGGTATGCGCTGCGCCGAAAAATTACTGGAGGTATACCGATGAAAAAGCTTGCTGTACTCGGAGATTTTCTGGAGCCGCATCACCATGCGCAGATCGACAGCACCGCGGCACGCTGCGGCTTTGCCGTGGACTATTATCCCGACGGCCACGTGCCTGCGGAGCTGGCCGGACAGTACGAGGTGCTGTATGGCATGCCGGATCGCGCCGCCCTCAGGACCTTCACCAGCCTGAAGTGGTTCTGCGGCAACTTCGCCGGTGTGGATGCCTATCTGGATGACGCCCTCTACCCTTCCCCCGATGTGATCCTGACCAACTCCTCCGGTGCCTACGGCGTCACCATCGCCGAACACCTCATCATGGTCACACTGATGCTGCTGCGCCACGCTTCCGCCTACGTGCTGGAGGCCGCCGCCCACCGCTGGGGACCCGTCCTGCCCATGCGTTCCATCATGGGCAGCACCATCACCGTGGTGGGCACCGGCGACATCGGCACCGAGTTCGCCCGCCGCGCCAAGGCTATGGGTGCCAAGTCCATTCGCGGCGTCCGCCGCACCATGAAGCCCGCCGACCCCGCCTTTGACAGCGTCCATACCCATGACCAGCTGGAGTCCCTTCTGCCGGACACCGATCTGCTGGTGCTGGCCCTGCCCTCCACACCGGACACCATCGGCTTCCTGTCCCGTCGGCGCATCGCCCTGCTGCCCAAGACCGCCTTCGTCATCAATGTGGGCCGCGGCAGCGCCATCGACCAGCCCGCGCTGGTGGACGCCCTGAACGCCGGGCAGTTGGCCGGCGCGGCACTGGACGTGTTCGTGCAGGAGCCCATCCCCGACGGAGACCCCATCTGGGACGCCAAGAACCTCCTGCTGACGCCTCACGTCTCCGGCCAGCTGAGCCTGGGCTATACGCGGGATAAGAATGTGGCCCTGTTCTGCGAGGATCTGGAGAATTACGCCGCCGGCCGTCCTCTGGCCCGCTACGTCGACCGCAAGATCGGCTATTGACGTACATACGATAGAAAGAGCCACCCGCAGTCTTACGACTGCGGGTGGCTCTTTGCTCTCTCACAACCCATTGGGAGTGTTGACGCCGAAGCCCTCGCCCAGGATCTCATAGGCATCGCACACGATGATAAAGGCGTCGGGGTCCGCCTGCTTGACGATGGACTTGATGGCTACGATCTGAGCGCGGCTGAAGGCGCACAGGATCACGTTCTTTGCCTTGCCGCTGTATCCGCCCCGCCCCTCCAGCAGCGTCACGCCGCGGTCCAGCTCCAGCAGCTTGGCGGTGATCTCCTCATACCGTTCGGAAATGATGTAGGCCATTTTGGCACCGTTGCCGCCGTAGACCACGCGGTCCATCACCTTGGAGATGATGAACAGTGCCACCATGGCGTACAACGCCTGGGTCAGGTCGCGGAACACCGCGGCGTAGGACACCACCACGATGGTATCGATGGCCAGACACAGCGTACCGATGGACAGTCCCGGCAGCTTCAGCTTCAGAAGCCGCGCCGCCAGCTCCGTGCCGCCGGTGGTAGCGCTGTACCGCAGCATCAGACCGCAGCCCAGGCCCACGATGACGCCGCCGTAGACCGCCGCCAGCATGGGCTCCATGGGCCGAAATGTATACACACCGGCCAGCAGATCGATCATGCCGGAGCTCACCAGCGTGGCGTACAGCGTGGCGTACAGCCAGTGCCGCCCCACCTTGGTCCAGCTCAGGAGGAACAGCGGCAGGTTCAGCACGATAATGGCCACGCCGATGGGGATCTGAGGAATGAAGAAATTAATGATCTGCGCCACGCCGGTGAAGCCGCCCACGCTGAGGTGGTTGGGGTCGAAGCACCAGTTGAAGCCCACGGCGTACAGCGCGCAGGCCAGCGTGATCATGGCGTACTGCGCAGCGATGCTCTTGATCTTTCCGGTCATAAACAGCGTCCTTTCTTTCCTCTCATGAAAATGCATATACAGTATACTATGCAGAACGCTGTTTGTCTACTGCCGTTTATTCCACCACCGGCGGGGGAAAAACGAAAAGCGCATCTGCTTCCGCGGATACGCTTTTGCTGCGCTCACTTATGGTGTCCCAGATGGAAGTGGTGATGGTGCTTGTGGCCCTCCCCCTCCGGCTGGGGATCGAATCCGTCCTGCCAGTTGGAAAGCAGGAAGTAGAACAGGTAGATCACCGAGCTGATGGCCCATGTGATGGGATAGGCCCAGTAGACGTAGACGATCTCGTGCCGCCACTGCATCATCACGGTGATGTAGAGGATGCGGAACACGCACCACACGCCCAGCATGATGGACATGGGCACGAAGGCTTTGCCCGCGCCGCGGCACACGCTGGCAATGGCGTGGGAGAATGCCAGCAGGCAGTAGAACAGGCAGATGATCCGTGTCTCCAGCACGCCCAGCTCAATGACCTCCGGGGTACGGGAGAACAGCCGCACCAGCCACGGCGCCGCCAGATAGGTGGCGATACCGATAAGCTCGGCGATGATAGCCGCCGCCGCGATGCCGAAGATGGCGCCCTTTCTGGCACGGGGCTTCATACCCGCGCCCAGATTCTGGCCCACATAGGTGGTGATGGCCATGGTGAAGCTGGTGACGGGCAGGAACGCGAAGCCCTCGATCTTGGAATACGCGCCGTAGGCCGCCGTGGCCATCTTGCCGAAGGAGTTGATGTTGGTCTGCACCACCACGTTGGCAAGGCCGATCACGGAGTTCTGGATACCGGCGGGCAGGCCGTAGCGCAGGATCTCTCGCAGCAGCGGGCCGTCCAACCGCAGGGCCGACAGCTTCAGCTGATAGATGGTGCCCTTCTTGGCCAGATGGATGACGCACAGCACGGCGCTGAGCGCCTGGGAGATGATGGTGGCCAGCGCCGCGGACCACACGCCCCACCGCAGCACCGCCACGAACAGCAGGTCCAGGATCACATTGGTCACGGACGAGACGATCAGGAAGTACAGGGGCCGCTTGCTGTCGCCCAGAGCGTTCATGATGCCGGTAAAGGTGTTGTACATCACACCCGCGCCCACACCGGCGAAGTAGCACCGGAAGTAGCCGATGGCATCGGGCAGCACCTCGGGATCCGTGTCCATCCACAGCAGCAGCGTAGGGGTGAACAGTACGCCGATGACGGTGAGGATCAGGCTGCTGATGAGGCCCAGCAGCACGGCGGTGTGGACGGTTCGGGACACCTTGTCATAGTCCCCTGCGCCGAAATAGCGGGCGATGGCCACGCCCACGCCGCTGGCGGCGCCGGCGAAGAAGCTGATAAGCAGGAAGATCAGGGGGCCGGAGGCGCTGACGGCGGCCAGCGCGTTGTCGCCCAGGAAGTTGCTGACGATCAGAGAGTCGGCGGTGTTGTACAGCTGCTGAAACAGCTGGCTCAGGAAAACGGGAATGGCGAATCCGGCGATGAGCCGCCAGGGCACGCCGTGGGTCATGTCTTTGGTGGTGGCAGAGGCCAAGAGGGCTGCACTCCTTTCAAGATGAGGTGACAGCGGCGTTCAGAGCCGATAAATGGCCCCGACTGCCGGGGAGCGGTCGGGGTCTGGGTCGTTTGGAGATGCCGTCAGTTGGCAGGGGCAATCATGTCAACTGATGGTAAATATGCCTGATGCCATGCGGCTTTCACCGCATGGCATCGTTCAGGCTTTTATGGCGCAGTGGGAGGGATTCGAACCCTCGTGCCGCTTTTGACGACAACACGATTTCCAGTCGTGCTCGTTATGACCTCTTCGATACCACTGCAAATATTCAGTTCTGTGACGAACAGCATTACTTATTATAGCAAAAAAACTGTCCTTGTCAAGAAGTAATTCCTGCAAAACTCCGTTTTTTCGCACAGCCAGGCGGTAGAAGGGCCAAGAGCCCCTCCACCGCCTGCCGTGATCCCTCAGTGCAGCATGGATGTGACAGTCACCAGCGCCGAGTCCAGTGTATTTCCCACCCGCTGCATGGCCTTGCCCACAACGGTTTTTCTGGGCTTCGGGTAGGGGCGCGCCGCCATATCCACCGCCGCGCCGGCTACCATGCCGACGCAGACGCCCCGCAGAAATGCGGTCATGTTCATTTTTACCTCACTCCTTTTCCGTACAGCATCAGTATCTCCCGCCGCCGCGAAAAAAACACGCGGTGTTTCTTGCCAAATCGCCCCAAAGCGCGGTATAATAATATTTAATGTATTTTTATTGCGGAAAAGGAGGACCCCTGTATGTCCGTTACCGATTTGCAGCAGCGCATCCGGCAGAAAAAGACGCCCCTGGCCCTGGGCCTGCGTCCGGAGCTGGAGAAGCTCAGTCCCAAAATTCTGAAAAACTTCACCGATATGTTCGGCCCGGGCAGCATGGCGGAGGCGGAAGCCCTGCGCTATCACGGCACCACCCTGCTGGACGCGGCGGCGGAGACACTTCCCGCCATGATGCTCCACGGCGCCAGCTACCTGCGCTGCGGCATGATGGGCGCGGACGTGCTGTCCAACCTCATCAGCGCCGCCCACGCCAAGGGTCTGTACGTCATTCTGGGTATCGGTGCGGAGGAGCCCGCCCTGTGGCAGGGCTACGGCGCCGACGCCATCACCGTGGATCCCTACATGGGCAGCGACTGCTGCGATGCCGGCGAGCAGGCGGTGTTCGCCCTGGTGCGTACCTGCAACAAGAGCGGCGGTGAGGTACAGCGTCTCATGGCCGGCGACCGGCCGTTGTACCTGGCGGTGGCGGATCAGATGGCCCGCCACGGCGCGTCGCTGGTGGTGGGCACCGGCTACCGGCTGGACATCCGCGATGTCCGGCGGCAGTGCCCCAAGTCCTTCCTGCTGCTGCCGGAGTGCGACGGCGAGAATGCCGTCCCCGCCTTCGACGAGTACGGCCACGGCGCCATGCTGGTGGACTTCGATCTGCAATACGCGGAGGAACCGGCGCAGGCCGTGCCTGCCGCCGCGCAGCTGCTGAAGCAGTGGGTGACAGTGGTATGACGAAGATCTATCTTATCCGCCACGCGGAGGCGGAGGGCAACCTCTACCGCATGGCTCACGGCCACTACAACGGCATGATCACCAACTACCGCGGCTATCAGCAGATCGATGCCCTGCGCCAGCGCTTTCAGGACGTGGACATTGATGCCGTGTATGCCAGCGACCTCTACCGTACCCAGATCACGTCCCGTGCCATCTGGCTGCCCAAGGCTCTGCCCCTGCATCTGGAGCCCGCCTTCCGCGAGATCCACATGGGCGTGTGGGAAAATCACACGTGGCACGAGCTGAACAAGGCATACCCCCAGGAGATGTACCACTTCAACCGCCGCGTGGACCTGTGGCACGTGGAGGACGGCGAGACGGCGCAGGACGTGCTGGACCGCTATCTCCCTGCGCTGCACCGCGTGGGCGCCGCCCACGACGGCGGCACCGTGGCGGTGTTCTCCCACGGCGCCGCCCTGCGCATCGTGCTGGGCACATTGCAGGGCATCCCCCTGCCCGGGATCGGCGAGACGCCCCATGGCGACAACACCGCCGTCTCCCTGCTGACCTGGGACAACGGTCAGCTCCGCGTGGAGTACCGCGATGACAACAGCCACCTGACGGAGCGCGGCCTGTCCACCTTCGCCAAACAAAGCTGGTGGCGCAGCAAAAACATGGTGGACCCCGGCGAGGATTATCTGCCCCTGCCGGAGGAGCTTCTTCCGCGCTTCCATGTACCCGACGGCGGCGAGGCCGTGGGCATCCGCAGCGGTGAGACGTTCATCGGCGCGTATCAGCTGCTGCCGGACCGCGAGCCGGACGCCGTATGGCTGGGCTGGTACTGGCTGGACCCCGCCTTCCGCGGTACGGGCCGCGGCATCGCCCCCATGGGCCAGATCATCCGCGCCGGACGCCATCGGGGCGTGGGCTTCCTGCGTCTTTCCTGCGGCGACGCGAAGCTGCGGCGGTTTTTCGCCCGTCTGGGCTTCTACCCCCTGAGCGGCGATGTGATGGAAAAGGACATCCGCCAGCAGCTGCCGCCCATCCCCCAGGCGTACCGTCCCTGAAAGGAGCTGTCCCATGACACGTGGCGAATATTTTTTACCTGTCAGCCGTGACGAGATGATCGACCGCGGCTGGTACTATTATGATTTTCTGGTGGTGACGGCGGACGGCTACATCGACCATCCCAGCTTCGGCTCCACCCTCATCGCCCGCCTGCTGGAGGCGGAGGGCTACCGCGTAGCCATTCTGGCCCAGCCGGACTGGCACTCGGCAGAGCCGTTCCGCGCCATGGGCAAGCCCCGCTACGGCGTGCTCATCGGCGGCGGCAATCTGGACTCCATGGTGGCTCACTACACGGTGGCCAAGCGCCGCCGCACCCGCGACCTGTACAGCCCCGGCGGCAAGCTGGGCTGCCGCCCCGACCGCCCCACCATCGTCTATACCAACCGGGCGCGGGAGGCGTTCCCCGACACGCCCATCGTCATCGGCGGGCTGGAGGCGTCCCTGCGCCGCTTCGCCCACTACGACTACTGGGACGACAAGGTGCGCCGCAGCATTCTGTTCGACGCTCCCGCCGATCTGCTGGTCTACGGCATGGGGGAGAGCGCCACGGTGGAGATCGCCCGCCGCCTTTCCCGAAAGACGCCGGTATGCGACATCACCGATGTGGCCGGCACGGCCTACATCGCCGCCGATGACAGCGGCTGCCGCTTCCACAAGGCTCCCTGTCCCTCCTATGAGGAGGTCTGCGCCGATAAAACGGCCTACGCCCGGGCCACCAAGATCGAATATGACGAGCACGATCCCATCCGCGGCTCCGCCGTGCTCCAGCCCTGCGAGGGCCGATTGCTGGTGGTGAACCCGCCGGCCCGCCCCCTGCGGCGGGAGGAGCTGGACCGCCTGTTCGCCCTGCCCTACACGCGGGAGGTCCACCCCATGTATACCGAAGGCATTCCCGCCATTGAGGAGGTACGGTTCTCTATCACCCACAACCGCGGCTGCTTCGGCGGCTGCAACTTCTGCGCCCTGGCCTTCCACCAGGGCCGTATGGTCACCAGCCGCTCCATCGAATCGGTGGTGGAGGAGGCCCGCCTCCTGACGGAGGACCCCCAGTTCAAGGGCTACATCCACGACGTGGGCGGCCCCAGCGCCAACTTCCGCCACACCAGCTGCCAGAAGCAGAAGAAGTGCGGCATGTGCAAGAATCGCAGCTGCCTTGCGCCGGAGCCCTGCCCCAATCTGGACGCCGACCACTCCGAGTACACGGAGCTTCTGCGGAAGCTGCGGCAGCTCCCCGGGATAAAAAAGGTATTCGTCCGCTCCGGCATCCGCTATGACTACATGCTCCAGGACAAGAACAGGGACTTCTTCCTGGAGCTGGTGCAGCACCACATCTCCGGTCAGCTGAAGGTAGCGCCGGAGCACTGCGTCAGCTCCGTGCTGGACTACATGGGCAAGCCCCACTTCGACGTGTTCCTGAAGTTCTGGCGACAGTATAAAAAGCTCAACGAGCAGGACGGCACGGAGCAGTATCTGGTGCCCTACCTGATGTCCAGTCACCCCGGCTGCACCCTGAACGATGCCGTGAAGCTGGCGGAGTTTCTCCACAAGAATGGCCGCACTCCCGAGCAGGTACAGGATTTCTACCCCACCCCGGGCACCCTCTCCACCTGTATGTACTATACCGGTATCGACCCGCGGGATATGTCGCCGGTGTATGTGGCCCGCGACCCAAAGGACAAGGCCATGCAGCGTGCGCTGCTCCAGTGGTCCCGCCCCGAAAAGCGCGCTCTGGTGGTGGAGGCGCTGGAGGAGGCAGGCCGCACCGACCTCATCGGCTACGGTCCCGAGTGCCTGCTGCGCCCCCGCAAGGGCGAGCCCTACGGTCAGCCTCCCGCCAAGCCGGAGAAGCCGGAGCGCCAGCCCCGCCGCCCGCGGAAGGAGGTCTCCGGCAACCGCGGCCGCCGTGGTACGCCAACAGCCCGTCAGCCGGTCCAGAAGGGTAAAATGTCCGACCGGAAAAAGGCGGCATTTGCCAAAAAAAGGAAATCATGACCTGCTGGGGGCCTGCGGCAATTGCAGGCCCCCAGTCTTTTTTGGACATTTCACTGAAACTGGACCTTTTTTCGGTAAAAAAGCGGAAATGTTTGGGCAGTCCTGACGAAAAAATGCTTGTGTTATACCCGCTTTTTCATTATAATAAAAGCGAAGCGTCAAGATGGTGTCCCGCTGTGTGAAGATTCCCTTAAGGAATTGTGTGCAATAGGGCGCCGCCGTGCCGCTCATGCCGTGAAAAACGACGTAGCGGCGCAAAATCCGGACCGTATGTGAAGGTGATAAGAGAATGGAAAAAAAGAAGAAAACAAGGTTCATCGTGGGGTGGCTGCTGATCACGGCGGCCCTGCTGGCCGGTTCTCTCCTGGTGCCCGGGCACGGGAAGTCGGAGTCGGTGCAGGAGGCCATGCGTGACGCAGTGCTCCACGGGACCAACCGCATCAGTCTGTTTGGGCTGAAAGACGTGAACCCCGCGTACATATCCTCTTTGGTAGTGGTGGGCGTGATCCTGCTGGCGGCGCTGCTGCTGCGGCTGTTTGCGATCCCCCGCTTCAAGATGGTCCCAGGGAAGCTGCAGCTGGCCGTGGAGACCGTGGTGGGGATGTTCGACGGCATGGCCAAGGGCAACAGCCCCCACCGCAACAAGTTCCTGGGTGCCTACATCTTCGGCGCCGGTGTGTATATCTTCATCGGCACGCTGTTTGAGCTGTTCGGCTTCCAGGCCATTACCACCAACGGGCACATCATTGCCCTGCCGGCCCCGCTGTCCGATGTGAACGCAGCCATCTCCCTGGGCTGCCTGTCCTACGGCGTCATTCTGGTGGGCGGCATCGTGGCCAACGGCTTCAAGGGCGCGGGCAAGGCCCTGAAGGACTTCTCCCTGCCCATCTCCATGAGCTTCCGTATGTTCGGCGCGCTGCTCAGCGGTCTGCTGGTGACGGAGCTGGTCTACTACTATGTGACACTGAGCTATGTGATCCCCGTGGTCGTGGCGGTGCTGTTCACCCTGCTCCACGCGCTGATCCAGGCCTATGTGCTCACCACCCTGACCTCCCTGTTCTACGGAGAGACCACGGAGAAGCACGCGCCCAAGCCCAAGAAAGCCAAAAAAGTCAAAGCTGAAACTGTAAATAACTGACGGAGGAAAGAGAGATCATGAAGAAACTGACCAATAAGAAGGCTGTTGCCCTGCTGCTGTGCCTGGTGCTGGCCCTGACTGCACTGTTCACCGTGACCGCGTTTGCCGACACCGAGCCCGCCGCCGACGCTCCTGCCCAGACGGAGCAGACCGCCGACAGCGGTGCCACCAGCGGTAAGGCGCTGGCTTCCGGTATTGCCATCGGTATCGCCGCCTGCGGCGGTGCCATCGGCATGGGTATGGCCGTCGGCAAGTCCGCCGAGGGCATTGCCCGTCAGCCGGAGGCTGAGGGCAAGATCCGCACCACCATGATGCTGGGCCTTGTGTTCCTGGAAACGGCCGTCATCTACGCCCTGCTGGTGGTCATCCTTATCATCTTTGTGCTGTAAGGAACGGAGAGAAACGCTATGAGTAATATCCCACTGAATATTGATTGGCAGCAGATTTTGCTGCATCTGTTCAACTTCTCCATTCTGGTGGGCGGACTGTACCTGCTGCTGTTCAAGCCGGTAAAGAACTTCATGGACAAGCGCGCCAAGCACTATGCCGACATGGAGTCCGCCGCCGTGGAGCGGGAGAAGAACACCGCCGCGCTGGAGGCATCCATGCAGCAGCGTCAGGCTGCGCTGGACGCGGAGCTGGACGAGAAGCGCACCGCCGCCGCCCGGGAGGCCGAGGCCTATGCCCAGCAGCAGCGCGCCGCTGCCCATGAGCAGGCGGACAAGATCGTGGCTGCCGCCCGCGAGAACGCGGAGAACGACCGCAAAAAGATCGTGGACGAGGCCAACCGCGAGGCCGTGTCCATCGCCGAGGCCGCCATGGAGAAGCTGCTGGCGAAGGAGACTTCCCGCGCCTATGACGCGTTCGTGAACGCAGCCGAGGGGGTGGAGAAGCATGAGCACGAATGATGCCCGCCTGACCGCCAGACTGCTCAGCGCCTGCCCGCCTGACGCCGCGCAGAAGGCGAAGCTGGAGGACGTGCTGACAAAGAGGTACGGCCGGCCGGTGGCGCTTTCGTGGCAGGAGGATAAGACCGTCTCCGGCGGCTTCCGCATCGAGATCGGCTCCGAGATCATCGACTGGACGGCGGAGGGTCGTCTGGGCCAGCTGAAGGAGCGCCTTGCCGCCCTGAAGACCGGCGGCCAGTCCGTTATCCCTCTGATCCGTGACACCGTGCGGGACTGGGTACCGGAGATCAGCGCCCGCGAGGTGGGCAGCGTTCTGTCCGTGGCGGATGGCATCGCCTACGTGGACGGTCTGGAAAACGCTGCCTACGGTGAAATTTTGCTCTTTGAGAGCGGCATCCGCGGCATGGTGCAGGAGCTGCGGGGCCACCGCATCGGCTGCATCCTGTTTGGCCGTGTGGAGGAGGTCAGCGAGGGCAGCGCCGTGTACCGCACCGGCCGTACCGCTGGCATCGGCGTGTCCGACGCCATGATCGGCCGCGTGGTGGACGCGCTGGGCGCGCCCATCGACGATGCCGGCGACATCCCCGTCGATGCCTACCGCATGATCGAAAGCCCCGCCCCCGGCATCATCGACCGCCAGCCGGTGAACACCCCCATGCAGACCGGTATTTTGTCCATCGACTCCATGTTTCCCATCGGACGGGGTCAGCGCGAGCTGATCATCGGCGACCGCCAGACCGGCAAGACGTCCATCGCCATCGACACCATCCTGAACCAGAAGGGGAAGGATATGATCTGCATCTACGTGGCCATCGGCCAGAAGGCCAGCTCCGTGGCGCAGATCGCGGAGATGCTGCGCAAGCACGACGCCATGGCGTACACCATCATCGTCTGCGCCAGCGCCGGTGAGTCCGCCTCCATGCAGTACATCGCGCCCTACGCCGGCGCGTCCATCGGCGAGTATTTCATGAACAAGGGGAAGGACGTGCTCATCGTCTACGACGATCTTTCCAAGCACGCCATCGCCTACCGCGCACTGAGCCTTCTGCTGGGACGTTCTCCCGGCCGTGAGGCCTACCCCGGCGACGTGTTCTATCTGCACTCCCGCCTGCTGGAGCGCGCAGCGCGCCTCAGCGACGCACGGGGCGGCGGCAGCATGACCGCCCTGCCCATCGTGGAAACGCAGGCAGGCGATGTGTCCGCCTACATCCCCACCAATATCATCTCCATCACCGACGGCCAGATCTTTCTGGAGAGTAGCCTGTTCTTCTCCGGTCACCGCCCCGCCGTGAACGTAGGACTTTCCGTGTCCCGTGTGGGCGGCGCTGCCCAGACCAAGGCGATGAAAAAGGCGGTCGGTACCCTGCGCCTCGATCTGGCGCAATACCGCGAGATGGAGGTCTTTACCCAGTTCTCCAGCGATCTGGACGAGGAGACCAAGAACCAGCTGGCCTATGGCCAGAGCCTGATGTACATCCTGCGTCAGGGCCGGTGCAGCCCGCTGAGTCAGGCCCAGCAGATCGTCACGCTGGTGACGGCCATGGCCCGCATCTATCAGCAGGTGCCGGTGTCCCAGGTCTGCCCGCTGCGGGACTACCTTCTGGGCGAGTTCGCCGCCGGACGCCCCCAGCTCATGCAGGAGCTGGAGCAGGGCGCTGCGCTGACCGACGAGGTGCGCCAGCAGATCGTGGACTTTGCAAAGACCGCGCTGGAGAAGTTCCGGCGCGCAGGCGGGCGGTGAGGCTATGGCCAGCACAAGTGAGATCCGCCGCCGCATCGGAAGCGTCCGGCAGACCCAGAAGATCACCCACGCCATGTACCTCATCTCCCAGGCCAAGCTGCGCAAGGCCAAGCAGGATCTGAGCAACACCCGTCCCTACTTCGACGCACTGCAGGCGGAGATCGGCCGCGTGTTCAACGCCGACGACACCGCGGAGAGCCGGTATCTCTGTGACGAGAACAGCAAGCCGCTGCCCGGCGTGGCCGCTTGCCTGCTCATCACGGCGGATAAGGGCCTTGCCGGCGCGTATAACCAGAACGCCATCCGTCAGGCCCAGCAGTTCCTGTCGGATCACGAGGGCGCGGTGCTGTATGTGGTGGGCGAGTACGGCCGCCGCTGGTTCACCCAGCGGGGCATCCCCATCGAAAAGAGCTTTCTCTACACCGCGCAGAACCCCACCCTGCGGCGCGCCCGCCAGATCGGCGAGCTGCTGCTGGAGCGGTACGACGCCGGTGAGATCAACGCTGTCCACATCATCTACACGGACATGAAAAACGGGCTGGAGGCCACGGTGCGTCAGGCACAGGTGCTGCCCCTGACGCGGGAGCACTTCTCCGCAGCCCAGGCCAGCACGGCGGGCGACCCCACCTTTGAGTATGTGCCCAGCCCCGCCGCGGTGCTGGACAACGCGGCGCGCAGCTGCCTCATCGGCTTCATTTACAGTGCGCTGGTGGACAGCTTCTGCAGCGAGCAGTCCGCCCGTATGACCGCCATGAACGCGGCGGACCAGAACGCGGAGGACCTGCTGAAGGACCTGTCCGTGCAGTACAACCGGGCGCGTCAGGCCGCCATCACCCAGGAGATCACCGAAGTCTCCGCCGGTGAGCGCGCCCAGCGCAGCAAGAAAGAAAAGGAGGGCTGACCTCAATGAAACAAGGAACCATCACGGGCATTTCCGGTCCCGTGATCGACGTATGCTTCCCCGAGGGGAGCCTGCCCGCCATCAATGAAGCGCTGACCGTGGAGGCAAACGGTACGCGCTACACCATGGAGGTGGAGCAGCATCTGGAGAACAAGACGGTGCGCTGCGTCATGATGGCCGGCAGCGACGGCCTCAGCCGCGGGCTCACTGTCACCGCCACCGGTCACGGCATCTCCGTGCCGGTGGGCGAAGCCACGCTGGGCCGCATGTTCAACGTACTGGGCGACCCCATCGACGGTGAAGCGCCGGTCAGCGCCGACGCCCCCCGTTGGGAGATCCACCGCCCCGCCCCCGGCTTTGCCCAGCAGATGCCCGCCGCCGACATTCTGGAAACGGGCATCAAGGTCATCGACCTCATCGAGCCATACCCCAAGGGCGGCAAGATCGGCCTGTTCGGCGGCGCCGGCGTGGGCAAGACCGTCCTGATCCAGGAGCTGATCCACAATGTGGCCATGGAGCACGGCGGCTATTCCATCTTCACCGGCGTGGGCGAGCGCAGCCGCGAGGGCAACGACCTCTGGGGCGAGATGCGGGAGAGCGGCGTGTCCGACAAGACGGCGCTGGTGTTCGGTCAGATGAACGAATCCCCCGGCGTCCGTATGCGCGTGGCGCTGTCGGGTCTGACCATGGCGGAGTATTTCCGCGATGTGGAGCACAAGGACGTGCTGCTGTTCATCGACAACATCTTCCGCTTCGTGCAGGCGGGCAGCGAGGTCTCCACGCTGCTGGGCCGCATGCCCTCCGCCGTGGGCTACCAGCCTACTCTGGCCGGCGAGATGGGCGCTCTGCAGGAGCGCATCACCTCCACCAGGGACGGCTCCGTCACCTCCGTGCAGGCGGTGTACGTTCCCGCCGACGACCTGACCGACCCCGCCCCCGCCACCACGTTCTCCCATCTGGACGCCACCACCGTGCTGAGCCGTAAGATCGCGGAGCAGGGCATCTACCCCGCCGTGGACCCGTTGGAGTCCACCTCCCGCATTCTGGAGCCGGACATCGTGGGCGAGGAGCACTACAACATTGCCCGTGCCGTCCAGTCCACCCTGCAAAAGTACCGTGAGCTGCAGGATATCATCGCCATCTTGGGCATGGAGGAGCTCAGCGACGAGGACAAAAACCCCGTCCCCCGCGCCCGCCGCATCCAGCGCTTCCTGTCCCAGCCCTTCTACGTGGCGGAGAAGTTCAGCGGCGCACCCGGCGTGTTCGTGCCCCTGCACGAGACGCTCCGCGGCTTTAAGGAGATCCTGTCCGGCAGCATGGACGAGTACCCCGAGGCGGCCTTCTTCAACGCCGGCACTATTGACGACGTGATCCGCAAGGCGGAGCAGATGAAGAAAGGCGGCATGTGATGGCAGCGCCGTTCCAT
>UMHQ01001480.1_pt1 | contig 15155 bp, 14 predicted proteins | sample 1965531 | NCBI WGS metagenome assembly UMHQ01 (sample SAMEA4836098, study PRJEB28245) | human gut metagenome | biome: gut microbiome; material: fecal sample | place: Denmark | collected 2008
CGCCGGTATCAGAAGCATGTTTCCGGCTGTTTTATCCATATCCGGAGTCAGGATGATCAGCAGAGCGCAGATCAGTGATGCCGCGAATGAAAGTACAGCTGTGACATAAGATTTATCTCTGAATTTTTCCATGGATATTTCCTCACTTACGATATTGATATATTCTCCAAAGTGCAATATACTTGTAATATACAGCGACGGATAAAGCCCGTCCTGATAATGTTACTATCTGTTTGTATCCCACAGAAAAATGAGTTTATGCAGTTTTTGTGAAATTATTGTAATCAACAGAGGAGGATGAAAAATGAAATTTTATATCGTTGACGCTTTTACTGAAACTCTCTTTGGCGGCAATCCCGCCGGAGTAGTCATCCTGCCGGAAGAAGCGGATTTTCCTTCTGACGAAGTGATGGTCAGGACCGCCGCCGAGCTGCGCTATTCAGAGACCGCGTTCATCAAACGCCTCGGGGATAATGAATTTAACATCAGATATTTTACTCCGGCAGCTGAAGTAGAGCTCTGCGGCCATGCGACCATCGGCTCTTTCAAGGCTCTTCTTGAGGGCGGTTATATCAGGGACAACGCCCGTTATATGAACCACACTCTTTCAGGAGATCTTAACATTGACATAAAGGACGGATTCGTTCTCATGGACATGGCTTCGCCTGTAAAGATCAATGAAATCGCCGGCGAAGCGGCGCTGGCAGAGCTTTATTCTGTCATGGGTCTTAATTATGCCGATCAGAAAGCGAAGGGAGTAACCCTGCTCCCGCAGATGATATCCACCGGCCTTCCCGACATCATGATGCCGGTCGCCTCACGGGCTGACCTTGATGCTATCTCCCCTGATTTTCCGGCTCTTTCCAAACTGTCAGAAAAATATGAGGTTGTAGGAGTACACGCTTTCACCACGGACGCCGAGTCCGGCACTACATGCCATGTCCGCAACTTCGCCCCGCTGTACGACATCGACGAGGAAGCGGCGACAGGCACTTCCAACGGCGCTCTGACTTATTACGGCTATCTCAACGGATTCGTCAGGAGCGGCGATGACTGCCGCTTCGTCCAGGGCGAAAAAATGAACCGCCCGTCTGTAATCCTCAGCCATATTGAAGCAGACGGCGACAAATGCACGATACAGGTCGGCGGCAGCGGCGTAATCCTGGCGGAGGGAGATATAAAGCTGTAATCTTATCAAAAACCACCGAATTTTGTCATAAAAAACCCCATCCGTATTATCCAAATAGGATGGGGTTTGTCTGTTATCCTGTAACGCGGCATTATATTCAAACAGCATGTTATACCTGGCGTTCTGATCGCTTTGCGCAAGAACCGTAATGAGCATGGGATAATCAATTACCGTTTGTAATAAAGCCTCCGTAGACATATCTTCTGCGATATTTTCAGGTACTTGGCAGGCTTCAAACATCTGCGCGGTTGTTGTAAAAGAACTCCACTGTTCAGAATCAGCTGTCACAGGATATTCGTAAGGGTCTGAAATATCATAGCTCTTTCTTGAAGTAAACTCAGACGAAGCGAAGACGATCTGCGCCGACACTGCTGTCAGCAGTGCAATCAGTAACCAGACAACCGGTTTCGGTTTCTCTTTCATTTTTATCTCCCTTCGTAAAACAAGAAAAGCGCTGCTATTTCTTTTTTACTTTATTTTTTCCACAGACCGTGGAGGTTGCACCAGGCATAAGCCGCCGCCGGCTTGTCGCCCTCTGCCAGAACAAAGACAGCTTCCGGTTTCTGGCCGGCTCTGAGATCTTTTCTCTGCACGCCCTGCTCCGTTTCGATGGCGATGAATCCGATGTAATGTTCCTCTGCCATAGGATGCTCAACCTCTCCGATTTTTACAGTAACTTTATTACCATCCTGTTCTACTACAGGCACATGTTTTTCTACAGCCGCGTCTACGGAGCCCGGCACCATTTCTGTCATCTTCTGACCGCAGCACATTACCGGAACGCCCTTGTCCACAACTTTTTCCACGATGTTTCCGCAGTGCTCACAAACATAATATTTCATCTTTCTTACCTCCTGTTGTCTTTTAATATATTATTTCCCCGTATCGTTATCATTAAACACTTCAAAAGGTCTGTTGCGTAAAGACGGCAGTTTCTTCAGTATGAGCCGTATCTCCTCCGAAGCGCCTGTCACCTCCTGAACGAACTCAGCCGACGACATACGAGCCGCGCCGTCTCCGAGGGCAGCCATCTGCACCATTCGGTCGGAAGTGACGACTTTTATCTCAAACTGCCTTCCCAGCCGGTACACAGCCTTTTCAATGAATTTATCCGCCGTTTCCGCCTCGGCGGTAAAGACCGCTGTCACATTTGCGTACTCTACCGTGTGACATGTTCCGCCGCTTACCCTGTAGCTGTCAAAGACGGCCATAGTCCTGATATTTTTATATGAACAGTAGTTTTCCAGTATTTCGAGGAAAGCCTCCCGGGCTGAGTCAAGGTTCACTTCGGCCAGCGCTTTCAGCTCTTCCCACGCGAATATTACATTGTAGCCGTCTATGATCAGGAGCTTTTCTCCGGCGTCTTTCTTTTCTTTGAGAGGAGGAACCGGAGACGGCCTGGGTCTTGCCGGCCGGCTGTCCCGGCTCTGCCGTCTGCGGCGCAGTTCTTCGTCTCTCTTACTCTTTCCGTAAGTGCGGAGAAATATGGCCTCAAGTTCTTTTTCGCTGCCGGCCGTTCCTCCGGCATTTGCAGAAAGTTCAGTATCAGAGGATGTGCCGTTTGCCCCGTTCCCCTTTTCTTTCTCCGGTTTTATATGAGCCGCTTCGTCCACCCTGTCCCACGGAACATAGACTGCTCCGCCTTTTTCACAGAAGACTGAACCGGTAGGCTCATTTATGTCTCTTTCGGAATCATATCCTGTCCCGGCAACGATCTGTTCCTGGCAGGAGCATGGTCCGTACCCGTCATAGGAAAGGGAGATGCGTCCTTTTCCGCCTGTGTACGCCGCTATCTGCGCCGGGTATCCGCCAATTGATGAAACAGAAGCTCTCCCCTCAACGACGGCGGAGCGGCCGTCTTCGGAATTTTCCGGCAGTGAACATTCAGCGCCGAAAAGGTTCAGATCCGAAAGCAGCCGGCCCAGGTTTTCGATCGGGACTTCGGCTGAAAAGGCGTACATGGGCTCCAGCAATATACATTCGGCTTTTTTAAGCCCCTGGCGGACGGCTCTGTACGTGGCCTGACGAAAATCCCCGCCTTCCGTATGTTTCAGATGTCCCCGCCCCGCTGTAATGGTGATTTTCATATCCGTCACCGGCGATCCGGTAAGAACGCCGGGGTGTTCTCTTTCCGCGAGGTGAGTAAGTATCAGTCTCTGCCAGTTTCCGTCAAGAACGTCTTCACTTACTTCGCTGTCAAACACCATGCCTGAGCCGCGGGGCAGAGGTTCAAGCCTCAGATGTACTTCCGCGTAATGCCGGAGCGGTTCAAAATGACCTATGCCGGTCACCGGTGCTTTGACAGTTTCTTTGTATATGACCGTTCCGTTGTCAAAATCCACATCAAGGTCAAATCGTTCTTTTATAATACGTCTGAGTATTTCAAGCTCGAGAGTTCCCATGACCCTGACCTGTATCTCCCCGGCTCTCTCGTTCCACCTTATGTTGAGCGTAGGGTCTTCTTCGGAAAGCCTTAAAAGGCTTTCCATAGCCCGTGCGGGATCAGTTCCGTCCGGCAGTATCATCCGGTAAGTCATGGCAGGTTCTATATGAGGAAGAGTCCGTCCTTCATCGGCGCCCAGCCCTTCTCCGGCAAATGTATGGGAAAGACCTGTGACGGCGCATATCTGACCGGCCGATGCCTCTTTGACCGCCTCATAGCCGCTGCCTGAATAAAGACGTATCTCATCGGCCTTTTCCGACCAATGACCGAAAGTCTTGCCTGATATCGTATCTTTGGCGCGCAGCACTCCGCCTGTGATCTTCATATGGGTCTGTCTGACGCCTCTCTTGTCCCGAGAGATCTTGTACACTTTTGCTGAAAAATCTTCGCCGTAACGTTTTTCCGGGCCATACAAAGCCAGAACCGTGAGAAGATTGTCCGTTCCTTCGTTTTTCAGAGCGGAACCGAAACACACCGGAAAAACCTGCCTGCCTGCTACGGCCCGGCTTATCTGTTCTGCTTTCACACAGCCATCCTCCAGATAAGTTCCGGTCATTTCTTCGGAACAACATGCCAGTTCTTCCGGGTCGACCGCTTCGCCATCCGCAAACTCCACGAACCCGCCGCCAAAAGATCCTTTGAGATCCGAAAGTATCTTATCCTTTCGCGCTCCTTCTCTGTCCATTTTATTTACGAACACGAAAACCGGGATCCGGTAGGCCGCCAGCAGCTTCCATATGGTCATGGTGTGACTCTGCACTCCTTCCACGCCGCTGACTATCAGAACGGCCGCGTCGAGAACATTAAGAGTTCTCTCTGCCTCTGCGCTGAAATCCGCATGTCCCGGAGTATCAAGGAGTATGAACTCCCTGTCTTTCCACCGAAGCCGCGCTTCTTTTGAAAACACCGTGATCCCTCTGTCCTGTTCTATCCTGCTGCTGTCCAGGAAAGCCGTCTTGTGATCCACTCGCCCCAGCTTTCTTATGGCGCCGGACGTGTAAAGAAGCGCCTCCGAAAGCGTTGTCTTTCCCGCGTCAACATGGGCCAACAGACCGGTGCATATTCGTTTGATCGGCTTCTTCTCTTGCTGCTCGCCCATAAGAAGCACCCTCCTCTCGTGAGAATGTACTGAATATAGTATATCACAATGTGAGACGCTCGTCGAGGCCTTGTAAACGGTACGATCCTTGCCGGCGGGCAGCGGCATGATGCGAGTGGTGGCCATGTGGGAGACCTCCTTCCTTTAAGGGTTGTCTTTTTTCAAAACAGAAAAACGTGTTTTTTCTCGCCCGATTCTTTCGGAAAAATGTGTTTTATTTCCGTTGTAAACCTCGGAAAAACGTGTTATACTACTTTCATCCAGAGAAGAAGGTGGTGATGTGCGTGAAACGAAACTCATTTTCGCAGCTTGTAAAATGGAAAAACGACCCGGAGCGAAAACCGCTCATTATCCGCGGCGCTCGTCAGGTGGGAAAGACCTGGCTCATGAAAGAGTTCGGCCAGAGCTGCTATGAAAGCTATGTCTATTTTAACTTCGACGAGGAAGATGAGTTGAAATCCATCTTCGAGGCAAACAAAAACCCTCAGCGGATCATTGAACTGCTTTCCATGATCGCCGGGGAAAAGATTCTGCCTGGGGAGACTCTCGTCATTTTTGACGAGGTGCAGGAATGCCCGGAGGCGCTGAACACCCTCAAATACTTCAAAGAGAAAGCGAACGGGTACCATGTCGTTGCAGCCGGAAGTCTGCTTGGCGCCTTGCTGGCGCAGCCAAAGTCCTATCCCGTGGGCATGGTCAATCTGCTCGATCTGTATCCGCTTTATTTTGACGAGTTTCTGGAAGCCACCGACCCGGCGCTTTTTGCTTACTACGAGAGCATCCAGAAAAATCAGACCATTGAAGAAATCTTCCACAACCGCCTGCTGGAAGCCTACAACAACTATCTGATCATCGGCGGGATGCCGGAATGTGTGGCCTCTTGGGTCAACCATAAGGACCCGGCAGCGGTTTCCCAAATCCAGCGAGAACTCGTAGAAATTTATGAGAACGACTTTTCCAAGCATAACGGGAAGGTGAACAGCGGGCGCATCCTGATGGTGTTCCGCAGCATCGTCTCCCAACTTGCCAAATCCAATGAAAAGTTTATCTACGGCGCTGTCCGGCAGGGCGGCCGGGCGCGGGACTTTGAAGAAGCTATCGAATGGCTTGTCTCGGCCGGTATGCTCAACCGCATCTACAATGTTTCCAAGATGGAGCATCCCCTTTCCGCCTTTGATAAGCTCGACCAATTCAAGTTGTTTCTCTTTGATACCGGGCTGCTTAAGCACATGGCAGGCATTGACAACAGCGCCATTCTGCTTAAAGCCGACTATCAATTCAAGGGGCCGCTCACTGAAAACTATGTATTGCAGCAGCTTCGCGGTCAATTTGACGTGGAGCCTCGCTATTATTCAGATAAAACCGGCGAAATCGACTTCGTGCTGCAAAACGGCACAGAGATCATCCCCATCGAAGCAAAGGGCGGCGAGGATAAGTCCGCGCCTTCCTTTAAGCGGTATATCGCCGACCGTCACCCCGAACACGCCATACGCTTTTCCAAGCGCGGGTATCGCAAGGACGGCGCGATCACCAATATCCCGCTGTATCTTGCCGGTAAAACAAAAGAGCTGCTCTAAGAGAAATATTCCCCTCGCATCCGCGAAGACAGCACATTCCTTGTTCCTTGATCATTATCTTCAAGTTCTATCATGTTTTCTCCGAGCGATCTGTTGTTCTCATCATGGGTGATGAGCAGGACAGTGCGTCCGGCAGTGCACCTTTTCCACAATCTGTCGATTATTCTCTTTCTCAGATCCGAATCAAGTCCCCTGAAAGGCTCGTCAAAGACAGCGAGTCCCGCTCCCGCTTCAAGGGAAAGGAATGTTCGCCCGAGAGCCGCCCTGTGTTTCATTCCTCCCGAAAGCTCTTCCGGAAGTTTCCACAGAGAGTCTTCCAATTCAAGGGCTTTTGCCATTTCCATAACCGGATCTTCTCCCTCCGGTTTTCCGCTTCTGATCAGAGCCAGAGCCATATTATCATAGACATTAAGCCACGGGAGAAGTCTGTCTTCCTGAAACAGATACGCGATCTCCGGTCTTTCGCAGGGCCGGCCGTCCGGTCCGTAAAAGCATATCTCTCCGGAGTCCGGATCATCAAGTCCCGTTAAAAGGCGCGCAAACGTCGTCTTTCCTTTTCCTGAAGGTCCCATAAGGATATTTGTCTTTCCCGGTCTTAATACAGCCCATGTGTCTGACAGAACTGTCTTTTCTCCGAAGGTTTTCGATACCGACATGAATTTCACTTCCCGGGGCCGCGCGTCACAAACAGTCTGCCGTGAACGGACCGCGATATGGCTTCCCTCATAGTTTTTCGGCCCCGACCGCTCAAGAAAAACTTCAACCCCTTTCTCCGCGGCCAGGCTGAGTATCACGATAACGGCGATATAAGCAAAAAGATCCGGAGTCCTGAGATAATATTTGGCGTTGAGCATTTCATACCCGAGTGAATATTTGGGTATCGAAAGGACTTCCGCCGCGACAACGGCTTTCCAGCTCATGCCGGCGATTAGGCGCACAGCCGCCTCTACCTGAGCGGCCGCGCCCGGCCAGTATATGTATCTCAGCTTCTCGGCAGAGCTCAGATCATATATCTCAGCCAGCTCCAGATATTCCTCCGAAATGCCGTCAAAGCCTGTCAGCACATTGGTATACACTATCGGAAAGCACATGAGAAAGCACACTATCACAGCAACCCAGTCGGCGGCAGCTATCAGGATGACATATATGACTATCGCCATGACGGGCACCGCCTTGAAAAAACCCACCGGAAGAGTAAGAACCGCTCTAAATGCCGGCGCTCTGTAAGCTCCCCAGGCACAGGCGCATCCAAGCACAAAGGAAATTACCAGAGCCATCGCGCAGCGGAGAAGCGTCCAGAGTACATTAAAGTAAAACTCACTTTCCGCGATGAGGGCGGCAAGAGCGGTAAGCGTATCCCAGGGGCCAGGAAGTATCAGAGGTTTTCCGACCGCCAACGCCGCCGCCTGCCACGCGGCAAGCCAAAACAGGCAGACAGCCGCCTGTCTGCCCGCCTTTTTGTTCTTCTGTTTTTTACCGGTAATAAAGGTCCTCATTCGGTATTGCTCCTCCTACAGAAGCCGGATCCATTTCAAAGAGTGTCTGATTAAAAGTTTTGAGCATTTCAGCTCCGGCAGCCGCCTCATCGCCTGTATAGAGCACTATATGGCAGTTAGGTATGGCCGCTTCGGCTATGGCCTCATCTCCGATAAATCCGCAGGCCACGATATCTTTCGCCGCTTCGGTCGGATCATCATTTACATAGTCTACGGACGCCTGAAGATCATTGAGCAGCACGGTCAGATCATCTGCCCTTTCTTCAGCAAAAGTCCTGGAAGCCACAAGGACTCCCATAGGAAGCTGCTGTCCCGTAGCCTCTTCCCAGAGCTCGTTAAGATCAAATATCTCAGTGACGTTCTCGTTGCCCTGCGCCAGCGCTGTTGAAACGAAGGGTTCCGGTATCATGGCTATAGCGCCTTCCTCGCTGAGCAGGCGCGCGTTGACCTCTGAATGGTTTGCGAGCCATTCAACATTGACGTCTTCATAGATAGTAAGACCGTTATCTTCAAGTACTTTCTGAAGTACGTATTCAGGAGTTCCTCCCTGACCGCTGGCGATTATTGTTTTACCCGCAAGATCTGAAACATCCTGTACGTCAGCGTTATTTCCGAGTATACGGAGCATTCCGAGGGCTATGGGACTTACGGCCACCACTTCTCCCTCTGTCTTGTTGTAAAGCACGGCGGCGAGATTCGACGGTACAGCCGCCACATCTGCCTCTCCGTTTATGATCTTGGCCGTAACATCGGCAGGCGCCTGATAAGTCGTAATATCATACTTGTCTTCCATTTCCGTAAGCTGAACCATTGCCATTCCGGTCGGTCCGTTGAGAGCCGCTATATTTACGGTCTCGCTTACAGAATCGGGAACATCCCCGCTGCCGCAGGCTGTAAACATGGTAAGGGACATTATGATCGCAAGTCCCAGAGTTAATATTTTTTTCATTTTGTACCTCCCCGATGAAAGCGGCATGACGGCGCTTTCATCTATGCTTTTGAATATACTGTCTTGGTACTGACTCCTTCTATCGCTCCCAGCTTGCCTGAAAGAGCGCTGATGGCGTCCATCGGTCCGTCCATGGCTACGCTTATGATTGAAATCTTTCTCTCCTCGTGGGGGATACCCATTCGCCCTATTATATACTGTCTGTATTGATGAAGAAGGGCGTTTATCTGCTCCGCCGCTTCGATATCCTCTACTATTATGCTCAGTAACGCTACTCTTGTTTCCATTTTTTCACCTCCTCTTATAAAAATTCAGGCGCCGTGCATAACGGCGCCTCAGTCTGTATTTTTCACAAGCCTTTCCCCTCAGAAAACCTTCGGGAGTCAGTACCGTTGATTATTTTTTTCTTTTTTCAGGTGTCGGATCCTCCCCGCCTTTTCTATCCGGAATCCTGTCTTTCTCCGGCTTTTCTTTTATCTGCGGCATGGTATGATTCGGATCTGTAAGGAAGATGTATATATACATGAAAGTAATTGCAGTCAGCCCCGCCATCTCCACATAAAGCCCGCGGCTGTAAAGCACCGCGGCAACTCCCATGATGGCAGTAATGCCGTAAAGCATGAGAGTGGCTCTTCTCTGGCCGTAGCCGAGTTTCATAAGCCTGTGGTGAAGATGTCCTTTGTCTGCCCCCATTATCGGTCTCTTATTGACAAGCCTGCGGAAGATAGCAAAGAAAGTATCAAATATCGGCACTCCCATAACAACTACCGGGATTATCATGGACACCAGCGTGGCGCTCTTTACCGTACCCGTAACAGATACGGAAGCCATCATAAATCCAAGATACAGAGATCCTCCGTCTCCCATGAATATCTTCGCCGGATAAAAATTAAAGAGCAGAAATCCCAGCGCTCCTCCCGCCAGAGCCAGCATTGCTCCCGCAGTCTCATATGTTCCGTGGATATACGCCGCATAGGCTATGCACAGACATATGATAGCCGAAATGCCGGCAGCCAGTCCGTCCAGACCGTCTATAAGATTTACCGTGTTTGTTATACCCACTATCCATAAGACCGTGATGATAAAGCACCCGATGTCTCCAAGCTGGCTGTTACCCTCGCCGAAGAAATTAGTTATAAAGTTTATCCTCACCCCAAGTACGTACATGACGACTGCTACTATGGTCTGACCGGAAAATTTAAGTTTCGGGCTCAGGTCTTTAAGATCGTCTATAATGCCGAGAATATATATCATAGTGCCTCCGGCAACTATGGTGAGTATCTGTTTGTCGAAATTGAGGAAGACAAGCATTGCCACGGCGCTGCCGGCATAGATTGCCAGACCGCCGAAGCGCGGTATCGCGTGATCGTGCATTCTTCTGCTGTCTTTTGGTATGTCCATTGCTCCGATTCTGGGCGCCAGCCTGATCGCCAGAGGGGTCACCGCCCCTGAAAGCCCAAAAGCCACAATGAAAGTTATAAATAGTGTGTCATACATTGTCTGAAGGCTCCTTTATCCGCGGGAAAGCTGTTCTATCTTCAGTCCGGCCTCATCGAGTATGGACGCGGCCAGTTCGTCCGGATATCCCTCTCTTATCACTATCCTCGTTATTCCGGCGTTGATTATCATCTTGGCGCAGATGGCGCACGGCTGGTGGGTAATGTATATGGTCCCTCCCTCTATGCTGTTTCCCATGACTGCCGCCTGTATTATGGCGTTCTGTTCGGCATGAAGGGCGCGGCACAGTTCGTGTCTCTGACCCGACGGCACATTGAGCTGCTGTCTGAGGCAGCCTCCCTTTTCCTCACAGTGCATTATACCCCGAGGCGCTCCGTTATATCCCGTAGCCACCGCGTGCCTGTCCTTGACGATGACGGCGCCAACCTTTCTTCTCAGGCAGGTGGAACGCTTTGCCGTCAGTTCCGCCATTTCCATGAAATATTCGTCCCAGGATGGTCTGTCCATTGATATTTCTCCTATTTGTAATAAACTTCCGCCAGGTACAGCCCTCCTGCCGGCGCTCTGTGGCCGGCGGCCGTCCTGTCTCTTGCTTCGATTGTCTGCTTCATCTGTTCCGGGCTTCTCAGTCCCAGTCCCGTTTCAACCAGAGTGCCGGCAATAATCCTCACCATGTTGTACAAAAATCCGTCTCCGGCTATCTCTATGATAATATCATCACCCCGGCGGTCTATCCCAAGGCTGCTGACTGTGCGTACCGTAGACTGCCTTGGCTGCCCTCCCGCCGACTGAAAAGACGCGAAGTCACGGGTGCCCGTCACATGCGCGGCGGCGCGGCGCATCGCGTCCACGTCAAGGGGCCTGTCCACATTATAGCAGTATTTTCTGCGAAAGATATTCACTTCCGGCGTATTTTCTATGATATACCGGTATTTTTTCCCCACAGCGTCAAAGCGCGCGTGAAAATCCGCCGGCACCTCTTCCGCTTTCAGTATTCTTACGTCTCCTCTCACTGCTCCCAGCCGTCCTCCTCCGCTCAATATGTTATTGGCGGCGAACGCTATCTTTTCAACGGGTATGCCAAAGTCTCCCTTAAAAGAAGCCCGCTGTCCCAGGGCGTGGACTCCCGCGTCAGTGCGGCTTGTGCCGTTTACCGCTACAGGAATCCCGCAGACCCTCGAAAGAGCCGCTTCAATCTCTCCCTGCACAGTCCTGACATCGGGCTGTCTCTGCCAGCCGGCAAATCCGCTGCCGTCATATTCTATTGTCAGCAGTATGTTTCTTTCCATGACTGGTCTCAGGCCTTTGGCAGCTCGATCTTTTTGTTCTCTTTTGACTGCCTGTAGAGGGTAAACCTGCGTCCGATTGCCTGCACAAACTCAGCTCCCAGCTTCGCCGCCATATCATTTGCGACGTCTTTTGGCTCCATGACGCAGCCGTCCTGCAGCTTGACCTTGACAAGTTCTCTTGCTTCAAGGCACATGTCAATTTCTTTTATTACATTATCCGTTACCCCTGCCTTGCCGATATAGACTGTCGGGTCTATGTCGTGGGCAAGGCTTTTGAGATAACTTCTCTGTTTACCTGTTATCATTTTTTCCCTTTCTCATAGCATTGTTAATATATTATACCCCATACCGCGCAAAATGACCAGATAAATCGCCGCGGAAACGGCGACATAAGGTATCAGCGGCCGCTGCTGGCGGGGTTTTATCTTCTTTGTAACGAGCAGCCATGCCAGATGGATGGCGCATATAAACGTGGAAAGTACGAAGACGGCAAGTATCCCGTCTGTTCCCAGACACAGTCCCAGAGCTCCGAACAGCTTGATGTCCCCGCCTCCCAGTCCTTCCCTGCGGTATATTATCTTGCTGAGTATGCCGATAACCAGCATTACTGAGAACCCTATAAGTCCTCCCCAGACCCCCTCAAAGGGACCTCTGTCCTGATACGGCACAAATCCCACCGCCGCGATCATCAGCAATATGATCAGCTGGTCGGGAACTATCATGTATTTGGCGTCAGCTATGGCCATTTCTGTCAGGATCCAGCACGTTATCATCGCTATGAGGGCGTATCCCGGATTTTCGGCGGCTGTCTTGATTGAGGCCATGACGAACAGACATGAGAAAAAATATTTCCACGGCCAGCTGTTAAGTCTCTGTCTTGTCGGCCGCAGCAGCTCTTCATCCGGCTCTTTGCCATATTCGCACAGCCACTTCCCCGGCATGCGGTTAAAAAACACAACCGCGCTGTTGCCCAGTATAACCCCTGCTCCTATGGCAACAACACATGTTACTGTGATCCTTATGTATTCCAAAATACTCCTCCCTCTATGAGTCGGGCCGGCATACAAGCCGGCCCTGAATTATCAGTCTTTTGTCGGCACAAACGGTATTATCGCAGAGGCCACGGTACTGATAGGCATGGTCTGAAGAACGATCTTTCCCGGTCCTGTAACGACAGTATTGAAAAATCCTTCCCCGCCAAAGATCATGTTTTTCATTCCCTTATTTGCAACCACATCCATGGAACATGTGGCGTCCATCATAGCCAGATAACCTGTGTCAATTACCATCTGCTGGCCGGCGGCCAGTTGGTACTCTACCGACGAGCCGTCAATCTCTACGAATACCGTTCCGCTGCCGGAGAGCTTCTGCATGATAAATCCCTCTCCGCCAAAGAAACCGGCGCCCAGCTTTTTCTGGAAAAATACCGAGATGTCGACACCCGCTTCTCCGGCAAGAAAAGCGCTTTTCTGCACAATTACCGGTCTGTCGGGCGTTATCTCGATTGCCCTTATATCTCCCGGAAAACTGGAAGCAAACGCGATAAGGCCTTCTCCGTTTCTGGCAGTAAATTTGTTCTGGAAGATCGATTCTCCCGCGAACATGCGTCCCAGAGCTTTACCGAAGCCTCCGTTGCTGGTGGTATCCATTTCCATGTTCGGCGACATCCAGCTCATGCTTCCCTTTTCAGTGATGATAGTTTCTCCGTCCTCCATCTGGCAGATAACTACCGGAAGAGGTGTTCCTTCAATCTTGTACTTCATAAATCTCTCCTTTTATTTCCATGAACTCTTCAGGCCCACGATCTCGTTGAATACCGGTTCTCCCGGCTTTGAATCCCTTGTATCGGCCACAAAATATCCATGTCTGAAAAACTGGAATCTCTCGCCGGCCGCCGCGTCTTTTACGGAACTTTCGGCATATACCGTTGATACTCTGACGCTGTCCGGGTTTTTCACCATGTTACCCTCGCCGTCGTCTTTGAAAAGATAATCATACTGTCTCACCGTCACCGGTACCGCTGTGGCCGCGTCCACAAAGTGAATGGTGCCCTTGACTTTTCGCCCTTCAAATCCGCTGCCGCTTCTGGTTTTCGGGTCATAAGTGCAGTGTATCTCCTTAATGCTGCCGTCCTCGTTTTTGACGAAATCAGTGCAGGTGATAAAATACGCTCCTTTCAGTCTGACCTCATTTCCCGGGAAAAGTCTGAAATATTTTTTTGGCGGTTCTTCCATAAAGTCAGCTCCGTCTATCCACAGTTCTCTGGAAAACGACACCTGTCTCGTTCCCATTTCCGGCGCCTGCGGATTATTCTCTATTTCACAGAGTTCCGTCTGTCCCTCCGGATAATTGGTTATGATTACCTTTATCGGGTCAAAGACCGCATTGCGGCTCTCTACTCTCGTTTTGAGATCTTCTCTGACGCACTGTTCAAGCTGAGCGATGTCAACTGTGCTGTTTGACTTGGCAACACCTATGTCCTCGCAGAAGCTCCTCACCGCTTCCGGCGTATAGCCTCTGCGGCGGATTCCCGCTATGGTCGGCATCCTCGGATCGTCCCATCCGTCGACTGTACCGTCTTCGACCATAGCTTTCAGGTATCTTTTGGACATTACCGTGTTTGTCAGATTCAGTCTGGCAAATTCGATCTGCTGCGGAGGCTGCGGCCACCAGCCCACTTCTCTGAGCACCCAGTCATACAGAGGTCTGTGGTCTTCAAATTCGAGGGTGCATATGGAATGGGTTATTCCTTCTATGGCGTCTTCGATAGGGTGTGCAAAATCGTACATCGGATAAATGCACCATTTATCTCCCGTATTGTGGTGGGAGGTGTGGGCAATCCTGTAGATGACGGGATCCCTCATATTGATGTTAGGCGATTTCATGTCTATCTTTGCTCTGAGGACTTTTTCTCCGTCTTTGTACCTGCCGGCTTTCATTTCCTCAAAAAGCCGCAGGTTTTCTTCGATGGAACGGTTTCTGTAAGGGCTGTCCTTACCCGGCTCGGTCAGCGTCCCTCTGTATTCTCTGATTTCTTCTCCGCTCAGATCGCAGACGAAAGCCTTGCCTTTTTTTATAAGCTCGACAGCCGCTTCATACATCTGATCAAAATAGTCAGAAGCCCACAGGCGCCTGTCCCATTCAAAACCCAGCCATCTTACGTCTTCTTCGATGGAATCCACGTACTCTACGTCTTCTTTGACAGGGTTGGTGTCGTCGTATCTCAGATTACACTTGCCGCCGTATTTCTCCGCCGTCGAAAAATTAAGGCAGATTGATTTGGCGTGGCCTATATGAAGATACCCGTTAGGCTCCGGCGGAAAACGGGTACAAACCTTGTCTCCGTATTTTTTTGATTCGAGGTCTTTCTCGATAATCTCGTGAATAAAATTGTCCGCCATGCTTGTTCCTCCAGTCGATTGGTTTTGCCGGCACTGCTGTCAGCGTATTTTTATGCCGAAATATCACGCGTTAATTATACCATCTGGCGAGATATTTATCCAGCAAATATTTACTTCCCGCTCTGAAATGAAACAGCCCCGGTTTATCGGGGCCGCAAACCGCAGGCAAACACCGCTGCAAACAAATTTCACCGCGGTCAGCTTCGCCGGGCCTGAATTCAGTAGATGTTGGCTTTTTGTCTGCCAGAGACAAA
>UMHQ01020554.1_pt1 | contig 15102 bp, 10 predicted proteins | sample 1965531 | NCBI WGS metagenome assembly UMHQ01 (sample SAMEA4836098, study PRJEB28245) | human gut metagenome | biome: gut microbiome; material: fecal sample | place: Denmark | collected 2008
GAAAAACGACGCTGACTTTTGTCGGGAACGTCGAACTCGGCTCGCTTACACTAACAGTAAAGGTTGTTGCTACTCCTATCAATGTAAAAATGTCTGAAGTAAGTTTCCCGATTCCCTGGACTTATTCTATCAACATCGGTGACGGTGAACACGAATCATCATTAACCACCACACATGACTATAAAATTCTAACCGGCGCTTCAGTAACGATAAACAAAAATGCAACGCTCACGACAACGGGAAAAATCGTTGTGTATACGCAACTTATCGATAACAATCTTATAAACAATAAGTCAACTTATCCGATAAAAGATGCTGCAGTGTTTTCTGTGAACGGAACTTATAATATGGGAGGGACTTTTGGTGGCAGAGTACAATCATTGCAATCCGGCGCAGTGCTAAAAGTTTCAGCGCCCTCTCTATCTATCGAAACTTCCGAAGGAAACTCAAAGGGAACATCAAAAGCGGCGGCGTTGTTTGGAGTTGACATGAAATTCACAAGGATTTGGATTTTGACAGAATACGCAAGATTTGATGAAGTTACCCCAACCATTACTACGGCGTCAAAAACTGCAGGTGGTGCAAGTTACACCGAATACACCGCAGTTGCAAAAGGAATCAACTTAATTCAATCAGGCAAAACCTACACCTACAACGGTTCGAGTTGGACGGTAGGCTGACGGCATCACGATTAACAAAACAAAAAACCACCGAGGCGTTTTGCCTCGGTGATTTTTTTTATTCGTTTTGGATTTTCTTCATCTTTGAGAAGTAGTTTGCTTCGCCGATAACGAACAGCAAACCCGCAACGACGAACATGGTGACGCCGATGCCGTAGCCGACGCTTCCCGAAACGAGAAAGAAGAATGCAAGTCCCACGGAAAACGCGATGAATGCAACCAAAAGGAACAAAATCATCACGTTCATATTGCCGAGTTCCGCAACTCTTTTGACGAGATTTTTGTCTTCCATATCACACCTCCTTTTGCCATATCGTGTGCAAAAATCGCGATTTTATTCTTTTGGGTCAAACGCTGCAAAAATACCGTCATTTTGCGTTTAGATTTTCGGCGCGCGGCAATAATTAGGCAATGAGAAAAACGAAACGTAAACAAGACGAAAACGAAAAAATCTATATTCCCTCTCAACTTTCCTCTTGCGTGGCAGAGTCCGAAAGTGGCGGCGAATACGACCCTCTCGCGCCGTTCGTTGCGCGTATGTTCAACGACATAATCGAAAAAGGCGACAGAGAAATCGTGGTCGTATGTTTCGGCACGAACGCTATTTCGGGCGACTCTCTCGGACCGTCCGTCGGCACTCTTCTCACAACAAAATATAATGTTCCCGCATTCGTATACGGCACGGACGAGGCGCAAATCAACGGCAAAAATATGCAGGAATGGCTTGCTTTTATAAAGTCCGTGCACCAAAACGCATTGTTCGTCGCGGTGGACGCTTCGCTCGGAAGCAAGGATAAAGTGGGACAAATCGTGCTTCGCGACGACGGGGTGTGTCCCTCGGGCGTGACGGGCAAATCCGAGCGTTTCGGCGATATAGGCGTGTTGGGTATAGTTGCCCGCAATCAAAGCGACCCCCTTATGCAACTTATGACCGTATCGCCTGTTTATGTTGACAATTTGGCAAATGAAATAGCGATTATGCTGAAAGCGGCACTTGTGTGAATGAGTGTGCGCACGCAGATTTTCGCGATTTTCCGCCGTTTTTCAAAAGGGTTCGGGGCGCAACCGAACTTTTTTTGTTTTTGTATTGCATATAATTCCATATCAGGTTATAATGTTTATAATCAACTTTTTGCGCATATGCGCGCCTATGGCGTACGCTTGCGCACACCTGAAGGAGCAACTATGACGTCATTCTTACTATCTGCCGATATACCTTACGCGGACATCGCGTTTTTCGTCGTTGTCGCGCTCGGCTTGATTTTGGGCGTCATACGCGGATTCTCGAAATCCTTCAAGGGCGTGTTCCTCTCGATTGCGATTATGCTTTCGGCACTGCTTTTAATCACCCCCACTTTCGATTCGGTGCGCAATCTCGATATGTTCAAAAATATGGAATCTTCCATAACCGAAAAAATCGAGAGCGGCGACAAGATTTTCTCTCAAAAAATATTTATAAGCACTGACAGCGAAACGGGCGAGAAAAAATATTACGTCGAAGTGTCGGGCGAGGAAGGAACGTCGAAAGTCGAACTTGAAAACAGTATGGGCGACGGATTGACTTCATCTCTCAAAGGCAAATTCGCGCTGTGGCTTGCAAAGACGTTCATCACCGAAGACGGACAGTCGGTAGGCGGCGTTGCCGGCACGTTTGTGTCCGACATAATCGTTGCGGTGATTATGTTTGTCGTATACTGCGTCGCTTTGGGTCTTATATGCTGGCTTCTTCGCAAGATATTTGCCAAAATGCACACGTCCGAATCGGGCGCGCTGAAAGCGATAGACCGCATTTTCGGCGCAATCGTGTCGACGGCGTTCGCGCTGGTGTTTATCCTCGTCGTGCTTGCGATACTCAACGCGCTCAAAGACAAACTGCCGACGGTGGACGAGGCTCTTTCTTCCTCGACTGTTTGCGGATATTTTTATCAAAACAATCCTGTGGCAAAACTTTTCACCGAAATTTTCGGTTGATAAACCTCGTGTCTGCTTTGTGCAGACATGTTTTATATTATGGGGTATATTATGAAAGTACTTCGCGGAACTTTAACATTCGTTCTCGGTATGGTGATCGGCATCATACTTTTTGTTCTCGCAATCGGAGGCGCGGTTGTCGCCTTGGGCACGTCCGTTACGGTGGGTCAACTGCAATCGAATTTCACAGATGAAGGTCCGATTGCTGCCGATAGCGACCTTTACAATCAGACCATTCTCGACGCCGTCAAAAACGTTATGGCCGACATACAGGGCGTTTCTTCGGGGAGCGTGTCGTTGCAGACGTTGTATCAGCACTACGGTCTTGCCGTCCTCAACGGAATAAGCGGAATAGACTTCACCTCAAAAGACTTCTACACTGCCCCCGTCAAGGATATTTTGAACGACTTGTCCATCGTGGTAAACTCGTTCACGCTCGACGACGTGAGCAAACTTGCCGACATAAACTTTTCGGATTTTAATTTGCCCATACTCGACGACAACCTCGACAACAACGTAAAATCCGCAATCGAGAATATTATGGGGTCGCTAAACGGCGACATCTCGGTGAGAAAGATAAAGGACAACTTCGGCATCGACATCGGCGTTGAGGACAACAAACTCATTGCGACGTTGCAAGACGTTGCTTTGTCCGCTTTCGGTGCGGTTGTGAACGCAATCACCCTCGACAAACTTCTGGAAGTGGATTCCGATACGTTTATTCCCAAGGGCGAAAACCTCGTATACCAAAAGGTTGACAAATACGAAGAAGTTTCAAAATCCGACCTTGCAAATGCGACTTACGCCCCCGCGCTCGGCGTTGAAACGTATATTTCCGGCGCAATCGACACCGATAACGACGGTACAACAGACAAACTCGTCGAAAAAGAACTTCGCTACGTCAAAAAGACCGTAAAGGGCGAAAACGGCGAGGAAAACGAGAAATACGTCGTGGACAATTCCTGCTATGCGGAAGGCTTCTCTGCCGACGAAAACGAAACGACGTTCTATCGTCACGTTCAATACGTCGTCGCAACAAGCACATCGGCCAGCGCCGCAAGCCTTTATATCGTTGCGTATGCCAACCGCATTGCGACATTCAACGGCGCGACATACACCCTTGTATCTAAAGGATTCGTACCCTTGACCGATATTACGTTCTCAAAAACGCCCGACATCAAAGGCAATAAACTCGACGTTCAAGAGGTAAAATACAAACTCGAAGACGGAAAGTACGAGGAAAGTGCGCCCTTCTATGTTATGGACGATAAAATCGACAAAGACAGTATGCTCCGCACCCTCGAGGAGGGCGAAGAAGCAGGCGGCAGAAAGCCGTACTTGCGCATACACAAAGGCACTTCGGCGCAAATCCTTCAAATCGTGTCTAATATGACCGTCGTGGAACTTCAACATGCCGATCTTCTCGACCAATTCACGATAGGCGATGTCGTCGACACAACCAAGCCCGACACCGCAAAGGCAATCATCGCTCTCAAAGACTGCAAACTCAGCGAGATAGGCACTAAAATCAACGACCTCAAAATCGACGAACTCGTCGACGTCAAGGACGAGTCCGCCCCGATTATGAAGGCTCTTGCAAAAAGAGGTTGCACCCTCAAAGACATCGACACGATCGCAAACAAACTTACGATAGGCGAAGTGCTCGACATAAAATACGACTTGTACGAAGAAGCAACTGACGGCGCATACGTCAAATGCGAAGTGTACGTTCCCTACAACGTATACGCGCACGGCGAGGGCGTTCAACTTTACGCAAAACAAGCGGACGGAACGTATAGCGCGGTGACGGCGGTTGCGGACGGCGAAACCGCATTCGTCGCGGTTGCAAGATACCGTCTCTACAACGCCGATACCGACGGCGCGGCAACGAGATATAATCGCGCCACGCAAGGCGCAACGGCTCTTGCTCTTCAACAAATGGCAAGGCGCGGCTACACTCTCGACGACATCGGCGCAAGACTCAACGATATGTTCTTCGACGAACTTGTACGAATCGAAAGCGGAGACAATATCCTTATGAAATCGCTGTCCAAAAAGGACGCTACTCTCGACAATATAAGCGAAGTCGTGAATACGCTCAAAGTGGACGAAGTCATCGAAATAAACGAAACGTCCTCTCGCCTTATGCAATCGCTCAAGGCAAGAGATTGCCTCGTCACCGAACTCGGCAATATATCCGACCAACTCACCCTTGCCGAAACGACCGACATCGCGTTTTACGAGTACACCGAGTCGGCAAACGGCAAGTACGTCAAAGTGGTCGAGGATAAATACGTCTACTGCGACGGCAACGAGTATTTCGGAAATGACCGCTTCTCGAAAGACGACAAGGGCAATTACGTTTCCGATGAAAACGGCAAATACGCAAAAGCGTTCTACTTCACGCTCTACAATCCCGTGCAGCACGGCGGACTTAAAACCTACACCCGCAAGACGGACGCAACCGAACTCGGCTATACGCCGTCGTCTGCGGTGCTTCAACGTATGGCATATTCAACGCTCGGCGACTTTTCAAATTCGTTCGGAAAACTCACGCTCGGCGACGTTATGGACATCGACGCGGATATTTACGAGCAAGACGCAACCGTCAATCCCGACACGTCCTACTTCTACTACGACGTTGAAAATCACCTCTTTATGCGTCAAGGCGGTTCTATCCCCTCGACGGTTACCGACGCATACAAGAACTACAAAGTCAAAATCGCGGGCACGAGTTCGTCCGTTATCAAACGCCTTGCGTACGTCCCCGTTGACGATTTGTCAGCCGCAATGGAAATCGTGATGAAAGATATGCTTCTTTCCGAACTCGTGGACGTGTACGAGTTCTCGACAATCGAGAGTATCGACGCGGCCTTTGACAGAAACACGAGCACCGTTTACGAAAACGACCGCTTCATCGTCGGTCAGGTCGGCGCGGAAATCGATTCGGAAGGAAACGAAAAACCCTTCACCTACGTCTACGACAAAACGGGCAAGTATATCGCAAGAACCTACGCTTTCGTCAAAGCAAGCGACGCCCTTCTCAACGACAGAAAAATCGGCGAGGGTACTTTCAAATACCAACAAACAAAATCGCTCATCGACATTGCATCGGGCAATATTTATTACTATGGTACAAAAGACGGAACCAACTATGTATACGACCACAACGCCGCTCTCTGCGCATACGTCGCATACAAAAACCTGTCGTCCTCAACGGTGGGAGAAACCACATCCGAAAAACTTTACAAACGCGTTGACGGAACAGATTATACTTTCACAAAATATAAAAATGAAAGTGGAGATTTATACGTTCTCATCAACGGCAAATATGTGAAGTATGACTCGTCAAACCTCGCTCACGCACGTGAAACAATCTACCAAAAACAGCAAAATCCCGCCACAGTATACTTTGTGGACAAATCCACACCCGGCGTTGTCGGCGACGATAGTTATGCATATAAAAAAGCGGACGTGCTTTATGCAAAACAATACTGCGAAAACATCTATGTCAAGGACGCAAACGGCGCGTACACCGTCATAAACGGCAAAGCGGAAACCTATGTTGACGGCGTACATGACAGCACCGCAAGATACAGCGTCGTCGTGGGCTACCTTGCGCAAGTCAACGAAGTTTACAACACCACTTCGGGCGGCAGCGCGTCATACACAAATCCGCTTCCCCATCTCGCCGCAAGGGTGAACGTCGAAAACGAAAAGAGCGAAGCGGTGCTTCGTATGATTGCAAGAGAGCAAGTCACGATAGAGAACATCAACGGCATCATTAAAAACGCTAAGATTTCCGATATTATGGATATAACGGAAGGAAGTTTGTTCTACGACTTCAAGGAAAGCAAACTCGATGATTTGAGCGACGACGTTGAAAAGAAATTCACAACTATGACAATGGGACAACTCATTATGTATGCGGATATAAGCGGGCTTGAAAACGGCGTTAAGGAAGTTATCTCGGATATAACGCTCGAAAACTTCTTCCATAGTCTTACAATCCAAAACGGCATCGCCGTCAACCTCGAAAAAGCGTACGGCTACAAAGTGTAAAGCGTATTAAAGCGTAACGTATTAAATCAAACAAAACGACGTACTTCAAAACCATATTAAAAACGCAAAAACGGCTGTTAACCGGCCGTTTTCGTTTTGATTAAATATTCGTTTTGTAAAAATCTTGCGTCTTTTTACTTTTCGGAAAGTTCGAGCCATTCTTCTTCGATAGGCGCGAGATTTTCTTTGAGTGCGGAAATTTGAGACTCGATTTCGGCAATCTTTACGTAGTCGGTATACACGCTTTCATCGTTATGCATAACATCTTGTAAAGAAGAAATTTGCTCGTTTATGACGTTCATTTTTTCTTCGAGAAAACTCATTCTGTGCACGCGCCTCGCTTCTTCTTTGCTTTGCGATACGGGCTTCTCTTTTTTCTTAACCTCGACGGATTTGCCTTGATTATCACCACTTTCGCTTGCGGTTTTTCTCGATTCGTATTCGGAATATTTGCCGTCGAAAAGTTCGATTTTCCCGTCGTTGAAAACTATGAGTCTCGAGCACACTCTGTTGATAAAATATCTGTCGTGCGACACGGTTATCACTGTTCCCGTGTAGTTTGAAAGCAGTCTTTCAAGCGTTTCTTTGCCGATGATGTCCATATGGTTGGTCGGCTCGTCGAGTATGAGAATATTCGGTTTTTTTCTCAATATTTTGCAAAGTGCGAGCCTAACTTTTTCGCCGCCCGACAGGTCGCATATACGTTTGAATACGTCGTCTCCCGTGAGCATAAACGCGCCGAGCGCACTGCGCGCTTCGGTGTTTGACAACATAGGAAATTCGTTTTGGAAATCTTCGAGCACCGAGAGCGTCGAAAAACTTTGCGTCGAGGTTTGGTCGAAATACCCGACTTGTGCGTGAAGCCCGAATGTTGTGCTGCCGCCGAGCGGTTTTAGTTTGTGAACGATTGTTTTCACAAGTGTGGATTTGCCCGTGCCGTTCTGCCCTATTATGCCGACTTTTTGACCTCTTTTTACAATGGTGTCAACTTCGCCGAGCGGCTTGTCGTAGCCAAATACGAGTTTGTCGATAACAACCGCTTTTTCGACGGTTTCGCGTTCGGGTTGAAAGTTGGAACGGAATGTTGCCGTATCGAAATTGCTCGGCGTTCCCACTTCGCCTATGCGCTCGATTTGTTTGAGTTTTGCTTGCGCCATTGCGGCTTTGTTCGCCTTGTATCTAAACTTTTCAACGAGCGCGGTAAGGCGGTCTATTTCCTTTTTGCGCATAATCGAGTCTTTGAGTGCCTTGTCGTAGGCTTGCTGTTTTTGCGCCATAAACGAGGTGTAGTTGCCTGCATATCGCTTCGTTTCGCCGTACTCGATTTCGTATACGACGTTCACGATTTTGTCCAAAAACATACGATCGTGCGACACTATCACGCAGGATTTTTTGTATGCGCAAAGATAGTTTTCAAGCCACTCGATTGCCTCTAAATCCAAATGGTTGGTGGGCTCGTCCAAAAGCAAAACGTCCGGCTTTGACAAAAGCAGTTTCAAAAGCGCGATTTTGGTGCGCTGTCCGCCCGAAAACTCACACAGCGGTTTGTTCATATCCTCGTTTGAAAACCCAAACTTTTTCACCGCCGTGAGGTATTCTTTTTTATAGGTATATCCGCCCTCTCTCTCGAATTGTTCGCAAAGACGAGAATATCTTTTTACGTTTTGGTCGCACGAATCCGTTTGCAGCGCCGAAAGCGCGCTTTCCATATCCGCCTCTATGCCGAGCAAATCGGAATACGCTTCCAAAATCTCGTCGAGCATAGTTTTGGACTTATCGTCGTTGCTGGTCTGCTTCAAAAAACCTATGACGGGATTGCCGCTTGTAAAAACGCCGTACGGCGCGTCGTCCTCGCCCTTTTGGCACTCAACCTCACTCGTCAAAACTTTGAGAAGCGTGGTTTTTCCGCAACCGTTGCGACCGATAAGCGCGATTTTTTCGTTTTCGTGAATGACAAAATCAGCCTGATAAATCACAGGTGTTCCGTCATATTCTACCGCTACGTTGGATACGTTTATTTGCATACTTCGATTTTATCCTATTTTGTAAATTAAGTCCATAAAATCCTCAAACATCTAAAATATAACTATAAAACTATAAAATAGTGGCACATAGTGCCGCCGCACAACCGTGCGGCAGAGGTCAGAGTTTCCAACAGACATAAAAAAAGAACGCTATTTGCGTTCTTTTTTGGCACGCTTATATCGGGACGCTCAACACGCGCAATAAAAAAAGAACGCTTTTGCGTTCTTTTTTGGCGCCTCGGCGTGGTACGCCGCCCCGCATTTTCCAAATGCGCTTCGGGACTCGGACTCCCGAAAAATAGCGTTGTGTGTAAACTTGTTTATATCAACACAACGCGTCCAGACGGTCACCCCACAAAACTAATTTTGTGGGGACCCCGAAAAGAAGTGTCGTGGCACATAGTGCCGCCGCACAATCGTGCGGCTGGGGTCAGAGTTTCCAACAGACATAAAAAAAGAACGCTATTAGCGTTCTTTTTGGCGCGCTTATATTGGGACGCTCAACACGCGCAATAAAAAAAGAACGCTTTTGCGTTCTTTTTGGCGCGCTTATATCGGGACACTCAACACGCGCAATAAAAAAAGAACGCTATTTGCGTTCTTTTTTGGCGCCTGTTGAGGGACTCGGACCCCCGACACTTCGGTTAACAGCCGAATGCTCTACCGACTGAGCTAAACAGGCATTTGTTTTTCAATGCTTGTTTATAATAATCTTTCCGAGAGAATTTGTCAACGATTTTTTGTATTTATGCACCACTCTATTTATTATTTTTTACTCTCGCCGCGCAAAACGGATTTTTGAAACTTTAATTGTTTTTTAACAGTTGTATGTTTTTATAAGATAACAATTATATGCGAGGTGTATGTATGAGTGAAAAAAATATGAAAACATCTGCACCGAAAATCAACACGAGATTGCGCCACAATATTTTGGAAATGCCGAAATATATTTACAAGGCGCGATGGGAGTCGTTCTAAACGCACCAGTATCAAATCTCAACCTCTCTGCCGTCGCGATGGCTGTGGACATTCCCGTCATTATAACGGTCACGAAAAAAGACACCTATATATTATCGAGAATCGAAAGCGGCGCGACGATTCTGAACGTGGCGTGCGCGCAGGACACACCCGAAGTGGTTGCGAGTATAAGGCAAAACTTTCCCGATATTCCGATAATTGCGTCGGGTGGGAAAACGGAAGAAAGTATTTTGAAAACCATCGAAGCAGGCGCAAACTCAATCACTTACACACCGCCTTCGACGCAGGATTTATTCAAAAAAATGATGTTGAAATACAGAGAAACCTGAAATATAGGGTTTCTTTTGTTTTTTTACACAATAAACGGTTTATATAAACAAATCAACATAATAAAACCGCTGTTTTGTAAATTTTGCGCTTTTTATATTTTTATTTTATACGGCAGTTTCTGTTGCCTTGATTTATTAAAACATAATATTAAAAAAAAATAAAAGTCTTATTTATATTTAGTGTGATATAATATAGGCATTATGAAAGAAGTTATTATCGACGCGCTTCTGGACAGTTTGAAAATATTTGCGGTGGTGGTTGTTTTCCAATACATCATTGCGCTTATCGAGCCGAAACTGTCCGAAAAAATATCCCTAAAAGGCAAACTCGCACCGCTGATTGGCGTGAGTATTTCGCTGTTGCCTCAATGCGGATTCAGCGTGGTCGCAACGGATTTATATCAAAAAAGGCACATAACCGTCGGCACGTTGATAGGCGTATATATTGCAACAAGCGACGAAGCGTTGCCTATATTTTTAGGCACGCCGGACAAGGCATTGCACGTATTGCCGCTTATTGCTTTGAAGTTTGTTTTGGGTCTTGCGTTCGGATATATCATAGACCTTGTTCTTTCAAAGAGCAGAAAGAAAGTGGAACATCACGTTGCGCACTGCAACGAAAACTATAAGATTAAACTCACCGATTGCGACGGCGCAGAACTTGTTGAGAATAAGAAAGATGAAAATACAGATTGTTGTTGCGACGAGTGTAAAGAATGTGAAGAGTTCGAGAAAGAAACCAACAACTTAAAGCAACAAGAAAAGGATTCAAAGAAGTCGGATAAGACGGAAAATTCCGAAAAGAAAGACAAAATCGACAGATTCTTGATACATCCCCTTCTTCACTCGCTCGAGATATTCGCATACGTTCTCGTGGTGAATCTTATATTCGGCATAATCGTGAACAAGGTCGGCGAAGAAAATCTGATAACCTTCCTTACGTCGAACAAATACCTTGCGCCGCTGCTTGCAGTTATAGTGGGTGCGATTCCGAACTGCGTTTCGTCCGTCGTGATAAGCGAACTTTACATTATGGGCGGACTTGGATTCGGCGCGACTCTCGGCGGACTTTGTATGAACGCGGGCGTTGCGTTCGTGTATCTGTTCAAAGACGTGAAGCACACAAAACGAAATCTTGCGGTGTTTGGCGCAATGTTTGCGATAAGTCTCGTTATCGGATACGTTTTCTCGCTTGCATTCTCGTTTTCGAGCCTAAATTTTTGACGATAAACGGGACTTGTTGACAAATGCGAACGAAGGTGTAAACATTGTTGATAACCTAAGGATAAATATCAACATATCTACACGATGAAAATGACAATATATTGCGATAAAACAAATTTGCGATTGCAAGACATTGTGGTTGATGAATGATTTTCCACTTGTCAACATCGCTTATTTATGTTATCATTATTAAAGAAATAAACAATAATAAATATACAGGCGGAATATGAAACTTATTTGTCAAGGAAACGAATTGAGCGACGCTCTCGCAAAAGTTGTAAAGGCACTTCCCGTCAAGAGAAACAATCCTATTCTCGACGGTGTAAAACTCACGGCACTGGGCGATACACTCACCATTTTTGCAACCGATCTCGAACTTGCCATCGAAAAGAAAATCAACGCGCAAGTGCTTATCGAAGGCGAAATCGTCGTGCCCGGAAAACTCTTTGCCGACTACGCCAAAAAGATCGAAGAAGAACAAGTCGAACTTGACGGAACGGACAGTTCGAAACTCATCATCAAATATTTGGACAGTGAACTTCAAATCAAATGTATGAGTGCGGACGAATATCCCGTTTTTAAAGAAGTTGACACTCAAAACTCTTTCATCATTCTCAAAAAAGAATTGAAAGACATCATATCCAAAGTTATATTCAACGTCGCTGTGGACGAAGCGAGACCTTCCCTTCGCGGCGTATGCCTCAATATCAAGGAAGAAGAAGTCGAAGCGGTTGCTTCCGACGGATACAGACTTGCTCTTTCAAAAGCGCAAATCAAAAACAACGGCGTCGTTGACAAAATCATCGTTCCCGCAAAGAGTATGAACGAACTTTCTCGTCTTATCGACGACGGCGAGGAAACAATCACCGTGTATGTTGAGAAAAACTACATTATGGTGGACCTTTTCCACACCAAAATTGTAACAAGACTCATCGGCGAGGATTACATCAATTACGAAAAGATCATCCCGAGCGTGTTTACAACAGAAGTTACCGTTGACAAAAAGTTGTTTGAAAACGCAATCGACCGTGTGTCTCTCATCAACCGCACCGAAAAGAAATCCTACGTCAAAATGGAAATCAAGGAAGATTCCATATCCCTCAACGCACACAGTGACGACGGCGAAATCAACGAAAAAGTCACTATCGGACTTAAAGGCAAAGACCTCACTATCGGTTTCAATTCCAAATACATCATCGACTGTATGCACGCAATCGACGAGCCGTTTGTGACTCTCAACTTCACCACTTCCACAGCACCAGGAATTATTAAAGGGGAAGGCGATAGGTGGCTATACTTGATATTACCGCTCAGAGTGATTGGCTAAAACTGTGCTAAATCGCGCCTAATTTTGTCAGCACCTCTTGTCTGTCAACTCATTTACGAATTGTAAATTAGGGTTGCCATTCAAGAGGTGCTTTCGCATTATGCATCGATTTATCGCAGTTTTATTAGAGAAGTGTATCGAAAGCGACTAACTTCTGCAACGCCATTTTAGATTTTACGAAAGTGGCGTTTTTCATACATATATTAATTTAATTAAAACTTCCCCCTTCCTCACGTGTTTCCCCTACCGCCGTTCCCCCTCTGCATACTTTAAGGGAACCCACGGCGTCCGCTTCGCGTGGGGCAACACTCGGCACTCACATAGAAGAGTATCGTCCTCGACTTATACCACTCGTTCACGGGCGAAAAAATCCACACTCGCCCGTTCACTTGTACTGTTCATCAAGTTCGGCGCTCGCTTCATCGCCGCCTTGCGGCTCGTGTTCCGTCTTCTAATTAACACATTCCGTTAATAAGTACACTTCGAATAATTTCTCATTATAAGTCCACTCTACAAGTTCGCGGACGGCGGTTTTATTTCATCTTCGAAATTGCACATTCAGTGTACGAGTAACCTTTGAACGTGCGTTTCGGATTAAGGCTTCGCCTTCCGCAATTATTAATTATTAATTATTAATTATTAATTAACAAAACGTATCCCCCTATTTTTCCCGAAATCTTATAAAAAACCCTCGCGATAAATTTTGCGAGGGTTTTTTATAATTATATATAATTATAATTCGTTTATTTTACGCTCGGCGCAAAGTTATGCGTTCGCTTTGAGAGCGGCGAGCGAAGAAGCGATTTTCGAGGCGAGACGAGCATTGTTGTAGACGAGTTGAATGTTTGCTTCAAGACTCTTGCCTGCCGTGAGTTTTTGAATTTTGTCGAGCAAATACGGCGTGGTTTGTTTACCGTGTATGCCGAGTTTTTCACACTCTTCGAGTGCTTGCGCGATGTTTTGGTTGATGTAGTCTGCGTCCATTGCGTATTCGTCGGGAATGGGATTCGTTACGAGCATACCGCCGTTGAGTCCGACTTGATTTTTTGCAAAGTACGCCGCCGCGATTTCTTGGGGCGTGTCGATGCGATAGTCAACCTTGAATCCGCTTTTTTGCGTGTAAAACGCAGGCATATCTTCCGTCTTGTAACCGACGACTGGAACACCTCTCGTTTCGAGACATTCGAGGGTCAAGCCGATGTCGAGAATGGATTTTGCGCCGGCACAGACGACCATAACGCTGGTCTGTTGAAGTTCGTCAAGGTCTGCCGAGATGTCCATAGTGGTTTCCGCTTTTCTATGCACGCCGCCGATACCGCCCGTTGCGAACACGTCGATTCCCGCAAGGTGAGCAATGTACATCGTTGCCGCAACCGTAGTTGCGCCGTCCTGTCCTTTTGCCACAATAAACGGAATGTCGCGCCTCGAAACTTTTGGTACGTTGAGTCCGCCCTTGCCCAGTCTTTCGATTTCCTCTTTCGAGCAACCGACTGTGAGTTTGCCGCCGATGATTGCGATTGTAGCAGGGATTGCGCCGTTTTCGCGCACGATTTGTTCAACACTCAAAGCCGTTTCCACGTTCTTTGGATAAGGCATACCGTGAGATATAATCGTGGATTCGAGCGCAACGACGGGTTTGTTGTTTGCAAGCGCGTTTTTGACTTCTTCCGAAACGTTAAGATAGTTGTTGATTTGCATATTTATTCCTCTGAAATTTTATTTTTCGTCGTTATTTTCAAGTTGTTTTTTGTGTTATTTTATTACTATTTTTCCGCAAAAAAATGCCGTTTTTTATTGATTTTTATTGTAAAAAATCGCTTATTTTACACCGTTTTTATTGACGATTTCAAACGCTTTTTCCGCCGACAGTTCCTTACATACGGTGTCTATGGAAGATACCGTGATTGTAGCGCACGCCGCCGCAAACGCCGCACTCGATTCTGCGGACATTCCTTTTGCAAAACCGTAAACAATGCCCGACATAAAACTGTCCCCTGCGCCCGTCGTGTTCTTTACGTCGGTCTTGTAGAACGGAACGTGCGTAAAGTTGCCGTTATTATAACAATACGACCCCTTTTCGCCACAACTTACGAAAATCGTGTCTATATTTCTTTGCGCTATGACTTTGCAAGCGGCAAGAGCGGACTTTTCGTCTTTGACTTCTATGCCCGACAGAATTTCCGCTTCGTACTCGTTGGGTTTTATACAATGCAGATTTTTGATTTTTTCGTTTGCGATGACCGTCTTTTTTGCAGAAACAGTGTCGAGGAAAATCGGCACATTGACGTTATCTATCAAAAAGTCGAGGCAGTTGGGAATATTCGTGTCCGTGACGACGCATTGCGCGCCGTTGATGACGTCGAGATTTTTTGCAAGAAATTCGGGTGTGAGTTTGTCGAGAATACCCATCGAGGCAACGCCCACGAACATATCGTTGTCAACGTCGTTGACGGAAACGTAACACGACGACGGCTCGTCCACGACGAGGCTGTGCGAAAGGTCAATTC
>UMHQ01026048.1_pt1 | contig 15074 bp, 7 predicted proteins | sample 1965531 | NCBI WGS metagenome assembly UMHQ01 (sample SAMEA4836098, study PRJEB28245) | human gut metagenome | biome: gut microbiome; material: fecal sample | place: Denmark | collected 2008
CGCTGTAAATATACTTTACTCCGTTCCCGTCGTACTTAGGCAGGTCTTCGTAAACGCATGTCCATTCGCTTCCGTCTTTGCTCCACTCAGGTTCGGCTCCCGTAACGGCTTCTTTCTCTCCTGCCGCTCCCGCCTGTCTGTACAGTGTCAGGGTTATGCTGTCAGGTCGAACATCTTCGCCGTCGTCTATCCAGACCTTGGTTCCTCTGATCCCGGTGGTGCCCGTCAGAGTGTTGGTCAGGTTGTGGCCGCTTTGAGATGACTGATAACGGTCTCCCTCTTCACCGGCCGTTCCTTCTGCTTCAGGAACAGTCTCAGTTACAGTGTATGTATAAACATTTCCCTGTGGGTCTGCGTACGGCAGATCGCTGTATACGTATGTCCAGCGGTCTGATCCGGACGGAATATTCCATTCCGGAGTCATATCAACAGTTTCTTTTTCACCGCCGGTGATATTCCGCTGTAATGTCAGGCTGAGACTGTCAGGTCTGCTTCCATATATACCGCTTCCATCGAGCCAGGTTTTGGCGCCCGATATGTCGATAAGCTCCACATTGCGTACCGAAGTTGTGAAGGAATTTTCACCGGCCGCGCCGTTATCGGTTTGATATATCAGAAGCTCATCTGTGCGGTCGTTTTGTTCATAAGGATTTCCGTCAGAATCAAGCTCTCTTGCGTAGTATATGTACGGATTTCCTTTTTCATCATACTTAGGCAGATCCTTAAACGTTCCCGTCCAGCCCGAGGCTTTCAGAACTGCCGTCACAGGATCACCGTCGCTGTCAGTTACAGGGACATGATCCGATTCCGGTATGGAATCAGCCGTCGTGCGGAAAATTCCAACCTTTATGCCGTCGGCAGGCAGAGTATAGTGGTCTGTCGTGTTCCATCTCTTATTGACGGTCAGATTCACCGTCTTTATGTTGGTGAAAAAATACTCCGAACAGCCGTATTTGTCACCTACAGAGCTTTCTGTCTGCATATATCCGGAAGGCAGCGTCTCTGTAACGCGGTACTGCGTATTGCCGTCTTCATCCGTCAGGCTTCCGGCCAGCACCTCAGGCAGATCTTTCCATACGGCTTTCCACTGATCGTATTCGTAATACGGCTCAGAAGGATCCTCGTCTTTTGTACCGTCTACCCTGACAGATACAAGATCCGTCCACTTTCCATCGCCGCCGTCATCGGCAAGATACTGAAGTTTAAACATAACACCGGTACGGTCTTCACCAATCCAGTTTTTCTGAGCGTAAACCTCTGTGGTCTGAAGACTGTTCACGGCAGTCGTGGCAAATCCCTTATCATAATATGAAGCGGCATAGGTATCGTGGAAAATACCGCTATAAACTATATCGCTTTCATTGACTTTTCCGTCGCTGATCCCGTGATCCGGCTGAAGCTCTCTCGCTCTGTAAGAATAAGGGTTTCCGTTAAGGTCAGTCTTAGGAAGATCTTCGATAACAGCTCCAAGTGAATCATCGTCGTCGGTTCCGTAGAGCGTGACTGTCAGATCTTCGCTGCTGTTTTCCCCGGTATATACAGGCACGTTTTCCCATGTCTTATCATCTGTTGATCTCTGTATAACGAAGGTTATCTCCCACGTATAATTTGTACGCCCGGTATCAGGCCTGCTTCCGTAAGCGTTGCCGTTGTCTCCGTGCCACTCCTTGGTCACAGTCATATCCACGGTTTCTATCTTGTTTACCGCGGTATTGTCGCTGTTGACATAACTGTCCTTTCCTGATGAGAACAGACCGCCTGAATATGTATAAGTATATCCTTTGTTACCGGCAGTGCTGCTTACAGTAACAGTCTGGGTCACTTCCCCGTATGATATGGAGCTTTCCACTGTTCTGTAGGACAGGTTGGTGATCTCTTGTCCGCCGTCTTTTACTATAACTCTCGGGAGCGCTGTAAAGCTTCCGCCTTTCGACCAGATATCGCTGTCGACACGTCCTTTGAGTTCAGCCGTGAAAGACTTGCTTCCGAAAACTTTTTTAATCACATCTTCCGTGAGATTATCTTCGAAGTAAGTTTCCGCGTCCTGCCACTGGCCGAGAGTGCCGTCATCATTCTTTTCGGCTACCTGAAGTTTGAAACTTACGGTCAGATCCGTGCCGAGATAATCCTCAGTCACAGGTTCGCCTTCGGTGTTAACCCAGTTCTTCCTGTAAGCGGCCGAAGTCTGTATGCTGTTGTTGATAGCGGTCACGGTAACATTACCGTCCTGAGCAGTCGATCCGCTCTGACCGGCTGAAGACGGCGATACGGTATATACCGTATTGGCAGTATCCTCACGCACCACATATTTCCATGGCATACCGTTAGGCGCGTAACGTTCCAGCTCGCCGCTGTCCTCTGTGCCTTCGATCTTATATTGCCATGGAGAAGTCTCGCCGGCTTCCACCGTTATCTTATAGCTTCCGGCCGGTACTTCTGTTTCCGCTATCGGATTATTCTGTCCCGGCTGACTCTGAGCGGAGCGGTAAAGAGTCAGGCTATTCGTGAACTCATCCTTGTCCGGTCTCAGTCCAAAGACATCATCATAGTCGGTCCATTTTTTCTGGCCGCTTATGGTCACTTTCTCTTTGTCCTCAGGCTGGGCATTGGCAAAAGTCGCGTCTACCTTATTATCTCTCTCAGCAGTTATATTTCCGACATCCGTGCCCAGGTTTTCATCCGTACTGATATCATCCCACAGGACGTCGCCAGCAGCGGCCCACGTGTCGTAACCGTTAAGATTTTTCTTTATCTCTTCAACGGTATAGACATATTCAGAGCCGTTCGGAGCGTATTTTGGCATGTCTTCAAAGGTGAGCGCAAGCTCAACCACTCCGTTATCAGGAGCCTGTTCGCCGTAAGCTGTTCTGACCGCCGCTGAACTGATCACCTTACTTGTCACGATCTCCTTGTCAGAAACGTTACCGTCGTTTTCGATAAATGTCCTTGACACCCGGAAAGTCACCGCCGGGTATGCCGCCGGCTCATTTCCGTCCATAGGAAGGCAGAGCAGCTTTTTAACATCTATCTGCCCCTTTACTCCCAGATAACCGTTTACTATCTGATAAGTGTTTGTCACAGGGTCGATATTAAACACAACATGCTCGCCGCCTTCTTCGTAAGGCTCATCTTCCGAAGGCCAGAGGATTTTTTCTTCTATGGTGTAGTTGTACAGATATCCGTCTTCATCGTATTTTTCCAGCCTGGCCGCGTCTTTTTCCCCTGTTACAACGGTCTGCCCGTCACTGATTTGTATATGATTTTCTCCGTAATACTCAAAGCCGATGCTGTAGCGTCCGTTGCTGCTTACGGCGTTCCAGTCGCTGACTGTAAGCGTCGCCACTTCTTCCGGATCAGATACGTCTGTGCTCTGCATCAGAGAGAATCTGACTCCCGGAAGATTTTTCATTTCATATCCGGCAGGAAGATCTGTCCACAGTTTGTATCCGTTAATCGTCACCGACTTGTGTATATTGTTGACAAAAGTGCCGGTCTCCTGCAGAGCGTAATGATTGCTGTCCGAAGAAACCGCTATCACCTTTTTATCGGATACGGCTTCCCTTTCAGGATCATACTCTGTTCCCAGATAGGTTTCTCCGTCTTTGTATACCGTATCAAGATAGTCAAACGCCGAGTCTTCTACCTGAGTCTGTTCCACCGCGTAATAACGGTACTCGTATCCGAGAGGGTCATACTTAGGCGCGTTGCTTATGACGGCTTCCCAGTCGTAAGTCTGGCCTTCATCTTCAGGAGCGTGCCAGCGGTAGTTTTCCAGATACAGTTCCGTGACTGTTCTGTTCGGATCGTCAGGATCTGTGTGTCCGACGCGGTAAACATCAAGGTATATGTCCGGTCTAAGGTTATTCTGGACATTATAGGCGTCGTTCCATTCCTTGTACCACGAAAGGTCTTTATCCCCCGCCAGCCGGTTTACGATCTCCAGGGACTGGGTGTCCCGGTCATGAAGTTCTGAGACTTCGTATTTTGTCTCTCCGTATACGGTCTCATATTCTTTTACGAGTTCATATATCTGCCTGTAGCTTTCATTTTCTGACGAAGCGAGGTCAGAAAGGGTGTAGACTACCGTACTGTTCTCTTCGAGCACCCATACTTCTCTCGCCGTGTAATGGGCTATATCTCCGGCGGTATCATATTTAGGCAGACCGAAGAAATAGTATTCGCTGCTGTCCTGATCAAGGTCGATCTTCTGCACAGAAGATACCGGTTTTTCATCCTTATCTTCTATTGCCACATCTGAACTTCCCAGGGTCACATAATCCGCCTCGTTCACATGGGTGTAGGTGATTTCGTAGCCTTCGTCATTTGCGTCTTCTTCTGTGAATTCAAGGCGCAGAGCAGGAGTTATCCTGCTTTCTTCCGGAAGCTCGCTGAGTTTTTTCTGCAATTCTTCTCTGATACTGCCGTCTCCATCGAGCCATGTTTTGATTACCGTCACATCTATATTGCCGAGACGACGGTTAGCTACCTGATACATGACGTCGTTCTGAATCTGAACAGCTTCGCTGTAAGTCGCCTCATACCTGTGATTGTCGGTCTCGTATATGTGGCTTTCCGGCGTCGGGTCTCCGGCGCTGAGCTTAGAAGCATTGGTATCGTACTCCTTATCCGTTGTTACGGAAGTTTCGAGGATATATACATCTTCCGGTTCAAGAGCTCCTATGCCTACCCAGTCGGTCCATATGTTATCGCCGAGAGTCACTTCTCCGACTTTGGCGTTGGTGCGGCGATTGTATACTTCTATCTTAACATCCCCGCGGTGCTCTGAATCGCTGTTATCAACCCAGTCTTTGCGGACAAGTATACGGTTGCCCTCTCCCGGCTGGTTGATGACGGTGGTATCATAACCAAAATCTTCTTCGCTCCTGGTAGTCTCATATACAGGGAAATAATTCTCGAATATCCCTGATTCAAGCAAAGTATATTCGTATCTCGCCCCGGTTCTGTCAAACTCAGGAAGCAGATCCACTTTGCCCTTCCACGGTTCTGTCTCCATGAAAGTAAGGCCTCCCGGAAGCTCGGTGGCTTCGTCGTCAGGAACACCGTCCATTACTACTTCCGCGACGATCTTATCTTCTGTCAGCTCTTCTCCGCTGAGGGTCTGATAAATGACAAAAGTTACCTCTGCTCCCTCAGGAGCTTCGATTTTTTCTCCGTTTTCGTCACGCCATACTTTGATGATGTCATAATCTATAGTATTTACAATATTGTTTGTTATGTAAGTCTCAAGGCCGTCTTCGCTGTACTCAGACGTTGATTTGTATGTTATCTCACGTCCCGTATGAACAAGGTTGAACAATCCGCCGTCTGTAAGGAGATTATCTGAGTCTCCCTGATACACTGCCGATTCTATCCACCGGTATTCAAGTTCTCTGCCCAGCGGGCCGTACTTTGGAACATCCATATCCTCGGTACCTGTGAGCGCCTCCGCCATGAACTCATCCATGGTCACAACGGTAACCTCACCGTCCGTATCTGTAACGTCCTGCCACGGTTCTTCTGTTCCCGCGGCTCTGTACTGCAGTTTCATTTCAATCTTCACATCTGAAAGTTCAGACTGAAAAGCAGAAGCCTGCCAGGTTTTGACCGCCGTTGTCTTTACCGTATCGTTTATCCTGTTGGAAAGGACTCCGCCGTCATATACAAAGGTGTTTCCCGCGGCTCTTTCCGCCGTACCCTCAGGCAGTGTGTCCGTTACGGTTCCTGACGCGTCTTCAACATTTCCGAACACCTGCTCATAATTGTCAGCGTCCTCTCCCTCCGCGGTTTCACCATTCAGATACTCACGAACCGCGTATACATATCTGTTGCCCTCAATATCGTATTTAGGCAGCGCTCCCATAACGCCTTCCACTGTTATGTTTTCTGCCGGGAATTTAAGTTCCTGCTCATCCTGTCCGTTCAGTTCGATGATCAGGATATTGCCGTTCTGATCGCGTACCGGAGCAGCCGTATTATATCCCGCTCCCTCTGTATATCTCCATAGCTGAATCTCTCCCGTCGGTCTTTTGGAACCTTCCGGGTCCAGCCATTTTTTAGTGGCTTCATAATCTGTGGTACCGCTCAGGGTCAGATATACCGTGCCGCCGCTGTACACTTTGTCTGTAACTGAACCGTAATTCGGCACAAGAGCATTATCATAGATCACCGAATACTGATCCCCTTCTTCCATCCCTTCGGCCGTAATGATGTTGTTCTGCGCTTCTACATTGTAAATGATCCGGCTGCCGTCAAAATTATATCTCCACAGATCTCTGATCGTGATGGTGCCGCTGTTGCCGTCTTCACTCTCGCTTATAACGAAACGTCCCTGCTCTGCCAGCGCAGCAAAGCCGAGCTTGTTTTCGTCTGTGCCCCCTGTAATTATATTCAGTCCGAAATCGTTGAGCACCGCCTGTTCCAGAGCATCGTGATCAGGCGTAAACGATCCTGAATGCAGAGTAAAGGTTATGCTGTAATTGTCATAGAGAAGATAGTACCAGCCTGTATTCTGCGCGCTTGGATAATCATCCCTGTTGTCATCATTTATATCTCTGAAGCTGTATCCATCTACATCCGGAGCTTCGAGAGACCAGCTTACATATTTCGGATAGCCGCTGACCATATCGCCGTATTCATCCGTATAGGTTATCACCGTAGGCAGCTCGCCTTCCACCTGTACGGTATAGCGGCCTGACCCTGGCACGCTGACGCTGATTTCAGGCAATTGGTCAATGCCAAACTGAGCCATATTTTCTTCGGTCAGTTTTACAGCTTCCGCTCCGCTGAGAGGGTTGCCGTACTTATCTGTGTAAGTAAAGCACAGCTCAGGCTCAAACGGAGGTATATCGCTTCCGGCGGTATATCCCGGTCTCTTGTTTTCTTCGTTATTATTATCCATCCAGTAGACATCTACCGGCTCCACGGACTCATATCCGCTCCCGGTAAGCTGTGCCTCTGTCAGTCGTCTGCTGTTTGAATTTTTCGCCGCGGGATCCGGCCCGATCAAAATATCGTTCTCCGCTTTCACCGGCAGAGATGAAGAAACAGTCTGTCTGTCTTCTTCTCCCGCTGCCGCAATGGAAGTTACCACGCACGATATATCCAGCGCGGCTCCGCCTGATCCGGCTTTTTCCAAAGCTTCGGTATCGGCCTTGATTCCGCTGCCGTTTAAGGACACCACAAGATCCAGAGGAGCAAGATCTCCCCCGGCTGTATTGTCTTCTGACTGTTTGACCTTGCGCTCAATATTGACAGAAACAGTATGCCCGTCAACCCTGACGGCAGAAACAACGCTGTCATCGGCGATTCCTTCAACGGACAGCACCTCGGTGTTTCCTGCGCTGATCTTTGCCGTATCCGCGGATGTCTCGCACTGAATTTTATCTTCAGGCAAGCACCCCCCCTCACTCAGGTCAAAAGTGATATTTATTTTCTGGCTTTGCGTATACAGCCTCTGCCCGTCATCTATGGGAGCGACAGCTATGTTTGCCGTATGATCAGGAAAAGCCCCGTTCTTAATGACAATTTTTTCCTCGCCGGAACTTATATCAGCCGTCCATCCGAAAGCAGTCTCAAATGTCAGCGCGGATCCGGCGTAGTCAATCTCCGCCTTTTCTCCTGTCTGCCCGCTGACTGCCGTTACATCCTCTGCCGCCACATTCAGAGAATATTCCCGGGTTCTGTTATCTCCCGCGGCGCTCACCGCGAAAGTCGCGGACAGTTCAGGATAATCACCGTCCAGTATAAATCCGAGAGTATACCCCTGCCCGTCTTCCTTCTCTGACAGTGATATTTCCTGTCCCGTGGCAGCCGTTATCTTTTCTTTCAGACTGCCGTCTTCGTTAAGAAAGTCGGTGAGCATATACGCTTCATGCTTACTTAGATCTATCTGTATCTTTTTGGCTTCTGAAACTGCCATATCCGCAGGCAGCGCCGCGTTTAGCTTTACGCTTACCGTCTGTCCCGTACGGGCAATCCCGACCGCAGGCGTCCATTCTACAGTTACAGGAGCACTCCCCTCCGCGCTGACCTTTTGTATCCCATATATGGGTACCATGTTTATCACCATGGCAAATGCCAGCACAAAAATAAGCAAATGTCTGGTAAACCCAACTTTCTTCATGCAAAACACACCCCCACTTTTATTTAAGTATGTGTATTCTACCATATTAAACAAGTTTACGCAACTTTTATATTTTCTTTACTTTGACAGAGTCTCTTCTCTGTCTTATACTGTATATTGAAAGGAAAAGGAAAAGGAAAATGCAAATGAAGAGAAAACTTCTGATGACAATTCTGACTGTTTTTATTCTTTTACTCTGTCTGGGCGGATGTGAAAGCGGCAGCAGCGCGTCAGGCGGCCACGCCGGAATAATCTCAGCCTGTTTAAACGATTTCGGCACGGCGGCAGTTACAGCCTGTGAGAATATGACAGATCATTTAAAAGATAAGATAAATGCAGAAAAGGAAAAGAACGATATGAAAGATACAAACAAACACAAAGAACCAGGTTCAAACGGTTCTCTTCCTGAGGGCATACCTGTGCCCCTTGATACCCTTTCTTCTGATGACGGCAGCAGACTTGTGCTTGTCAATAAGCTCCATGCTGTCTCTGCGGATTATTACCCGACAGATATGGTCGCGGTGGACGGTTCCCTTTCCACCAATCAGGGGCTTTATCTGAAACGCGACGCTTATGACGCTTATCTGAGGATGCTAAAAGACGCTCAGGCCCAGGATCTGAGTTTTATGATATGCTCTGCTTACAGATCTTATGCCACTCAAAAGACTCTGTACTATAACTATATTGATTCTTACGGTCTCGAGTATACAAATACGATCTCTGCCTACCCGGGCAGGAGCGAGCACCACACCGGCTGGGCTATAGACATTACCTCCAAGTCCATGAATTACGGACTGTATCAGGATTTCATCAATTATCCCGAAGGGCGCTGGATCAATGATCATTGCAGCGAATACGGATTCATCGTCCGCTATCCCGCTGACAAGACCGATATAACCGGTTATTCCTATGAGCCATGGCACCTGCGCTATGTCGGCGTTGACGTCGCGCGGGAAATCACATCCAAAGGTCTGACTCTGGAGGAGTATCTGGATAAAGCATAATCTGCGCCGGCCGCTCTACTTCAAATAGTATCTCCGTTTTCCGACGGAGATATTTTTGTATTCTATTGCTTCCCCCGGGCAGCGGCATATACAAGCCATACAATGGGTGCAGTTCTTACCCCACTTCGGCCGGCCGTCTGTTTCATCAATCTTTATATTATTGAGCGGACATGCGTCAGAGCAAAGCCCGCAGCCGTTACAGCTTTCCGTTATCCGAAAACCGTCGGCGCTGATTACAAATTTGTAAAAAGCATTGTTTACTATTGAACTTTCAACAGCCCCTATCAGAGAGCCGCCTCCGTCAAGCTCGTCTCCGGAGGCGATCGCTCCGGCTATGGATCTGATTTCCCGCCCGGCGGCGCGGATAATGCGCTCTGAAGCTTCTTCGTCAGGAGCGCTGAACATGGCAATATAATTTTCCGGCATCCTGACCCCGGCGCAGCCACAGTATCTCAGTCCGGCCGCTTCACAGAGCCGGCGGGCATATCTGCCGGCGTTGCCGATGGATGAACCGCAGGTAAGGACAAAATACGCGGTCGGAATTTTATCCGGCGTCTTTCCTGAAGAAAACCGGCTCCTCATTATAAAGTCACTGACTACGCGCGGCAATCTCCACGCGTATGTCGGCGCCACAAAGACAAAAGGCTTTTCCGAACAAAAGTCTCCCTGTTCATCGCTTTTTATCATCGCGCCCATATCCCGCAGTTCTGTATCTCCTGTCAGCTCAGAAATCAGCCCGGCAACGTGGCGGCTGTTTCCTGTTCCCGTAAAATATAAGATCATGTTTTGTCTGTCCTTTCTTCTCTTTTCGATCATGGCGCCATCCCTGCCCCATACTGATATTATCCTGCAAAAGACGCTGATTATCAATATAATTTTCTTTGAGGCTGTACGCGGCAACGCAAACGCCCCTCGGCCTGTCGGACCTGAGGGGCGTTCTTATCTCTTAGAGGTTAATATTATCTTTCAACTACCATGGCGGTTCCCATTCCTCCGCCTATGCACAGAGTAGCCAGTCCGTAGTGAGAATCTCTCTTCATCATCTCGTAGATCAGAGTGATGAGGATTCTGCATCCGGATGCTCCGATAGGATGACCTATAGCGATAGCTCCTCCGTTTACATTAGTCTTTTCAGGGTCAAGACCCAGGTCTTTTCTTACGGCGAGGGACTGAGCGGCAAACGCTTCGTTAGCTTCTACCAGATCCATGTCGGCAACGGTCAGACCGGCTTTTTCCAGAGCTTTTTTGGAAGCAGGCACAGGTCCTACACCCATGATCGAAGGATCAACGCCGGCGGAAGCATAAGATACGATCTTGCACAGAGGCTTGATGCCCAGCTCGTCGGCCTTTTCTTTGGACATTACTACCACAGCGGCTCCGGCGTCGTTGATTCCGGAAGCGTTGCCGGCTGTAACGATACCGCCGTCTTTCTTGAAGGCAGGTTTCAGTTTAGCCAGGGCTTCTTTGGTGGTTCCGAATCTCGGGAACTCGTCTGTATCGAATACGATCGGATCTCCTTTTCTCTGAGGGATTTCAACAGGAACGATCTCGTCTTTGAACTTGCCGGCCTTGATGGCTGCTTCAACTCTGTTCTGGGAAACTACGGAGAACTCGTCCAGTTCTTCTCTGGTGATTCCCCACTGTTCAGCAACGTTTTCTGCAGTCATGCCCATGTGATAACCGTTGAAAGCGTCCCACAGACCGTCGTTTACCATCATGTCCACCATCTTGGCGTCGAACATTCTCGCTCCCCATCTGGCGGCAGGCATGGCGTAAGCGGTGGCTGACATGTTTTCGGCTCCTCCGGCAACGATGATATCAGCGTCTCCGGCCTTGATGATCTGAGCCGCCAGTTCAACAGCTCTCAGTCCTGAACCGCATACTTTATTGATGGTCATTGCAGGAGTCTCAATCGGAAGGCCCGCGTCCAGAGTCATCTGTCTGGCTACATTCTGTCCCAGACCACCCTGGAGAACGGCTCCCATGATAACTTCCTCAACCATTTCCGGTTTGATCCCGGCTCTTTCGATGGCGCCTTTGATAACTACGGCGCCGAGCTTCCTCGTCGGAACGTTCTTCAGGCTGCCTCCAAAGCTTCCGATAGCTGTTCTTGCGGCTCCTACGATAACAACTTCTCTCATTCTTGCGTATCCTCCTTTAATTTCTTTGCTTGATCCGTGATCAAAGGTAACTAATACATCTTGTATACATTACCATTAAAACACATTCCAAGCCATAAAGCAAGCATTTTCTGACAATTTATTCACAAAATTTTGTCTTTATCTGTATTCTTATTTTATCATAACATCCCGGCGGGGAAAATAGGCTGAGAAAAAGTATTAAAATTAACTTTTGAACAGGGCGAGATACTTTTCGCCCATCATGACCGGCTTATATGAAAGTTTGGTCTGTCTGAGGTTCTCAAGTCCCATATCTTCTTCTCTGTTTACGTATACTGTCTCTTCCGGCAGTCTCTTGCAGAACTCGTTGTTGATCGCCTGATAAAGGCCTCTTATCCTGTCGTCGGCTTTTTCTACATGGACAATAACAGTCTCTTTGCTGTTTGTCTTCGCGAATTCTCCCATCGTCACGGCTTCGATCTTGCCGTTTATGCGTATTATTCCTGTCAGCAGGCCTTTTCCGACGAATTTGAGAAGTTCACCTATGGCTACGGTCTCCATCTCCAGGATTTCTTTCCACTCCTCCGGCGTTTCGCCAAGCTTGTACTCATTTTTGCCGCGGACGTACTCCATTATCTCCGGAACTGTTTCAGGAGCCGCTTCTTCGTAAGTAAAGTCGTAGTTTCTCAGAAAATAGTTCAGGTGATTCTTTTTCTGATGGTATTTTCGGCCGCTCAGGTTTACAAGATCCTCCCGCAGATAAATGTAGTCGTCGTCATCTCTTTCGTGGATCAGCTCAGCGCTGTCGCCAAAGGCTTCCCTTGCCGCCGGCAGAAGCGGCCGCGGTATCAGACCCAGCCTGAAAGTTTTGCCCTGCTCCAAAAAGATCTCCCTTGCCGCATCTATTGTCCGGCGCACCGAATCCGCGTCGTATCCGCCTGTCTTTGTCAGGGGGAAAGACATGAAATATTCCTTTTTTCCCGTCTCCATAGTCCCAAGTCCCGCTACGCAAAGATAGTCTCCTATCTCTTGCCAGCTCAGGTCATGGGTATTCCTCCATATATAGTTGGCGAGAAATGTATGCCCTGATGACTGGTAATCAAACCCGTCGAAATAGCTGTTTAAAAGCTCTGTTTCTTTCTCGCTCAGGTCGCTGAAACTTTTTTCAAATATCATATTACCTCTTATTTCACTATAGCTGAAATTGCTTTAAATTCCGGAGCTTTCGCGCTTTTGAGTATTTCATAAAGAATGCTCTCTCCGCTTGTGACCGTAACGCCTGCTCCGGCCAGACGTCGCAAGGCAATCCTGTGGTTTTCGTCGTCCCGGCAACCGCAGCAGTCTGCCGCCAGCACTACGTCATAGCCGCTTTCCAGAAGATCGAGCGCTGTCTGCTCTACGCAGATATGAGTCTCTATGCCTGCAAGGATAACGGTCTTTTTGCCCGGCTTTCCGGTCTTCTCAAGTTTTTCCCGAAATTCTTCCGTCTTAAAAGCGCTGAACGCACTCTTGTCGATCGGCTCAAATTCCCCAAACGCTTCGGCAACCCGGGAGACGGTCGGTCCCAGCCCTTTGGCGTACTGAGTGGTTACAATCTTTGGAATACCAAACACATTAAGTCCGGCGGCAAGTCTGATCACACCTTTTTCGATCCTGTCTCTGCCGCTCATGGCCGGAAGAAGCCTCTCCTGATAGTCTATGGCCACAAAAATAAGTTCTTCTCTTTTGAGTCTCTTTATTTCTGTCATATTGTTATCTCCCATTCTTTTATTTTTTCCAGACCCTCATAGTCATTGAGATCATATTTTACGGCGGCTATGGTAGCGTAGCCTTCTCTCACCAGCCGCATATCGGTTTCTTCTGTTTCAGGATCGAGCTCGGCCGGTTCTCCTCTGTATCGGAAAACCTCTTTTCCGTCTTCGCCTCCCGCTTCTTCAAACCACTGGTCATACTCCAGTATTCCCATCCTGGCTGTTTTGACGCCTTTTATCAGTGACTTTTCCACATCGGGAGTATTGATGCTGATTACCCATCTGCGGCCTTTCATCTCCAGAGCGTGAGGAAATACCCTCGCCGCCAGTTCACACGCCCCCTCAAAGTGTGTAGCCTGATGACTGTTTACAGAAACCGCTACCGCCGGCAGACCCGCCATCATTCCTTCTGCCGCGGCTGAAACAGTGCCGGAATACATGGTGTCTGTCCCCAGGTTTCCGCCGTGGTTTATTCCGGTATAAACTATATCTGTATTGATCCCCTGCCGTTTCAAAAGATCTATGCCGAGCTTGACACAGTCCGCCGGCGTGCCGTCACACTCGTAGGCCAGCCTGGCTCCTTCAAATTCCACCTGTTTTACGGTCAGCAGGCTGTGAACGCTGAGAGCGTGGCTGCTGGCGCTTCTCTGTGTGTGCGGAGCCACCACGTACACGTCTCCCAGCCTGCTCATTGTCTTTACAAGCGCTTTGATACCTTCTGTTGAGATTCCGTCATCATTTGAGATCAAAATGTTCATATATTTCCATAACCTTTCCTATGCTGTCGTTTATAACAAGGTCAGCCATGCTGTCATATTGTGTCGGCTGTTTGTTTATCAACACTAAATTATTACCCGAAAAATATCTTATCAAACCCGCCGCCGGGTAAACCACCAGCGAAGTGCCTCCTATTATGAGGGTGTCTGCCGCCTGTATAGCTTCTACCGCGCCCGCTATGCAGTTTTCGTCCAGTACTTCTTCGTAAAGTACCACATCAGGCTTGACGATTCCTCCGCAGCTGTCACACCGCGGAATCCCGTCTTTCCAGTTTCCGTCGTCCATAATATAATCGACTTCAAAAAATTTTCCGCAGTCCATGCAGTAATTCCTGAGAACGCTTCCGTGAAGTTCAAAGACGTTTTTGCTTCCGGCTTTCTGATGAAGACCGTCTATATTCTGCGTAATGACTGCCTTAATCTTACCCTGTCTTTCGAGTTCAGCCAGCGCGAGGTGCGCTTTATTGGGTTTTGCGTCAGGATAAATGAGATTATTTCTGTAATAATCGAAGAAAGTTTTTGTATGCCGCATGAAGAATGAATGAGACAGCATTTCTTCCGGAGACCTCCCATACTGCTGCCGCGCGTTATAAAGACCCGTTTCTGATCTGAAGTCGGGTATGTTGCTCTCGGTTGAAACCCCCGCACCTCCAAAGAATACTATATTGTCGGAACTGTCTATGATCTTTTTAAGTCTCTCGTCCATAATATCTCCTTTCACTTTCGCTTCTCTCCACGTATCTGTAGTTCCACGTATCTGTAGTTCCACGTAGCTGCGAGGCCACCTTTTTTGCTTTTTTTCTCTGTAAAGGTGGAACTACTCCACCTTTTTTGGTTTTTTGCTCCGTAAAGGTGGAACTGTTCCACCTTTTTATCGGTTTTTTAGAATTCGGGTGGGCTGTTTTTTTCTGTTTACATTGTTATTCATGAAAATTGACAATTATATTTGTCAATTTCCTTTTTGCCGCTCCACCTTTTTTTCTTTTTTTCTCCGCAAAGGTGGAACTACTCCACCTAAATCATAATTTTCTCTATATTAAGGTGGAAAACTCTTTCGGATTCTGTCCCTGCCATATAATCCGTTGCTTTTATTATAACACTTATGGTAAAATTTTCATAGAAAAATAGTAGCTGTCATGTCAGCGCACGTCATGTTCAGCAGACCAAATCCATTTGGAGGGATCATATGATCAGCACTCAAATCGGTAAGCAGACGCTTCCCAGACAGAAGACGGCTCTTGTGCTGAGCGGAGGGGGCTCCCGCGGGGCATATGAGGCAGGGGCCTGGCAGGCGCTCGAAG
>UMHQ01062681.1_pt1 | contig 15026 bp, 9 predicted proteins | sample 1965531 | NCBI WGS metagenome assembly UMHQ01 (sample SAMEA4836098, study PRJEB28245) | human gut metagenome | biome: gut microbiome; material: fecal sample | place: Denmark | collected 2008
GGGACATTTGTTAGATCGCTTTGAAGGAATGACCCCGCAAACAGTGGAGCACAAGCGAATAAGAGGCTCTTGATTTCCGCTATTTCAAAGCTGGGAGTCGGCTTAACCCAAGCAGCCGCCTGCTTAACGTTCAGGGCATAGAGAACCGGCAGGGAGGCGACAAATGAAAGCAAACACGACATCACGATATCGTGCGTCGCCACCAGACCCACACAGAATACAACGGTCGTGACGACGACACGCAGGAACAGGGCCTTCCCCGCAATGTCGAGTCTTCCAACCCGCTGAAGCGCCCCCTGGAAGACGTCCTCCGCAACATCCAGAATTCTCAACCCACACACACACGTCAAGATGAGCAAATCACGACTAATGCCGTACATGGCAAACCCATAGGCCACAATCGCAAACACCATGATGGAAGTGGTCAAAATCCTCGATCCCAGATATACGGAAAACGAGTATCTGTCCCTTACATCCGTCGCCTGATATGGCCGCATCTCAAAAGCCCCGACTATCTGGAGCTGCTGGCCAAGTGCATACGCGAGCGAGAACACGCCTGCACCTTCTGCTCCAAGACATCTCGTTGCAACCATCAACAACACCACGCTTGCCAGCGCGTTTGCAAGGCTGCCAAGCGTATTCCAAATGTAATTCTGTTTAATCTGACTGGCGTCTTCCGTTCGCGCCATGCTACTTCTCCACGGCTGAAAGAACGCGGCGAATCTTTGCGGGATCTCCCCAGACGCCAGGCGAGTCATACGGCCTATCGGGGAACGCTCCATATTCGAGGTTAATAGAAAGCCCGTTATCAGCAATAAACTGCTCTACCCTCTCGGCCAACGTCATGGGCTCACCAGAGCAGCAATTAATCGTTCCAACGACCTCATCCTGAAGAGCAACGGCTGCAATCATGCCAGCAAGCTGGCCGACTGTCGTAAAGTCATATTTATTCTTGCCCGTCGTAAACGGGAACGTTGTCTCCCCCGAACGCGCGGCTCTCAGCAGTTTGCCAAAAATAGATTGTGATTTCTCATCATCCCCGCAGATATAAAACCCGCGAAGCCACTGGAAACAAAAGCCGCGGCGGGTTTGCTCAAGCGCAAGGGCCCTCCTCAACGCATCCTTTGAGACCCCGTACAACGACCGAGGATTGCAGGGTGTATTTTCGTCAATGGCGCCTTCCCAATATCCAATTTCATGCATAGTGCCCATGCAGACAATGTGGTCAACCCCAAAGTCGCTCATCTTGCACACAAAGCGATAGTGGGCGGAAAGATCCCCAAGATGGGTGGGGGCATCATGCTTGAACCCATTTCTCCAAGCAAGATGAATGAGCACGTCGGGGACTTCTTCAAAAATGGCAGAGCAATCAAGAGAGTCGTCCAGAATATCTGCCCGTTTCCACAGGACATCCGCTTCATCTTCGGAGCACGTAAGATCAAGCGCAATCACTCTGGCGCCGGCATCCTTCAGCTTTTCGACAACATGCCTGCCAATGTAACCATTAGCTCCGGTAACGGCAATGAGAGGTTTTGACATCTCGGCTCCTAAATAAAGGCTAAATCTGGTTGCTCTTCTCACTCAAGGCATAGACCCGATTGATAAGGGACGCAATTGGTCGAGGCCACAGCATGGACAAAATTTCCTGGTCCTCACCACGCCTGATGTTCTCGTGCAAGTTTTTTGTCGTTGCAGAGCCAGAGTATATTCTGTGGCCCATTAGCTTTTCCGGCACATATACAAACCTACCCGGTATTGTCGCGAGATCAACAAGCGTTTTATAGTCGCAACTGTTGATGTACGTCGTGTCAAAAGGCTCTTCCGGAACATTTGGTTTCACATAGGTGATCGCCGGGCAGCACACAGGATTACCGAGCGACAGCATCCTACGCTTAAAGAACGGAATACCGTTCATATGGCTATTCAGCATGGGCGCGTTGAGCAGAGACTTAATCGCGAGCAGCACATTTTTATCAACCCTGCTCCCATCTCGTATTTCATAGTAATCCGTATAAATAATCTGGGCGCTTCCATCGTCCGCATTGGCAGCATCAAGAATTGCAGAAACGTAGTTCGGCTCATATAAATCGTCCTGGTGAGCAATCGTAACCAGACGCGTGGAGGCGCTACGGTATGCATAATTCCAATCGTCGCCAGCCAAGTGAGGATTTGGATTTACCACAAGCCTGAGGCCATGCCTTCTGCACACGTCCTTAATGTAATCATTTGGCGTGGACGTTGAAACCATGAGCTCGCCCGCGTCTTGCTGTCCCTCAAGAGAGGAAATCGTATCTTCAAGGAACGGGTTCTCTTTATAAGCACACACGACAAAGGTGTGATCACGCTTAGTAAACAAATCTCCTCCGAAATGCCAACCGCAGCGAAGAGCGCTGCTGCCATCTTTTCGGCAGGGCCACGGGAGCTCGGCGAGCCTGCTTCTCTCCCGTGCGCTCCAGAAGACAGCGCTCACGTCATTTGCCATAGTCAATTCGTAATTATTATAGTCAGCACAGAATCGTCCATAGCCAAATTAGTGTAAGCGAGCGACCATGCCAGTAATCATCTCGGAAGACCACAAATCCTTGGAATCCGCATCGCAAGGGAGAGATAACAATCTTGACGTCATCCGCATGATCGCAGCGGCTCTTGTCATCACGAGTCACTCATTTGCTTTGAGGTTTGGGGCGAGTGGATTTGATTTCGAGCCCCTTTCCGTTTTCACAAAAGACGCACTCAGCATGGGCGGACTCGCTGTTGGCTTCTTCTTTCTTTATGGAGGCTTCCTTATTGCGCGAAGCGCCGAAAGGCACCCTCGCCGATTGGCCTTCTTCAAAAGGCGCATTAACAGAATCCTGCCGGAACTAGCAGCAGTTGTATTCACGTGCGCATTCATACTCGGGCCCATTCTTACAGAAGACAGCATTTCTGCTTACTTCTCGTCTCCCCAAACCTACAAATACCTTCTTAACGCACTGCTTATCCCCGTTCACAACCTGCCCGGAGTATTTGCGAACAACGCGTATCAATACGTTGTCAACGGATCGCTCTGGACATTGCCCGTCGAGTTTGTCTGCTACGTCCTCGTTTATGCGGCATTTCGTACTACAAAGTATCAACGCGGACAATACGCGCTTCTTCTCGTTCCTTGTGCATGCGCATTTGGACTGTATGGAATTGCCCTATATCCAGCCTACTCATCGGTCGTTAGGCCGGTCATCCTATACTTCATCGGAATGACTTGCTATGTCCATAGGAGCAGTATCGTGATCAAACCGCTCCACGCTGGAATCGCCTTTCTTCTTTTCCTAGCCTTATGTCCTCTGGGCCTGGCCGACGTAGCAATGCTAACGTGTTTCCCAGTTATTGCCCTCTGGCTTGCGTTTTATTTTGAGGCCCCAAAGCCACGCAAACAATACCCTGACATTTCCTATAGCCTGTATCTTTGGGGCTGGCCCGTAGGACAGATTCTTGTTGGACTCATGCCTGGGGTTAGCGTCCCACTGCTCGCAGTCCTGACCACAGTACTCGCATCGCTTATGAGCGTTGGGACCATGAAGGCCGTCTCCGCCATCGAGCACCAACTTCGAGGCGCCAAATAGCCTGTCAACGACAAGCGCTGGGACTGCATCGGAATCGCTTTCTGACACAGCCCCAGTGCTTCGTCACTCTGAATACGGACCAAAATCAAGACGTACTGGATAGTGGTTCTTCCTCTGCTCCTCGGGCGGAAGCTCCATGTAGCTTCCGTATTGACGAGTAAGCAGCTTATCCCACTCGCGTGGCAACTTAATAACCCTGCCGTCAAATTCGCCATCAACCAACGGGAATATCTCTTGAAGAGTAAAAGACCAAGTAAGAGGATGACGATCTGAAAAATCAGCAACCAAGCACGTATCCTCGTCATTTGCAAGCTTGGCGCACTTCTCCCACCTGTCCTGGATAAACTGGGGGGAAATCCTAAATAGCGTGAGAAGTCGATGGGCTATTCCACAAACGAAGTAAACGAGATGCCTTTTTGCCCCGTCAAACGGCAGATATGGACGAGGGGTGGCGCGCAGAAAGCCAAGCCGCCCCCAAAACCATGTACCACGTAGCTGACGACGCCTGGTTGATTGGGCTTCAGAAACCTTGTCGAGCGGAAAGATATCGATTCCGATCGATCGAATCCACTCGCATGTCTCGAATGCCTCGGGAACATTGACCGTATCCACCAGCGCAAGATAAGAAAAGGGGGATGGATAATTCGCCTGCGTTCTTGAGTTGTCAATTCTGTACTTATCCCCCAGCAAAGCCGGGGCCTCCCTTAAGAACTTTTCATAATCACTGCGCAGCATCGCTACGTCAACGTCATCGTCCCAAGGAATGAAACCCTTATGACGAACTGCGCCGATGCACGTTCCCCCGTAGGCAAAATAGCTGATATCCAGTTTTTCGCACACCTTCGCAAAATCAAAGAGCACTGAGGCTATGGTCCTTTGCAGCTTTCTTAGCTCGTCTATGTTCTCGTACTCTTTAAAAGCCATTGATGCTCCTCTACTTAGGCTCAGAAGTAATTTCGAGCTCCTGGCCACTAGGAGCGGCCATCCCAAAGCCCATCTGTTCCAACATAATACTGACCAACCCACTGATTTCTGGCCATAGCGCCACTATCAAGAACGTAGTAGTTGCCAATCCAGCAAGAGCTCCGCATGGCGCCATTGGCGGCAAGGTAATACCAATTTGCACCATCCTGCAGCCAGCCTGTACTCATTGCGCCACTGACCGGGTCAAGGTAGTACCACGAGCCACTCTCTAACACCCAGCCCGTCTTCATTGCTCCCGATTCAGACAACAGATACCAGTTGGAACCAATTTGATTCCAGCCAGTCTGCATCGCACCGGAGCTTTCGAACCAGTACCAAGCGTCAGCGATGTAGTCCCAGCCCGTAGCCATAGCGCCCGAGTCCTCGAGATAGTACCAGGCTCCGTCAATACGCCTCCAGCCAACTACCATCTTTCCGGCCTCATCAAACCAGTACCATGAGTCGCCGATCTTCTGCCAGCCGGTCGCCAAACTGCCATTGGACACGTAGTACCAAGCGTCATTAATCAGGCTCCAGCCGGGCCGCAAGCTCACATATCCAACCCACCTGCCATCCGAGGAGAATTCTGAATATTGACCGTCGATGTGTCTCACACCGGTCGCCATTGCGCCAGAGCTATCGAACCAATACCACGCGCCGTCGATTAAAACCCAACCGGTCTGCATTATTCCGTCGGCATCGAAGTAATACCAAACTCCGTCGATGCTCTGCCAACCAGTCACCCTTAGAGAGTCATCACCAACATATGAATATGAAGAGCCTTCTTTAATCCACGAGTTGCGCAACGACCTCGATGAGTGGTCGAAGAAAACAAATCCATCCGCAACTCGTTGCCAGCCTTCTTGGACAGCACCAGGACGGTTTCCTTCGAATGCCACACAACATCCCGCATAGCTATTGTGCCAAATGGTCTTCGGGGCCGGATCCATGTTGATCCCTATTCCATTCGGATCAAGGTCAACAACAAAAGCCGGTTTGTTCGCCGCGATGCAGTCGTCACAGTTAAAGAAAAGAGGCCTGATCCCCTCGAGGGCATTGAGCGTTTGATCCCACAGAAAGTTATAAACACCCGTCTGGAATACGATCTCCGGGGACAAGGTAGCCATGTAGTCCGGCGTATTAGAGTTGGGCCCACCGTGGTGCCCCAGCTTCATGAAATCAATGTGTCCCAGCGTTTGGGCAAGCCTATCTTCGTCGCCATCTGAATTGCAGATATCGCCCGCAAGATAAGCAACTTTTCCGCCACTCGTCACCTTTACGCCCAGGGAAATATAGTTAGCGTCTGCCACTCCCGCAGTCTCATAAGATGAATCAGTGTTCACAAGCTCGATATGAGCATTACCGAAATCAAATTCGGGCCTGCATACATTCGAGCCGGGCTCCGGACTCTCAGGGGCGGCTTCGTCAAAATCAAGATACAAGTCCGCCCCGACTTCTTTTGCGGCATTTATAAGGTCGTCGTAGACATATTGGTTGTCCCAAAGGCCCCAAGATGAAGTCAGGTAGCTATCGTCGTACCGCGGCGTATATACCCTGCTTGGCTTGTACTTGCGAATAATCAGCCCCGCATTGCCAATATGGTCGCTGTGCGGATGTGTACCGATATAAAAGTCGAAATTGTCTTCAGTAACACCAAGAGAATCCAGGTACGAAAGAACCCTGTCTTCGACTCCATGCCCGATCGTAGTCCCAGCCCTAAACGGATAACGAGGATTAGAACCATCTGGATAGTCGCCACTCTCACCGGAATCGACCATCCCAAATCTGCCGTTGCTCTCAATGATAATTGCGTCTCCCCCGGCGCACGAAAGGTCCAGGCTGCCCCCAGCAAAAGGCAGCACGTGAATCCTTGTCACACCTTCCTCGGCAGAGGCGGCGCGTGGCATCGTCAGGATGGAAAGAACCAGCAAAACAAACACAGCAAGCGCCATCTCGCAGAAAGACGGGATGCGCTTGGCCTTGAAACATACGTTGGCAGGCGCCATCAAAAACTCCTTCGCCATTAATTGCTCAGCAAATTATAGGTACAGAAAGCAATCGGATTTCACGGAATCTCGAGAGAGCATTGCGAGAGAAATGGAAATTAACAGCAGTTCAGTTTTATGATGTGCTAGATTGTAATTGAACGCATAGCCTACTTACATCCATTGGCGCAAGCCTTTGAACACCACCTAAGGAGCATCATGCTCGATAAAAAATCATTCACAGTTCTCAATGCCCTTCGCCAAGCCCCAAATACCAGCCAGCGCGATATCGCAGTCTCCTCTGGACTTTCGCTCGGCACCATCAACGCAGCGATGAAGGCCCTCGTTGAGGCTGGCCTCATTCAGGATGGAACTCTCACGAGCACCGGCCTCCAGGCGCTCGCGCCCCACAAGGTCGAAAACGCCGTCATCATGGCCGCTGGTCTCTCCTCTCGCTTTGCCCCCATCTCGTATGAGAAGCCCAAGGGCCTCCTCAAGGTTCGCGGAGAAGTCCTCATCGAACGCCAGATTGAGCAGCTTCTCGAGGCCGGCATCACGGATATCACGGTAGTCGTTGGCTACAAGAAGGAGTACTTCTTCTATCTACGCCAAAAGTATGGCGTCGCCATCGTCAACAATGACGAGTATGCCTCGCGCAACAACAACGGCTCGCTCTATCGGGTTCGTGAAAAGCTCGGCAATACCTACGTCTGCTCCAGCGACGACTACTTTACCGAGAACCCGTTTGAGCCTTATGTCTACAAGGCCTACTACTCCGCACAATACGCCGCGGGCGACACCAAGGAATGGTGCATCACCACGGGTGCGCAGGACCGCATCACCAAGGTGGTAGTCGGTGGCTCGAACTCTTGGTACATGCTCGGACATGTCTACTTTGACCGCGCGTTCTCGAAGCACTTTGTCGAGATTCTCGAAAGCGAGTACAACGACCCAGAAACCGTCGATAAGCTGTGGGAAGACCTCTACATCGACCACATCAAGGAACTCGACATGACGATGCGCCCCTACCCCGCCGGCGTTATCAACGAGTTTGACTCTCTTGACGAGCTTCGTGCCTTTGACCCGCATTTCCTTGAGAACGTCGACTCTGAGATCTTCGACAACATCACGGAAATCCTTGGGTGCACCAAGGCAGAGATTCATGATGTCTATCCCCTCAAGCAGGGCCTTACAAATCTCAGCTGCCACTTTGCCACCAACGATGGCGAGTATGTCTATCGTCATCCCGGCGTAGGCACCGAGCTCCTCGTTAACCGTCGCAGCGAGTACACCGCCCTCAAGAAGGCCAAGGAGCTTGGTCTTGACGACACGTTCATCCACGAGGACCCGGAGCGAGGGTGGAAGATCTCCAAGTTCGTATCGAACGCGAAGCAGCCCGACCCCCACAACGCCATCCAAATGGCCCAGATGATGAAGATATGCCGCGCTCTCCACGAATCGGGCGCTCAGGTTGAGACCGAGTTTGACTTCTACAAGGAGGCAAAGCGCTACGAATCGCTTCTCCTCGAGAAGGGCCCCATCGATATCCCCGGATACTGGGAGATGGCCGCAGAGGTCGATCGTCTCGAAGAGTATGTCAGAGCGGACAAAGCGCCAAAGTGCCTCTGCCACAACGACTTCTTCTATCTTAACTTCCTCATCGACGAGGCCAACAAGTATTACCTCATCGACTGGGAATATGCGGGCATGAGCGACTACGCCAATGACTTTGGCACCTGCTGCGTTTGCTGCGAGCTCAACGCCAATGAGATCGACGCCGCGCTCGACGAGTACTTTGGCCGCACCGCAACCCAGGCGGAGCGCGCCCACAACTACGCTCACATCGCCCTTGCCGGCTGGTGCTGGTACCTTTGGGCCCTCCTTAAGGAGGCCGAAGGCGATTTCGTGGGCGAGTGGCTCTACATCTACTACAACTACGGGCGTGAGTACCTCACCAAGGCTCTAGCTCTGTATGAGGAGGCATAGCGATGCGTTTTGGACTGTTCAGCGGCATACTCTGGGGCCTCGATACCGTCGTCCTGGGAATTGCCCTCTCCATGGCGCCCTTCATCGATACGCCGGAGGCCATTGCCTTCGCCGCCGTTGCCAGCTCATTTCTCCATGATGCTGCCTGTGCCATATGGCTCGCCATCTACATGGGCGTCCGAGGGCGCCTCAAGGACACCCTCGCGGCCCTCAAGACCAGGAGCGGGCTCGTTGTCATCGCCGGAGCCCTACTTGGCGGCCCCATTGGCATGACGGGTTACGTAATTGCCATCAACAACATCGGCGCCGCGTACACCGCCATCATCTCTGCCTTCTATCCCGCGCTTGGCGCGTTTCTCTCTTACGTGTTGCTCAAGGAGAAGATGAGCGCCAAGCAGATAGCCTCCCTGATCGTTGCCTTGTTTGGTGTCATGGCCATGGGCTATATCTCCGCGGGCGATTCCGAGATGGGCAATACCACAATTGGACTCGTTGGGGCCATCCTCGCCGTGATCGGCTGGGGATCGGAAGCCGTACTCTGCGCCTGGGGCATGAAGGACGACGCCGTGGACAACGAGACAGCACTCCAAATCCGCGAAACCGCATCCGCACTCGTCTACGGAATCGCTGTTCTCCCCCTCTTTGGCGCCTGGGGCTTTACGGCACACGCCATTCCCAACTTCGCCACGGGTATCGTCGCACTGTCCGCGCTTGCCGGAACCGCCTCATACCTCTTCTACTACAAGGGCATTTCTGTCATTGGCGCGGCAAAGGCAATGGCGCTCAACATCTCATACTCTGCCTGGGCAGTGGCCTTTGGCTTTATCCTGCAAGGCACTGTGCCAACTCCCGCGACAGTCTTCTTCTGCATCCTCATCCTTGTTGGCACCATTCTCGCCGCGTCAGACTGGAACGAGCTGTTTGGACGCAAGAATTCGTAAACAGGCGCTAGCGCTCAGATTCAAATTCGGGGCCGCCTCCACACGGAGACGGCCCCGAACTCGTCTAGCCCCTATCGTACCGATCTACACAAACGGTCTCAGAACACCGCGGATATCGCTTCGGTATGTAGCCGACACGATTCGAGTGCCCAAGCGCGGACTCGCGGCCTCGATAATGTTTCCGCCACCGATATAGATGGCAACATGACCCGAGTAGCAGACGATGTCTCCTCTTTGAACTTGCGAAAAGTCCAGGTGGAGAAATCCACTGTGATTCCAGAGGTCATTTGCATAGTGGTCGTGGCCAGGCGTGTAGTAGTGGTCATACGGGTTCATAGGGAACGCATCAACGCCACAGGCATACAGGCACTGAAGCACCAAGCCCGCGCAATCAACGCCAACGCCAGGGGCGCACGCGTAGTCCCAGATGTAGGGGGTACCCAGATACTCGTAGGCACGGCCCACAAACGCGTTGATGCAGTCCTCTCGAGTGGCATCGACCGCAATACGGGACGGCGTGGCATAGGCGAACTTCCCAGAGCTATAGCTCGGAAGCGTCACGTTCCAAGAGCTCACCTGAGGATACTGCGACGGGTTCTGCCAGCCCACCTTGTCACACGTACCGTCAGTCCAGAAGTAACGACGGTAACCATCGATGTAGCGAACTCCCGTAGCCATGCGCCCGCTTCCGTCGAGCCAGTAGTGCTTGCCGCCCAGCTCGAGCCAGCCAGTAGCCATGCGCCCATCGGAGTTCAGATAATACCAAGCGTCATTGGGAACATACACCCAACCGGTCGCCATCGTTCCGTCGCTACGGAGCCAATACCATGAGCCGCCATCCGCAAGCCAACCAGTCTTCATTACATGCGTCGTCGGGTCAAAGTAGTACTGCTTTCCGTCAATAGACGCCCAGCCAGAGTTGAGCTTGCCATCAGCGTCCGCATAGAACCGAGAGCCATCGATATCGACCCAGCCAGAGGCAAGCGCACCGTCTTCGAGCGTCAGCACATCATCACGAAGCGTAATCGCAGACAGCGAGCCATCACCGCTTGCCCAGCTCTTTGACCCGTCCTCGTTGTCAACCCAGGCGCCTCTCACCACACCAGAGTTGACATTAATCTGATACGTCTTCCCATCAATCTCGACACGCCCCAGCTTGGCCGGATGCCTTGTGCTCGCGGTCTCCGAATCATCTGAGTTCGGCTCGAAGTAGAACCTTCCAGACGGCGTGTCGACCCAGCCGGAGACACATAGACCGGAGCCGTTAAACCAGTACTTGTTGCCGCCATCATCAAGCAAGCTCGAAGACAGCATCGCTCCAGAGCCAGAAAGGAAGTAGCTGCCGTCAGGAAAGTCGAGCCAGCCCGTGCGCATCTTGGCAGTAGCTTGGTCCATCCAGTACCAGCTGCCGCTAATCCACTGCCAACCAGTAAGGAGCCTTCCGTCATTATTGTCGGGCGTCGCGTAGTACCAGCACTGGTCGGCATCGTCCCACGCCCAGCCAGTCGCCATAGCACCCGAGGAAGTCAAGTAGTACTTGGAGTCTCCAAGGCTGAGGAGGCCTGTTCTCATCGCACAATCGGACCGGTCCATCCAGTACCATAAGCCGTTGACCCGGCGCCACCCCGTCTGCAGGGCACCAGAGGAGCTGGCAAGATACCACTTCCCATCGATGAGACACCAACCCGAGCTCCCCATACCACACGAGGAATTGAAGACATAGCTCTGGGAGCCTACCTTAGTAACTTCGTTCTGAGCCGCGGCACCCGAGCCTCCAAGCCAGTACCAGGCACCGTTCTCATAAAACCAGCCCGTAGCCATAGCCCCGCTGGGGAAGAGATAGTACCAACGTCCATCAACATACTGCCAGCCAGTAAGCATGGCCCCTGACGGATTCATGTAATACCAGGCGCCGCCGTCCCAAGCCCAGCCCGTGGCCATTTTGCCATTAGCAGGATTCAGCCAATACCAGGCGCCATTAATCCAGTGCCAACCGGTTTGAGACGCACCGACGGAAGTCCAGTACCAGTCATCGCTGTCCAGCACCCAACCATTCGTATAGCCGAGCCACTTTCCCTGTCCGTCAAATCGAGACCAGCGTCCCTCGGCAAATGCCTGGTTTATAGCCATCTTGCCCGAAGTCACATCGAACCAGTACCATGCGCCGTCAAGCAGCTGCCAGCCAGTCCGCATGACCCCTGAGCCAGGAGAAAAGTAATAGCGTGCCCCATCGATATCTTGGAACCCCGTGAGCACGACTCCATCGGAAGAGAAACGGTAACGGGCGCCGTTTAGTTCAAGCCACTCGTCTTTTAGAGGTGCACCGTCCTTCCAATATTCACGGCCGGCATCCGTGTCAACCCAGCCGTCAGCCGTTGACGGCGCCTCGGATACCCCAGTTGAGGTGACAGGGTCATCCACTGGCGAGGTAGTTGACCCAGCAACTGCAGACGGAGCCTCATCGCTCGCACTCAAAGTTACCGGCGAAGCGTCTGCTCCGTTCTCGATGCCAGGCACGTCATCCGTTGCCACCTGCCCAGCATGCGCCGGAACAGGACAGATGAGAGCCGTCGTCATCATCATCAATCCGGCCACCATGGGAAATGCAGCTTTCTTAAATCTCACCATTGTCCTCCCACCCTGGGCAATCCAACGCAACCGCTGAAGGCCAAAACTACTCCGCCAAATCAAAATATGTTAGCAACTTAGACTCCCACTCCCTTCAGAGAATCTGAAAGGAATAGACTTTACCTGCCAAAAAGGAGGGAATGGAAGGGACAGTATGAACAGAGCACAACGATTGCTAGCGCTAGGCTCATGCCTTGCGCTCTGCGCTTCTGCGGCAGTGGCAATTCCAAACACCGCGTCAGCAGAAACCGTCGCGAACTTGCCTCAGCCCGCTTCGGAAACGATCGAGGCTCCCTCTCCAGAGGAGAACAAGGCCCAAAGCGACAGCGTAACGGCAAGCACTGAAGCCGAGGGCGAGACGCCCACATCAACGACCGAAAGGGAGCCCGTTACCGAAGAAGTACCAGACGGTTGGCACGGCGGCACCGGATCCCTCTGGTATCAGCAGGACGGAGAGAGGCTAGCCAATCGTTGGTTATACGACAACGGAAGCTGGTTCTACTTCTCTGAGGAGGGAGTTGCCCTCACTGGAGTTCAGAAGATTGACGGCTCTCTTTACTGCTTCGATAACGATGGCCGCATGCAGGTTGGCTGGACGCTCTGTGATGGCACCTGGTATCACGCCAAGCCCTCTGGAGCTCTCGACATCGGCTGGCTTTACACGGGCGGGAGCTGGTATCTTCTCGCCGATGACGGCTCGATGTTGACCGGGATCCAAGAGATCAACGGCAGCAGCTACCTCCTCCAGGCCAACGGAGCCATGGCCACGGGCTGGGGCGTCGACCCCGCGTCGGGTCGCTGGTGCTTCGCAGACGCCTCGGGTTGCCTCAAGACCGATTGGCAATATGTAAGTGGCGCGTGGTACCTGATCGGTAACGACCACCTTATGCTGACAGGCCTCCAAACGCGCGGCGATGCAACCTACTATCTGCAAGATTCGGGCGCCATGGCAACCGGTTGGGCGTGGGACTCATCCAGTATGTCCTGGTACCTCGCCAATGGCTCGGGCGCGCTCGCATCCGGTTGGCAGTGGGTTAGCGGCAGTTGGTACTGGCTCGACCCGCAGTCAAAGGCCATGAGCACGGGATGGCTCAATCTTGATGGCGCAAGGTATCACCTCTCCGGATCCGGAGCCATGGACACGGGCTGGCTACTCGACGCCAGAAGCTGGTACTGGTTTGATCCCTCCGTCGGAAACATGCGCACCGGCTGGCAGAGGGTTGGTGGTAGCTGGTACTTCATGGACGAGGCAGACGGTAGGATGCACACTGGCCTGCTCAACCTTAGTAGCGCCAAGTACTACATGACGCCCTCGGGCACCATGGCAACGGGCTGGGCCTACGATGAAGACAACTCATGCTGGCATCTCGCCTCAAGCGATAGCTCGGACGGACGTTTGCTCGCTGGATGGCAGAAGGTTGGTTCAACCTGGTACTATCTGCGCCCAGACAATGCTCAAATGCTCACCGGCTGGTACCAAGAGGGCGACGCCCTTTATTTCCTCAAGTCATCCGGCGCAATGGCCGCAAATGAATGGGTCGATTACATCGGCGACACAAGGCTCTACATGAGCGCCGACGGCCATGCAACGTTCGAAATGCGGAATGGCCTTATCTACAAGGACCGCAATTCGGACGAGCTTGCATCGGGTTGGGTAAAGCGGGACGGCTCCTGGCTATATATCAATCAAGATGGATCCCTGGCTAAGGGATGGCTCAACCTCAACGGGACTTGGTACTATCTCGACCCGAATAATGGCACCATGCGCACCGGCTGGGTCTTGGTCGATGGCCTGTGGTACTGGCTTGACTCCTCTGGCGCAATGGCCACCGGCTGGACAAACATCGGCTCTTCGCGCTGGCAGCTCGATGATTACACCGGGGCACTCCACGAGCCCGAGCAGGCACCTTCGACCGACCTCCAGAGAAGAATCGTAGAGGCTGCCCGAGTCACCCCTAGCCCGGGAGGCGGACTTTGCGCTATGTGGGTCAGCCAAGTCTTCTCCCGTGCGGGCCTCGGGTATCCAGAGGGCAACGCCTGCGATATGTTCTGGCAGTGGTGCAGCCGCTCCGACCTTCGTGAGCTCAAGGTTGGCATGATCGTTGCCATCCCATCCCACACCCATACCTATCTCGGTGGCATCTATGGGCATGTCTGCATCTATATCGGCGGGGGCATGATCATGGACAATGTCGGCCATGTCCGCACCATGTCCCTCAACGACTGGCTCGAGTACTACACAACCACGTACAGCCCCAAATGGGGATGGTGCAACAACCAGCCACTTTCTTAGTTGTCCTCCCACTCCCCAATCGGGATAGACTTTGAAAAGCAAGGATCCTAGACGTTACTCGAAAGGAGCAAGATGAGCACCACAAGCAGAAAGGCAGCTGCCTTTATCGCCGCCTTGGCTCTCGGCGGCTCGCTGAGCGTAGCATCGGTGGCAGTTCCTCGCCTTGCGTGGGCAGATGATGCTATATCCGCAGAGTCAGCCGCCCCTAGCGACGAGGTGAGCGCCGCAGGCAATCAAGAACCCGAGGCCCCCGCTTCCGACGTCACCGAAGAGCCCGTAGAACAGCCCAAGCAGGGCTGGCAGAACGAGGACGGGACAAGGCGCTACTACGACGAGAATGGCTCGATTCACAAGGGCTGGCTCCATCTTGACGGTGCCTGGTACTGGCTCAACGAGACCACCGGAAACATGGCCACGGGTTGGCAGTACGTAAATGGCTCCTGGTATTGGCTCGACCCCGTATCCGGCGTGATGGCAACAGACCGCACGGATTGCAACGGAAGCTGGTCGGACTTCTCCGCGTCGGGAGCATGGAGCGGCTATGCCAGCGGCTGGGACCTGAGGGATGGCGCCTGGCACTGGCTTGAGAACGGCGGGCAGCTCGCACGCGGGTGGAGATACGTCAACGGCT
>UMHQ01014446.1_pt1 | contig 15017 bp, 10 predicted proteins | sample 1965531 | NCBI WGS metagenome assembly UMHQ01 (sample SAMEA4836098, study PRJEB28245) | human gut metagenome | biome: gut microbiome; material: fecal sample | place: Denmark | collected 2008
CCTTGACCATGCCCTGGCACAGCAGGTTGGTGAAGGGCTCGTCAACGCTCAGCAGACCCAGGTCGCGCAGTGCCTTGGTAAAGAAGCGGCTGTAGAGCAGGTGCAAAATGGCGTGCTCGATGCCGCCGATGTAGTTATCGACGGGCATCCAACGGTCGGCGGCCTCGCGGGAGAAGGGCAGCTCGGTGTTGTGCGGATCGGTATAGCGCAGGTAATACCAGCTGGAGCAGGTGAAGGTGTCCATGGTATCGGTCTCACGCTTGGCCGGACGACCGCAGACCGGGCAGGTGGTCTCGTAGAACTCCTTGCACTCGGCGAGGGTCTCGCCGGCACCCAGGTCCAGGTTCTCGGGCAGCGTCACCGGCAGCTGGTCCTCGGGAACAGGCACGATGCCGCAGTGCTCACAGTGGATGGCCGGGATGGGGTTGCCCCAGTAGCGCTGGCGGCTGATGAGCCAGTCGCGCAGACGGAACTCGACCTTGCGACGGCCGCAGCCCATGGCCTCGAGGTCGGCCACGATCGCAGCCTCGCCCTCGGAATGCTTGCCGCCGCGCATGCCGGTGTACTTGCCGGACTGGACGAGCGTGCCCTCGGCAGCGTGGGCGCAATCCCAGTCGACGGTCTCGGCATGGAAGGTATCGATGGTCTCGCCGCTGGCCTCGACGGCAGCGCGGTCGTCATCGTCCAGGATGATCGGCACGATCGGCAGGTCGTACTTGCGGGCGAACTCAAAGTCGCGCTGGTCTCCACAGGGAACGGCCATGACGGCGCCGGTGCCGTAGTCGGCAACGACATAATCGGCAACCCACACGGGAACCTTCTCGCCGTTGACGGGGTTCACCACGTAGCGGCCCGTAAAGGCACCGTGCTTCTCGAGGGTGCCCTGGGCACGCTCGACGGCAGAGATATGCTTGGAGTCCTCGACGATCTTAGTGACGGCCTCCTCGTACTCCGTGCCCTCGACGAGCTCGTGCAGACGAGCGTACTCGGGAGCCAGGACAAAGAAGGAGACGCCAAAGAGGGTGTCGGCACGCGTGGTGAAGACGGTGATCTTGCCCTCGTCGCCCTCGATGGGCTCGCCATCCTGGTCGCACAGGGTAAAGTCGACCTCGGCGCCCTCGGAGCGGCCAATCCAGTTGGCCTGCATCTGCTTGACGCGCTCGGGCCAGCCGGGGAGCTTCTCCAGGTCGTCGAGCAGCTCCTGAGAGTACTCGGTAATCTTGTAGTACCACTGCTCAAGGTCGCGCTTCTCGGGCTCGGTGCCGCAACGCCAGCACTTGCCCTCGGTGACCTGTTCGTTGGCCAGAACGGTCTTGCAGTTGGGGCACCAGTTGACCGGGTTTTTCTTGCGGTAGACCAGGCCCTTTTCCCACATCTTCTCAAAAATCCACTGGCCCCAGCGGTAATAGTCGGGGCTACAGGTCTTGACCATGCGATCCAAATCGTAGGAGAAGCCCATGCGCTTCATCGTGGCAAGCGCCTGGTCCATGTTCTTATACGTCCAGGCGGCAGCCTGCGTGTTGTGCTTGATGGCGGCGTTCTCGGCGGGCAGGCCAAAGGCGTCAAAGCCGATGGGGTGCAGCACGTCAAAGCCGCGCATGCGGGCCTGACGGGCCATGGCATCGCCGATGGTATAGTTGCGCGCGTGGCCCATGTGCAGGTCGCCCGACGGATACGGGAACATCTCGAGCACATACTTCTTGGGCTTGCTGTCGTCGGTGTCGACGGCAAAGAGGTTGGAATCCTCCCACGCCTTCATCCACCTAGACTCAATAGCCTGCGCGTCGTAGGCAGGGATCTCGTCCTTATGATCTGTGCAATCGCACATATCAGCTCCTTTAATCTTAGCTGGGGTCGGTCGGCTTGGCTTTATTCGCTACTGCGGACAGTCCTGCGCAAGACGAAGAGCACATTAAGTGCTCTTCTTTGCGTGCGGAACTTGTAGCGAACAAAGCCAAGCCGACCGACCCTAAGGTTAACTTGACTGATGATAGCAAATACGACAAGCGAGATGCCTGCGACTTGCAGGCATCTCGCTTTATCTAAATAACGTGGTTGTGAATCAACCGCTATTTGTTAATCGTCCTAGCATGGACGGGTTTTCCAAGTGCCGCAGATTGCCGTGAAAGAGGAGCGACGCGTACTTTGGTACGCGAGCGACGGTTTGAACGGCAAGGTGCGGTGCTTGGGAAAGCCGCTTAGCGGTAGCTAACGCTTTGCTGCGAATCCTTGACCACAACGTCGTGGGCGCCGCCTTCGACGATGGAGGTGGAGCTGACCAGCGTCAGGCGTGCCTTTTCCTGGAGCTCGGGGATCGAGAGGGCACCGCAGTTGCACATCGTGGACTTAACCTTGTAAAGCGTGCCGCCCACGCCGTCCTTGAGGGAACCGGCGTACGGGACGTAGGAGTCGACGCCCTCGACGAAGCTGAGCTTCGCGGCGCCACCAAGGTCGTAGCGCTGCCAGTTGCGGGCACGCGCAGAACCCTCGCCCCAGTACTCCTTCATGTACTGACCGTTGACGTTGACGCGCTCGGTCGGGCTCTCGTCAAAGCGGGCAAAGTAACGGCCCAGCATCATAAAGTCGGCACCCATGGCAAGGGCGAGCGTCATGTGGTAGTCATAGACGATGCCACCGTCGGAGCACACGGGCACGTAGACGCCGGTCTCCTCGTAGTACTCGTCGCGAGCGCGGCAGACGTCGATCAGCGCGGTGGCCTGGCCACGGCCGATGCCCTTGGTCTCGCGGGTAATGCAGATGGAACCGCCGCCGATACCGACCTTGATGAAGTCGGCACCGCAGTCGGCCAAAAAGCGGAAGCCCTCGGCGTCAACAACGTTACCGGCACCGACCTTGACGTCCTCGCCGTAGTTGGCGCGGATCCACTCAATGGTGCGCTTCTGCCACTCGCTGAAGCCCTCGGAAGAGTCGATGCACAGGACGTCGGCACCGGCCTCGATGAGCAGCGGCACGCGCTCGGCATAGTCGCGGGTGTTGATACCGGCGCCGACCATGTAGCGCTTGTCGCCGTCGAGTAGCTCGTTGGGGTTGGTCTTGTGGCTGTCGTAGTCCTTACGGAAGACGATGCCCATGAGGTGATCGTTGTCGTCGACGATGGGCAGGGCGTTGAGCTTATTGTCCCAGATGACGTCGTTGGCAACCTTGAGGCTGATGTTCTTGTCGCCCACGATGAGCTGCTCACGCGGGGTCATGAACTCGGAGACCTTCGTCTGGTGGTCATCGCGGCTGGGGCGATAGTCACGGCTGGTGACGATGCCCAGGAGCTTACCCTTGGGAGTGCCATCGTCGGTAACCGGCATGGTGGAGTGACCGGTCTTCTCCTTGAGCTCGATGACCTGCTCCATGGTCATGTCGGGGGTCAGCGTGGAATCGGACTGAACGAAGCCGGCCTTGTGATCCTTGACGGCCTTGACCATAGCGGCCTCGGACTCGGCGCTCTGGGAACCGTAAATGAAGGACAGGCCACCCTCGGTAGCGAGCGCGACACCCATGTCGACGCCCGAGACGGACTGCATGATGGCGGAAACCATGGGGATGTTCAGGGTGATTGCCGGCTTCTCACCGCGCTTGAAGCGGGTTAGCGGCGTCTTAAGAGAGACATTGTTGGGGATGCACTGCGAGGACGAGTAACCAGGGACCAGCAGATACTCCGAAAACGTGTGGGACTCACCGGGAAAGAACGTAGCCATGTTTCTCCTTTTTCCATGCGACCGGTCGGCTGCAGGCCTCGTAGGACCCAGCCCAACCTTGGGCGCCCAATACTGGGGAAGTATCTTAACGCACTTTGACTGCTACAATGCATGATTTAAGAAGAGCACACGAGGGTTTGACGCAGGCTTTGCGTTTGCCCAGCAAACACTTTAGCGGGAAGACATGGAGCGTATGAAGTACAAGACGACGGCAAAGTTGGTCATTCAAGCGTGCGACAAGGATTTGCCGGGCGTGTTCGGCCACGGCTGCGTCTTGCTGCTGCAGGGTATTGCCCGCGAGCACTCGCTCAACCGCGCCGCCAAGAGCATGGGCATGGCGTATTCCAAAGCGTGGCGCATTGTAAACGAAGCCGAAGGACAGCTGGGCTGCAAGCTCATCGAGCGCGACGGCGCCCGCGGATCCACGCTCACCCCCGCCGGCGAGCGAGCCATAGCGGTCTACGAGGAGCTGCAGGCCGACATCAACAACGTCATCGCCACCAAAGCCGACGCCCTCATCGCCAGCATCAACGCAGAGTAGTCCTTTTGGGGCTGAATTGTTGTCCACCGCGCCCTCGGATTGAGGCACGCGCCACAAAACGGGCCCATCTACTACGTTTAGCTGAATACCCTCGACCATACCGGACATTGTGAAAAGAAAACCGCTGGTAGACAGCTTGGTATTTTTCAAAATAGGCGGGTATGGTCGACCCCTATGGCTTAAACGTAGTAAATAGGCCGTTTTCGTGGCACAGGCCCCAATTAACTACTTGCGGAGGGCGTTGTCTAGGGTGGACGCTACGACCAGGGGGTTGTCGGTACCGGCAAAGAGGCGGATGGTACTCCCCTGCTTGCCACGCGGAGCCGAAAGGCGCGTTGTTGCGCCGCCGGCGGGCGATGTGCGGAACTCCCCCGGCAAAGCATCGAACAGCTCGCCCGCGCTGCATTCGATAAGGTCAAATTCAACTGCCGGGCCAAAGCCGTGCTCGAGGATGCCGGTCGCGATGGCGTGATCGGGATGCGAGGTCAGCCCGGGATAGCGCACGTTGCGCACCATCTCGTTCGCGGCCAAATATTCAGCCAGCGCACGGGCGCGGTCGAAATGCGCCTGCATGCGAGTGTCGAGCGTGTCGAGCCCGTGCTCTAGAGCTTCAGCCTCATCGGAGGACAAGTCGAGCGCGATCAATCCGCACCTCTCGAGCAGGGCATGCGCGCACTCGGCAGCGGCGTCCACGCGATGGCGCTTAAGCTGCGAGCGCGCGACCGACGCCGCCAGAAGCTTGCGCGGCGCCTCACCGGCGCACGCACGGTCGAGTGCCTCGAGCGACAGTACGGCACCCAAACGCAAAGGATCGCAGCCAAAGATAGAAGTCACCGTGTTGTCAACGACGAGCAGCGCATGGGCCTCACGAGCCGCGCGGCCCAGAGCGCGAAGGTCAGGCACACGCAGACCAAACCCGCCGATAGAGTTGACGAACCACCACAGGTGCGGCCCCTCGGCATCAAACGAAGCATCAAAGCCCTCGGACGCGGCAGCAAATACCTCGACGCACGAATCCCCCACCAGCACAACATCGCAGCCATCAAAGCCGCGGGCAAAGGCTTCGGTAAAGTCATCCGCAAAGGCCACCAGGCGGTCACCGGGACGCACAATACCCAGCAACGAAAGCGCCGCCGGCACATGCGGGGCCGCAACAAGACGCGCCTCACGCGCGCTGGCCCTCAAAGCCCAGGCCTCTTCTAGCTGCTGTACATCCACGCGGCACCGTCCCTTCATAAGCAAAAACCCACGATGCGGATGTTTCCCGCATCGTGGGCAACGGCTGCAGTATAGCGCCTATATGCGACGAATCGCCTAGATGTTGAGCGTGTGATAGGTCACACTCGCACCCGGAGCGTCAACGGTCACGCAATAGGCCTCGGGATAGATGCGCGTCGAAAACACGAGCGCGCCATCGTTCACAAACACCTCGACCGAAGAGGCATCGCCAACAATGCGCACGTTACGAACCTCGTCGACGGGCTCCCAGCGCACGGTACGACCGCAGCCGGCAGAAGTGCGACCCTCGTCGGTAAATCGCATCTCAAAACGCGTGGGCAGTTCGCCCTCGGCGGGCACAAACGCCAGCTTCAGCTCGCCATCGACGGTTGCGGTAAACGCACCGTCGACACCGTCAACAACAACGTCAAAGCAGGTATCGCCGGCAACCTCCAACGTGCCCGCCCCCACACGCACCGAGGCATAATGGTGCTCAATCTCGCGCGCCGGCTGTTGCAGCACCACGCCGTCGGCACCGGCTGTAAGCTCACGCGGCACCGTCATGCAGTGCTGCCAGCCACACGTCACGGTGGGGTCGTTGCCATAGGTCGGCTCATCGGGCATGCCCATCCAGCCGATCAGAATGTGGCGACCATCCTCGGACGTAAACTCCTGCGGAGCATAGAAGTCAAAACCGGCGTCCCACAGGCGGAACTCGCCCAGCTCATAGGCTCCGACACCACCGGTAATTTCGCCCGTTACAGGCATGTAGCCAGCAGCGTATACGTTGCCGCGGTCCCAACGGCCGCCCTCAAGGCCCTGGGGCGAGAATGACAAAAATGCAGCGGTATTGCCATTCGCATCGAGCTCGATATAGCCGGGGCACTCCCACATAAAGCCAAAACGCTCGGACGTAGACACACGGCTCTCGAGTTCCCAGCTCAGCATATCGGCCGAGCCGTACACCAAGATCTCGCCCACATCGCGACCGGCGCCCTCGCCATGCATGGCGCAAAAACGGCTCTCGACATGCGGCCCGTCAACGCGACGACGCGCGCCCAGCACCATGTGATAGCGACCGGCCTCATCGCGCCACACCTTGGGATCGCGCACGTGGCACGTCAGATCCTCGGGATAGTCCTCCGACGCCAGCACCACGCGCTTTTGGCTGAACGTCTGCCCATCGACACTCTCGACATACACGGTGTCGGCGCGACGGCCGGAGTTGACATAGTCAAAGACGCCGCCCGCATCGGGGAGCTTAACGTTGCCGGTATAGAGCACGCGAATGCGGCCGTCCTCGGCAAGCGCGGAGCCCGAATACACGCCATGGCAATCGAATGGCTCGTCGGGCAGCAGCGGGGCGCCAACGTAGTCCCACGTCATAAGATCGCGACTCGCCGCATGGCCCCACATCTTGACGCCGCCGTTCACATCAAACGGGGCATACTGAAAGTACGCGTGAAATACGCCATCTGCCTGGCAAAGACCGTTGGGGTCGTTGAGCCAGCCCGCCGGCGGCATAATATGAAAGCGCTGGCCATACGCGCCATGACCGCACTCAGAGGCGGCGGCGTCAACAGCGGCGACCAGCTTTGCAAGGTCGCGACCAAGTGCATTAGACATATCAAAGTCCTAACGGATCGAAAGTTACAAGGCGCCAGAGATCGGCGCCAAATACGGGAAACACCCGCGGGCATACAGCCCGCGGGCGCCCCTCAATCAAAAGCTCTTAGGCCTGCACGGAAGCCTTGGGCTCGTCCTTGTACAGGACAAACGAGACGGCAAAGGAAACCAGCGCGGCGACCGCAAACATGATCGCGTACTGCACGGGCTGGGCCAGGCACAGCAGGATACCAAAGATACCCGTAACGCCCGTGCCGGAGGCGGCCAGCGAGGTGAGCGCGCAGACCAAGGCACCGCAACCGCCGCCGATGCAGCCGGCGATGAAGGGCTTAAAGAAGCGCAGGTTCACACCAAAGATGGCCGGCTCGGTAATGCCCATGAAAGCGGACAGGGCCGAAGGAAGCGCCAGGCCCTTGATCTTGGCATCGCGGGTCTTAAAGGCAACGGCAAGCGCGGCACCACCCTGGGCGATGTTGGCGGCACTGGCGATGGGCAGCCAGTAGGTCACACCGTACTGGGCGAGCTGGCCCAGGTCGATGGCGGTGTACATCTGGTGGATACCCGTAACGACCGTAGGGGCATAGAACAGGCCGACGATAAAGGAACCGATGCCAAAGGGCAGGGCGAGCAGGGCCTGAATCAGACCGAGAATGGCGTTCTCGGCCCACACGAAGATGGGGCCGACGGCAACGAGCGTCACGAGCACGGTCACGAACACCGAGACGAGCGGGGTCACAAAGAGGTCGAACATCTCGGGAACGATCTTGTGCAGGCGCTTCTCGAGGAAAGCCAGAATAGCGCAGGCGATGACGATGGGGATCACGTGGCCTTGATAACCGACCCACTCAAAGCTGTACACACCGGGGATGACGTTGACCATGGTCTGCACGCCCTCGGAGGCAACCGTGTAGGCGCTCTGCAACGAGGAGTTGATGAACGCACCACCGACGACGGCGCCCAGATACGGGTTGGCTCCAAAGGCCTTAGCGGCGGAGTAACCGATCAGGATCTGCAGGATGCCAAAGGACGTTCCCGAGACCAGGTCGGCAATCTTGTAGATAAAGTTATTGGTGTCGAGCGCGATAAAGCCGTTGGAGGCCATAAAGTTGAGGGCACTCATAATGCCCAGCAGCAGGCCCGAAGCCACGATGGCGGGGATGATGGGGACAAAGACGTCGCCGAGCACCTTAATGGCACGCATAAAGATGTTCTGCTGCTGCACCGCGGCCTCCTTGACCTCGGCCTTGGTGGCAGCCTCGACGCCGCTGAGCGCAATGAACTCGTCGTAGACCTTGTTGACGGTGCCGGTGCCAAAAATAATCTGGAGCTGGCCTTGGGCCTCAAAGACGCCCTTGGCGCCGTCAATATTCTCGAGGGCCTCCTTGTCAACCTTCGCGTTATCGGCAATCACCAGGCGCAGACGCGTGGCGCAATGCGCGGCAGAGACGACGTTGTCGGCGCCACCGATGTTGTCGAGCACCTCTTGGGCTGATTTGCGGTAGTCCATGACTTCCCTTTCCTCCAACGGGCGCATGTGCACCCGGCCATCTTTGACACTTACACTGTAATCGTTTTCAGTTTCATATGCCTGTAATCGTTTTCACAGTAGGGTGAACGGCAGGAAAAAGCCGGTGAATGGTAGTTTTACGGCAAAAACAGGGGCCTCAAAGGCAGGCAGACATGCCATAAGCCTAGACATTCATAAGTTGATGGCCGAGTTTGAGCGTCTTGAGACCGCTCTCCCCCTCCACGCCATCGAGCGTGTTGAGCAACATATTGGTCGCCTCGACGCCACTGGTCAGGTAGCCATAATGCACGGTGGGAATGCCGCCCGTCAGCGCGCGCAAAAACGCGTTGTCGCCAAAACCGCTCACGCGGTGTATACCCTCGCCCATGCCGCGAACCTCATCGATGGCACGCAGCGCGCCCGCCGCCATGGTGTCGGTCGCGCACGCGATAAACGAAACATCGGGGTCGACGGAAAGCAGTTCACGCGCCGCACCATAGCCCGAGTCGAGCGTAAACGAGCCCAGGCGAATCAAGGCGGCATCGAGCGGGTTGCCCGCGGCGCGCAAGCCGGCCTCAAAACCGCGACGGCGGTCATAACCAGCCGCGCGGTCTTCTTCGGTAACTCCAATGTAGGCGATCTTGCCATCTACCCGACCAGCGAGCGCCTGGCCCAGCTCAAAGGCAGCCTCGTAATCGTCGTGATAGACGCACGCCGCGCCCTCGACGTTTTGGCCGATCAGCACAATGGGCACACGGCACGATTCAATCGCCCGACGGTGCTCGTCGGTAATCATAGTTGCCACCAGCACAATGCCATCGACCGGATGGTTTTGGAATAAATCGAGGTATTCGAGCTCACGATCTGGTGCGTTGTCGGTATTGGCAAGCAGCATCTGGTAGCCACGGCGACCGAGCACCTGGCCAATTCCGGCGGTAATGCGGCTCACGGATTCCGAGTTGATCTTGGGCACGATGACGCCGATGAGCTTGGTGGAGCCGGTGCGCAGCGCGCGAGCCTGGCTGGACCGCACGTATCCGGTCAGCTCAATCGCCTGCTTAATGCGCTCGGCCTTGTCCGCCGAGATATATCCACCGTTGAGGTAGCGCGAGACGGCGGCGCTCGAAACGCCCGCCAGCTCAGCCACATCTTTCATCTTTACCACAAGCACCCCTGTCATTGAAATCGCTTTCACCATAATACCCGCGAGCGCGCCCAGTGAATCAACTTCGCCCGCGCATGTCAGAGAAACGTCAGCGAGCGGGCAGCTGCCGTGGCGAGGTGCCGCGAAAGAGGAGCGAAGCGTACTTTATGTACGCGAGCGACGGTTTGAGCGGCAGATCGCCCGGCAGATGCCCGCGCAGCGTCGAGCGGTCCGGCGTTCGTCAGAACGCCGGAACATAATAGCCCGGCAGATGTCCGCGCAGCGTCGGCCGGTCCGGCGTTCGGCAGAACGCCGGAACCAAGTTAGCCGTGATATTCGCCGTTGTACTGGATGAGCGTTAGGTCCTCAACGCCGTCGAGCGCACGGATCGCGTCCGCATAGGGCATGTCAACGCCGTCCGAGAACACCTCGACGGACATCTCCACCTTGTCGCCGCGCATGGTCTTGGACTTCACCGTGAACTTGGTGCGACCAAAGGCGCGCACGATATCGTCGCCCGTGGTCTGGCCCGTATAGTGGATCACCATCATGTACACGCGCGCCTTGTCCTGGTGCGCCGCAAAGCCCGCGATCATCACCACGATTACCACGGCAGTAAGCCCCACGAGCGCATACATGCCGGCGCCCGCCGTAATGCCCGTGGTAATGGCCCAAAAAAGATACAGCAGGTCGAGCGGGTCCTTGACCGCTGTACGGTAACGCACGATCGACAAAGCGCCCACCATACCGAGTGAGATGACCACGTTGGTCGAGATCGCGAGCGTCACCATGCAGGTGAGCACGCACATGCCCACGAGCGTCACGGCAAAGCTGCGCGAGTACACCACGCCCGTAAAGAAACGCTTGTACACGTGGTAGATCAAAATACCCATGGCCAGCGCCACGAGCAGCGACAGACCGATCTTGGCAGGGTCGACCTGGCCAAACGCCTCCAGAACGGAGTTCTTAAAAAAGTCCCTGGTGCTCATGGTCTAAATATCCCCTCGGTTCTCAAAGTCCGATTCCCAGTAATTAAATCCGCGCAGGTAGGCGGTCTTTTCGTAGCACAGGCAGTACTTGGAAACCGCCGTGAGCTCTGCGGCGCCCGGTGGCACCATATCGCGCACAAGCTGCGGACAAAACTCCGTAAACTTGACCTCCATCACCAGTTTGCCAGGTTCTAGCACCGGCAGCGCGGGCAGCGTTAGGTCAAAGATATCGAAGCTTCCCACCGCGGCGCGCACGTTCATGTCAAACGTAATGCGCACGGTGCCTTCGTCCATCACCCACGGCTCGCGCTCGTAATCCACGATGGTCCGCGGGCGCATCATGTTGCAGATGCACTCGATGTAGAACTCACGGCAGAGCTGGTGTGGACTCCGCAGCAAAAAGTCGTAATCGCCGGCCAGGATCTGCTCAAACTCGTCGCGCGTGAGCGGCGCGTCCTCCTTATAGATCCAGCCGCCGTACTTCTTTTTGCGCTCGAGCTTAATCACCTTGTCGCTGCCGTTATAGATGCGCACGCGATACTTTTTGCGCATAAGAATGCCGGCATCCTTTTCCTCGTACGCCGAGTTGCAGTAATCGTCAAAGTACAGGCTGCGGATGGTATAGCCACCCGCCTGCGCATGCTTGTCCAGGTTAAAGACCGGCGCCATGCGACAGGCCAGCGCGGCATGCTCGCCCTCGTTAATGAGATATTTGAGCTCGTGGCGATAGCGCTCCTGCGTAGTGCGCGCGGGCGGAGCGGCCAGGTGCTCAAGCAGCGCGCTAGCCCTCCTCATACGTGTCCTCCACGACCTTGCCGCCATCTTGCACGTAAAAACACTTCATCCCGTACTGTTTGCCGTCGTCGGTCACATAATAGTCAAACGCATCTTGCGTATAGCCGTCGGAGTTGATGGCGCGCACGCGCACAAAATACTGGCCGGTATCGGGTGCATCGCAGGTCACCTCGGGCAGCAGCACGTCCTCGGCCTTAAAGACCACGTCGCTTATGGCATAGTCACGCGCCAGCTCCACGGTATAGCGGATGTCACGCGCCTTAAAGTCGTAAGACGCGTCCCAATTCACGCGCAGCTTACCGTTATCGATCTGCGGCACGCCAATGTAGAACGGCATGGGCTTTTTATAGCTCTCGCGAAAGCTCTTATAGTTCTCCTCGATCTCGGAAGGAATCGCCGCGGCAATCTGCTTGTATTCGTCCTTGGTCACGGGCAGATTCTCCAGGTCGGGCGCAGCAAAGACGAGCGGCTCCGTGACCTCGCGATAATGCTCGACCATCTTGCTCAGTCGCTCCTCGGTCAAATACGAGCGCAAGTCCTTGACGGCACGGTCGAGTTCGCTGCGGAACGACTTACTGCGCAACGCGCGGTTAAACAACACGTTGCCCCAGTAGTTGCTCACGCCGCGCTCCCAGCTCGCATAATCCGAGAATCCCGTCAGGCTCAACTCGAGCTTGCGCAGCATGCCGTCGTTATCCCAATCCAGGATGTACCAACCTTGGAGTTAAGCGGGCTGTACAGATAGCAGTTACGGTTCTGCGTGTCGCAATTGCCCGTCAAGATCTGAAACGCCATCCAATAGACCAGGTTTTCAGTATCGAAGTAGGTGTCGAGCACATCGTCGATCTTTTGCGTATCGTCGTTGAGCGCATCGAGCATCTCGATTAACTTGGTATGGTCCGAATCGCCCTTAATCTCGAGCATGCCCTCAAACGCCGTCTGGTTATAGTCGGGGTCATCGGTGAGCTTAATAGTGTCCTCAAAGCGATGGAAATCGAAGCTGTTCACCTTATACAGGTGCCCGTTCTTATCCAGTCCGTGGGCCTTGAGCGCCGTTTTGTTGAGCTGCTCGACCTGCGTAAACAGTCCGTAGTCCTCAAAGGTGTCGTTAGATTTTTCGGTCTGGTCGCACACCCATAAGTGCACAAACTGCGTGCGCAGGCCCATCATCTGGGGAATGCCACGGATCAGATCGTAGGCCATCTTGTTACGAAAACGCATGCCCTCGCCCATGTGCTTGTTGAGCGCAATCGCGCGCTGCTGGCGCCACGTGCCCTTGCCCTTTTTGAGCTCCACCTTGTAGTTCTTTTGCGTATAGGTACTCGACGTCTGACCGCGCACCTGCACCGTGGCGTTGGGTGCCTCCTCGCCATAGCCGACCTCGCCAGCAACGGGGCCCTTATCATCGCCAGGCTGCAGCAGGCCCATAACCTGATAGCGCGTCACGCCCATGTCGGCATAGTCGTAGACCGAGTAGGTATTGATCTCGGCCCAGCTATGATCGGTATTCTCGGAGCTGTTGCCGCGCGAGACCGTCAGGTACATGCATACGATGCCCGAGTCATCGTAGACCTCGTACAGCTCATCCTTGTCGCGAAGATGCTTGGTCTCGCTAGACGCATCGGCCTTTTTAATCTTGCCTTGCTTCTTGGTCTTTTTTGTCGAGGATTCGTCCTGCGAAGAGCAGCCCGAAAGCAGCAATGTGCCGGCAGCCGCCTCAATCAAGCGGCGACGCGATATCATCCTATCGGTCATCAGGACCTCCCCAACGATTGCGATACACGCGAACCACCGTGCGCTCAAACGCACCATGCGGCTCGCCCTCTAGACGCAGTTCCTCGTAGCGCTGTTCGGCACGGTCAAGCAAGCGGCCCAGATCCGTAAAGCGCCCCGTCTTGTCGGTCGCCACAATGGGCTGCTGGCTCAGAATACGATACGGCAAGTTGGCGGTATAGGTATCGAGCCGCATTAGGGCCACAACAAAAAACACCGCCGCGCCGAGCAAAAAGCCAAAGCCATAAAACTGCTGCGGAAAGAACAGCGAGACGACGGTCGCCAGCCCCGCCACGCCCGCGAACAGCCCGGAGGCAAGCACGGCGCCCTTGTAGTCGGTAAAGTACAGCAAGATCAGCAGAATCGTATTGCCCACGGCATACAGGCCATAGCCCACGCACAGCGTACGGAAATACCCGTGCATCAGGTTGTTGAAGCCCAGTGGCAGGGCCGAGAGCACCGTGGTCTCGAGCGAGATGACTGCTGCTGTCACAAACAGCTGCTTGAGCGCGCAAAACCGCAGCTCCCGGTTGAGCGTGGCGAGCATTTCCTCCTCGGCCACCACGATGTCGCCCACCACGCCGCCGTCGTTAAAAAGGCTGTAGTAGTCGCGATAGCGCGGATAGAAGTTGACCTCGACCGACACCACAAAGTTGACGGTCGTGACCAGAATGGTCAAAAACGCAAGCAACGCCGGCACATCATGATAGGGCGCGCCGTAAAACAGACCTTTGACCTGCACGCCAATGGGCCCTGCCCAAATAATCACCAGGTGCGCAAAGAGCCCCAAATTGGTAAACAAGCCCGTGAGCGCCAGCGGCATAAATTGGTCGAGCCAGCGCAAAAAGAGCCAGGGGCTGCGATCGCTCTGAGGAAAATACCGGTACAGCAGCACCACGTCCCAGGCGAGCATCACACCGTAGCCCAGGGCGATCGAGGCCAGCAGCCCCTCGACCGGCGGCAGCCCCAGCGCCAGCGCGGCCAGGGCGCACAGGCATGCCACGCCAATGGCCGCGGCAAAGCTGCACAGAATGCCGCGGTAATCCTTGATGGCCGTGAGATAGCTCATGCCGTTCCAGTTGACGATCATTATGTTGAACAGCCACAGGCACAGCAGCCCCTGCAACAGCGTGGCGCCCGAAAACAGCAAAAAGATGCCGTAGAGCACCGTGCCCGCAACGAGCATGATGGCATTGGAGCCCCAAAACGAGGGCAGGATCTCTGTGTCGCGCTCGGCAAAGAGCATGTCGGCCAAAAAGCGTGTGACCGGCATGGAGAAAAAGCTCGTGAGCGTAAGCGACGCCAGCAGCGTATAGGTCACCATGCACACCAGCAGGTCCTGGTTGGCACGGCCCACACCCCACAGGCCGCACAGCACCAAAATGCCCACCTGCAACAGTACGCCCAGCAGCATGGGGCCCGTGCACACAATGCCAGCGTAGCCGTAGGCACGCATCGTGGCAAACAGACCCTTGCGTCTAAACAGGCGTTTGAGCTCAAAACCGATTCCGGCCAACGGCTACTCCCCCTCTCTGGACAGGTCAAACGCACGCGCCGTCTCGTCGTACAGCGCGCGATAGTTGGCGAGCATCTGCTCGTGTAAAAAGTAGGTCGCCACGCGACGCTGGCCGCGCTCCCCCATTTCCAGGCGGCGGGCGCGGCTTGTGCACATGCGCTCCATGGCATCGGCCAAGCCCTTGCGATACATGGGCGG
>UMHQ01004283.1_pt1 | contig 14993 bp, 14 predicted proteins | sample 1965531 | NCBI WGS metagenome assembly UMHQ01 (sample SAMEA4836098, study PRJEB28245) | human gut metagenome | biome: gut microbiome; material: fecal sample | place: Denmark | collected 2008
TTATAAACAGTTTCTTTCGCGCCTGAACTATATGCCTTGTAATAAACATCATATTCACTCCATACTTCCATTTCTGCTCCCTCTCTAATCACTTGCGAATTATTATATTCATCTGGATACTTAACTTCTTCTATCACAAGACTGCCTTGATTTTGATTTACATAAACTAAATTTAATTTTTCATATATAGACTCTTTTTTTAAGGTTATCTCCTCCAGCTCGTATCCCTCCGGCATTTCTGGGAACATGAGAAACTCCTCTTTGACCGAGTCCGGCACTTCATCTACCGAAGCATATGTATCTTTGCTTTCCATTCCGGTCTCTATCCTCACTTCGCCGCTGTTGCCGGCTTCGGCAGAAGGCTGCTCAAAGGCGATAGTGGCTCCGATACCCACAGAGAGGACAAACACGGCGGCAGAACTTATCAGAAGTCGCTTGCGGCGACGGCGTTTTTCTCTGAGTTCTTTCGCTTTCTCCATCCACATTTTAACGGTTTCAGGGGACGGATCTTCGATATCCGAATCAAAAAGGCAGGCTCTTTCCAGCTTTCTGCCGATCTCTCTCCTGTAATAGTCATCATCCGGTCTGTCAAATTTCATCTGATCCTTCCTCCTTCTTCCTCATACATGTCTTTAAGCTTCATCTTGGCTCTGCGGCAAATACTTTTGACGCTGTTAAGCGGGATGCCGGTGATCACAGCGATTTCCGAGAGCTTGTGCTCATAAACATAATAAAGCAGCAACACTCTTCTTTCCTTTTCCGAAAGGCGTTTCAGACAGTCGCACAGCCTTTGGCTTTCAAAGCGGGCAATGAGACGGTCGAGCTGTTCGTCGCGGAATATGTCCGCGTCATAATCTGATTTTACTACATAATCATCAAAATAGCATTCTTTTAAACTTAATTTTTTAGATTTTCTTAAAAATCTCAGTCCGACGCGGCGGGCTATGGTCAGGATCCAATATTGAGCGCTTTCCGGCTGCCGCAGCGAGGGCAGCGACGCGAACGCCTCCATATAAGTCTCCTGAACGGCGTCTTCCATCAGGCTTTCCTCTATCCCGAACACGCTGAGATAGCGGACGACCATCCTGTAATAACTGAGGATGAGCGCCTCCTTTTCCTTTAGCGGCAAGTTTTCTTCTTTCATTTTACTCTACTTCTCCTTTCATATCAAATTCCGGACAAAACAAAACGGCACCCTTGTACAGAAAAGCCTTCGCGTATGCGAAATTTTCTGACAGGGATGCCGGGATTGTTTTGTTATCTTCCGCCGTTGCCTGCGGTTTTTACAGCAGTTTTGTTTATTTTGACCTTACGCCGTCGGCGTAAATCTCCGCGATCTCGCGTATACCTTTGAGCTGCTTAGTATCGCATCTCTGTAAAAGCGTCATTATTTCCTCGCATACAAGCATGGATTCACGGTCAACCTCATTTGAATAGATATTGCCGGCCAGCAGATAATCCGCCGTAACATCCAGCACCTGACTGAGCAGATAAAACCTTTTTATAGAAATACCTTTATTGCCGTACTCTATGTCGGCGACAAACTGGGGTGAAACATCAAGAAGCTCTGCCAGTTTTTCACGGCTGAACCCGAGAGCTTCACGCCTGCTGCGTATCCTTTTCCCCATTTCTTTCTGATCAAGCGTCCTGAACAGTTCTTGCTCCATTTCCTTTGACATGTCTGCCTCCTTTGATTTAAGCTTATGTGCTTTTTCTACACTTAAAGTTAGACCGATTAAACCAATAGTTGAAGCAACTGCCGGTTGAGATATTCTTCTGTCAGGCAAAACACGGAAAAATTTAAAAAAATTTTTCAAAAATTTGCAACTTTTTTCGACCTTTTTTGCACTTATGTATATATGGGTGTTTTGGAAGAGAGCACTTTTATATCCGGAAAGAGGTGACACTAAGAAGGAATGAAGTTAGAAACGCAAAAGCATATCGCGAGAAATCTCAGGACTCTCAGAACAAGCCACTGTATCAGTCAGGCGGAAATGGCCAGGCTGGCCGGCGTTACGAGAGCGTCTTACGCCAGCTATGAGCTTGGCAACAGGCTGCCGGACGCGGAAGTATTATTTGAAATATCCAACAGATTCGGGATCGGTATGAACGCTCTGTTTGAGCCTGACACCTATAATTTTCTCTCCCAGCTGGAAAGAAGCGAGTTCTATGATGACAGACTGGCGGAGCTCGTTTCTAAATATAAGTCGCTCTCTGCTTTTGCCAAAGGCATGTTGTTTGAGCGGGTAACGTGGCTGACTGAACTCGACAAAATGATAGCCTCAAACAGAAAAGCTTTTGAAGAAAACCTTTCCAAGATGTTCGGCCGGTAAATCCCGGAAGCTGAACATGAAGCAAAACCCACAGCTTTCGCTGTGGGTTTTGCTTATATGAATTCGTATATTATCTTACTATCTTATGACATCTGTCATCAAGTTCCTGCTGAGCCTCCATGAGCCTTGCCTCATCACAGAGAACTACCAGCTTGTCTCCGGCTTTTATCACAGTGCCTCCGTGAGGTACGACTTCCCTGTGACCGCGGCTTACGGAAACGACCAGACATCCCTCCGGCAGATCTATCTCCGAAAGCGGTCTTTCGTCCATGGCCGAGCCCAGATGAACGCGACTTTCAATGAGGACTTTGTGTTTCTGATTTGAATAGTCGGCTTTGCCGCCGCTGATAAGCCTGTCCGTGAGCTGCTCATAGAGAGGTCCTCCTTTGAGAACATCGGCGGTCATATACGCGACGAGCACCACCATGGACAAAGGCAGCAGATTGGAAAACGTCCCCGTCATCTCGCTTATCAGAATGACTCCCGTTATAGGCGCGCGCACGATGGCGCCGAAATATCCCGCCATGCCGAGAATGACAAAGTATTCGGCATAGCTTTCACTGTAACCGGCCGCCGGACCCAGGAGTTCCGCGTAAAGGCCGCCGATAAGCGCTCCGAGCACCAGCATGGGAAGAAACGTCCCGCCCGGAAGCCCCGTTCCGAAGCTGACAAGAGACGTGACGAATTTTACCGCGAGAAGGGCCGCGAGGAATTTTACGCCGAATACTCCTTCGCCAGCCGGTTCGATCAGATCCGCTCCGCTTCCGATCGCTTCAGGTATGGCAAAGACGAGTATCATTACCATGACAAAAGGTATGAGAAGCCTTGTTACCGCGGGATGTATTTTTGAGAGAACATCCTGAATTAAAAAAGTGGTCTTGTTGTACAGCACTCCCAAAAGTCCCAGAATCACGCCCAATATCAGCACCATCCAGATCCGTTCAAGGGGCAGTCCGCCGGACACGGCAAATTCAAAGACAGGTTTAAGGCCGAATATGTAAGAGGCTATGCAGTCCGCCGTTATGCTTGCCGCCATAGTCGTCAGCAGCACCTCTTTTGAAAAATTTTTGTGGAGTTCTTCAAGGGTGAATACGACTCCTGCAAGAGGCGCTCCGAAAGCTGTCGCCAGCCCGGCTCCGGCTCCGGCGGTCAGAAGGAGCTTTTCTTCAGTTTTAAGCCGCTTGTTCATGCGGGAAAAGCCTTTTCCCATCATGGCTCCGAGCTGTACGCTCGGTCCCTCGCTGCCAAGAGAAAGTCCTCCTCCGATAGCCATCAGCCCGCCGAAAAACTTCGCAAAAGCTGTTCTAGCCCATCTGGGGTTGAGTTTTCCTTTGAGTTCCGCTTCTACCTGAGGTATGCCGCTTCCGCCGCTGACCGGTTCTCTGCCCGTGATAAAGGCGGCGCCTATGAGCATACATATAAGAAGTCCCACAGAAAACAGAGCCATCAGAAGCTTCTGTCCGGAAGCCTCGATCAGTATTGTCCTTACAGTCTCCGCTTCGGCGAGTATATATCTGAAAAGAGACACCACAAGTCCGGCCAGAACTCCTACGCTGATACCCTCGGCTATAAGAGCGTATCTGAATGTCGCCTTGCGCTGCAAAGTGGCTCCGGTATAGCTCACACGCTTTTCGCGGGAGAGTTTTTTTCTCGTCAGTTTCTTTTTCATGTTTCGGTTCGTGTCCACAGATCCCTGCAGTTTTACGGTGATTTATGAAAAATATAAGTTTGTCGTCACATATTCAGGATCACAGGTTACGTCTATTCCCATGCTGCGGAGAGTCTGCTCGTCCCTTTCGCTGAGGATCGCCGTACAGTGAGCTTTACACCCGGCCAGCCTGCCGAGCATCTGAGCGGCCTGCTGAGCGCACGGGTTGGTCTCGGCGGAAATGGACAGCGCCGTAAGGATCTCCTCAAGGTTTAAACTTTTGCGGTCATGATGAAGGACATTTTCTTTGAGATCCTGAATGTCACGGAACACGTTGGGAGCTATCACATATTTTTCGTCGTCAATGCAGGCCAGCTTCTTTACGGCGTTGAGTACCGCCGCCGCCGCCGCTACCATGCGACGGCTGCTCCTGCCGGTTACGATCTCCCCTCCCGGCATCTCTATCGCCATGACTACCACATTGACAAACTTTTTATCACACCGGCGTTTGTACTCGGCGTACTCCCTTGCCGGAGTTACCACAAGCCGGTCTTCTTCTCTGGCGTTGACCTCTTTCATGAGGAGTTCAGATCTTTCGAGGGCTTCCTCAGATATGCGGCCTTTTTTGTAGTCGCATTTGGCTATTATGAACCGGCGGATTATCTCCTGTACAGCCGCTTCTCTCACTGCTTCATCGTCGGTTATGCAGAATCCCACGCGGTTTACTCCCATGTCTGTCGGCGATTTGTATTCCGCCTCCTGTCCCGTTATCTTTTCGATTATCCTCTTTACCACAGGGAAAACTTCAAGATCCCGGTTATAGTTGACCGCCATGGTGCCGTATGCTTCAAGGTGGAAAGAGTCAATCATGTTCACGTCTTTCAGATCGGCGGTTGCCGCCTCGTAGGCTATGTTTACCGGGTGTTTGAGCGGCAGGTTCCATATAGGGAACGTCTCAAATTTTGCATAGCGCACTCTCCTGCCGCGTTTATACTCGTGATAAAGCTGAGAAAGACAGGTCGCCAGTTTGCCGCTGCCTCCGCCCGGTCCCGTGACCACGGCAAGAGGCTTTGTAACTTCTATGTAAGGATTGGCTCCGTATCCTTCCTCGCTGACGATAGTCTCGACATCCGTTGGATAACCTTTGGTATAGTAATGCTTATATGTCCTGATATCGCGCCTTTCCAGCCTGTTGATAAATTTGTCAACGGCGGGGGAGTCTTCGTAGCGTGTGACTACAACGCTGTTTATCTTCAGGTTGTGTTTGCGGAAAATATCTATGAGCCTGAGGACTTCAAGATCATAAGTTATTCCAAAATCCTGGCGTGTCTTGCTGTTGATGATGTCGCCGGAATAAATGCAGATTATGATCTCCGCCTTGTCTTTCATTTTTTCAAGGAGCTTTATCTTGGCGTTTTCATCAAATCCCGGCAGCACACGCATGGCGTGTTTATCGTGGACCAGCTTGCCGCCAAATTCCAGATAAAGTCTTTCGCTGTCTCCGTGATTTATCCGTTCAAGGATATACTTTGACTGCTCCTCAATGTACTTTTCCGCGTCAAAACCTGTTTTGTGCATTTCTCGTCTCCTCTGTTTTATATATCTTAATTTTACATTACGTCTATTGTTATCCTGTTTTTGCCTTCCGCCAGACCTTCAAGGCTGATCTGATACTGAACGGCGACAGAACCGCGGCCCTCTTCCATGTTCAGGTCGTTTCTGACATAGTCGGTCAGCACTTCCACACCCATCGGCCCGTAAGGCGTCTGGTACACGCTGCTGAAGCGCCTGCCTTTTTCAAAATACAGTTCGCTGCCAAAGCCTTCACCGCTTCTTTTGAGCCTTACGGAATTATCGTCCACTCTTATGGTCGTCTTGCAGCCTTCCATTCCCGAAAGCTCCGTCTCGTCATATATGATATAGGCCCGGCCGCCGCGGGTATAAAATCTCCCGTCTGTAACAAATTCCATCTGTTCTTCTTCTTTGTCGTCAAAATTCTGAGTTCCGACGATTTTCAGCGTAATGTCTTTCATATCCTAAATCTATGATCCTTTCGATTATCTGGGAACAGGTAAACCCGCTTGCCCGCCAGAGCAGGGGGAACATGCTGTTTCCTGTAAACCCCGGTATTGTGTTTATTTCGTTTATGTATATTTTTCCTGTGTTCTTATCTTTGAAAAAATCCGCCCGGCAGAATCCTTTCCCGTCTATGGCTCTGTACGCTTTCAGCGCCAGTTTTTTTATGATCCGCCGGTCTTCCGGTTCTATGTCAGCCGGAATCTTCAGTCTGCTTCTGGCAGTATCAGATCCGCCGCTCCCGTATTTGGCCATGTAGTCGTAAAATCCGCCCTCCGGCACGATCTCTCCTATGACGCTGACTCCGGTATCTTCTGCCGTATTCCCAATGACCGCCGTCTCAAGTTCCCGGCAGTCAAGCCCTTTTTCGGCAATTATCCTTGTGTCAAGCGCCGCGGCGGTTTCAAGAGCGGCATCGAGCCGGTCTTCTGATAAAACTTTTGTTATCCCGATGCTCGATCCCATGCCGGCAGGCTTGATGAAACAGGGAAAGCCGACAAAGCCAGCAATGCGGTCTTTCAGAACTTTCCTGTCTTTGCGCGCCTCATCTGAGTCAAAAGCCATGTAAGGACATACGGGAAGCCCGTTTTGAATCATCACTTCCTTAAATGCTCTTTTGTCCATGGCTACGGCTGAAGCGAATACGCCGCACCCGGCATAGGGCATACCGAGGATCTCAAGAAATCCCTGAATGCGCCCGTCTTCTCCTGTACTTCCGTGTATCACGGGCAGTATGAAATCTGTCGCTTTTTTCAGCCGCTCCGGAGCAAAGGGAACGGAATGTTGCTCCCATAAGCCGGATCTGATAATCTCCGCTGTCTTTTTCTTTCTGTTCCGGACTTCGCCGCTGTGGAAGCCGACGAGTTTCCACTCTCCTTTTTTAGTTATTCCTATGTATACCGGTACAAATTTTTCCGAATCGAGAGCCTCGATAACGTTGGCGGCAGAAGCGAGGGAAACCTCATGCTCCGGCGTCCGCCCTCCGAAAACGACTCCAATCCTTTTTTTGCACATGGTATAAGCCTCCGGTCTATTTTTCTGCGCTTGCCAGAATTCTCTCCAGATGAGCTTTATCAAATTTGTATTTTTTAAGGCAGAACTGGCAGACGAGTTCCGCTTCGTTGTCTTCTTCTATTATTTCTTTGAGATCTTTTTTGCCTATGGTCATCAGGACTTTTTCAAGCCGCTCTTCGGAGCAGTCGCATTTCCAGTCCATGTTTCTGATCTCCAGTTCTTCAAGGGCGTATTCAGGCGGAAGTCCCGAAAATATTTCCCGCGCCATGCCTCTTACGCCGTCTGTCTTTTCAACTACAGATGTTATGGGCTCCATGGCCGCCACTGTCTTTTCCAGTTCTACTACAGCGCCTTCTTCAGCCCCGGGCAGTACCTGGATGATCATCCCGCCGGCGCATCCGACGGAATAATCCCTTTCGATCTTTACTCCCAGCGCCACCGCGGTGTTCTGCTGCTCGGATATATAGTAATATGCCGCGAGATCTTCGGCTATCTCCCCGGAAACCAGGCTTACAGTGCCGGTATACGGTTCTTTAAGCCCCAGATCTTTTATCACCGTGAGCTCTCCTTTGCCCAGAGAGCCTCCCACGTCGAGCTTGCCGTTTGCTTTCAGCGGCAGGTCAGCGTCGGGATTGGCTATAAACCCCTTTACGTTTCCGCTGCCGTCTGCTGTGGCGAGTATCTGTCTGGCAGGTCCGTCTCCTTTAAAAATAAGGGTGAGCTTATCTTTTTCTCCTTTGAGCATGAGTCCCATGAGTCCCGCTCCCGTAAGCACACGACCCAGACCCGCCGAGGCAAGAGGCGTAGTCTTGTGTATTGCCGCGGCGTCGCGGACAAGCTGTGTGCTGTCCGTCAGGTAGACCCTGAAAGACCCGCTTTTATCCATAGCTGTCATTACTTTATTCATATGGCAGTTCTTCCTTTTTTGTGTTATATATCGCCAAGCGCGTCCTTTACCTCGCTGAGCAGCCTGTCTACGTTGTCCGCCGCCTGCTCTCTTGAAGCGCCTTTGGCAAAAGCGTATATTTTAAGTTTCAGCTCCGTCCCTGACGGCCGTATGATGATCTGATGGCCTCCCGGCAAAAGAGCTCTGAACATATCGTCGCAGCAGTGAGTAGCGTCTACGGTCAGCGGCAGGCCCAGCAGCCGCGTCATGTTGCCGTCAAAAAGAAATTCCATTATCCTGTTTATCTTTTCTCTTTCTTTCTCTGAGGAAAATTCCAGAGCAATGGCTTTTGACCCGGCATATCCGTATGTTCCATAAAATTCGGCCAGTCTGTCAAAGAGCGTTTTTCCCTGCGCCTTAAGACAGGCCGCTATGATGGTTATCATCTGAACGGCAAGTATGCCGTCTTTATCTCTGGTGTAATTGCCGTAAAGATAGCCGAGGCTTTCTTCAAATCCGAAAAGAAAATCCTCTTCTCTTCCGGCCTCCTTTAAGAGCTCCATCTCCAGGGCGATATTTTTAAACCCGGTAGGAACATTTTTTATATGCACTCTGTAGGCTCTGGCTATGTCTTCGGCGTAAGGCGAGGATACGAAGCTCTTGTAGACCATTTTCTGGCCTCTCATATTCTTGCCGCCTATGCGGTGAGCGTGACACCAGCATACATAGTCGAGCATCAGAAGCCCTGCCTGATCTCCCGTGAGCCTGTAAAACCTGCCGTCTCTTTTGGCCATAACTCCCATGCGGTCGCTGTCGGGATCGGTAGCGACAATTATGTCCGTCCCGTCGCCGGCGCAGGAAAGAGCCAGATCAAAGACTTTTTCGTTTTCGGGATTTGGCGATGGACAGGTGGAAAACTCTCCGTCAAATCCCATCTGCTCTTTAACGTATTTTACATTTTTTACTCCGAGGTTCTCAAAGACAGCCGGCACATAGCGGCCTCCCACGCCGTTGAGAGGCGTGTATACAACGTTAATGCCGCTGAGGGCTTCTCTGACATTATCCATGTCTTCCGTCCAGAAAAGCCTCTGGTCTGAAACTGCCTTAAAGTACGCTTTGTCTACGTCTTCGGGGCAGGAATATATATTGCCGTTACCCCCTTCCTCGGTCTCAAAGTACGGTCTGCTGTTTATATATCCTTCTACTTTTCTGGCTTTCAGATCATCTATCTGATTGCCGAAATGATCGTACACTTTATATCCGTTGTATTCTTTTGGGTTATGACTGGCTGTAATCATTATGCCGCAGTCCGCTCCCAGATACCTTATGGCAAAAGACACTTCCGGCACAGGTGTCGGCAGATCGAAAACATAAGCGTCGATCCCCCGCCCGGCAAATACCCGGGCGGTCACGTCAGCATACTTTCGCGAATTGAGACGTGTATCGTATCCTATGACCGCTTTTGGGCGGCGGTGCTTTGACAGCAGATAGTCGGCCACTCCCATGGTCGCCCGCCGGATTACTATCTCATTGATCCTGTTCGTTCCAAGACCCATCTTGCCCCTGAGACCTGAAGTTCCGAAAGTCATGTCCCTGCAGAACCTGTCGTAGATCTCGTCGCTGTCGTTTTCTATGGCGGAGGCCTCCTCCCTGAGCTTGACCGGGAGATCCTGCTCCCGCCAGTATGAATATTGTCTGTTTGCTTTTTCCATAATATGATTATCCGTATTTTTCAAGATTTTAAACGCAGAACAAACCGCGTATGATTTATCATTTTATTTTATCATATTTCCCATGATTTTTACACAGAAAAAACACAATGAATGAATATAATCTTAGTCAAAAGGAGGTCTTATTTATGGATGATTGGAACAAGTTCTCCGGTAATGAAGAATTCAAAGAGGAAACCTCTTACGAGCCCTTTACCTCTCCGGAAATAAAAAAGCCTGAAAAGAAGAAAAAGAAATTCGTGACAAAAAAAGTCTTTGTCCTTACTCTGATCTGCGCGGTCGTATTTTCGGCGGCGGCGGGAGCGGGAGGTTACGCTCTGGCGTCATATTTCCTCGGCGGCAGTATCCCGGGAAAAACGATAAACGCTACGAACTATAACCTTACAGGCGCGACCGGCAGCGAGCTGTCGATCCAGGAGATAGTGGCAAAAAACGAAAACTCTGTGGTAGCCATAACAACCGAATCGGTTTCCACCGATTCATGGGCAGGCCAGTATGTTACTCAGGGGGCCGGGAGCGGTGTTGTATACAGTGAAGACGGATACATCCTCACAAATAATCACGTGATCGAGGGGGCGAGCAATATCACCGTCACAATGCATGACGGAAAAGATTATCAGGCTTCTCTTGTGGCTACTGACGAGCAGTCCGACATAGCCGTTCTTAAGATAGACGCATCGGGGCTTACTCCTGTCACCCTCAGCGAGTCTGACAGCCTGTCTGTCGGAGATCTCGCGGTGGTTATCGGAAATCCTCTGGGAACTCTTGCCGGAACCGCCACTGACGGTATTGTGAGCGGTCTTGAAAGAGAGATAACCCTTGACGGAAAGAGCATGACCCTGCTTCAGATCAGCGCTTCCGTAAACCCGGGCAATTCCGGCGGCGGCGTATTTGATCAGTACGGCAATCTGATAGGTCTTGTGGTAGCAAAATCTTCAGGATCTGATGTGGAGGGCCTCGGATTCGCGATCCCGTCGGATACCGTTGCTTCCGTGGCACGGTCCCTCATAGATAACGGCTATGTGGCCGGAAGACCGGCGGCGGGCATTACTGTCGTAGACCTTACTTCTGCCTCAGACGCCATGAGATACGGAGTCAGCGTAACCGGAGTATATATACAGGAAGTAACCGGTTCAAACGCTGAAAAAGCCGGTCTCAAAGCCGGAGATCTCGTATATATGATCGACGGCGAGCAGGTAACCGGTATCGACATGCTTTCACGCGAGATCCAGTCTCACGAAGTCGGAGATGAAATCACTCTGACCATAGTAAGAAATGACAAAATGGAAGAAATAAAACTGACGCTTACAGAGGCAAACGCGCCGGAATCCGGCTCTGAGTCCCCTGAGGCAAAGACCGAGGCCAGCGCGGCCTGATCAAAGCCAAGCAATCCAATTCCTTTCTAATATATACCTTAAAACCAATTCAACCTCAAACGCCCGGCACTGAGCCGGGCGTTTGAGGTATATGCGTTTAAATTATCTTTTCTCTTTCTCAGACAAGACCGCTTCTGACTATCTCCTCCAGGCGGCCGCTGAGCTCTGACTGTTCTTTTCTGTCAAGTTTTGAAGTGTCTATCGGTTCATGGATGACTGCCTCTACTCTCTGACCTTTGCTGATCTTTCCCGTTTCTTCAAAGACTTTATAAGTGCCGTTGAGCGTTACGGGAACCACAACAGCCTTTGCCCTGGTGGCCAGTTTAAGACTGCCCTGTTTGAATTCTCCCATCCTGCCTGAATGGCTTCTGGTGCCTTCCGGAAATATGACCAGAGAATAGCCGTTTCTGAGCATGTCGGCGCCTTCGTTTATGGTCATAAGAGAGGCTCTGGCGTCTCCTCTTTTGATGAACAGGCTCTCGATCCTGGCTGTCCACGATGAAAACATCGGTATCTTAGTCAGTTCTTCTTTGGCGATAAAGCCGATCTGGTGTTTTGTAATATTGAGAAATACCAGTATATCCGCATATGACTGATGGTTCGCGACATAGACCACCGGGCCGTTCTGAGGAAGATACTGAGGGTTCTTTATGTCTATCGTCAGATCAAGATATTTAACTACTTTGTCTGACCAGTATCTGCATACTTCCGAAATAACCTGTCGTTCTTCTTCCGATTCTCCCCGGGCTTTGAGAGAATCTATGCGTTTTTTATAATCTCCCAGAGATGCTATTGTCCTTGCCAGATAAAAAAAAGCTCCTGCATTTCCAATGATCTTCATGTGACATCCTCCTGCTTTTGTGGGAACGCGCCTGTGTCCGGCGCGGATAATATTATAACACGACACTATATTATTTTCCACTGAAAAAGTGTATAATACAATAAAGACATCTTTCGGCCATCTGAGCCGCATCTTTGATTCAGGAGGATTTTATGACTAAACTTCAGCCAGCGGACAGACGTGAACCTGTCCGTATCTTAGCCGCCGTCATTTTGTTCGCGGCAGCAGGCGCCATATCATACATATTGCAGGACATTTACATGATGGCTCCGTGTCCCGCGGATCTGTCGATCCAGGAAGCGTTCTTTTCTCTCAGATCTGAACCTCTCAACACTGTTGTCATCGCTCTGACCCACTGCGGAGATACCGTTACGATAGTAGCTTTGTGCGCTCTGCTTCTGATTCTGCCAAACCGGCTCAAATACGGTCTTCCGGTTTCGGTGGCGGCTCTTGTAGGTCTTGCCATATATAAACCCATGAAACACATCTTTTTCAGATCCAGACCGGATCAGGCTCTTCATCTGGTAGAGCAGGGCGGCTATTCTTTTCCAAGCGGGCACTCTGTCACTTCGGTGATCGTCTACGGTCTGTTGATATATCTCATACGAAGATACTGTAAAAACGAAAAGCTCAAAAACATACTGACAGCGGTATGCCTTCTGCTTGCCCTTCTCATCGGCCCGAGCAGGATCTATGTGGGAGTCCACTGGCCTACGGACGTTATCTGCGGCTGGCTCATCGGAGGCGGAGTTTTGCTGCTGTCTGTGACTGTTTTGGAAAGGATCGGTAAAAATGAAAGTATTTGATAACATCTCTATGCTCATCGGAAACACTCCCATCGTAAGGCTTCACGGCGTGGAAGAAGCTCTGAGCCTTGAAGCTTCGATCTACGCCAAGGTAGAAGCTTTTAACCCGGCCGGCAGCGCCAAAGACAGAGTAGGCATGGCTCTCATAAAGGACGCCGAAGAAAGGGGGCTGCTGGCTCCCGGCGCGGCCATAATCGAACCGACCAGCGGCAACACCGGCATAGGGCTGGCGTCTTACGCCGCTTCAAGGGGATACAGAGTGATACTCACCATGCCCGACACAATGAGTGTGGAAAGGCGCAATCTGCTTGCGGCATTCGGAGCTGAAGTGGTGCTGACCGAAGGAGCAAAAGGTATGCAGGGGTCTATCGACAAGGCAAATGAGCTCGCGGCCCGGATAGAAGGCAGCTTTATCCCGGGTCAGTTCGATAATCCGGCCAATTCAAAAATCCACTATGAAACTACAGGTCCTGAAATTTACCGAGATATGGACGGCAACGTTGATATTTTTGTAGCCGGAGTCGGAACCGGCGGAACTATAACAGGAGTCGGCAGATATCTTAAAAAACAGAACCCGAAAATCCGGGTGGTTGCCGTTGAACCTGCTTCATCACCGCTCCTTTCCGGAGGCGAAGCCGGTCCTCACGAGCTTCAGGGTATCGGAGCAAATTTTGTTCCGTCTGTCCTTGACACAGGAGTATACGATGAAATCATCACCGTCACCGACGAGGACGCCTATGAAAAAGGCCGCCTTATAGCTTCCCGGGAGGGTTTTCTCGCAGGCATAACTTCCGGAGCCGCGGTTCACGCGGCGGCGGCGCTTGCCACGCGCCCTGAAAACAAAGGGAAAAACATAGTTGCGCTGCTGCCGGACACCGGCGACCGGTATCTTTCTACGCCTATGTTCAATACGGAACAGGCGCTGTAACAAGTCCGGGAGGTTTAAGATGGCTTTCACAGTAAAAGATCTGTTTGAAATCCCTATAACAAAAAACTTTCGCCTTGTCGCCGGAGCGGACGGACTCGACAGGCCGATCAGGGGGATAGAGATCCTTGACTTTGAGTTTACGAGAGGTGTCAAGACTGAACGCCACGATCTTTTTAACAAGAATACTCTTATCCTTACAAGTCTTGTGTTTGCCAAGGATGATCCTTCGGCAATCCTTGACGCGGTTAAAACCCTGTTTTCCATTAACGTAAGCTGTCTCGCCTATAAACCGGTAATATTCTCGGAGCTGCCCCGGGAAGTTATTGAATATGCCGATTCGGCAGGCTTTCCGATATTGGAGTTCGGCGGAGACGAGTTCTTTGAAGATATAATTTTCGGAGTAACTCAGGCTCTTACTGAGGGCGACGACATCAGTATCCTTGAAAAAGATCTGGAAAGGGTTCTGCGTCAGGAATTATCGTCAAGGGAGATCACGAAACTGGCGAAAAAGATCAATCCGGATTTCCGAAAATATATACAGGCGATGTATTTCAGAGATGAAAAGAGAAGTGACGACGATATAATCAAACTTATCAGACATTCTCAGTCTCTTACCAGAGTAAAAAACAAGACGGCGCTGTGCAAATACAAAAACGGCTTTTTTGTTTTTCTCAGTCAGGATACAAAAGACGAGGAACGGTTCAACGCTCTTGCCGCCGATATTTTTATCATGCTCGGTATAGACAAGTCCGGAATCTTCGGAGGCATAAGCGAGGCGGCCCGTCTGGCGGAAGATTTCGGCAAGGCGGCCTGCGAGGCTTTCTGGGCTTCCAACGTGGCCTTTATAGAAAAAAGAGATTTCCGCCGATACCGTGAAACCGGCGTTTACCGGCTCATTGTTCCGGAGATCCATTCAAAATATGTAAAAGGATATATGAATGAATATCTCGCGCCTCTGGCAGACGGAAAAAAAGACAGGCGGGAGCTCCTCGATACCGCCTGCGCCTACATACTCTCGCGCAGTGATCTGGATGATACCGCCGCCGCCCTTTTCTGCCACAAGAATACAGTAAGATACCGTCTCTCAAAACTCCATGAGCTCCTTGACCCCATGGCGAATGAAAAGGAGTTTCAGGAAAATCTTGCCATTGCCGTGAGAATATATCTGATGTCGAAATTTTTGTATTAAATACAATTTAGAAGTTAAAATTTAAAATAAAATACAAAGAATTGGCTGTGGCTCTGTGCTATAATCTAAGTAAAGCCACATAATTGTTACCTTATCCTGCAGGGAAAATACATGTCCGTTCCACTTATTCTTCTACCTATAATTGAGCATTGCACACTTTAATTCT
>UMHQ01050508.1_pt1 | contig 14967 bp, 14 predicted proteins | sample 1965531 | NCBI WGS metagenome assembly UMHQ01 (sample SAMEA4836098, study PRJEB28245) | human gut metagenome | biome: gut microbiome; material: fecal sample | place: Denmark | collected 2008
GCCAACGTCAACGTCGTCGTGGCAGACGGCCTGGGCGCCGCGCCCAAGGAGGCCGACGAGCGCGAGCACGCCGAGGCCAACGAGGACGAGGCCCGCGCCGCCGACGCGCCGGCGCCCGCGCCCGACGCCCCCACCACAAGCGGCCACGTCCTGCGCATCCACGCCGAGGCGGGCAGCCACGTCCACGTGACGCTGCTCGTGGCCGCCACGGCAGGCGAGCAGTACCTCGACAGCCTGGGCATCGTCGCCGACGATCGCGCCGAGGTCACGGTGCGCCAGTACGTCATCGGCGCCGCCACGACCGCCCTGGGCGCAAACATCGAGCTCGCGGGCGACCGCAGCCGCCTCGACCTTGCGCTTCGCTACCTCGCGGGCGCAGGCGAGCTCATCGACCTGGGCTACTCCGTCCCCGTGAGCGGACGGCACGCCCGCGCCAACCTCGACATGACGGGCGTGCTGTCAGAGAACGCCCGCAAGGCGCTACGCGCCACGATCGACCTCAGGCACGGCTGCAAGGGCGCCAAGGGCTCCGAGAACGAGACCGTGCTCGCGTGCGGAGACGACGTCGTCAACAAGACGCTGCCCACCATCCTGTGCGACGAGGACGACGTCGAGGGCACGCACGGCGCGGCCATCGGCTCGGTGAGCCCCGAGCAGCTCGCCTACCTCGCCGACCGCGGCCTCACCCAGGCCGAGGCGGAGGCGCTGTTCAGCCGCGCCATCGTGGATGACGCCGCGAACACGCTGCCCGGCCGTGCCCCCGCCGCCGTCATCGACTGGGCCGCGGGTGCCCTTGGCCCCGAGGTCTCCGCAGAGATCTCCGACGCGCTTGCGCTCGGGAGCCACGAGGATGATGAGAGCATCTCGCCCAAGGAGGCGTAAGGCATGACCACAGACATCGACAAGAACCCCTACAAGGCGGACTTCCCGCTGCTGGCGTCCCACCCCGAGCTTGCGTTTCTTGACAGCGCGGCCACGGCGCAGCGCCCAGCCGCAGTACTTGACGCGCAGCGCTCGTTCTACGAGACGATGAACGCCAACCCGCTTCGCGGCCTCTACCGGCTCTCCGTTGACGCCACGCAGGCCATCGAGGACGCTCGCGCCAAGGTGGCGCGCTTCGTGGGCGCCACCGACCCGGCAGAGGTCATCTTCTGCAGAAACGCCAGCGAGGCGCTCAACCTCATCGCCAAGACGCTTGGGCCTGCTGTCCTTCACGAGGGCGACGAGGTGTGCATCTCCATCATGGAGCACCACTCCAACCTCATCCCCTGGCAGCAGGTGTGCCGCGCCACCGGCGCCCGCCTCGTCTACCTGCGCCCGGACGACCAGGGCGTCATCGGCCCCGAGGAGATCGCGGCCAAGATCGGCCCGGCCACGAGGATCGTCTCGGTCACGCACGTCTCGAACGTCCTGGGTGTCGAGAACCCCGTGCGCGCCATCGCCGACGCCGCGCACGCGCAGGGTGCCACGGTCATCGCAGACGCCGCCCAGTCGCTGCCGCACGTCCACGTGGACGTACGCGAGCTTGGCGTGGACGCGCTGGCCTTCTCGGCCCACAAGCTCGGCGGCCCCATGGGCATCGGCGGACTGTGGGGCACCCGGGAGCTGCTCGAGAGCCTGCCGCCGTTCCTCACGGGCGGCGAGATGATCGACTCCGTCACGGAGGACGATGCCGTGTGGGCCCCCATCCCCGAGAAGTTCGAGGCCGGCACGCAGGACGCCGCCGGCATCTTTGCCACGGGAGCCGCCATCGACTACATCTGCGAGCACGGCCGAGACGAGCTCGAAGCCCGCGAGCGCAAGCTTGCCGCCTACCTGTGCGAGCAGCTCCAGGCCCTTCCGTTCGTCCAGATCGTGGGACCGGACGATCCGCGTGCCCACGTGGGCGCGGTGTCGTTCAACGTGGAGGGCATCCACCCGCACGACGTCTCGAGCCTGCTCGACACCAAGGACGTCGCCATCCGCGCGGGACACCACTGCGCCCAGCCCCTGCTCACCTGGATGGGCATCGAGAGCTGCTGCCGCGCGAGCGTGGCGTTCTACAACGACCGCGCCGACATCGACCAGCTCGTCGCCGGGCTCAAGTTCGTCTGGGAGGTCTTCCATGGCTAACGCCAACGTCTACAGCCGCGCGCTCATGGACCACGTGAGCAGCCCCGACTACAAGTACAAGATGGACGAGCCCACGCTGTCGCACGAGGGCATCAACCCCAGCTGCGGTGACGACCTCGTGCTCGACGTGCGCCTGGGCGACGACGGCACCATCTCCGAGGTGTCCTGGACGGGCCACGGCTGCGCCGTCTCGCAGGGCTCTGCCGACATGATGAGCGACCTCATGGTGGGCGAGACGCCCGAGAACGCACGCAAGCTCTGCCACCTGTTTGGCCAGATGATTCGCGGAGAGCAGAAGGACCCCGCCGAGCTCGGGGAGCTTGACGAGGCGGCCGAGCTCGAGAGCATCTCGCACATGCCCGCGCGCGTGAAGTGCGCCGAGCTCGCCTGGCGCACGCTCGACGAGATGCTCGCCCACCCCGAGGGCTCCCGCACCGCCACGACCACCGAGGACGGCACCGACGAGCACGGAAACCCCGTGGCCGCCGGCGGGCAGGAGTAGCCATGGCCTCCGGCATCTCGACAAAGGGCCGCTACGCCCTGCGCGTCATGGCAGATCTTGCCGTGAGCCAGGGAGACAGCTGCTGGGTCTCGCTCGGCGACATCTCCAGGCGCCAGGGAATCTCGCGCAAGTACCTCGAGCAGGTCATGGCCTCGCTTCACAAGGCCAAGTTCGTCACGAGTCAGCGCGGCAAGGGCGGTGGGTACCGCCTGAGCCGAGACCCGGCCGACTACACGCTCGGCGAGATCATCCGCGCGGCGGAAGGCAGCTCGCTGGCACCCGTCTCGTGCCTGGACTGCTCGAGCGGGACGCTGTGCCCCCGCACGAAGATCTGCCCCACGCTGCCCGTCTGGCAGGAGCTTGGCGCCCTCATCAGCGGCTACCTGGACAGCAAGCACCTCTCCGACATCGTGAGCGGCATGAGGGGGCCCGAGGACAGCGCCGAGGTCATCAAGAGCCTCGAGGAGCTTGGTCAGGGTCTCTGCAAGTAGGGTTTCCAACACGCTACTAACAACGCCCCAGAGGCGCTCTCACGAGCCTCTGGGGCGTTTTTCTGTGCTAAGACGGTGCTGGGTTCTGTGGAACCCGCAAGGGGACACAAAAAGGGCCGGCCCGAGAGATCGGACCGGCCCTTCGACCTCGCGCTAGAAGACGCTATGCCGGCGAGCCAGCGCGCTGGAAGCTGGACAGCCTGCCGTACGTGACGCCCACGCTCGGGTTCATGGCCTCGATCGTGGTGCCGCCGCCGATGTAGATGCCCACGTGGCCCGGCGTCCAGACGATGTCGCCCGGCTCGGCCTGGGAGGCCGGCTTGTTGCAGTAGCCGGCAAGCGAGCCCGAGCTGTGCGGCACGTAGATGCCGGCGGCCGCGTAGCACGCCTGGACAAGGCCGGAGCAGTCATAGTTGTTGGGACCGGAGGCGCCGTAGACGTAGCCGCAGCCGATCTTGCTGTAGGCCGTGGAGATGATGGTGTTGCGGGCGCCAGAGCCCAGGCTCGAGCCGCCGGAGTTGCCACCAGAGTTGTTGTTGCTCGAGTTGTTGTTGCTCGAGCCACCGCCGTTGTTCGTATTGGTGTTGGTGTTCGTGTTGGTGTTCGTATTCGTGTTGTTGTTGGCGTTGCCTTCGGGAACGTAGTTGTTCTCCTGGGCGGCCTTCTCCTCGGCGGCCTTGCGCTCGGCCTCCTGCTGGGCCTCGCGCTCGGCCTGCTCCTTGGCGAGGGCGTCCTGGACCTGCTGGTCAAGCGAGCTCACGTAGCTCTGGGCCTCGTTGACCTTGTCGTTGAGCTCGGCCTGCTGGGACTGCTGGTCCGCGAGAAGCTGCTGCTGCTGGCTCTGCTTCTCGTTGAGCTCGTTCTGGATGTCCTTGACCTGCTGGATGACCTGGGCATCGGAGTCGCTCACCTTGGAGGCGTACGTGACGCGGTTCACGAGGTCCTCGAAGCTCGTGGAGTCGAACAGGATGGAGACGAGCGAGACGCCGCCGGTCTTGTAGTTGGAGGCCACGCGCTTGCCGAGCGTGTCCTGCGCGCTCGCGAGCTCGGACTGCTTTTGCTCGATCTCGGAGTTGGTGTTGTCGAGGTCCACCTGGGTCTGGTTGACCTGCTCGCTCACCTGCTCGGCCTGGGAGTACAGGTCGCTCAGGTGGGCGTTGGCCTCGTCAAGCTTGGCCTGGAGCTCAGCGGACGTATCGGCAACGGCCAGCGTGGGCAGGCCGGTGAGAACGGTGGCACCAAGGGCGACGGCCACCGTGGCGCGGGCAATGTGCGTACGAATCTTCAAGGGATAGTCCCTTCGTTCGGGTGCAGAATCGGGCGGAGGACCGCCAAAAGCTGTGCTCTCCATTCTAGCGCCCGGCGTTTCTCGAACCAAACCGATGTGTGCGCCCGGTGAACCCAGCAGGTAGCGAACGCGCCGCAAGCGGCGCCCAACAGGCTCGTAGCTCGCAGTTCTTTGGGGCAACGCGATGCGCCCCACGTCAGGCGATGCCGATTGTGTGGTCTCGCCAGCCCATGCGATACGCTTCGCTCGGAGGCGGGAACCATCCCCTCTCGAGTGAAGGAGACGCACATGGACCAGCAAGACGCATCGGATGGCAAGCGCAAGGGACTGCTCGAGGACCTCTCGATGTCGCAGGTGCTCGCCGGCGCCCTCGCGGCCGTGACGAGCGTGGCCCTCTCGAGCAAGATCGGCATCGCCGGCTCGCTCATCGGCGTGGCCGTGGCGTCGGTCGTCTCCACGGTGGCCTCGCAGCTCTATCGCGGCATGCTGCGCCGCGCCAACGACAAGATCCGCGAGCTCGCCGCGAGCGACGGCGAGGATAGTGCCGCGGAGAGCTCCAACCCCTACGGGCTCGACCGCCCGAGCGATCCCGTCGTGCAGGAGGCGAGCGGCCGCGCGGCGATTCCCTCGGGCGTGCGCGTCGCCCCGGCCGAGCTGAGGGCCGCCGCCCACAGGCGCCGCCAGGAGAAGATCCACCGTCGCGTCATCGTGGCCGCGGTCGTGTCGTCGCTCGCCGCCGTCGCCGTCTCAGCGGGCGTGGTGCTGCTCGCCACGAACGGCGAGGGCCTGGGGCAGCGCACGGGAGCCGCCACCCAGGAGAGCGAGGCGGCGGCCACGACGACCGAGCACCATTCCGCGCTCACCGAGCAGACGCGGCCCAAGACGCAACAGAAGCCCGCGACGAGCACGAGCTCCTCGGCAGGCTCCTCCACGAGCGGCGATGAGGGCGCGTCTGGCGATGCCACCAACGCCACGACGACGGGCAGCAACACGGACGCAGACCAGGCGACGACTCCCGAGCAGGGCCAGACGAGCACCGCCGCCTCCACGGCAACCGCCGCCGAGTAGCGCCCCTTACGCCGCGTGCGGCAGCGCGGCGAGCACGATGCTTGCGCAGTGCGCCGCGGCAGCCTTCTCGAACGTTGGGTAGTCGACGTTGCCGGAGTCGTCGGCCTTGTCGGAAATGGCACGCACCACGACGAACGGCACGCCGGCGACATGGCACACGTGGGCGATGGCGGCGCCCTCCATCTCGCAGCACATGCCGCCAAACGTCGAGACGATGCGCTCCTTGGCCGCGGCCGAGCCAATGAACTGGTCTCCCGAGCACACGCGGCCCTCGAAGACGTTCACGCCATCGAGCTCGCCGGCGGCCACGACCACCGCACTGCGCAGGGCAGTGTCCGCCTCGAAGGCAACGAGGTGCAGGTCAGGATGCTCGCCAGGGGCGTAGCCGAGCGCCGTGACGTCCATGTCGTGCTCCACGGCGTCCGTTGAGACCACGATGTCGCCGATCTCGATGCGATTGTCCAGCGAGCCCGCCACACCGGTGTTGATGATGCGATTGCAGCCAAACACGCTCACGAGCGCCTGGGCGCACATGGCGGCGTTCACCTTGCCCACGCCGCACTTCACCACGACGACGTCGACGCCCTCGAGCGTGCCCTCGACAAACGCAAGGCCGGCGAGCTCGCGAGTGTGCGCCCCCTCGACCTTTGACTTGAGCAGTTCGACCTCGGAGTCCATCGCCCCGATGATGCCAACCTTGATGTTCTCGGCCATGCCGGCTCCCCTCTCTCGATTGATGGCAAGTACTATACGCGTCCCTACGTCACCAAAAAGGGGCGGCGAGGCCCGTAGACCCCGCCGCCCAATCGCAGCGCTATGACGCAGGCGACAAGCCTACTTCTCGGCCTCGGCGAGCGTGTCGAGGATGTGCTCGTCCTTGCCCTCGAACTTGGGCGCCGGACGGAACAGCATGAACAGGATGGCAGCCAGGGCCACGAAGGCCACGACGGTCCACACGCCGAAGTTGCCGAGCACGATCAGCTCCCAGAGCTGGTTGATGATCATGCCCACGATCCAGCCAAAGCCGCACTGGTAGCCGATAGCAGCCCAGAACCACTTGGGGTCGTCCATCTGGCGGCGGATGGTGCCCATGGCGGCGAAGCACGGGGCATCGAGCATGTTGAAGGCCACGAAGGCGCACATGGCACCGGCGTGCATGATGCCGGAGGCGTCCGTGAACATGGAGGCGAAGCCGCTCCACATGGTCAGGGAGTTCTCGGTGGCATCGCCCAGGCCAAACAGGACGCCGAACGTGGAGACGAGGTTCTCCTTGGCGATGAGGGCATTGATGGAGGCGGCGGTGGCCATCCAGTTGTCAGCACCGAGCGGAACGAAGATCCAGGACACGGCACCGGCGATCACCTTGAGCAGGGACTGCTCGATGTCGCCGTCGGCCAGGAAGCCAAAGCCGGCGTCCGTGAAGCCGAAGTTGGAGAGGAACCACACCACGACGGCGGCGGCGAAGATGATCGTGCCGGCCTTCTTGATGTAGGCGCTCACGCGCTCCCAGATGTGCAGCCACCAGGACTTGATGGACGGGAAGTGGTAGTCGGGGAGCTCCATGACGAACGGGGTGGGCTCGCCGGCGAAGGGCTTGGTCTTCTTCAGCATGATGCCGGAGACGATGATGGCGGCAAGGCCGAGGAAGTAGAACATCGGGGCAACCCACCAGGCGTCGGAGCCGCCGATGAGCACGCCCATGACGAGGGCGATGATCGGCTGCTTGGCGCCGCAGGGGATCATCGTGGTGAGCATGGCCGTCATGCGACGGTCCTTCTCGTTCTCGATCGTCTTGGTGGACAGGACGCCCGGGACGCCGCAGCCGGAGCTGATGAGCATCGGGATGAACGACTTGCCCGACAGGCCGAAGCGGCGGAACACGCGGTCCATGACGAAGGCGACGCGGCTCATGTAGCCGCAGTCCTCAAGGAAGCACAGCAGGACGAACAGGACGAACATCTGCGGGATGAAGCCGAGCACCGAGCCCACGCCGCCGATGATGCCGTCGACGACGAGCGACTTCACGGCGTCGGAGGCGCCGGCGTTGTCGAGCGCGTCAGAGGCGGCGTCGGGGATGGAGGGCACGAAGCCGTCGTAGTCGGCAGGGTCGGGCTCCTCGAGCGAGCCGGCGATAGCGGCCTGGAAGTCGGTCGCGGTGACGGCGGGGATCGTCTCGTCGGTGTCGTTACCGTCCTCGTCGGTGATGACGACGTCGGAGGCGGTGACGCCCGCGGCCTTGGCTTCGAACTCGTCGATCGTGGCGAGCGCGTCGGCGTCCTCGGAGTCCTCCTGGTAGGCGGCCACGGCGTCGGAGACCTCGGTGGCCTCGTCGTCGGTGATCACGCCGTCATCGGTGGCGGCGGCGATGAAGCCATCGATCTGGTCGCCGTAGTGGTTGTCAGACCATGCCTCGGTGTCCTCGTCGTACTGGGCGGCGCTCGTGCCGTTCACGAAGAAGCCGTCGGAGAACAGGTTGTCGTTCACCCAGTCGGTGCCGGCCGTGCCCACCGTGGAGATGGCGATGTAGTACACGAGGAACATGATGACGACGAAGATCGGCAGGCCCAGGATGCGGTTCGTGACGACCTTGTCGATCTTCTCGGACGTGGAGAGCTTCTTGGGGGCCTTCACGACGCAGGCGTCCATGACGCGGGCGATCCACTCGTAGCGGTCCGAGGTGATGATGGACTCGGCGTCGTCGTCGCGGGAGGCCTCGACGGCCCTGATCGTGGCCTCGAAGGCCTCGAGCTCGGCGTTCGTGAGGCCGAGCGGCTCGATGGCGGCGGCGTCGCGCTCGAAGACCTTGATGGCGAACCAGCGGTTGAGGCTGGCGTCGCACTTGCCGGCGATGCCCTTCTCGATCTTGGTGAGGGCGGCCTCGACCTCGTCGGTGAAGACGTGGACGGGCGCGGAGGCCTTCCCGGCCTTGCCCGCCTCGACGGCGAGCTTCACGAGCTCATCGGTGTTCTTCTCGCGAAGCGCGGAGACCTGAATCACCTTGCAGCCCAGCTCGCGGGACAGCGCGTCGGTGTCGATCTTGTCGCCGCTCTTCTCGAGCAGGTCGAGCATGTTGAGGCCCAGCACGACGGGCAGGCCGCACTCGAGGATCTGCGTGGTGAGGTAGAGGTTGCGCTCGAGGTTCGTCGAGTCGACGAGGTCGATGACGGCGCTCGGGCGGTTCTGGATGAGGTAGTCGCGCGAGACGATCTCCTCGGGCGAGTACGGCGAGAGCGAGTAGATGCCGGGCAGGTCGGTGAACGTGACGGACTTGTCGCGCCTCCAGGCCGCCTCCTTCTTCTCGACCGTGACGCCGGGCCAGTTGCCCACGTAGCCATTCGAGCCGGTGAGGGCGTTGAACAGCGTGGTCTTGCCGCAGTTCGGGTTGCCTGCGAGCGCAATGTACATGCGGTCTTCCATGACTCCCTTTCTTGGGTTCTTGCTGGGGGCGGGGTCGGCCCCCTGGTCCCTTTTGCCGGACCTTTTCAGTGTGGCGCGGAGGTCCCCATGAGACCGCGCCCCCTCGCCTGGGCGAGGGCGTGCCGGAAGCTTACCGACTGCGAGGGCGGCGAGCCTACGCGGGCTCTACCTCGACCTTCTCGGCCTCGTCCTTGCGGATGGACAGCTCGTAGCCGCGAACGTTGAGCTCGAGCGGGTCACCGAGCGGAGCCACCTTGACCACCGTGACCTTGGCGCCCTTCGTGAGGCCCATGTCCATAATGCGGCGCTTCACGGCGCCGGTGCCGGTGAGTGCCTTCACCGTGCACGAGGATCCAACGGGGATGTCCCTGAGCGTTGTCACCTTGTTTCCTCTCTTCCTCTCCCACCGGCCCTGTTGCGGCCGGCCTGGTTGAAACCGTCTCATGCGTCGGGCTCGCCGACGCCGCCTTCGCCCTCTCGGGCGTGGATGCGCTAGCTCACGAACACGTGCATGCACGTGGCGTGGTCGACGCCGAGCTGGGCGCCCTTGACCTTGACGATCGTGCCCGAGGAGCCGCTCTGGCTCACGACGTTCACCTCAGCGCCCTCGACGAATCCGAGGTTCTCGAGGTGGCGGCGCATCTCGGTGCTGCCGCTCACCCTCTTGACGTGGACCGAGTGGCCCTCGTGGGCCATAGCGAGCGGAAGCTGGGCGCCTGCGACTGGCATATGACACGCTCCTTACGGAAGTTGTCTGTAGCTAACTCAAAGTAGTATGTGACTTACTTTTACGAGAGTCAACCGTAGCAAACCGTTAGTCATTGTTAACTTTTTGGCACAACGGCGCAAAGTGGCCCAAAGGGGTCTCGTCCCAAAGGGGTCTGGCCCTCTTGGGGCGGCAGCAAAAAGCGGGCGGCCCGGATGTGATCCCAGACCGCCCGCAAGGACGTGATATGTGAGGCTCCCCTACTTGAGGCGCGCGAGGACCCCGCGGACAAGGCACTCGAAGTCTGCCTCGTGCTGGCCGGCGACCTCCAGGACGCTCTCGTGCGTGACACCCGCCTCGCCCGCCATGTTGGCGGCAAGCGTGAGCCCCAGCACGTTCATGCCCAGTGCGTGGGCCATGATGGCCTCGCACACGAGCGACATGCCCGCAAACGACGCGCCGAGGCATCCCAGCGCCGCGACCTCCGCGGCCGTCTCGAAGCTCGGGCCCAGAAGGCCGGCGTAGACGCCCTGCTGCAGCTCGATGCCCTGTTCGCGCGCAACGTCAAGCGAAAGCTCGCGCAGGTAGGGCGTGTAGGCGTCCGTCATGCCCACGAACGGCGAGTCGACGCAGGCGAGGTCCTCGTCCTCGATGAGGGGATTGGCGCCCGTGAGGTTGAGATGGTCCGTGATGAGGCCCAGGCCCACGTGCCCGCGGCCCGCGATGGCGCCCGTGGAGCAGGCGAAGATGATGTCACGGCAGCCAAGCTTGTGCGCATGGCGCACGAGGGAGGCCACCTCGGCCGGACCATAGCCCTGGTAGAGGTGGACGCGGCCCGGATAGACGACGACGGGCACGCCGTCGAGCGTGCCGACCGTGGCCTCGAACCTGTGGCCGGGAATGGGGCGGGCGTGCGCCGGGAACCCCTCGATGTCCTCGTACGGAATGCGACGAACGGGCTTCACGAGCCCGGCAAGCGCGCCAAGCCCGCTGCCAAGCACGATGGCCACCGGGTGCTCCACGCTCGCGCGGCACCCCTCGACGACGTTCTCATCAACCACGACGATCCCCTCCCTCTCGAGCGCCCGGGAAAGAAGTCCCGAGCCGCTCACGAGTCTCCCTGTGAAGCTCCCATCGTAGACCAGGCCGTGACCGCAGGCGGGGCTCTTGGCCTTCAGGACGGCAAGCGGCGCCGAGCACTCCCTTGCGCGGTCGAGCGCGGCGGCCACTCCCCTCTCGTAGGCACGCGTCACGTCGGTGCCATCCACCGTGACGACGCGGTCCCCGCGAATCTCCGCGGGTGGGCGCGGACAGCCTAGCCCGCCGTCCATCTCGGGGCACACGCCCACCACGCGGCCGCCCGCCTCGCGCACGGCCTCGCACAGCGCGGCCACGTAAGCAGAAGGGCGAGCGCCACCGTCATAGCGGCAGCGCTCGCCCAACAGACACCTGCTGACGATGAGATCCACGAACGTCCCTTAGGCGCCGAGCGTGGCGATCTGGATGGAGGCGCTCGACAGGATGCCGTTCACGTAGTTGGTCCACTCGGTGCTCGAGGAGCTGGCCTGCTGGGCGTACTGCTGGTAGGCAACCGAGTAGGCGATCTGCGCCTGGGCGTAGGTGGCGGAGTCGGGCGTCCAGGTCTCGTCCTTCAGGGCCTCGTAGTACGGGCCGTCCGTGCGGGCCCAGGTGTTGCTCGAGGAGTCCCACTCGTCTCCGAGCAGGCCCACGATGTAGGCGCCGTAGTCGGCCGTGGCGGCGTCCTGGTCGTCCTCGGCGGGAGCCGCGGGTGCCTCGGGCATGGTGCCGGCGTCGGTGGAGCACACCTGCTGCTTGAGCTTGTACATCGCGGCGCTCTGACGGATGACGTCCTTGGCCTGGTCCTCGGTGAGGCCGTACTGCGAGGCGATCGAGGAAATGTCAGACGAGCCCAGGATCTGCTCGGCGTAGCTGCCCAGCTCGTCATCGGAGACGGTGATGCCTTCGTCGGAGGCCACCTGCGCGAGGATCTTGTTGCGGGCCACGGCCAGCGCGGAGTCGGCGTTGGGCAGCGTGTAGTTGCCGTCCGAGTCCTTCACGGCGTCGAGCGAGCTCTGGGACTCGATGGCATCACGCACGGTGACGTTCTCGGTCTTGCCCTTGTACGTGTAGGTGGCGATGACCTGGTCCAGGTCCCCCTCAGACACGCTCGTCTTACCCGCGAACGACGCCGACAACGCACTGCCGCCCAGGACGAAGTGGCCGAGAAGCACGCCCACCACGAGCGCGACGACGACGGCCGCCGCGACGACGGGCATTGCCAGCTGCTTGGGCGAGCCGCTTGCGGACTTGTGGGCGCCCTTGTCGCCCTGCTTGTTTGCCATGCGAGAAACTCCCTGCTCAATCATGCGGCCGGGCGCACCCAGGCGCCCGGCCGCGACTCCCTTATTCTGTGTAAGTCTACCCCCGCACGCCCTAGGAGAGCGCGCTCACGGCGCTCGCGACGGCAGCTCCATAGGCGCGCGTGCCCACCGCGCCGTCCATGCTGCCGGTGAGCTGGCGGCGGATGTCTGTCGTGACCTGCTCGCCGGCAGACAGCACCTGGCGCACGGCCGTGCGGATGCGGCCGGCGGCCTGCCCCTCGCCCAGGTGGTCGAGCATCATGGCGGCAGACAGGATCATGGCCGTGGGGTTGGCGACGTCCTTGCCCGCGATGTCGGGGGCGCTGCCGTGGGTTGCCTCGAAGATTGCCTGGTTGGCGCCGATGTTGGCGCCGGGAGCCAGGCCCAGGCCGCCCACGAGGCCGGCGCACAGGTCGCTCACGATGTCGCCGTAGAGGTTGGGAAGCACGAGCACGTCGAAGTCGTCCGGGTTCTGGACGAGGCCCATGCACGTGGCGTCCACGATCTTGGCGTCGAACGCGATGTCGGGGTACTGCTCGGCCACGCGCTGCGCCGTGTGCAGGAACAGGCCGTCCGTGCACTTCATGATGTTGGCCTTGTGCACGGCCGTGACCTTGTGGCGACCGTTGGCGCGGGCGTAGTCGAACGCGTAGCGCACGATGCGCTCCGAGCCGCTCACGCTGATGGGCTTGAGCGAGATGGCGGAGTCGGGCTTGATGGTGCCCGCCCCCTGCGCCGCGACCGTCTCCATGATGGAGCGCGCGCCCGCAGAGCCCTGCTCGAACTCGATGCCCGCGTAGAGGTCCTCGGTGTTCTCGCGCACGATCACGAGGTCCACGTTCTCGTAGCGGCTGCCGTCACCGGGCATGGACAGGCAGGGGCGCACGCAGGCGTACAGGTCGAACGCGCGACGCAGTGCCACGTTGACGCTGCGGAAGCCCGAGCCCACCGGCGTGGTGACGGGGCCCTTGATGGCCGTGCCCGTCTCGCGGACTGACTCCAGGACGCGCTCGGGAAGCGGCGTGCCCTCCTCGTCCATGACCTTGGCGCCGGCCTGCTGGACGTGCCAGTCTACCTCGACGCCCGTGGCCTCAACGACCTGCTGCATGGCGGCAGAGATCTCTGGCCCGATGCCGTCTCCCGGAATGAGCGTTACCTGGTGGCGCATGCCGTCCCCCTTCTTACGTGAGTGTGCCGAGATTGTACGTGGACCCACGCGGGCTCCTGTGCCACGAGGGCCCGAGCGTCACGCGACGGAAACGAACGCTACTTGCCGGCCTTCACGGCGTCCGCGATCTTGGCCGAGCACGTCTTGACGTAGCCGCGGCCGCCCGTGACGTCAAAGCTGATGCGGTCCACGAGCGCCTGCTTGGAGGCGTCACTCGCGTTGCCCTCGGCGAACTCGAGCAGGCTGTCGAGCATGTCGCGGTAGCCCAGGTCGCCGTGGAAGCACTGGATGGCCTCGTCGAGCAGCGGCCAGACCTTGTCGGACAGCTCGGGCGAGGATGCGCCCAGACGCGCCAGCAGACGGAAGGCCTCGATGCGCACGCGGCTCGAGTTCTCGTCGAACAGCGAGGCCTCGGCGCCCTCGTAGGCCTGGGCGGCGAGCTCGGGGTGGTTCGTGGCGATCTCGCGCAGCGCCCCCAGGGCCTCCCAGCGCGTCTGGGCCTCGGGGCGGTACAGCGCGTCCACGAGCGCCTCGGTGATGCGCTCGACGTCCGCCTCGATGGACTCGGGATGCTCGCGGGCCATCTCGGCCAGAGACGAGGCGGCCTCCTGGCGCGTGCGGCGAATGGGGCCGGAAAGCTCGTCGATGAGGCGGTCAACCATGGTGATGACGCCCTCGCCAAGCTTCCTGCGCGTGGGCGTGGTGTTCTCCTCGGTCATGTGATCTTCTCCCTTACTCGCAAAAACCGTCGACAACGGCCGTGCCGCTGCGCTGGTCGTTATGAATCTTGATGAGGCCCAGCTCCGCCGCCTCCGTGAGCAGCGCCGTGAACGAGCGGAACCCGTACGTGCGCTCCGAGAACTGCGGCTGCTTGCGGCGCATGGCGCCCTTGAGCAGAGACGCCAGGATGAAGCCGTCCGCCTCGCCCTGAAGCGCGTCGATCGTCTCGAGCAGCAGCTTGTAGCAGGGGCGCTTGTCTTGCGCCACGCGGCTCTCGTACTCGGGGATGCCGCCGGGCGAGACGATGTCCTCGTAGAAGATGAACTCGTCGCACACCTCGGCGAGCAGCGAGCTCGTGGACTCGCGCATGCCCACGCCGATGACGGTCTTGTCGAACTCGCGCAGCTTCGAGACGAGCGGCGAGAAGTCCGAGTCGCCCGACAGGATGGCAAACGTGTCGATGTGGGACTTGGTGAGGCACATCTCCATGGCGTCCACCGACAGGCGGATGTCCGCGGAGTTCTTGCCCGTGTGCGCGCGGTCCGGGATCTCGATGAGCTCGATGCCCAGCTCGTGCAGCGGCGTCACCACGTCCTCGAAGCGCTGCCAGTCGCAGTAGGCGCGCTTGGAGACGATGCGGCCCTTGTCGACGAGGCGCGCCAGGATGCGCTTGACGTCGGGCGCGGGGCCGGGCTGCTGGTGGCCGCCGCGGCGGCGCTTGCCCGTCCCCAGCGCGAGGTTCTCGTAGTCTATGAGCACCGCGATCGTTCCCTGCGGCGCCCCGGTCTGGTTCATGTCCTGCATGCGCTACTTGCCCTCTGTCCTCTTGCCGCCCTTGTTGGCCGCACGCCCGTCCACGCTCATGAGCTCGGGCTCGGCGTCACCGGTCTTGGCGCGCCTCACCGCGGCACGCCTTGCGCGGGCACGCTCGCGGTCGCGCTGGCGGGCGGCGGGCGTCATGAGGCGGTCCACGAGCTTCCAGGGGCCCACGGACTCGCCGTAGCCAAACTTGAGCCCGGCCACGGCGCCCGCCACGGCGCCAAAGGCGAACATGCCGAGAACGACGTAGCCCGTCATCCACACGAGCATGAACAGCACCGAGCCGGCGAGCGCC
>UMHQ01078688.1_pt1 | contig 14927 bp, 18 predicted proteins | sample 1965531 | NCBI WGS metagenome assembly UMHQ01 (sample SAMEA4836098, study PRJEB28245) | human gut metagenome | biome: gut microbiome; material: fecal sample | place: Denmark | collected 2008
GTGCATGGTGATGAAGGTGGGCTGCACCAGCTTCTCCTCCACCCGCTGGTCAAAGACCTCGTACAGGGCGTTGCCCCAGGTGGGGTCGGCGGTCTCCGGCAGCTCCACGCCGATGGACTTGGCGGCGGCCACCGCCTCCTCGTCGCTGGTGATGGCCATGAAGTCCAGGCCGGTGTACTGCTTCACCGCCTCGTGCATGGGCAGGCGGGGCCAGCCGGGGGTGAGGTCGATCTGCTCTCCCTGCCACTCCAGCTGATAGGTGCCCAGCAGCTTCTGGGCGGCGGAGGTCAGCAGGTCCTCAAACAGGTCCATCATGTCGTTGAAGTCGGCGTAGGCCTCGTACAGCTCCACGGTGGTGAACTCCGGGTTGTGCTTGGGGTCCATGCCCTCGTTGCGGAAGATGCGGCCGATCTCATACACCCGGTCCATGCCGCCCACGATGAGCCGCTTCAGGGGCAGCTCGGTGGCGATGCGCAGGTACATGTCGATGTCCAGGGTGTTGTGGTGGGTGATGAAGGGCCGGGCGGTGGCGCCGCCGGAGATGGTGTTCAGAACGGGGGTCTCCACCTCCATGTAGCCCCGGCCGTCCAGGAAGTCACGCACGTGCTTGACAAACTGGGAGCGGAGCACGAAGGTGCGCTTCACCTCCGGGTTGACGATCAGGTCCACGTACCGCTGGCGGTAGCGCAGCTCGGTGTTGGTCAGGCCGTGGAACTTCTCGGGCAGGGGCAGCAGGGACTTGCTCAGCAGGGTGACGGTCTCCACCCGCACGGACATCTCGCCCCGCTGGGTACGGAAGACCACGCCCTTCACGCCCACGATGTCGCCGATGTCGAACTTTTTAAAGCGGTTGTACTCCGCCTCGTCCATCTCATCCTTCCGGGCGTAGAGCTGGATGCGGCCCGACTTATCCTGCAGATCGCAGAAGGACACCTTGCCCATGCCCCGCTTGGACATGAGGCGGCCGGCGATGGACACCTCAGAGCCCTCCAGGGCGTCAAAATTCGCCTTGATGTTGGCGCTGTCGTTGTTTACCTCATACTTGGTGATCTGGAAGGGATCGTTCCCGCTCTCCTGGAGCTCGCGGAGCTTGTCCCGGCGGACCTTGGTCAGCTGAGACAGGTTCTCCTCCTGGGGGGCGGCGCTGTTCTTCTTCTCGTTTTCGGCCAAAGAGACCACTCCTATCTTCTGTTTCCGGCTCTGGGCCGGTCTGGCTCAAATTGGGGGGCGGCTCAGCGCTCCACCTTTAAAATCTTGTACTCCACGGGACCGGCGGGGGCGTCCACCACCACGTCGTCCCCGGCGTTTTTGCCCAGCAGGGCCCGGCCGAAGGGGGAGTCCTCGGAGATGACGCCGTTCATGGGGTCGGCCTCCTGGGAGCCCACGATCTTATAGGTCTCCTCCTCATTGAACTCCTTGTCCAGCACGGTGACGGTGGAGCCCAGGCGGATGGAGGAGCCGCCGTCGTCCTCATTCTCCTCGATGACCACATAGTTGGACAGGATGTTCTCCACCTCCGCGATGCGGGAGTAGAGCTTGCCCTGCTCGGTCTTGGCCTCGTCGTACTCGCTGTTCTCGCTCAGGTCGCCGAAGGAGCGGGCCTCTTTGATCAGCTCCGCCACTTCCTTCTCCCGGACCGTCTTCAGATAGGTCAGCTCGTCCTGAAGCTCCTTGAGCCGCTCCGGGGTCAATTTGAATTCTTTCGCCATAAAGCCTCGCACACCTTTCCAAAGGGAAACCGGAAGTCTCTGCTCCCGGCCCCTTTTCAATATACCTTATAATATAAAAACAAATATACTGACGCAGTGTGTGTTATTATAGTAACTTTCCGTCCCTCTGTCAAGTAAATTCTAGGCCGAAGGCCTCCAGCCGCCCCGTCTCCCACAGGGCGGCCAGCAGAGGCAGGTCCTCCCGGTCCCCCTCCTCCAGTGCCGCCGCCCGGGGACACACCCCCGTCAGCCGGGGCGCCCCCCCATACAGGGACAACTCCCGCCCCCCGCCGCCGGGGGCGGTCTCATCAAACCGGACGGCCGCCGTAATTCCCTCCCCGTCCGGGCGCACCGGCATGCCGTACTCCCGGCGCAGCCAGGCGGAGAGCTCCTCTCCCCCCTGCCGGGCCGAGACGGCCAGCTCCCGCACCCGGGGGCAGAGAAACTCCGCCGCCCGCACCATGTCCCGGTCCACCCGCTGCCCCCGGAGAGCCACCGTCCCCCTTTGGGGTGCGACTCCCTCCCGTCTCAGGGCCGCCAGAGCCAGCTCCCCGGCGTAGAACCGGAGAAAGGGCAGCGGGTCCACCTGCCGCAGGCCCTGGGCCTCCAGCAGCTCCCAGTGGAGGAACTCCGGCGGGGCCAGCACCCGCACAATCCCCTGCCGCCCCAGCCGCCGGGCGGCGGCGCGGACCCGCCCCCTCTCCCGCCAGCCGCCGGGCCGGAGGGACACCTCCAGCAGAGGCAGGCCGTACCGCTCTATCCGCCGGGGGCGGCCCGCCCCGCCGGAATCGTATGTGATGGCTCCCAGCAATCTCCATCCCCCCTGCAAGGAGGATATGCGCACCCTGGGAACCGCATTCCTGCGGGCAGAGGCCGGAATGCGGACCGCCAACCGCAGAAAACCGGGCGCAGCCTGTTCCGCCGCGCCCGGTCTCGTATTTTCTCTTACCACATGTTCTCTGTCAGCGCGGTGGCCGCCCGGCCCAGATAACCGAGATACCAGAAGTCCGCCACAACAGATACCGCCAGAGCAGCCAGGGAAATCGTCAGAGCCAATGCAGCTCCCGTCGCAACCTCAACGGGAATCAGAGCGACCACCACCGAGCATACCGTGGAGATCAAATTCAGAATCCACACCGTTCTGCCCCACTGGATCACGTCATCCCGGCTGATCTCCTCCATCAGGCGGTTGGTTGCCTGAAGGACCAGCCAGAGGACCACCAGATTCAGCACCGTAGTGGCCAGATCCAAAATGGAGGCAATCAGGGAGCCCTCTCCTGCCAGGCTGGAGATCAGATTCAGCACGAAGCTCACCAGCCAGCACTGAAAGGCCGTCCGGTACTCCGGCTGAATGTTCCGCAGGCCATACAGGCCCACCAGATAGATGATCATGCCCACAGTCATCGCCAGAGTACTGAGCAGCGTCATGACCAGCGTAAATTCCAGCCCGCCTCCCACATACATGGTAAGGGGGTTGGTCATGGCGCTCATCAGCATGATCACCACCACAACGACCATAAAAATGACAGATATCATGATCACCAGATTGCCCTGCCACATCTGCCGCAGCTTCTGGGCGGCCAGTTTCCTCTGTTCCATTTGTTCAAACATGCCTTTTGCGCCTCCTCTCTTTTTGTCAACTTCACCATAGCGTATCTCAGCCGCTTTGTCAATGCGAGCCGCTCTATTTTTCAGAAATTTTTAAGAGTTTTTAACAGACACACAGTTCCGGACCGGCGTTTCGTTTGAAAAACCGTCTTGTCTCCCCCGCGGCCCCCATGGTATCATGGAGAAAAACCCCATCCGCTCTTCTGCCGGAGAGCGTGACGGGGGGCCGCTTTTGAAAGGCGGGATGACCATGCAGGGAAAAATCTTAAAAATCTGGCTTTCGCCGGACAGTGCGAAAAAGAGCCGGTATGGCTGGCGCACTCTGGGCGGGATTCTGGGGATCGCGGCACTGGCGGTGCTGCTCATCTGCGTTGGGGCGGTGTGGCTGACCGCCTCGGGCGTCCCGGTGGAGCTGCTCTCGCTGGTTCTGTGTCTGGGGATCTCCGCCCTGACCGTGTTTCTGGCCCTGAGGCTGGGGCGGCGCTCGGTCCAAGACGCCACCGTCTTTTTCTGGATGGAGGGGGACCGGCTCTTTGCTGTGGACGCCCGCTCCCTGGTCTATCACGGCCGGGACATTCTCTCCCACGCCGCCGCCATGATGGAGGTACAGCAGTTTCTCCAGAAGCTGGCGGAAAATCCCTATCTGCCCGCCGGGGCGGACGAGATTCGGAGGGTGGAGCGGATTCGAGAGAACCGCTCCCACTACGCCCTGGTTTGCCAGGTGCGCCACCCCAACCGGCGGATGGTCCGGCGCACCTACTTCCTGGTCAAGGGGCTGGAGGACCAGGAGCTGCTCCTCCACCAGCTGGAGCGCCGGAAGAGCTGGGAAAACGACCTGGATGCCGCAGAAAACCGGAACCCCTTTTTCATTCTGCTCAGCGCCCTGGCCTGCGGCGGTTTTGTCCTCCTGTGCGTGCTGAGCCATCCGGCCGTGGCCCGGCTGCCCCAGGACATCTATTTTCCCTGTCTGGGGCTGGCCTTCGCCGCCCTGTGTGTTCTGGTCTATTTCGCAATCCGCCAGAGCCGGGGAGAATAAAACCGCCGCCTAATCTCTCCCCCCTCCCCACCGGCAGACACGACAAAACGCGCCGCAGAGCCAGTATCGCTCCGCAGCGCGTTTTGCTTTTCAATGACCAGTCCCAGAGAGAACTTCTGAGCACAGGGCGCAGGTCTGCTCCCCGGTTCCCTCAGAGCGCCCCGCAGCCGGGCAGCCCGCAGGCCGGCTGCGCCGCCCGGACCGCGCGGACAATGGCCCGCTCCATAGCCCAGGCAGCCATGGAGCCGACCACATTCACATCGCCCGTCTGTCCGCCGGTGCTGAGGGCATAGATGCTGTCTCCATCCGCGTTGGTATGGACCGGGCGGATGGCCCGGGCGTAACCGTTGTGGGTCATGCCCGCCACTTTGGTGAGCTGGGTCTTGTTCAGCTTGGCGTTCGTAACGATGATGCCCAGCGTTGTGTTGCCGGTAAACAGATTCTCGGCAATGGTCACATCCTGGAACATCTCCTCCAGGGTATTGGAGAGCCCGGTCCCCTCCGCGTTCCGCAGGCCGGCGATCTGAACCGCTCCGTCATAGACGTCCCCCAAGGCGTTCACCGCCACCAGAGCCCCCACCTTCAAATGGCCCGCCTGGACGGCATAGGTGCCAAAGCCCGATTTCATCGCCCGCTCCATCCCGCGGTACTTTCCCACCGAGCAGCCCGTTCCAGCTCCCACGTTTCCCTCTGCGGGCGGCTCGCTGCTGGCATTTTCGCAGGCCTGATAGGCCATGGCCGCATCCGGGCGGACATCCGCCCGCCCAACTCCAAGATCAAACAGGCAGGACTGGCAGACCAGAGGGACCTTGGTCACACCCACGTCAAAGCCGATCCCCCGCTCCTCCAGATAACGCTGGACGCCGCCGGCAGCGTCCAGTCCGAAGGCGCTGCCGCCGGAGAGCAGCACCGCGTTGATGGCATCTGCCTGGGCCACGGGAGACAGGAGCTGGGACTCCCGGGAGGCGGGTCCTCCGCCCCGGACATCCAACCCGGCGGGGCTCATCTGATCGCACAGGAGCACCGTGCAGCCGGTGGCGGCCTCCCAGTTCTGGGCATGGCCCACACGAAATCCCCCCACTTCCATAATTCCGATCTCTCTCATTTGACGTCCCTCCTTGGCGTTTTTTACGTTCTGTTCAGTATGACGGATCTGTCTTGCAGAAATTCTCATTTTGTCCCGGCTCCGCATCAAAGTACAGAAGGCGCCGGAAGCCGGTCTGTGTGATTTTATCACGGTGACCCCCATAGGCTTTGTGGTAGGATACAGGCACCAAACTCTGGGAGGCATCGTATGACTTCAGTCAAAAAGAAGCGGCGCAGAGCCGTGGTGGAGCAGGCGGCCTGTGTGGCCTGCGGCTGCTGTGTAAGGGTCTGTCCCCTGCGGGCCATTGAGATCGTCCGGGGCGTCATGGCCCAGGTCGACGGGGAGAAGTGCGTGGGCTGCGGCAAATGCGCCAGGGAGTGCCCCGCCAGCGTCATTGAGATCCGGGAGGTGGAGGTATGAAGAAGCACTGGTACGACTATCTCTGGATCGTGTCCCTTGTGTACCTCATCCTTGGGTTCTTCAACATCCTGTTCGCCTGGCTGGGCCTGCTGTGCTTCTTCATCCCCCTGATCATCTCGGTGGTCAGCGGCACCAAGGGCTACTGCAATCGCTACTGCGGCCGGGGCCAGCTCTTCGGGCTTCTGGGGGGCCGCTTCGGCCTGTCCCGAAAAAAGGACATCCCGGGCTGGATGAAAAGCAGAGCCTTCCGGTACGGCTTTCTGGCCTTTTTCATGGCCATGTTTCTTCTGATGCTGTGGAACACCTATCTGGTGTTCGCCGGGGCTCAGGACCTCCGGCAGGCGGTCACTCTGCTGTGGACCTTCCGGCTGCCCTGGCACTGGGCCTACCACGGCACCCTGTTCCACCCGGGCGTGGCCCAGTTTGCCTTCGGCTTTTACGGCGTCATGCTCACCTCCACCGTCCTGGGGCTGATCACCATGGTGCTGTTCAAGCCCCGCAGCTGGTGTGTCTACTGCCCCATGGGCACCATGACCCAGCTCATCTGCAGGGCGAAGGCCGGAAAGCAGCCCTGAGTCCATGGGGGCGGGGTCAGTCCCTCAGCGCCTCCAGCTTCTCCCGGTCCAGGATGGCCACCATGCCCCGGGACAGCTTCACCATGCCCTCATTCTGGAAGTAGCGCAGCATCCGGGTGATCACCTCCCGGTGGGAGCCCAGGTGGTTGGCAATGGTCTCGTGGGTGATTTTCAGCTCATCCGTCCCCTCAATGGCCGCCTCCTCCAGCAAGAAGGATGCCAGCCGTTTGTCCAGGCTCTTCCACATGATCTGCTCCATCAGCCACATGACCTCGGAGAATCGGCTGGCCATCAGCTCATTGGTGTAGTTGGCCACGGGGGCGGACTCCTCCATGAGGCGCTGATAGACCTCCGGGGGGATGATCCAGAGCTGGGAGTCCTTCTCCGCCTCAATGGTCACCTCGAACTGGATGGAGCGCATCATGCAGGAGGCGGAAAAGAGACACATATCCCGGTCAAACAGGCGGTAGAGGGTGATCTCCCGCCCCTCGTCCGAGAGGATATAGGCCCGGAGCTGACCCGATTTCACCAGAAGCAGCCCGGTACAGTCCATGTCCCCGTTGTGCAGAACCGTCCCCTTAGGTGCGCTGCGGAGCGCCACGCTGTGTTGAAGCCGGCCCTGCTGGTCTTGGTTCAGTTGATCCCAGATGGGAAAATAATCCGAAAAGTTCATCCCGCATCCCTCCTCACTGTATATTTAGTATAGGGAAGCGGAGGGACACTGTCAACCGCCGGGCCAGACTCTCCCTCTGTGTGACTTCATCACAGAAAAAGGGCGGCCTTTGGGGTATACTATGGCCAGACAAACAGAAAGGAGCTGACCAACATGGCGGCTGTCAATATCAACAAGGAACAATTCCAGCAGATGATTCAGGGAGACAAACCCGTCCTGGTGGACTTCTGGGCCCCCTGGTGCGGCTACTGCCGCCGGATCGGACCGGCCTACGAGAAGGTCGCGGAGGAGTACGGCGACCGCCTCGAGGTGGTCAAGATCAACATTGACGAGGAGGGGCAGCTGGCCGAGGAGGCCCAGGTGGAGGTGATCCCCACCCTGATTCTGTACCGGGACGGGAAAGCGGTGGACTCCATCGTGAACCCCGGCTCCAAGGCGGCCATTGACCAGTTTATTCAGGCGGCTCTGTCCAAGTAAGGAGGCGTTACCCATGGGCGAACCCCATATTTTTGATATGATCGTGGTGGGCGGAGGGCCCGGCGGCTATACGGCGGCTCTCTACGCCGCCCGGGCCGGGCTGGACACCCTGGTGCTGGAAAAGCTCTCCGCCGGCGGGCAGATGGCCCTGACCGAGGAGGTCGACAACTACCCCGGCTTTGAGGAGGGGATCGACGGCTTCACCCTGGGTGAGAAGATGCAGCGGCAGGCGGAGCGCTTCGGCGCACGGACAGAGTACGCCCAGGTGGAACGCTTGGACCTCGCCCCGTCCCCCAAAGTTCTGGAGACCAGCGAGGGGACATTTCTCGCCAAAACCGTAGTGCTGGCCACAGGGGCCAATCCCAGAGCGCTGGGTCTTCCAGACGAGGCCGCCCTCACCGGCCGGGGCGTGGCCTACTGCGCCGCCTGTGACGGCATGCGGTACAAAGGCAAGACGGTGGTCGTGGTGGGGGGCGGCAACTCCGCCGCTGCCGACGCTCTGATCCTGAGCCGCATTGCCCAAAAGGTCATCCTGGTCCACCGCCGGGACAGTCTGCGGGCCACCAAGGTCTACCACCGTCCGCTGATGGAGGCGGCAAACCTGGAGTTTCGCTGGAACAGCGTGGTCACTGAACTTCTCCACGGCGACAAGCTCACCGGCGTAAAGCTGAGAGATGTAAACACCGGAGAGGAGACGGTGCTTCCCTGCGACGGCGTGTTCATCAGCGTGGGGCGGAAACCCGCCACCGAGCTGGTGCAGGGCCAGCTGGAACTGGACCGGAGCGGCTATGTGGCGGCGGATGAGACCACCAAGACCAGTCTCCCCGGGGTCTATGCGGTGGGCGACGTGCGGACGAAGCCTCTGCGCCAGGTGGTGACGGCGGTGTCCGACGGGGCCACGGCGGTCCATATGGCAGAGGAGTACCTGGCGGGCGGCCGCTGATCCAACTTCATACCGTGGAATACGGCCGCAGGCGTCATGCCTGCGGCCGCTTCTCCGATTGCCAGACGAGGGCTCCTGTGGTATGATGAGTTCATCCCAGCACCTATATTTTCAGAACAATGATCACGGGAGAGGAGACAGATACCATGCCCCGCACCGATGTGACACAGATGGCCTTTGCCAAGCTCTACCCCCTGCTGGTAAACAAGGCGGAGAAAAAGGGACGCACCCGGGCGGAGGTGGACCAGGTGACCGCCTGGCTCACCGGATACACCCCGGAGGACATCGCCCAACTGGAGCAGTCCGACACCACCTATGGAGCCTTCTTTCAAAAGGCCCCGGCCATGAATCCTGACCGCACCCTCATCACTGGCAAGGTGTGCGGCGTCCGGGTGGAGGAGATCCAGGACCCGCTGATGCGGGACATCCGGTACCTGGACAAGTTGGTGGACGAGCTGGCCAAGGGCAAGTCCATGGAGCAGATCCTGCGCAAATGACAGCCGCCCGGAGTTTCTGACAATTCAGAAACTCCGGGCGGTTTTTGTCTCAAAGAAATGCCCGCTAACCCAGCTCTCCCGCCTGGATGCGGCGTTTCAGATCCAGAACCTTCTCCTCAATCGCCGACATCACGGCCAGAAAGGCCCCGTCGTCCTTGCCGCTGGGGTCGTCCAGCCCCCAGTCCTCCCGGTGGGAGCAGGGCAAGGTTGGACACTGGACGTTGCAGCCCATGGTAACCACAATGTCCACGGGCGGAAGCTCCGAGAGCAGTTTGCTGTACTGCCCCTCCTCCATGTCGACGCCGTAGACCTGTTTCATCAGGCGCACCGCGTCCTGGTTGATCTGGGGCTTGGTCTCGGTGCCGGCGGAACAGCTCTCAAACACATCGCCCGCCAGTTTTTTGCTCAAAGCCTCCGCCAACTGGCTGCGGCAGGAGTTGTGGACGCAGACAAAGGCCACCCTGGGCTTGGCCCGGCTGGCCGCCGAGAAGGGGCACCGGCCGCCGATGCACTGGCTGTTCTGAGCGCTGTAGGAGCAAAGGGGGATGGTCCGCTCCATCTCCACCTCCAGGTGCTCCCGGACAAAGTCCACCGCGGCCAGGACGGCCAGAAAGGAGTCCCGCTTACAGCACCGGGGCCCACCCACTTTGCCGATGCTGTCCAGGGCCCGGGCAGTCATCTGGTTGCTCAGCCCCCAGGGCTCCACCGCCAGAGGGGTGGACTTTGTGGCGATGGCCAGAAACTGCCCCGCGCTGATCCCAGCCCCGCAGGCCCCCCAGAAGCCGCAGGCCCCGCCGGGCACTTCCTTTCCCCGGCGGTACATCTCCCCCAGGGCCCGCTCCAAGTCCAGGGGGCCGCCGGCATTTTTGTATGCGGTGAGCAGGGCCGCCCCCACCATCACATGGTGCTCCGGGCCGTGCATGTGGCAGAAGGGCAGGTCCATCATCCGCCGGAGGATGGCGATCGGGTCGGCGGAGGTCTCCGCAAGGCACAGGCCGAAGATGCTGTCCATCCCCTGGGTGTGGCAGTCATTGCACACATAGTGGCCGTTTACACACCGGGTCTTGCTGGCCTCCCGCCTATGACAGACGGCGCACTCCATCTCCTCGTCCTGGAGCAGATACTCCAGCGGCGCTTTGCAGATCAGGCATTCTTCTCGGTTCAAGCTTCTCTCTCCTCCCACTCCCGCAGCGCGGACAGCTGTTCCGGCGTGTGGAACCAGTGCTCCCCGCCCTCCAGCACCGTGAGCCGGGCGCCGTGCCGACGGACATACTCCTCCACGGTTCGGCGGGGCGTCATATTATCTTCGCTTCCATAGAGGATACGGACTGGACAATTCCAGCTGTGGACCGGGTGCTCCCGCACCCAGCACAGGTACTCCCAGGATAGGGTCTGACCGAAGGAGGCAGCGATCTCGCCCCGCTCCCGCAGCTCTTCCTCCGTCACCCCGGCCCAGCCCATCATGGTCAAGATCAGTCCCTCCATATCCAGAATGGGCGAGACCAGCAGGGCGCGGTCCAGCCGGTCAATGGCCAGCATGGAAAAGTATGCCCCGATGCTGTTGGCCCGGAGGGAGACCGTGTTCCAGCGGCGCTCCGCCCACTCCCAGGCCGCCCGGACGTCAGGCGCAGCCGTCCAGGGAACCAGCTCTTCCCCTCTCCCCTGGCGCTCCCCGTGGGCGGGCAGGTCGATGGACAGCACCTGGTACCCCTTGGGGCAGACCACCTGGGCGAAGGCCTCCGCCTCCTCCTTCCGGCCCATCTGGCCGTGGAGGAACAGATAGCCCCGCTCCGCGGGCGCTCCATATAACAGGGCGGGAATCCCGCCAATTTGTACTCGTTCGGGTCTCATATCTCTGCCTCCCAGTCGCATAATACGGCGGCCATCCGCTCCAATCCCGTCCCCAGCCCCTCAAAGCCCGCGCACCGGCTGGGGCGGGTGTTGACGGCGTGGTCCAGCAGCGGCTGAGCCTGCCGGCTGGTATCCAGGCACAGGTCCAGCTCCAGCACATCCTCCCAGGCCCGGTTGAGGAAGGCCACCTCCCGGCGGCCGTGGGTGCGGGTGAGCTCAATGCCGCCCGCCCGGCGCAGGTAACCCTCCCCCTGGGCCTGTGAAAAACCGGCGGCGGTGAGGCTCTCCAAAAGCCCCTCCCGGAACAGGCCGGGGAGGTCCTTCCACTGAAGGGACGGGACGTCATAGCGGACGAAGGTGTACCGGCTGAGACAGTGGACGGCCAGCAGGCACCGGCACCCCCGCAGCTGGATGACATGGAGGTCCCAGCAGAAGCGCCGGTCCGGCTGAGCGCCATAGGGCGGCGTCTTCTGCTTCAAAAACCGCTGGAGGGGAAAGGTCAGTCCCAGTTCCATCACGCCGTCTCGTGGGGGATGACAATCTTCTCCACCTGGAGTTTTCCGTCCTCCGCCTCCGCCATCATCATGGTGATCTCCTGATGGAACCGCCGGGGGCCGCAGGAGCCGGGGTTCAGCCAGAGAACGCCGTCCTTCTCCTCCAGCAGATACTTGTGGGAGTGGCCGAACACCACCGCGTCGACCCCGGTCAGGTCCGCCGGGACCTCCTTTTTGTTGTGGACCATATAGAAGGTCACACCCCCCAGGGTGACGGTGCGGTCGTGGGAGATCTGCTCCGCCCACTCCTTGTCGTTGTTGCCCCGGACAACGTAGAGGGGCGCGTACTGCTCCAACTGCTCCACAATGCCTGGCTTGTTGATGTCCCCGCCGTGGAGAATGGCATCGGCGGTTTTCAGATGCTCCGCCACCTCCGGCCGCAGCAGGCCGTGGGTGTCGGACAAAATGGCCAGTTTCATAGGGTACCGCCTCCCGCTCAAATGATGATGCCCTCGCAGTGGTCGATCTCGTGCTGGATGATCTGGGCCGTCCAGCCGGTGAAGGTTTTAATCCGCTCCTGAAACTTCTCGTTCTGCCAGCGCACCTTGATGGACTTCCATCGCTTGGCTTGGCGGACGCCGGGCAGGGAGAGGCAGCCCTCCTCCGCCTGATATGGGCCGGACTTTCGGATGATCTCCGGGTTGAACATGACCATATAGGTTCCCTCATTGTCAAAGGCGATGATGCGCTTGCTGACGCCGATCATGTTGGCCGCCATGCCTACACAGCCGGCCTTGTGGTGCTCCAACGTCTCCAGCAGATCAGCCGCAATGGGCAGGTCCTCCGGTACGGCAGGTTCTGACTTCCGGGCCAGAAACTCCTCCTCCGTACAGATCTCACGAATCATATTTTTTCTCCTTGTCTGTCTCAAGGGCTGCCGTATCGTAAAAGCCCGGCTCTCCGATGCAGATCCCACCAGCGGCATGCTGCGGTCCGGCATCAGAATCTGAACAGCTGCTCCTTGATTCAAATTTCTGTCCAATCGCATTATACATGGTTGTCCGCGTGGAAGCAAGCTGCTTGTCCCCACCCGGAAAACCGTGCCAGGTCAGCATGCGCGGGGCCGTCTGAATATCATGCCGCATGCAGCAGTCCACCAGCGCGGAGCGGGGGGGGGGAGCTCCGTCCGGAACTCCCCCCGCTCTGCTATTATTTTGGTCTGTGGAAAATCCGCCATGAGATACAGCTCTCCGCTGCCATGCCCGGGGCCTTCACAGCACCGTCCCTCTAAACCTGGGCTCGCTCCAAAACGCAGACGGGCGTCACATGCCGTCCCGGAGCACATCCTGATCCCGAAGGACCTTTTCGATGACAGTACCCCGGATTGCCTTCAGCAGGGGCTTTTTCAGCAGCTCCAGAGGACCGGGCAGCGAGACCTCCAGCGGGGACCTGCCGTCCATCAGGCAGACGGTGCTGTGCAGCAGCTCCCGGATGTCGTACACGCTGCCCCACACCTCGGGCACCCCCCGGTCCACCCCCAGCAGGCCGTAGACGGCCTCCATGGCGGTGCGCACGGAGTACTCGGTGGTGAACACGGTGTCCCGGGGGGTGTCGGCGAACTGGCCCAGGAAGGCGAAGTTCACACAGCCGTCGGGGATCACATCGGGCCGGTCTCCCCTGGTCCGGGGCATGAAAAAGGCGGTGATGTAGGGCATCATGGTGGGGACGCACACGGCGCTGTGGGCGGCCAGGTCCGGAATCTGCTCCACCGGCACGCCGATGTGGTAGAGCCACTCCTGGGTGATCTCCTTCCCGGTGCAGTCCTTCATGGGCTTTTTCACATAGTCGCCGGGCACGTCGGTAAAGAGGCCGTACACCCAGACGCACACCTTCTCCGGCTCCTGCTCCTTAAACTGCCCCTGGCGGTTGATGGTCCAGCTCAGCAGCCACTTGGAGTCCTGACAGCTGACGATACCGCCGGTGACCACCTTCCCGGTGCGGGGGTCCCGCTTGCAGATGTTGGTGATATAGGGGAGGATCTTGTCGTCCAGGGTGGTGATGGTGGCCGACTCCCAGTTGGTCTTGGAGATGTCGGAGCAGAACTTCTCCGGCCGTCCAAAGGCGGGGTCCTGCCTGGCGATGTTCTTCCACAGATTCCAGCAGCCGCTGGTGCGCACCTCCGCGTCCCCGTTGGGGGCGTGGTCCTGGTCGCCGTAGATGGTCCCCTCGGTGCAGGAGCCGTTGGTGACAAACACCAGGTCGTTCTCCGTGAGGACAATGCCCTGCTCCGCGCCGTTGACCCGGCACTCAATGGCGGTGGCCGTCTTTCTGCCGTCCCGGATGTCGAAGATCACGTTGGTGACCTCGGTGCCGAAGCGGAAGTCCACCCCGGCCTCCTCCAGGTACTTCTGCATGGGCAGGATCAGGGACTCGTACTGGTTGTACCGGGTAAATTTCAAGGCGCTGAAGTCGGGGAGTCCCGCGATGTGGTGAATGAAGCGCTGGAAGTAGAGCTTCATCTCCAGGGCGCTGTGCCAGTTCTCAAAGGCAAACATGGTCCGCCAGTAGAGCCAGAAGGTGGAGGAGAACACCTCGTCGTCAAATACGTCCTCAATAGTCTTGTCGTACAGATCCTCGTCCGGGGTCATAAAGAGCTTCATGATCTCCATGCAGCCCTTCTGGCTCAGGTTGAACTTCCCGTCGGTGCGGGCGTCCCGGCCCCGGTCCACCGTGGCCCGGCACAGGGAGTAGTTGGGGTCGTGCTTGTTGAGCCAGTAGAACTCATCCAACACCGAGGCCCCCGGCTTCTCCAGGGAGGGGATGGAGCGGAACAGGTCCCACAGGCACTCAAAGTGGTCCTCCATCTCCCGGCCGCCCCGCATCACATAGCCCCGGCTGGGGTCGAAGATGCCGTCGCAGGCACCGCCGGCCACGTCCATGGCCTCCAGGATGTGGATGTGGTCCCCGGGCATCTGCCCGTCCCGCACCAGAAAACAGGCCGCCGCCAGGGCCGCCAGGCCGCTGCCCACAATGTAGGCGCTCTTGTTCTCCACGCCCTCCGGCTTCTCCGGCCGTGCAAAGGCCTCATAGTTGCCGTTGGTATAATAGATACCCTTGCGGTTTTTCTCATGTTTCCCCAGCTCCGTATTCCGATAGGAGGCCGGAGCGCAGGTTTCAGGCCCGGACTTCTCCGCCGCCTTTTGGCCGCCCGCCCCCTTCTTTGCCAGGACTACCGCCGCGCCCGCTCCAGCTACAGCCGCCGCTGCGGTCAGTGCTCCCAATTTCTTATCCATGTCAGATACCGCCTTTCCGATCCTGCCGCTTCTGCGGGCCGGATTCATTTGATGGCTTGATTTTACTCCCTGCAAAGCATTTCTTCTATTTACAATTCGGGCCCGATGATCAAAAACTAATCATCGGGCCCGGATTGTAAAGCGGCTCTTATTCTGTTTCCGAAAAATTTCGGATGGCGTTGGCGATACTGCCCCGCATGGCGGCGCTGATCTTTCCCGTCAACACCCGGGGATCGTCGGTCATTCCTTGGCGAATCCAGTCCA
>UMHQ01000652.1_pt1 | contig 14708 bp, 12 predicted proteins | sample 1965531 | NCBI WGS metagenome assembly UMHQ01 (sample SAMEA4836098, study PRJEB28245) | human gut metagenome | biome: gut microbiome; material: fecal sample | place: Denmark | collected 2008
GGTAGATTGTGTTTCCAGACTACATTACCACTATCATCTATTACTATTCCCCAGATATTGTTTGTAGTTAAATCTTTTTGACATTTATCATTTAATTTATATTCTCCATTTTGAATAGTAAGGTTATTAGATACTTTTTCTAGTATTTGAACAGGATTATCCTTGCTTACACTGTTGACAGTACCATTAAAAGTCAGGAAGAAAATTAATAAATCTAAAAGCACTATAAGAATTACTACTGATAAGTATATGAAGAAATGTTTACTGATAAATTTTCCAAAACTATGCATTATTATAATCTGCTTTCCACGTTTATTTTATATCCCAATCCTTTAACAGTTATCAATGATTTTGGCTTTGAGGGGTTAATTTCAATTTTTTCTCTTATACGTCGAATATGAGCAAGGAGAGAATTTCCATATCCAAATGGGTTATCTCCCCATACAGCTTCACAAAGAGCGTCTATTGTTACAATATGATTAGCATTTCGTACAAGTGTTTCTAAAATATCATGTTCTTTTGCGGTAATAGATAAAACTTTATCATTCTTTATAACCTGTGCATTAGCTAAATCAATTTTACAATCATGTAATTCTATAAGAGAGCTATCTTTCTTATAACATCTGCGTAATACGGCATTTAGACGAAAGATAAGTTCTTTTGGCATAAAGGGTTTTGTTATATAATCGTCAGCTCCTAATCCAAAACCAGAATATTTATCTTGTATATCATCTTTTGCAGTCAAAAAAATTACTGGAATATTAGTGAAACTTCTTAGTGCGTCCATAAGCTCAAAACCGTTTCCGTCTGGAAGCATAACATCTAATATAGCTATATCTGGTTTTTCCTGTTGGCAGATTTTCAAAGCTGATTTTACACAATCAGCGGTAATAATATTAAAAAAGTTTTCATCTTCTAATATGGTAATGAGCATCCTTCTTAAACTTTCTTCATCATCAACTATCAATATTTTTTTTGATTCTAAGTATGTATCTTTCATTTGCTTGTCACACTCTCTTTATTTTTCTTTATCCTATTATAACATTCTGAAAAAAAGTTGAACAGTCATTTTCGCATTTGTAAGGTAAATGTAAGGTAGAGAGAATGTTGCTGTAATGTCGGTGTTTTATATTATAAGTAACGAGAAAGGAGTTAAAAATTATGAAAAACATGATTGAAACTAAAAATTTGACAAAAACATACAAAGAGTTTATTGCAGTAGACCACGTATCTTTACACATTGAGAAAGGTAGTATTTACGGTTTTCTCGGTCCAAATGGTGCTGGGAAATCTACGACTATGAAAATACTTTTGGGCTTGACTACACCTACTGATGGAGAATTTCAAATTGATAACATGACTTTCCCAAATGACCGTGTTCGTATTTTGAAAGAAGTTGGTTCATTTATCGAGTCTCCGTCATTCTATCCAAATTTAACAGGTAGAGAAAACCTCGATATTATTCGTAGAATTTTAGAACTTCCAGCGTCAAGTGTTGATAATGCATTAGAATTAGTAGGATTATCTGAATTTGGTAACCGCTTGGCAAAAAAATATTCTTTAGGAATGAAACAGCGTTTAGGTCTTGCTTCTGCTCTACTTGGCGAACCACCAGTTTTAATTTTAGATGAGCCAACAAATGGTTTAGATCCAGCAGGTATTCACGAAATTCGCAATCTCATTAAAACACTTCCAAAAAGATATGACTGTACGGTTCTAATTTCGTCACATATGCTGTCAGAAATTGAATTATTAGCAGACAATATTGGTATTTTAAATCATGGAAGATTATTATTTGAGGGAAGTCTTGATGATCTAAAATTGACGGCACATCAAGCTGGCTTTGAAAATGATAACTTAGAAGAAATGTTTTTATCTATGATTGATGAGGACAATGCCAATAGAAAGCAGAGGTTAAAATTATGAAGAATTTAACCGTAGAATTAAAAAAATGTAAACGTACTGGAATATTAGTGGTTTTACCGCTTGTTGGACTTCTTGGTGCATTATACGCTTTTATAAATTTTATAGTTCGTAAAGAGGTTTTGTTGAGTTTACCGCTTCCGCATATGGACGTTTTGCTGACACAACTTTATGGAATGATTATGGTTCTTAATATGTTCGGCATTATCGTGGCAACAACTTTAACATATAATATGGAGTTTCAAGGAAATGCAATTAAAAAGATGTATATGCTTCCTTTTAAGACATCATCTATTTTCAAAAATAAATTTTATATATTATTTGTTTTGCTTGCTTTTTGTATCGTCTTGCAAAATGGAGCATTGTGTATTATTGGAAATGTCTTTTTACCCAACGGAACTTTTGAGTTACTAACACTTGTCAAATATACAGGATATTGCTTTGTATCATCTTTACCTGTATTGGCATTTATGCTTTTGGTGTCATCACGATGTGAAAATATATGGTTTACATTAGGTGTTGGAGTAGCAGGTTTTTTTAGCGGTATGGCAATGTCCCTTTCAGATATATCACTATTCCTTGTCAATCCATTTGTACTGATGATGAAACCTGCGGTAGCTTCAACAGCAAGTATTGATACGGGTATTTTAATATTGGGAGTTTTTGAAACAATCATATTCTTTATGATTGGCTGGTATCTTTGCAAAATAAAGCATTATGAATAAAAGGGGGCAATCGTATGTCAATTATTGAATTGTTAAAAATAGAATTTATGAAAGTAAAAAGGTCTATGATTTTACCTTTGCTTTTAATTCCGCCTATCTTAGTTGTGATTTCTGGCGTATCTAGTATTAGTATGTATATGACGCCAGAATATACAGACGCTTGGTCGGCAATGTTCATTCAAAGTGCATTACTTTTTGGATATTATTTACTTCCATTTTCAATGGTAATTGTTTGCGTTATGATTTCCAACAGAGAAACAAAGAATAATGGTATATTAAAAATGCTTGCTTTGCCCGTCAGTAAAGGAAAACTTGCATTGGCAAAATTCTTTGTATTATTAGGTTTTCTAATGATTGAATTATTAATCTTTTTCAGTTCATTCATTATTGCAGGCATTATTGCTACCAAAATAATGAATGTGGTAGAAAATATTCCTGTTTTCTACTTACTCACATGGACATTAAAATTGTTTGCAACAATGATTCCAGCTATTGCTTGTATGTGGGCGATTACTGCATTATTTGAAAAAACACTATTGTCTATGGGATTAAATTTACTCTTAATAATTCCGGGGGTTTTAATTGCTAATACGCCTTTATGGTTAGTGTACCCTTATTGTTATAGCGGTTATGTCGTATCAGACGCATTACATGCTGTAACAACGACGGGAACAGGAAGTATAATATCACTATTTCCGTTTGTACCGTGTGCTGTAATCATAACAGTATTTGCACTATTCGTTTCTATCAAGTGCTTTGGAAGAAAAGAAATGAGGTAATATAAAATGAAAAAATTAAATTAAGTGTCATTTCATTAGTTATTTCTTTGTTACCATTTATCACATTATTGGTTTCTCTTTTTAAATCACCTAGCATGAGTTTATACTTCATACTGTATATTTAGAATGTGTTAAAATTGCATATAGTATGCAGTAATAATTCAAAAGCTGTTATCGTGTGCGGTAAATAAAAAAACCGTTCCTAGATAATATACTTTTGTGCGTCTTAAAAAATAACGGGACGGTTTTGGATATAACCAGAACTGCCCTTTTTTCTTAGGAGTAAATAAGGCATAGCTCTGGTTAAAGGGAGCTATACCATGATTGCATACGGAAGAACGTTCTGCCGTTCTCAACTGAATAAATATTTCAGTCCACTATTACAATCATTACACCCTTTACAAGAATTAAAAATTCATATCAATAGAATTTATAAAACAGTCTGTTTGTGTAATTACACATTATCAGGCTGTTTTTGTTTTGTTAAAAATTTTTTTCAACTTTTTTCGGTTTCAACTTAGCAAATCACACCTGCCGTTCCCTATATGGTGCGGAAAGAGGGATAACCACTTTTCACATCGTAACGGAAAGGGGGTGAGATTGATGAAACCGTCCGACTTCCAGAAAACAGTTCAATGCCGTTTTGAAAGTTATTTGAAGAAAGTTGTCCGACATGTTGTTAAGGACTATCAGAAGAAATTAAAGCGACGACAAAAGGGAGAAACGCTTTTTATGAACTTCCAGAAACCGTTGTAGAAAATCTGGCTGTCTGGGACGACTCTATGATGAATACGGCCTGGTGGAATAGAATCCTGGTTTAAATATCTATCTAAAAAGGCCTCAAAACAATCTATATCTCTGTTATGTATAGTGTATAGAAACTCTTGATATAGGCTGTGACCAGCTGATAGCCTATCAGACAGGCTAAGTAAGTCTATTAAAATTTCTTTTGTATTAGTCCATTTTTTGTAGTGTACATACTTGCAAAATTTAACTCCGTTTAGATTAAAGTCATTCTTTAAAAGAACCTTCCAGTACCTTTTACGTCTATCAGGGACAATATCGATAATATCTCCAGTTTGGATATCACATAGGTTTACGCTCATATTTGAATCAACAGATTTCAGTGATTTAAATTCATCTATTCCAAGTACCTCTGGCAGCCGTTGTTTAAGAATAATAGCGCTGACAGTAACATCAACCCTCTTAGTCTTACGACTTTGAAAGCATTTTGTTACCATCAACGCTATATATTATAGAACCATTTTTTCTGTTTAAGTTTTATATATATGTCTATACTAAGACCCTACAGTTACTTATTGGATATTACTCTCCCAATTCTTCTAACTGCATCAACAACTGCTTGTCTATTACCATATCGTTGACATCAACCTTGATATCTGTAACCTTACCAGCAGCCTTGGCAACTATATTTGTCTCCATCTTCATAGCCTCAATTACAATTAATGGCTGGTTTTCAGTTACTTCATCGCCCTTCTTAACAAGGATCTTGACAACCTTACCTGGTATTGATGCTCCTATCTGGTGAGGGTCATTCATGTCAGCCTTTTCTACGCTGACTACCTTACCTGAATAGTTTATATCCTTGATATCTACGTCTCTTAGCATACCGTTAAGCTCAAACGTAAGAGTTCTCATTGCATCTTCTCTTGGCTCTCCGATATCTACTAGCTTGATTGTAAGGTTCTTACCTTCCTCTATTTCAACCTCACATTCCTGACCTATATTTAGGCCGTAGAAGAATACGTCTGATTCAAGCTCACTTACATCATTGAAGTCCTTAACATGGTTGATATAGTCATCAAACACCTTTGGATATAGTGAGTAACTTAGGACCTGTCTATGAGTAGGATCCTTAATTCCTAGGTCTTCTACTAGGTGCTTTCTAATTGCATCAAAGTCTTCAGCTGGAAGAAGTGATCCTGGTCTAGCTGTGATAGCTGGTTCACCCTTTAGGACTACTTCCTGTAGAGCCTGAGGTATACCACCAACTGGCTGGCCTATCATACCCTTACAGTAGTCAACTAGTGAGTCTGGGAATGACAACTTCTTACCTTCTTCTATGATGTTTTCTTCTGTTAGGTGGTTCTTTGTCATGAATATTGCAAGGTCACCAACTACCTTAGATGATGGAGTAACCTTGATAATATCTCCAACTACCCTGTTTGCTACCTTGTAGTTTTCCTTTACTTCTTCAAACCTGTTTACAAGTCCTAGTGAGTCTGCCTGTGGCTTAAGGTTTGTATACTGACCACCTGGTATTTCAAAGTCGTATATTTCTGCGTTTGTATTGACTAGGTCACTTTCAAACTTGTAGTAGATCTTTCTAAGGTCCCTATAGTACTTACCTAGTTCATTATAGCCGAACATATCTATCTGAGGGTCCCTATCTGTAAACTTTAGACCTTCAATCACTGAGTTTAGGGATGGCTGAGAAGTGATACCTGCCATAGATTCTAGGGCAGCATCTACTATATCTACACCTGCCTGTGAAGCCATTAGAAGTGTAGCAACACCATTACCACTTGTATCGTGAGTATGTAGGTGGATTGGCACATTTACATTCTGCTTTAATGCAGTGATTAGTTCGTAGGCTGCATATGGCTTTAGTAGGCCTGCCATGTCCTTGATACCTATGATATCTGAACCTGCAGCTTCTAATTTTCTTGCCATATTTACATAGTAGTCAATTGTGTACTTTGTCTTGTCTGGGTCAAGTACATCACCTGTATAACACATAGCAGCTTCGACTATCTTTCCTGTCTTCTGGGCTATATCTATTGACTGCTTCATATTTTCAACCCAGTTTAGTGAGTCAAATATCCTGAATACGTCTATACCAGACTTTGCTGATTCCTTGATGAATTCTTCTATTACGTTGTCTGGATAGTTCTTGTAACCAACCGCGTTAGAAGCTCTAAGTAGCATCTGGAAATTGATTGATGGTATAGCCTCTCTTAGCTTGTGTAGTCTATTCCATGGTGATTCTTTTAGGAATCTGTAGGCTACGTCAAATGTAGCTCCCCCCCACATTTCTAGTGAGAACATATCCTTTTGATAGTGCTCTGTTGCAGCTGCTACCTTCATCAAGTCGTATGTTCTAAGTCTAGTAGCTATTAGAGACTGGTGGGCATCTCTCATAGTTGTATCTGTAAATAATAATTTCTTTTCGTTCTTTATTTCTTTTAGATAGTCTTCCTTACCTAGTCTAAGTAATTTTTCCCTACTACCTTCAACCTGCTTGATTTCTCTCATTCTAGGTTCGTATAGGGCATCAAATTCTTTTCTTCCCTTACACTTACTTTCGTTGACAACGACATCACCAATGAACTTAAGTAGCTTAGTACCCCTATCCTTTGATTCCTTGATATCGAATAGCTGAGGGTTTTCATCTATAAAGTTTGTAGAGCACTTACCTTCTATAAACTGAGGGTCTAATAGTACGTTTACTAGGAAGCCTACATTAGTCTTTACGCCCCTTACTCTCATTTCCTTGATTGACCTTACCATCTTGTTGATAGCACCCTGGAAAGTTCTATCATATGATATAGTCTTTACTAGAAGTGAGTCATAGTATGGGCTGATAGTAGCTCCTGTAAATCCGTTACCACCATCAAGTCTGATACCTGCACCTGAGCCTGACCTATATACTTGGATCTTACCAGTATCTGGCATAAAGTTCTTCTTAGGATCTTCTGTAGTGATTCTACACTGGATAGAATATCCTCTTAACTGGATATCATCCTGGCCCTTTATATTGATTTCTGGGTCAGATAGCTTATAGCCCTGGGCTATCATTATCTGGCTCTGTACTATATCTATACCTGTAACCTGCTCAGTAACAGTATGCTCAACCTGGACTCTTGTATTCATCTCTATAAAGTAGTGGTTGCCATGCTTGTCTACTAGGAACTCAAGAGTACCAGCACTTTTATAGTTTACATGCTTGGCTATCCTTACAGCATCCTGGCATATCTTTTCCCTTATTTCAGTTGGAAGTGAAAAGGCTGGAGCATGTTCGATAATCTTCTGGTGTCTTCTCTGGACAGAACAGTCTCTTTCATATAGGTGGACGATATTTCCATATGCATCCCCTAGTATCTGAACCTCTATATGCTTAGGATCTTCTATATATTTTTCTATAAATATTATATCTTCACCAAATGCCTTTCTTGATTCACTTCTAGCGTTTTCAAATTCTATCTCTAGGTCTTCTTCACGGCGGACTATTCTCATACCTCTACCGCCACCACCATTAGATGCCTTTACCATTACAGGGTAACCTATCTCTGCGGCAACTTCCTTGGCTTCCTTGATAGTCTTTAGGGCCTTTTCTACACCCGGTATTGTAGGAACATTCGCTGCATGAGCCACTATCTTAGAATTAATCTTGTCACCCAGCTGTTCCATGATACTTGAGTCCGGACCTATAAATGTTATGCCATTCTCTTCACACTTTCTTGCAAATTCCGCATTCTCAGATAAAAATCCATAACCAGGATGTATGGCATCTACTTTCTTTCTCTTGGCAAGAGATATGATACCATCAATATCAAGATATGCATCAACTGGTCCCTTACCTTCACCTATCAAGTAAGATTCGTCTGCCTTAGTCCTAAATAGTCCGTACTTGTCTTCTTCGCTGTATATACCAACACTTCTAATCTGTAGCTCTGCACAGGCTCTAAAAATTCTTATAGCAATTTCTCCCCTGTTGGCTACCAATACTTTGTTAAACTTTTTAAGCATATATTAACCTCCACTTTATTTTTCAATTTAATACATCTATTATATACTAATCTCACTTTATTTTAAATACGTTTTCTTCAAGTTTTAATAAAATAATGAATTATATCTAAAATTCTAAATATAATTCTTTATAGAGGGATAAAAACGAACGATAATAAAGTCCTATTTTTTATATGTTGGATTTTGAGGTGGTTGTTCTAACTAGATAAGTTTTTTTGCGTATGTTTTATTATTTTACATAAAAAATGTACGCTTTTGGGTTAGAGACTTTTAAGTCTTCCAAAAGCGTACATTTATTTGTTTATATATTTTAAATTTTTAAACCAAGATCAATATCTAAGTAAATAGAGTTGATTTTATATATGGTTTTTGTAAATTAATTTATTAGATGAAAATATATTTTTGCAAGTTTTCATCATACTCTATCATTTGTTTTTAATTAATTTACAATTTTATAATATATATTAGACGTGATTTTAAACACTACTAGGTAAAACACTAGGAATACTAGGGTAACTATAAGAAGATTTTTAACCAATATTCCATAAGACCATACCCCAAATAGTCCCAACAGCCCACTCAATACCTTAGACGCTACTGCTGTATGTACCACAGCAACAAACAATGGTATAAACAACATCCATATTATCTGAGATGATGCAGTCTTCTTGATCATATCATCTGGTAGACCGACCTTTTTCATTATCTGGTAGTTGGCCCTATCCTCATAACCCTCTGTCAACTGCTTGTAGTAGGTCACAAGCACTGTTCCGACCAAGAACATTATACCTATTAGGATACCTATAAACAAGAAACCACCATTGAAGTTATAGCCTATTTCCCTCACATCAACCTTTGTCAAAACATCCATATTATTTCTTGAAGCCACAGACTTTAGGGTCTTCGTATAGGCTGACTCATTTCTAGCCTCGCTAGAATTTTTATCTAGGTTCCACAGGGCCTCAATGTTTGTATCAATTTTATAGTTCTTGACACTATAATACTTGTTTATACCGACCATTGTCTTGTAGTCCTTTACAACTATATGGTAGGCATCTACGCCAAATTCTGATCCAGAATCAGATTCACCTCTTATGACCCTGTAGTTTTTGTCTGCTATCTTAAAATGGTCATAATCCATTATCCTCTTGTTGTTTGATGTCATTAGGACCTGGTTGTCTTCTAGGCTTATATTTTTGCCCTTTGACCTATTGTATGAATCTAGGGTCTCTATTAGTCCATATACAGGAAGACCTGATGGTTTTTTGCCTGACTTAGTCTTTTGTAATATATCAAGTTTAGAGCCTGACTTTAACATAGGAACCAGACTAGACCTCTTTGTATATAGGCCCTTTATATCTGATTTATCAGTAACTGTTGATTTGACTAGGTCTGTCATAGACTTTTCTATCTTTAGTATTTCGTCATTTGACATACTAGCTGGTATACTGTCTTCATAGGAAATAGAGTAGTCCCTAGCAAGTTTTGAATTTACCACTCCCTCAATGCCTGAATATATTGACATTGTTGATCCTATAGTAACTATTACAGAAGTCGACATAACTGCTATCGAAGCCAAGCCCATACCGTTAGCCTTCATCCTGTACAGCATACCAGATATAGATAAGAAATTCTTTGTCTTGTAGTAAGACTCCCTCTTTTTGAGTAACTTCAATATCCATATAGAGAATGATACAAACAAGAAATATGTAGCACCTATTACCATGACTACAGCCACAAAGAAATTCTTTAAACTGTTAAGTGTACCATCTGATGCCAGGGCTAGATAGTAACCACCTGCAAGTAAAAGCACACCCAATAAAGATATGATAAACTTTGACTTAGGCTCCTTTTGACCGGCCTTTTGCTGAGCAAGTAGCTGCATAGGACTAACCGCCCTTATATTCCAACATGATATTATGTATACAGCTATAAATATAATCGCTGTAAATATAAACAGGTATAGTGCAGACTTGTAGGAGAATGTATAATTCATCAATTTGACATTTACATCCTTCATAATCTTATTAAGTCCTAAAAAGCTCAATTTACCAAATACATGGCCTTCAAGCAGACTCAAAATACCTATTACAAGAAATGTAATAAATTCCTCAATAAAGATACTTTTCCTGATATGCCTAGTTTCAAGACCCAATATAGAATAAAGGGCAAATTCCTTAGACCTCCTCTTTATCAAGTACCTATTAGCATAAATAATAAACATAAAGGTAAATATAGCAACTATCAATGTACCAAAGTTGATAACCATAGGCAGGTCCTTATGCCTATGTATAACATAGTCATTGCTGACCAAGGACCTCATTATATAAAATAGGGACAACATGATACTTGATGACAGGATAAATGGCACCAACATGACCCTATTAGTCTTCATATTCTTAAGGGCAAATTTGCTGAGTATCGAATTCATCTACCTGTCACCCCCTCTGCCCATAAGCATCATAGACTGGTTGATCCTCTCCATAAATACTTCCTTGTCTTCATTTCCCTTGTATAGCTCATGGTAGACACCACCGTCCTTTATAAACAATACCCTAGATGCATATGATGCAGCCCTAAGAGAATGGGTAACCATAAGTATAGTCTGACCTCCTGCATTTATCTTAGAAAAAAGATTTAGTATCATCTCTGAAGAACCTGAATCCAAGGCTCCTGTAGGCTCATCGGCAAGGATGATCCTAGGATTCGTTATTATGGCCCTAGCTATTGCAACCCTCTGCTTTTGCCCACCAGACACTTCGTATGGATACTTTTCCAACAACTTGTCTATTCCAAGGGGTGACTTGATCTTGTTTATCTTGGCTAGCATATCCTTATGTTTCATACCTGATAGGACAAGGGGCATATATATATTGTCCCTATTTGAAAAAGTATCTAGTAGGTTAAAGTCCTGGAATACAAATCCCAGTTCATTTCTCCTAAAGGCTGCCAACTCCTTGTCCTTCATCTGACTTATATTCTTTCCTCCTATTAAGACAGACCCCTCTGTAGGTCTATCTAAACTAGCTACAATGTTTAATAGAGTCGTCTTTCCCGAACCTGACTCACCCATTATAGCTATAAATTCACCTTCGTTTACTGAGAAGTTAAGGTCAGTCAATGCCTCAACCCTAGCTCCCTTATCTCCATATATCTTTTTAACATTTTGCACTTCTAGTATTTTCATATTCTTGCTCCTCTCCTTATCTTATAGGTATATTTTAGCAAGTATTTGTAGTCTTAGCATTTATCTAAGATTACAATAGTAGGTCCCAATCTTACAAAATTGAAAGAAAGCTATAATAAACTACAAAAAAACTATAATAGACTACAGGAGTCCAAAACAAACTATAGGTCCCTGTAGTCCCTCTCTTTTGGAAAATCCAAAAAGAAGCTAGAACCAACCCCTAACTCAGACTCAACCCTGATATTTATGGATAGCTTGGAAGATATACTAGTCGCCAAAAACAAGCCTAGACCACTAGACTTTTGGTTGAGCCTACCATTGAATCCAGAGTAGCCCCTGTCAAATATCTTCGGTATGTCCTCAGGTCTGATACCTATACCAGTATCCCTTATTTCCAAGGAGTTTGATTCTCTATGAAATACAAACTTTACGCTTCCATTGCTGGTATACTTGGCGGCATTGGACACAAGTTGCTCCACCAATATAGACAGCCAGCTATAATCGGACACCACACTTATATCCATAGGTTTGTAGTCTATACTGATGTGGTTTGATATAAATACCATAGAATATTTCTTTAAGACCGACCTTATTATATCATCAAGGTATACACTAGTTAGGTCCATATCTGCCTGCCTATTTACAATCTTGAGGTAGGTCATGGCCATATTTGTATAGTCTTCAATATACATAAGTTCTTTTTTAAGGTCGTTTTTAAGTCTTGTATTGTCTTCATCCATCTCATCAACCAGAAGATTGGCAACTGTTATTGGAGTCTTCATCTGGTGGATCCATATAGTGTAGTAGTCCCTCATATCATTTTTTTCATTGGTCATCTTATTGATAAGTTGTTTTTTCTCAAATGTCAAATTGTCAACCTGGTCTGCCATAGATAGGCTCTTCTTATGACCTACAAGTATAAATATTAAATATGCTAGCATAAAAAATATCATTATCTCTATGGCCATATAATAGTATTCCATACCAAGGTTGGACACTTTAAAAGTAATATAAAACACCATTGAGAATAAAATAAATATAAGCAACTGAGGGTAAACCCTCCTAAGATACGAACCTAAATACCTCTTCATACTAGACACCCTCTCTCAGATAATAACCTATACCTTTTTTGGTCTCTATAAGCCCTTCAAGACCTATTTGTGACAACTTCTTTCTAAGCCTGTTTATATTGACCGCCAAAGTATTGTCGTCTATAAAGTTGTCATTTTGCCAGCACCTATCCATCAGGCTCTCCCTAGAAGCCACCCCACCCTGAGCCTTGAATAAGGACTGGGCAATTAATAACTCAGTCTTAGTCAGACTCACCTCCTGACCATCGTAGGCTATCTTGGCATCAGTTATATGTAGGTTAACTGGCCCATAGCTGATATAGTCAATGTCATTGACAAACTTGTAGGCACGTCTTAGCATAGCCTGGACCTTGGCTACAGTCACATCCATATTTAGGGGCTTGGTGATATAATCATCCCCACCAAACTGCATTGCCATCACTATATCCATATTTTCCGATTTTGAAGATATAAATATTATAGGCACCTTAGAAATCTTTCTTATCTCTTGGCACCAGTAGTAACCATTGAAAAATGGAAGGACTATATCCATAAGGACCAACTGAGGGTCAGACTCCTTGAACACATCAGTAACCTGGTCAAGTTTGTCCACAGTATCTACAGAGTATCCCCATTTTTCCAACTCATTTTTCAATATTCTCTCTATATTTTTATCATCTTCGACTATTAATATTTTCATTTTGATACCACCTTTCCACAGGTAAATAAAAAATCTCCCTATGGTAACTAATTTTACCACAGGGAGATTTATTTTTATAGCTTATTATTTAACTTTGTTCATATCATTCATAACACCTAGGATAACTGTATCTGTCACACCCATTCCCAGGTTACTTACCCTACCAAGGTTTCTGATAGTATCGTCAACGCTGATATTTACTATACCATTGATTGTGTCTGCATAGCAATCATTCTTGGCAAGTAGGGCGTTCTGTACTGCTGCTGATGCTGCTGTAGATAGCTTTAGGGCACATCCTGACTTGGCACCATCACATATCATACCAGAAAGGTCTGCTACTGCATTCTTGATTGCTCCACCTATCTGGTCAATTGATTCATCCATCAACCAAGCTATACCTGCTGTTGCACCTGTAGATGCAGCAACTCCACATCCACACATAGCTGATAGCCTACCTGTAAAGTTCTTGATATAGGCTGTAACTAGGTGGGATATAGCTAGGGCCCTAGATAGTCTCTCATCACTAACATCAAACTTTCTAGCATAGGCAACTACTGGTAGGATTGCTGTTAGACCATGGTTACCACTTCCGTTTGAACTCATTACAGGCATATCCACACCGGACATTCTAGCATCAGATGCACCTGCTGTAAGCATCATGGCATTGTTTATTACATCGTCTCCCATGATTCCTGACTCTATTGACTTTTTGATACCGTATCCTACACCTATACCTATTTTTTCCTCTAGACCAACTTCAGCCATTTTTAGGTTCATTTCTACTCCCTCAAGTAGAAATTCTAATTCACTGGCATCTATCTTTTCTATATTTCTTATCAACTCTTCTAATGTAGCATCATCCATTATAGTTCCCTTAGAAGTCTGAGCCACTACTTCCTCTTTAGTAAGTGACTTTTCTTCCTTTGCTAATAGGTCTACTAGGACCTTGCCATTCTGTTCTATATATACAAAATTGTCATGCTTTTCTCTTATAATTACCTTGGCTGAGTTATTTTCCCCCTTAAACGCAACCATGATGTAGACCTTATCTAGAGTATCTGCAGGTTCTATTGATAGGTTTCCCTCATCCATCAATGCCTCTGCCTGTCTTATCTGGTCTGGGCTAGACCCCTCTAGAACACTTAGGCCATTTTCTGACTTACCTGCAACTATACCTATGGCTGCAGCTATCTTTAGACCAAGTCTTTGAGTACCTGGTATCCCTACACACATACCATTCTTGTAGATACTTGGACTTACAAGCATGGTATTTTCGACTATTTTTTCCCCAACTAATTCCTTACACTTAGCACAAGCAAGGGCAAGAGCAACTGGTTCTGTACAACCAACAGCTGGCTTTACTTCTGCCTTTAACATTGCTACTAGCTCTTTTCTTATATCTCTCATACTTTACATCCTCCCAAAAAGCAAAAACATATTATCTATCCTCTGCCTAATATATAGCAAGTGCCATGCCAATTTTTTATTTATCTCACTTATTATTTTAAAATCCCTAAAATTTGTATACAAGCTTGATATTTAGGCATATTGCCT
>UMHQ01050348.1_pt1 | contig 14632 bp, 23 predicted proteins | sample 1965531 | NCBI WGS metagenome assembly UMHQ01 (sample SAMEA4836098, study PRJEB28245) | human gut metagenome | biome: gut microbiome; material: fecal sample | place: Denmark | collected 2008
CCTACCTTTCCGCGACGGCAACGCCCCCGCTATTTTGGGAGCGTTTTTTCTCCGAATACTTCGATGGACACGTTTTTGCCGTCCCAAGTGACGCGATCGACTAGGGCGCGGATAGCGCGGCGCTGCTCGTCATGCGTGAGGGAGGCAAAGCTGGTGCGGAAGCTCTCCAGCGCGGAGAAAGCGGCGTCAAGGAGGGCGGAGGGATCGGCGTCGAGCAGGACGGAGGCGTTGAGCTCGCTCAGCGCGTCGCGGTGCTGCTCGATTTCCTGCTCATAGCGGTCGATTTCGCACAGGATGCGCTGGCGGGCACCCTCCGGCGCGCCGGAGGCCAGCGCGTCCACCAGCTTGTCCACCTTTTTTTGCATGGAGGCGATGGCCTTTTCGTGCGTGGCTACGGCTTCGGCATGTGTGCGCCGCGCCTCGCCCTGGGCAAGGCGGGCTTCGCTGCGAAGCGTGCTGATGGCGCCGCCGTCGGAGGTAAGGCTGGTCAGCTCTTTAATGACCAAGGCGTCCACGTCGCGGCCTGGGGCATTCGGCATGGCACAGCGCGCGCCGCAGCTGTCGATCTTTGTAAGGCATACATAGCTGAAGCGACGCTTGCCGTCCGGCAGGGGTTTGCCGTAGGCCTTGGGCCGCATGTATGCTCCGCAGCCGGCGCAGCGGATGACGCCCGAAAGCAGCGCGTTTTCGGTGCGCGGGGCTTTGTAGGTGCTGCCAAGATCACGGTTGCCTTGAAGGATCTGCTGGGCGCGCACCCATATGGCGCCCGGAAGGACGCCGCGGTGCAGGCCGGGCGCGATAATCCAGTCGCTGGTCGGTCGGGAGACAGTGCCGCCATCATCCTTGCGGGTGCGGGCGAAGGGCTGAATGCCGCGCACGCCGTCAAAATCCTCCCGCTGGGCGCAGAGCTGGTAATCACCGGATGAGAAATACGCCCACGCCTCGGCGTCGGCGGTGCAGTAGACGGGATTGGTCAAAAGCAGGCGCAGCGTGGTACGGGAATAATCGTTGCCGTTGCGGCTGACGATGCGGTGTTCCAGACAATACTGGAGCAGCTTGGTCACGCTGCCCAACCGCAGAAAATGGTCAAACAGATCGCGCACCTGCGCAAGCTCCTCCTCCACGGGCGAAAGCATGAGGAGCTTGCGTTTTTTGTCGTCCCGGTGGACCTCCTGCGCTTTGGCCACAAAGCCCAGCGGTGTGACCCCTCCCAGCCAGCGGCCGGAACGGGCCATTTCGTACAGGTTATCCTTGACACGCTCGGCCAGCGTCTCTCGCTCCATCTGTGCCAGGGCGGAGGAGATATACACCATGGCCCGGCCAAAGGGCGTGGAGGTGTCGAAGTTGTTGCGGACGGAGACAAAGGCGATGTTATGGCGCTGAAGATCGTCCAGCAGCTCGGCAAAATCGCGCACATTGCGGCTGATGCGGTCCAGACGGTAGCAGCACAGCACCTGGAATTTGCCGGCACGCATGTCCTCGATCATCTGCGTATAGGCCGGACGGTTGGTGCTTTTGCCGGAAAAGCCCTCGTCCTCGTCATAGACGAAATAATGCGGGTCGTCGAAGCAGCGGTCGCAGTATTCGCGGCACATGGCGACCTGATTGGCGATGGATTCGCTGGTGGGCGAAAACTTGCTTTTGCGCGGGTAGATGGCGATGTTCACGGCGTGCCTCCCCCCCCTTTGATGTCGTTGAATGGGGACACCTGCAATGCATAGACTTATGTCGGCGGATGGCACTTTTTACAGGGATCATAGCCGCTTTTCTTTGCTTCCGAAAGAGTGACCTGAATGGGATTTTTCATGTTTGAGCAGGTACTTTTGCTGTGGTATTTGCTGCCGGATCTGGGGATCCAGACGAGGGGATCATCGGACGTTTGGCCGTCCTGCGCAGAGATGAGAAGGCCACGCGACTCGACCTCGGCATCCACCAGCTGCTTGAGCAGAAGAAGATCGGCGTCAGAGAGGGAGGTTAGGTCATCCTCAAGTGAGGAGGAGTCGGCCAGTGCGGGCATCATCATAAGCATGGTGGCCAATATGAGACAAGCAAGGCAACGATGAATGTGTTGTGGACGGACATGCAACATAAAAAACACTTCCTTGTGATCCTGTGCGCAGGAATCTACGAACCCAAAAAGGGATGGGGGTCAGACAGCGGCGGACAGCTTTTCGCTCAGTTCGCGCAATAGGGGCAAATAGGTATTTCCGATGGCCTGATACACGGCGTCGGCCACCGCGTCATCGTAAAGATGGGAGGTCTGATTGCGGGCATCCAGCAGAGCAAGCCAGCCGGCCTCATCGGAGATGAGGTGTTCGGCATAGGCTTTACGCATGACGGCCTTGGGGCTGTGCACGTCCAGATAGCCCTGCGCCTGCATGTAATCCTGCGCGGCCTTCCAGGCCAGCTCTGCGCAGAACTCGAAGCGCTGGATGGCGCCGTCGCGCACGGCGGAGCTGCCCGTTTGCCGGTACTCCGCGATGGCCTCTTCCAGCCGGGAGAGCGCGTTGTGAAGCTGCTGAATTTTGACTACGGATGCATCCATCAGCACGATACCGTCCTTTTTGATATTCTCGGCAAAAGCCGGGGAGATCTTTTCGGTGACATGGACAAGGTCGTATTCCAGGAGGGTGGGAAGCTGCTCCATGCAGGTTTCAAAGCGGAAAAAGCCCTCGTTGCTGCCAAAGAAGGCGATGTCGATATCGCTTTCGGGATGATGATCCCCCCGCGCGCGGGAGCCGTAGAGCACCACGCGCTGGGCGTGGCGCTGCCCGGCGGAGGCGATGGCCTGAAGCACGGGAACGGAGATGCCGCTTTTGCGGGACAGGGCGGTATAGTCGGACTTAGAATCATTCATTCTTAGATTCCCTCGCTTGTCTGTCTTTGAGTAATCTGACCATGTTGGATGCAAGCGGGTCTTTTGAAGCGTCTGAAGTATGAGGGTTTACGCATCGTGAATATAAACCATCTATATGTTCACTCAGATCATCACTTATTCCGGCAAACAATGGATCAAGCACAAAATCAATTCCTTCACGGCGCGCCTGTTTTGCTGCCGGGACAAAATCACTGTCTCCAGATATCAAGATCATCTTTGTTACCTGGTGTTTTAGTGCCATTGACTGTATATCTAGTCCAAGGCGCATATCGACACCTTTTTGACCTATATTGTTAACAAAATCTTCTTCTGTGAGATCTTCAATCCGTTTGGTTCCATTTAACAGCTTTTTTGTAGCATCTGTAGAAAGCGAAAAGGAAAATTCATGATCTGCAAGCCTGCCAAGACGCAGGGCAACCTTGCGTGAACGTTTGAGTTCCGCGTGAAACGCGTTTCGCCATGTGTATGTCGGGCTTTTTTTCAGGCAGATGTCCTTTTTTAATAATGGATGATAAACGTTTTTATCAGATGGAGGACAATCATAAAAGAAAATTCGATATAAGTGGTCGTAAATTTCAACATTGCCCGAATGCTCTTTGAGATGGCGCTTGCAGTATGCAATGAGTTCCGAAGCACGTTCTTTTGGTGATTTTTCCCCCCATAGGTATTTGGCTCTACGAAGGTAAAAATCGCCATCGATCAAAATAGCAACAATCTCACGTTCCACGGTTTATTCCTCCTCAAGATAAAGAATAAAGCCCTTAGCTTCGGCATTCCCTTATGTTGGGATACCTACTTGCCAAGGGCTGTTAATGGTGCAAATAGCAATACTATTTGCAGAAACATAATATGCCCTCTTTTCGAAAATGTCAATAGAAAAAAATATGGAATTGTTATGTTTGGTTGCGCGTTGGAAAGTGATTTTCCACAGCACAGGGACGGGAATGCCGCTTTTGCGGAATAGGGCGGTAAGATCGGGCATGGGAAAGCCTCCTGATATTGATTTTTCTTTTCGCATTGCGTATACTATAGTCAAGAACAAAAAGGAAAAGTCTTTTTTGTTCTGCAACGCCATCTAATTGCAATGCCATCAACCGCGACGCCTGTATCCCGCTGCCTCCGAGATTCGGAGGCTTTTTTTGTGCAAATCCCTCCTGCACAGTTAGGAATTTGTAGATGCAGATTCAAGCAGGAACAGACAATAGGTATTTTTGCTTTTAACACGGGAAACAGACCCGGACTTTGCGGCAAAGTACAAAAACTCACTAATGTGATCTTTTAACCGGCTGTCGAATCGTTTATACAGCTCCGTTTGTGTGATACCGGGCTGCTCTTTGATCAGCTGCAAGACCTGATCGGGAAGGTCGGGTAGTACATCGTTGAGAAAGTGGGCGCGCGCATCCAGACTGACGCGGAAATATTCGCGGCGGCCGCATTGCTTGCACTTTGCCATAATAGAAATCCCCCCCGTTCCAAGAATTACCAAAAAATGACAAGACTATATGCATGCAGCCCAAAATGCTCTCTTTGATTATTTTCCCCGTAGGGTATTGCAGGATTTGCAAAACACGCTTCCCGGAGCATCTACGTTTTGATAGCCGCATTTTGAACAGCGCCAGTACCTTGTCGGGCTGGGGCTGGTTGATGAAGCTGCCGGTTCCGGCGCAAAGCCGCTTTTGCCGACTGGCTTGTTGGGTATACCTTCGCGGGCTGATTCGCGCTCTTTCCTGCGCAGGATCTCAGCCAGACTGCTCAGACTCTGCTCCATACGCTGCACGCAGCCTAAAATCATTCCAAAGCCATAGAGCAATGTAAAGGCTGCGACGGAAGTAAAGATCCCCGTCAGCGCATATTCAATAGTAACCAGTGATCCAATAATTCCACCAATTAGAAGAATGACCGCAATAACTTTAATGAACTTTTCCATGTACAGACCTCCCCGACTAAAGAATAGCGGTTTTGTAATACGCTATAGCCCTTTGCATAAATTCACAGGACACGTCGAAACGTTCAGCCAACTCCCACACCTCGATGATGCCCTCGCGGACGGCCTGCATGAGCTGACCATAGGGCACCAGCTTGGCAAAAGCCCATTTATCCGCACGACGCTCGGCCTTTGCGCGGATATCGTATTTCGAGTAGCGATTGTAGAAGCCGCCGTATTCGCAGTGGCCCAGCTCATGGGCGAGGGCTTCTTTTTCCTGCACACCGCAAAGGGAGCGCGAAAGAAAAATATGGGCGCCTTCCCTGTCTTCGATGGAGAAGGAAGGCAAGGCCGACAACGGCACATAGAGCAGCTCGTGGCCTTTCGCAGCGGCCTGATCAGCGAGGGCTTCTACCGTCATTCCGTCCACGCTCCTTCAGGTAGAGTGCGTAGCGCTTTACTTCTTCAAATTGCTCGTCGGTGATCTCCTGATCGCCGCCGAAGAGGGCGAATTTGATTTCATCGTCGGTGGGTAGACGGGTCTCCACGGTTTCGCCCATCAGCTCGGCGACGGTGCAGCCGAGGGCGGAGGCAAGTAGTTGGATCGTGGTTGCCGACGGTCTTTTGCTGCTTACTTGCGATTCAATATCGCTCAACGCGGATTGCGAAATGCCAGCCCTTTTAGCAAGCTGGACTTGTGTCAGACCGCGTTTTTTTCTTATTTCTTTGATTCGAGCACCTATTTCTCCAGCCAAGCAGGTCACCTTCATTTCTTTGATATCGAAAAAACTATAATAATTCTACCATAGAAATATCGGAAAAGCTATTGACAAAATTGTTATATTCCGATATTATAATATCGGAATTATGATATGCAAGACATGCGGAGGTGAAACAATGGTCCTCAGTTTGGATTGTAAGAACGGGAAGACCAGCATCATGCTCTGAACCTAAACAACGGCCAGGCCAATATCATCATGCCAAAGGGTAGGTGAAAGAAACTGTGCGGGTACCTTTTATGGATTATGTTCCGGAGAACGAAGACCGATGGGCAATGCTTATAGCACTTGAAAGACGCTTCTCTCAGAAATACCCGGAGAGCAAAACCGTGATCGAAGAAATGTGCAGCACCTTGATCGCGGCGCTATGTCTTACAGCCCCAACGTGCATAAGTACCATTGGTCTACAGGAAGCATGGGAGAAACGCTTAGATGATATTGCCAGGGTCAATCATGCAGCACCAGCAACTATGATCTGGGCAAACGAGGTTGGGGTGGAAAGAAATCAGTGCTGAAAACACCATTGTTTCCAGCAAAGCACTATGCGCCGGGCAAAAGACCGTTGCGGAAACGAGAGGCGTATTTTTTCTGGCAATAAGGAGAAAAGGCGGATACAGACCGATTTGAGAACCTGTTGGGGGTTCAATGCTACGCAGGAACGCCTGGCATCCAACACGCCGTCTTTTTCCAATGCTGGGAGGTTCATTCGGATCGTTTAAGTAAACACAACCGTCATCATAACCTGAAATAACGGAGTAGTGCGGAACACCAGCATTTGTAGTATAGAGAGAAATCACACAAATATCATTGGGCAGGCACGCACGGATCATGTCTAAAGGATTCTCGACTGCTACGCCATGGGCAATAAAACCTTGCTTCATTGCATGGCAAAGCATGAGATTCAGCATACAAACCTCTGAATCGAGCTTGGGCGCCTTTCCCTTTACATTCTTCCATATCTCATCAACCGCTATGGGCTGTTCAAAGTAACGATAGACCATAGCCAAACAAGCAGCCCCGCATTGTGTCGAACCCTTTGGTTGGCGTACATGCGGCACATCAACAATAAAACCACACATTCCTTCAATCACCTTCCTTTGATTTAATTATAAATTACTTTCCATTACTGTCAATGCAAGGAGGAACCATATGACAAGACTTGCAGAGCTCAGAACCGCAGCCGGGATAACCCAGCAGGAGCTGGCGCGGCAGAGCGGCGTGAAGCAGGGAATCATCAGCCTGATCGAGAGCGGCACCACAAAGCACCCACGCACCGACACCGCCGCCAAACTCGCCCGCGCCCTTGGCTGCACCATCGACGATCTGCTGGGAGAGAAGGAAGGCCCTAACTGCCCCACTGAAAGCCCCAACGAAGGAGATGCACAAAATGGTTGATTTGACAAAGGAGCTTGCCGTGCTTAACGGCATACCCCGCTGGAAATGGGAACGGCTGAAAGCGTACGTAGACGCGCAATTCGCCGAGATTGAAAAACAAGATGTCCTTGCCTTGAACAAGGACGCCCTGAGCGGTTACTTAATTGTCATTGACGAAGCGAAGCTGCAGGCATGACTTATGAATCACATATTCATTGTCCCCGTGTTTAACACCGATGTATTCTTCCTTGATATCGTGGAAATCAACGGTCCTTAGCCAGTTGTACGCAAGGTTTCCGCGAACCTTATCGACAGCTGAAAGCTTCACCCACTCCCCACAAAGGTTTGCCCAGATTTCTTCGTGCATCATAGATTCACCCCCTTTCATAATACAAATCATACCACAACGAAGGAGATGCACAAAATGGCTGACATCATGCTGCTAAGGGTTTCCGAGGAACTAAACCGCAAGCTGTGCCTGAAAGCCACGCAGATGCGCAAGACACGCAGCCAGCTTGCGGCGGCCATATTACAGGAGTGGATCGACAGTCACGCGGATGACGCCCAAGCCATGACGGAAGGAAGCGGCGACAAGCCGCATACCATCAAGTAGACCCCGCACAGCGCGACCGCCGCAGGCGGACGTGCAAACCAATGAAAGGAGGCCCTCTCAATGCCGGCAAGGGAACCCATCGGCGTGACCGTACACCTGCCCACGAGCAAAGAGGGTATGGAGCGGCTGCGCGAGCGCCTGATCGAGGTGAACAGCGATATTCTGGCGTCCGCGCTGAACGCCATCGACGCGCCGCGTGAGGTGAAGGTGGCCTATATCCGATCACTGGGAGGGCTGGCCCCCTGGGCAAAGGCACGAAAGGAGCGCGCAAGCGCCGAACGGGAGAGATAAATCCATGTACCTCATTGAATATCAGCCGCCTACGGCGCTGAACCGCTGGCGGCACAAGCGCAGGCTGCGCAAAATGGCGGAGGAAGTGCTCCCGCGGAGCCGGGACTGGGTACTGGTGCTTGCGGGAATCGCGGTATGGGCGGTATTTCTGACGCTGTTTGTGGGCTGGTGGACGGCATGAGCACGGCGGGAATGGCATTCGTCAAGGAACATGCCGCCGGGGAAATCAGCCCTGGACGGCTGAGACGCTATCTCTGTGATGAAGCGTGCAGCCCAGGCCAAAAGGAGGTTCGGGCGGAGGCATGCCGTAGCTGCGAAAGCGCCTGCGCCTATGGCCGCCGGTTCCTGCGGCTGCTGGATGCAGGGGAAATAACCACAGAGGGCAAGGCCGTGAAAAGGCAGATAAAGCACGGGAAGGGAGAGGCACAGAAGATGGGACAGGCCCCAAAGGAGAACGAAAGGACCGGGAAAACGCGGCAACCCGCCCAAGCAGCAGAGCGCACAGCTAGCAGCATGGCGGGCCGCCCGGAGTGCGGAACGTGCGAACCGTCACAAGGACGGCAGACCTCAGGCGACAGCGAGCGAATACCGGGAATGGGACCCGGTATGAAAGCGAGCGGCAAATCGGCTACTTACCTGCACAGCACGGGCCGCCCGGAGTGCGGAACGTGCGAACAACTGAAAGCGCCTACCGATCTGGAGATCATGGAGGCGTTGAAGGCGGAAAACGAAGAACTATTCGCAAAGCTGATGGCGGCGGAGGGCGAAAACGCCGATATGCGCATGGAGAAGGCAGCGGACGAGCTGACGATTCTCAAGCTGAAGGCGAGGCTGTACGACGTGCTACTGGGCGATCAGGAGGAAAACAGGCAATGAGCAGCATGGACAAGCGCGCGGCGCTGGTGTGGCTGATTGCCGTGGCATCTGCTATCGGTTTGTGGGTTCTGATGACGAGCGGACCCGCGCTGGCGGAGAAAATGCTGGTGGAGATCTGTGTAGAGGAAGGCAGCTATCTGAACCTGCGCGCAGGTCCCGGACTGGCCTACGACGTGGAAATGGAGTTGGGACCGGGGAACCGGCTGATCGTGCTGGAAACGCGTGGCGAGTGGGCACTGGTGGTATGGGACAGGCTGGCAGGACTAAGCGATCCGCCCGCATCATGGGCAAATACCCAATATCTCAAGGAGGTACAAGAAAAATGCGCGTACTGATCTGCGACCGCTGCGGCGTGGTGATTGAGAGGGAGGACAGAACGCAATGCCTGACGCTGACCTGCACCAGCGGGCTAAACGGCATGAAGATGATCCACCTGTGCGAGGATTGCCGGGAAGCCTTCGGGGAATGGATGGGCGAAAATGAGGAGAGGGAGGGCGCGGGCACATGAACGAAAGCATGGACCGCCTGCGGGACGAAATGGCGAAAATGCACGACCATCCCGGCGTGCAGGCAGTCGGGGAATATCTGTGCCGGAGGCTGGAGGATGACGCGGAAATCGCCCCGGCGTTGCTGGCGGAGGGAAAAAGCCTGACCGGCGCGTTCGCTGAGATCAAGGCATATGCCAGGAAACACCAGAAAGACGGTATGTGCTACGTTTCGGACAGCACCGCCTGGGAGGTGGTTTGCCACTATTACGGCATCACGGAGGAAGCGCCGGAAAAAGCAGAAACGCACGCGCCTGCGCAAGCGAACGGCAGGGAGGCTGGTTGCCTGCACAGCATGAACGCCGCAGGCGGGCATGCGAAACACACGTATGCGGCGCTGGATCTGGACGCGCTGCTGGGAGGAATGTGACATGGAGCTGGAGGAAGCGCTGCGCCATGCAAGAGGTATAGCCGGAGAATGTCATGTGAACAGCAGGTTGTGGGACCGCGCGGAAATGGCCGTGCCGCATTACCTGTGGACGCTGGGAACGCGTAAGAACCGCAGGGGCTGGTGCTCGGCCTGCAAACGGTGGATGCGGCTGAAGCCGGAGCGCATGACACCGGGCTATGCCGCGTTTGACCCGTACATGGAGAAGTTCGACGGCGACGAAGAACCGTTCCTGCCCGTGCTGTACAGCGGGCTGCAGGAGCACCTGTTCCGGGAACGGTACAACGGCACGACGGACCACCTGACAACGGGCACATGCCCGCAGTGTGGCGCGTGGGTGCAATTCCGCAGCATCTACAAGGGGCACAGGAGCCTGTGGGACAGGCTGTTCCTGATCGAGTACGCCAAGAGTGCCATAGAGCCGCGGAGCGCCATCGTGTGCGTGGGGCTGGAGATCAACGTGGCATGGAAGCACATGGACGGCCTGGAGCCGGACGTGCCGATGGAGATCACGCCACGCGAACTGTGCGTGTTCCGCTACGGGCAGGGCGCGGACCGCTTCGTGCGGGAAGCCACATGGACGGGCGACGGCTGGGAGATGCGGTGGGCGCACCGGCGCGAATGCGTGAGCGGGTTTGTGCCGGGACGAGGGCTTTATCAGCCGGGCATACAGGTGCGGCTGGACGATGAAAGCTACCGCAATGCCATAGCGGGAACGCCGTTTGAGCACATTCTGGCGGACGAAGGATTGCTTCAGGAGACGGAGGCCGGTGACTATTATGACCGAATCACGTTTGCGGCGCGCGTGGCAAAGTACCCCTGCATCGAATATCTGAACCGGCTGGGCATGACGCAGCTGGCCAGACAGGCCATAGACAAAACCTGCGGAAAAACGCTGAACCTGCGGGGCCGCACCGCGCGCCAAGTGCTGCGCCTGACGGGAGACGAGTGGGCGGAGGCAAAGGGCAAGAAGCTCCGTTTGACCAGGGAGACGCTTGCGGCAAGGGCGTTCGCCCGAAAGAAAGGGCTTCGCATGAATATGGAGCTGTGCGCATGGGTCGGAGCGGAAAGAGAGGGGGTGGAAACGCTGCGAAGGCTGGCGGAAAGCCCCGTGGACGCGGTGAAGGCCGTGAAATACTGCCGGAAGAAGGACGTGCGGCTGGCGGATTACGGGGACCATCTGGACATGCTGGCCGAGCTGGGCATGGACCCGCGTGAGCACGCGATGCCGGGCGACTTTTACGCGGCGCACGGGGAGCTCGCCACGCGAATCCAGCATGTAAAGCAACGCGACAAGGATAAACGCATTGCCGACCGCATCCGGAAAGGCGAGCTGGACGCCTATTTTTTTGGCGCGCTGGGGCTGACGCTGCGGCCCCTGTTCAACGGGGCGGAAGTGGTACAGGAGGGCACGCGCCAGAGCCACTGCGTGGGCAGCTATGTGGACCAGTACGCCGGAGGCGGATGCGTGCTGTGCGTGCTGCGGGAGGACAACGCCCTGGACAGATCCCTCTACACGGTGGAGTTTGGAAAAGACGGGCAGCTGAAGCAGTGCCGCGGATACAAAAACGACAGGACGGACGAGGGCAGGGAACGCAGGAAGGACGACGAGCCAAGGCTCGCGCTGTTCTGGCGGCTGTTTGATGAGGCTCGTGGCCAGTTGGAGCGTCAGCGGGCGGCAAAGCGGAAAAAGAAACGAAAGGAGGCGGCGGCATGAACGAACCGGGCGTGCGGACCATCGGTAGGACGGAAGAGCCGACGCAACAGCGAGCGAAGGAAGGGAAGGTACCCTTCCGCGAGCGAGCGGAAATGGGGCCGGTTGCGTGCACAGCGCGAACGCCGGCGGCGGGCGTGCGGACCATCGATACCATCGCCGCGGAGATCAACGGGATCAAGGAGCAGGTGCGCGCCACGGTGGTGAGCGGCGCCATCGAGATCGGGCGAAGGCTGAAGGAGGCCAAGAGCCTTGTACCCTACGGGGAGTGGGGGGCGTGGCTTGAAAGAAGCGTGGACTATTCCGAGCGCACCGCGCAGAACATGATGCGCATTGCCGACGAGTACGGAAAAACAGATCCGCAGGCGCTTGCGGATCTGAGCGTAACGCAGGCGGTACTGCTGCTGGGCGTGCCGGCGGAGGAGCGCGGGGCCTTCCTGGCCGAAAACGACGTGCCTTCCATGAGCACGCGGGAGCTGCAAGCGCAGATCGAAGCGCTGCGGGAGGAAAAGAAAAAGATGCAGCTGACCATCGACGAGCTGATGCAGGGAATGCGGGACGGAGAGCTGACGGACGAGCTTGTGGCCTTGCAGGGCGATGTAGGCATGATGACGGACCGCGCCGAGCGGGCCGAACAGGAGCTGGAACGTTACCGGCAGGAGAGCGAATCGCGTGCGGCCAGGGCGGCGGAGGAGCTGGCCAAAGCCCGGAGCGAGCTGCACGAGGCCGAGAAACGGCATTTGGCGGCGATGGAAGTCGAGGCTGGAAAGGTAAAGGCCGGGCATGAGGAGCGTGAGAAGCTGAAAAAGGACCGGGACGAGAAACAGCGGCAGGTGGAGGCGCTGGAGCGAAAGCTCACCCGCATGAGCGAGGAGCTGGAGGAGAGCAGGAACAAAGCGCAGACCATGGAAACCGTGCCGTCCGTCGTCCGGGAAGAGCTGGAGCGCCTGCGCGCGCAGGCCGGGCGGACGGAAGCGGAGGGTGAGCTGCGCGCGGCATTCAACGCTCTGCGGGACGCCTTCATCCGGCTGAGGGACGGGCTGGACGGCGCCGGAGCCGGCGTGGACAAGCCGCGCTTCCGCGCGGCGTTCGTGACGGCTCTGCGCCTGATGGCCGACCAGATGGAAGGAGGCGAGAAACAATGAAAAAATCCGAATCTCTGCGCCAGCTGGCGCTTGGGGACCGAAAATTGAGCTGGCTGGGGAGTTTCGCGGACGAGATGCAGCGGCTGGAGGAAGAAAACGAGCGGCTGATGCGGGATGTGGAGAAGTTTACCGGCGTGGGCCAGATGTACGAAAGCGAGATCACCCGGCTGGAAAACGCCATTGCCCGGCAGGCAGAACAGCTCAGGGACGCGCTGGCGCGAGCCGGAATCCCGGATGTAAAGAGGGAGTGCAATACCGATGAAACTGAAATCCGTTAGCACCTACTGTCAGTCTGCCATGAGTGCCGGGCTGATCTATACCCGCGACGAAAGCGGGGAAATCATCCGGCAGCATCTTGTGTGCAGGCAGATGATCGTGCCGCTGGACGGGATGCCCGTCATAAGCGGGGACCAGCTTCCCGCCCTGCTGGACGTGCCGGAGGAGAAACGGGACGCATGGTTTGTCAGCCGGATTGAGAGGGACGAGGGTACGGGCAAGGAGCTGTCCTGGATGCTGGAGGACCGGCAGCCGGGCGACATCCCCGCCATTCTGCTGCCCATGACCCTTGCGGTGAACGACGTGATCGTGCAGCCAGTCATGGACGAGGCATGCGTGGCGCGGATGCAATTCGTGCGCGTGGACGCGCTGAAGGTGACGGACGACATCAAAAAGGAACGCACCTACGCCCTGCGAAGCAGGGACGGACGTACCGTGCTGATGGTGATGAAGGGAATGACCGCGCGGGCAGCGATCATGACGGACACGGCATGGATCAGCGAGGCGGCGAACGAATGGCTGGAGTGCCTGGCAAACGAGGCGGCGCGCGTGGTGCGGGAGCGTGGGAAGGATGAACGGGCGGAGGGACGGTGACCCCTACGGGCGAGCCGTGCGGGAAGGTACGCCCGCGTGCTGCCTGACCTGTGGATATTACCATCCGCTACTGTGGGCGCTTTGTGAAAAGGAATGCGCGGCGTTCGGCACGGTGGACGGGGTCAAGGACGGCCGCTGTGGGGCGTGGGAGCCGCAGGAGAAATGAGCGGAAATTCATCCGGATACTTTGCGGAGTGGGCCGTAAAAAAGGCGTCCCACTCCGCACCCAGGATGCGGGCAAGGCCCGCTTTTCCCCCTTGTAACAGCGATTAACTTTTCGCATACCTGCATAAATATGCAAGCGCTACGAGGATGGCGGAGCCGGAGGCACAGCGACCGGGAAGGGATGGGACCCGCCCGAAAGCGGGCGGCAGCCGAGCCGGTTGCCTGCACAGCATGAACGCCGAAGGCGGGCATGCGAACTGCAAAAGGAGAATCGAAGATGCCGTACTTCGAGAAGATCACCCGCTCCGGCCGGCTGCTGGAGGTGGAAAGGTACTTTGCCACCCGCGACGGGCGCAGGATCGCCCGCGGGGAGAACCGGGCGGAAAGCAGCGAGGAGATGGAGCGACTCAACGAGCGCAATGCCCGGCGCAAGCTGATGCGGCTGATCAACGCCAACTTCAGCGGAGCGGCCGGAGATCTGTTCGTGACTTTGACCCACGCGCAGCCGGTGGACGAAGCGCAGGCCGCGAAGGAGGAACGAAACGTGCTGCTGCGCATTGCCCGCGCCCGCGAGCGCAAGGGGCTGGATGCGCTGAAGTATATCGCGATCACCGAATGCCAGAGCGGCAGGTGGCACCACCACCTGATTATCAACGGCGGGCTGACGCTGGACGAGCTGCGCGCCGTCTGGGGGACGCGGGGCCGCCTGATGGTATCCACCCTGGACGACACCTACACCTACGAAGAGCTGGCCCGCTACCTGACCCGCGGGCACAAGCCCCGGCGCGGGGCGGAGGGAGCCGAAAACGCGAAGGCGCCGCGCAGGAAGGGAGCGCGCCGCTGGCACGCAAGCCGGAATCTGGCCAGGCCGGTGGAAACAAAGCGGCAGATCGCCCGGCCGCCGAAGCCGGGGGAGCCGAAGGCCCGGAAGGGGTACCGGCTGCTACCGGACTGGTACGTTGGGTGCGACCGGCTGGGATATGTGTACAGCTACGCCGCATATGTGGCCGAGCGGCTGCCGGGAGGGCGAAGAGCAGCGGGCAGGACGGCGCGGGCCGCCGCCGGAGCGA
>UMHQ01047004.1_pt1 | contig 14603 bp, 15 predicted proteins | sample 1965531 | NCBI WGS metagenome assembly UMHQ01 (sample SAMEA4836098, study PRJEB28245) | human gut metagenome | biome: gut microbiome; material: fecal sample | place: Denmark | collected 2008
CCTGGATGCCCTCGCCGATGATGGCAGCAGCCTCAGAAGCGGTCTTGGCCTCGCGCTTGACGGCGAGAGCGCAGCCGAGGGTGTAGGCCCACTCAGCGTTCTGGAAGGCGATGGACTGGGTGTTGTTGACGATCTCACGCGGGTTGAAGCCCTTGTCGGTGCAGATCTGCAGAGCTTCCTCGAGGGAGGCGATGCCGTTGTCGGCGAGGCACTTGTTGATCTTGTCAGCGCGGCGCTCGTAACCTTCGAACGTAACAGTCATAGTTATTTCCCTCCCTTTCTACTCGTGAACCGGGAACACGCTGGCGACGGAGTGAGTCTCCTCGTCGGTGCGCGGGTCGATGTACTTGGCAGCGTTCTCCCACTGACCATAGTGGCCCATAGCGCCAGCGATGGCCTCCTCGGGGGTCTTGCCGGCCTTGACGGCGTCGGTGAACTTACCGAGGTTCAGGAACTCGAACGCGATGATCTCGTTCTTGTCGTTGAGAGCCATGCGGGTGACGTAGCCCTGAGCGAGCTCGAGGTAACGAGCGCCCTTGGCCTTGGTGCCGAACATGGTGCCGACCTGAGAGCGAAGGCCCTTGCCGAGGTCGTCGAGGGAGGCGCCCACGGGCAGGCCGCCCTCGGAGAACGCGGTCTGGCTGCGGCCGTAAACGATCTGCAGGAAGATCTCGCGCATAGCAACGTTGATGGCGTCGCAGACAAGGTCGGTGTTGAGGGCCTCGAGGATGGTCTTACCGGGAAGGATCTCGGAAGCCATGGCGGCAGAGTGGGTCATGCCCGAGCAGCCGATGGTCTCAACGAGGGCCTCCTCGATGATGCCGTCCTTGACGTTCAGCGTGAGCTTGCAGGCGCCCTGCTGAGGTGCGCACCAACCCACACCGTGCGTAAGACCGGAGATGTCGGAAATCTCCTTAGCCTGGACCCACTTGCCCTCCTCGGGGATGGGTGCGGGGCCGTGGTATGCACCCTTGGCAACGGGGCACATGTTCTCCACTTCCTGTGAGTACTGCATGCCTCTCCTCTCTATCGTGTTGGCGTCCCGTCTGGGGGTCGTGGCTGGCGATTGCCGGGCGACCCTTCGAAAGGGACATGACATGCAGCCCTTATAATACCGCGAAATGCACGGAATATTCGGCGAACGGCTCAGTTTTCGTAGCGAGAAGCGCGGAACTTTCAATTGAAGCGATTTAACTTTGTGTTTTGTGGCCGGGAACTTCCGTTGAGGGGGACAGTCTTTGGCAAGCTTTTGCTCAGCTCTTGTATGCGTTGCGGGGGTTGACCTGTTGCAACGGTGCCGTTCGCCGCCTGTATACCGCCTTTGGCCGCGCGAGTGTATTGTTTTGCGTGAATGTTTTGATGGCACGCTTCAATCGTGCTGTATTGGATGGCAAGCAGATCCCGGCGAAGGGAGCGCCATGCAGCGCGTTTGGAGAACGGTTACCGGCTTTTACCATGTCTGTGCCCGCGGTACGGGCAAGCAGCTCATCTTTGAGGACGACGAAGACCGGTGGGAGTTTTTGGAGCTGATGCGCGAGTGCTGCCGCGATGCCCGGGTGACGATTGTGGCGTGGTGTCTCATGGGCGACCACGTGGATCTGGTGCTTTTGGATTATGAGGACGAAATGAGCGTAGCCATGCAGCGGTTGCTGCTGACGTATGCTCGTCGGTTCAATAAAAGTACCGGGCGCACGGGCCATCTGTTTCGGGACCGTTTTGAGCGCCGCTCGCTCGATACCGACTATCAGGTGATGGAGGCTATTTGCTCTGTACACGCTGATCCGCAGGAGGCGGGTATTGCTCTGATTGAGCGCTATCCGTGGAGCAGCTTTGCCGAGTATCTACGGGCCTATGACAACGAAATGACGAGGGGATTTTCCGACCCTTCTTGCGTTCTTGAGCTTTTTGGTTCTGCCGAGGGCTTTGTTGCCCATTCGCTTTCGACGCCCAACGGCAGCGAGCCAGCGATGCCCGATATGGAAGAGACGGAGTGGGAGCGGCACGCCTTTGCCGAAAAGTTGGCGAAGGGACTCGGGGTTCCGCTCCACGGGGTTAAAGCTGCACCGCCGGCGCAGCGCAATATCGTTATTCTCGGATTGCACGATGCCGGGTTTACGGTGCGCCAGATTGAGCGGTATACGGGGATTGGCAAAAGTACCGTCTCTCGTATTGTGCGCGCTTATACGAAGGTGGACGCGCAGGCCGAGGGCTCGAAATAAAGGCAGAAAAGAAAATGGCCGAATCGCGAAAGTTAAGCAATTCGGCCAACAGAATTCTTCAGTTTTGAGACAACTATTACTGATTATTTTGTCCCGTGAGCATGCCGTCGAGGGTGCGCCAGGCGAGCTCGGCGCACTTGACGCGGGCGGGCATGTGCGAGATGTCCTGAAGCTGGGCGGCCTCGTCCAGATCTTCCAGGTCTTCGTCGGAGAGCTGCTCGCCGCGGATCATGGCCAGGAAGAGCCCGGCCAGGCGGCGTGCCTCCTCGACCGTCTCGCCGGTGATGAGGTCGGCCATGATATCGGCGCTGGCCTGGCTGATGGCGCAGCCGTGACCGGTAAAGGAAGCCTCCTCGATCACGCCTTTCTCGACACGCAGCTGCAAGGTGAGCTCGTCGCCGCAGCTGGGGTTGATGCCGTCGTGCTCGTGCGTGGGGGCGTCCATCTCGTACTTGTAGTCGGGGTGCGAGTTGTGCTCCATAAACGTGGTGGAGGTGTAAAGATTACCCATTGAACGTGCTCCAAACGTGATGCAGTCCGGCGATGAACTTATCGATGTCGGCCTTGTCGTTGTAGAAGGCCACGCTGGCGCGGCAGCAGGCAAGGTTCTCGACGCCCAGCCAGGTAAGCAACGGCTGTGCGCAGTGGTGGCCGGCGCGGATGCACACGCCGTCCATGTCCATGATGCTCGCGACGTCGTGCGGATGGATGCCCTTGACATTAAAGCTCACGACGCCGTGGTGGTTGTCCCAATAGATGGAGCCGATGATTTGGACAAAGTCGATCTGCATGAGCTCGCCCATCAGGTAGTGGACGAGTGCCCGCTCGCGTGCCTGGATGTTTTCGTAGCCAACCGTGTTGACGAGGTAGTCGAGGGCGGCGCCTGTGGCGAAGATGCCGGCGGCGTCCTGCGTGCCGGCCTCGAACTTCTCGGGTACGGGCGCCCAGACGGCGTCCTGCTCGGTGACCAAATCGATCATCTCGCCGCCGGTGAGCATGGGCGGCATGGCGTTGAGCAGGTCCATCTTGCCCCACAGTACGCCGATGCCCATGGGGCCCATGGCCTTGTGCGCGCTAAAGGCAAAGAAGTCGGCGCCCAGATCGGCCACGTTGACCGGCATGTGCGGCAACGACTGCGCGCCGTCGACGACCAGATAGCCGCCATACTTGTGCACGAGCTTGCCGAGGTTCTTGACCGGGTTCTCGACGCCTAGCACGTTGGAGACCTGACCCACGGCCAAAATCTTGGTCTTGGGACCCACCTTGGACAGAACCTCCTCGGTCGTGAGCTGGCCGGTCTTGGTGGGATAGAGGTAGACGAGCTTGGCGCCGGTCTCGCGGCAGACCTGCTGCCACGGGATCAGGTTGGAGTGGTGCTCCATGATGGTGATGACGACCTCGTCGCCGGGCTCCAGCACCGTGGGCGCAAAGCTCTTGGCTACCAGGTTGAGCGACTCGCTGGTGTTGCGGGTGAAGATGACCTCGTTGGCCTGGGAAGCGCCGATGAGATCGGCGATTTGCTGGCGCACCTTCGCGATAGCGTCGGTGGCCTCGACGGACAGTGAGTACAGGCCGCGCAGGGGGTTTGCGTTCATGCGCTGGTAGAAGTCGCGCTCGGCGTCGAGCACGCAGGCGGGGCGCTGCGCGGTGGCTGCGCTATCGAGGAAGGCGATCTCGGGATGCTGCTGGAACAGCGGGAACTGCGCCTTGTAGGGGTTAGTCTCGATGTCCACGGTGGGCCAGCCGCGCGAAGCCTCGTCACTGGCGTCGAGCTCCATGGGCTCCGGTGCGGTACAGGTATCGCATTTAACGTGCTCGGTATCGATCATGCGAGCTCCTCTTCAAAGTTGTCGATCAGGTTGTTGCCCAGGCGGACGACGGCAGCGCGGGTGCGCTCATCGGTGGCGGAAAGCGCGGCGTCCTCCAGCTTGGCGCGGATGAACAGATCCTCGGCGGCGTTTTGGTCAAGGCCGCGGCAGGCGAGGTAGAACAGCTGCTCGTCGCGGACGTGGCCGATGGTGGCGCCGTGGTTGCCGGCGACGTCGTCCTCGTCGCAGAGGATGACGGGAACGGTCTTGTTGTCGACGCCCTTGTTGGCGAGCAGCACCGTCTCGCGCTCGGTGCCGACGGCACCCTTGCAGCCGTGCACGAGGTCGATGGTGCCGCGGTAGACCTTCTTGGACGTGCCAGTCAGCACACCGTTGGCGTCGATCTCGCACTCGGTCTTGCGGCCGCGGTGGCGCAGCTCGTAGTTAAAGTCGCGCACCTGCTCGCGGGCGCCCAGGTAATCGGTATCGATCGTCACCTTGGCGGCGTCGCCCAGCAGGTCTCCGGCAAGGCCGGTGGCGCTGGCGCCGGCACCCAGGACGGTGTGCTGTACGTTGACGCGCGCGCCCTCGTCCAGGAACAGACCGGTGTCGTCGAGCGCGATCCAGCTGTCATCGAGCGTCTGCGTGCAGGTCACGTTGACGGTGGCGTACTCGTGGGCGCACACGCGCAGCACGGAGCCCACGACGCCCTCGCCGGCTACGGGGGAGTCCAGGGCGATCTGCAGGTTGAGCGTTGCCTGCGGACGAGCGACGACATCGATAGCGGCGATGGCCGCCGCCGCGTCGACACCGCTAACGCGCACGGTAACCGTGGCGTGCTTGTACGCGGGCACGTCGATGACGATGCGCTTGGTAGCGTGGTCGGTCAAGTAGGCGTAGGTGGCCTCGCCCATGCCGGTCTCGAATGCCTCGGCAGGGGAGAGTTCCTCTTCGAGTTTGATGGCGCCGGCCTGGTAGGCGGAGGTGGCGGGCACGTCGAGCTCGGTTTCGGGCGTGATGCGGGCACGATCGGCGACATCACCGGGGGTAGCGGTACGGCGCTCGGGGAAGCGCTCGGCCATGGCTTCCATGGCGGCGTCGAAGGCGTCGGCCGAGCCGGCAAACTGCTCATCCAGGCCCTCGACCTCAACGGCCTCGGCGGGGGCGGCAGCAAGTTCGTCCGAAAGCTCGAGCTTGGTCTGGTTCATTTTCAACCAGCCCCAAGTTGCTGCGGGCATCGCATTGACCTGCTCGAGCGTGGTGGCAGCGGTGTTGGTTTCCTGTTTCATTATCCGATCGCTCCTTCCATCTCGAGCTTGATCAGGTTGTTCATCTCGACGGCGTACTCCAGCGGCAGCTCCTTGGAGACCGGGTTGGCAAAGCCGTTGACGATCATGGTGCGGGCCTCTTCCTCCGAGATACCGCGGCTCATCAGGTAGAACACCTTGTCGTCGCCGATGCGGCCGATGGTCGCCTCGTGGCCGATGTCGACATTCTTGGCGCGGATGTCCATGGCGGGGATGGTATCGGAGCGGCTTTGGTCGTCGAGCATGAGCGACTGGCAGCTCACGGTTGCCTTGGAGCCCTCGGCCTTGGGCGTGGCCACGATAGAGCTGCGGAAGGTCTGGATGCCGCCGCTCTTGGAGATGCCCTTGGTCTCTACGGTTGCCGAGGTGTCGGGCGCGTTGAGCACGACCTTGCAACCAGTATCGAGGTTCTGGCCGGCGCCGGCAAAGGTGATGCCGGTAAAGCTCGAGCGGGCGCGGCGGCCGTTGAGCACGCTCATGGGGTAGAGGTAGCCCACATGGCTGCCGAAGGAGCCGCTGATCCACTCGATGTCGCCGTCCTCGTCCACGCGCGCACGCTTGGTGTTGAGGTTGTACATGTTCTTGGACCAGTTCTCGATGGTCGAGTAGCGCAGGTGCGCACGCTTGCCCACAAAGAGCTCCACAGCGCCGGCGTGGAGGTTGGCCACGTTGTACTTGGGTGCGGAGCAGCCCTCGATAAAGTGCAGGTCGGCGTCGTCCTCGACGATGATGAGCGTGTGCTCAAACTGGCCGGCGCCCTTGGCGTTGAGGCGGAAGTAGCTCTGCAGCGGGAAGTCGAGCTTGGTGCCCTTGGGCACGTAGACAAACGAGCCGCCCGACCACACGGCGCCGTGCAGAGCCGCAAACTTGTGGTCGGTGGGCGGGATGAGCGTCATAAACTTCTCGTGGATGAGCGGCTCCCACTGCGGATCGTGCAGGGCCTCCTCAATGCCGGAGTAGACGATACCCATCTTGGACGCCGTGTCCTGCATGTTGTGGTAGACCAGCTCGGAGTCGTACTGTGCGCCGACGCCCGCCAGGTAGCTGCGTTCGGCCTCGGGGATGCCCAGGCGCTCAAAGGTGTTCTTGATGTCGTCGGGCACCGACTCCCAGTCGTGCTTTTGGTCGGTGTTGGGCTTGACGTAGGTGACGATGTTGTCCATGTCCAGGCCCTCGATGGAGGGGCCCCACGTCGGATCCGGGAAACGGTTAAAGATCTCGAGGGACTTGAGGCGCAGGTCGAGCATCCACTGCGGCTCGTCCTTCTTGGCGCTGATCTCGCGCACGATGTCGGGCGTGATGCCGGCGTCGAGGCGCTCGAATCCCTCCTCGCCATAGGTGAAGTCGTAGAGGCTGCGGTCGATGTCCGCGACCTCGGTGCGGTTCTTGGTCATTGCGTCGCCCCTTTACGCCTGCTGCTCGGCAGTGGCGGCCTCGGCCTGGGTGCGCTGCTCGGCGGCCTCGCGCTCGAAGGTCTCAAAGCCGTTCTTGTCGATCCAGGGGATCAGCGAGGCGTCGTCCTCGCGCACGATGTGACCCTTGACCATAACGTGGACGCGGTCGACATCCAGGTGCTCCAGGATGCGCGTGTTGTGCGTGATGATGAGCATGGAGCCGTCGCAGCTCTTGCGGTAGGCGTCCATGCCGTGGCTGACGGTGGACAGGGCATCGACGTCCAGGCCGGAGTCAGTCTCGTCAAGGATGGCGAGCTTGGGCTGCAGCAGCAGAAGCTGGAGCATCTCGACCTTCTTTTTCTCGCCGCCCGAGAAGCCCACGCCCAGCTCGCGGTTGAGGTAGGCGGTATCCATGTTGAGCTCGGCTGCGAGCTCCTTGACGCGACGGCGGAATTCCTTGCCCTTCATCTCCAGGCCGGGGCGGCCGGCGATGCTGGCGCGCAAAAAGCTTGACAGCGGCACGCCGGGGATCTCGACCGGGGCCTGGAAGCTCAGGAACAGGCCAGCGCGCGAGCGCTTGTCGGTGGTGAGCTCGGTGATGTCCTGGCCGTCAAAGACGATGCGGCCGTCCTGCACGGTGTAGACGGGGTCGCCCATGACCAGGTGGCCGAGGGTGGATTTGCCGGCGCCGTTGGGGCCCATCAGCACGTGGGTCTCGCCGGCGGCGACGTTGAGGTTGACGTTGTGGAGGATGGTCTTCTCGTCCACGGAGGCGGTCAGACCTTCGATGGAAAGCAGCGGATTTGCACTCATGCTGTCCCTCTCTGTATATGGTGTACTCATAGGTGTACTAAACCCTAGGAATCTTCTCGGAATAAAGTTACTATGGGTTCGGCGTTAGTCAAGGGAAAACCCGACTAATCCACTCGACTTTTCAGATTGTGGGACAAATTCATCGGAAGTGCTTGTCCTCAGCGTTATGGAAGGGTAGGTATGCTCATTTCTTCCAAGGGCCGCTATGCCCTCCGTTTGATGATTTATATCGCGGCGTTGGGCGACGCCGAAGGCAAGATTGCCCTGCGCGAGGTCGCCGATCGCGAGCATATCTCACAAAAGTATCTGGAGCAGCTGGTACGTCCGCTTATGAAGGCGGGCCTGCTCAAGAGCGTGCGCGGCAAGGGCGGCGGCTACATGATGGCCAAGGACCCGGCCGAAGTGCGTGCCGGCGACATCCTGCGTGCCGTCGAGGGCAGCACGGCCCCGGTGGCGTGCGATGGCATCGACAACAGCTGCACCCGTAGCGATCTGTGCTCAACGGTCAAGTTCTGGCGCGGGCTGGACGATGTGATTGAAAAGTACGTCGACGGTGTGACGCTGGCAGACCTGGCCACCGTCCCCGAGATCAACTTTGACATTAAGCTGTAGCCCGGGCGCAATTCCTTAAGATTTCGCGGAGGGTTGTTGCCGTTTACCGATGGGTTGTTGTGCAACAAACGGGGAGCTGTAATACTGAATTCATCTTTGCAAACTGCACTTTAACCACACCACTGCAGGGAGGATGTATGCAACCCAAGCATTCCGCGATTGTTGCGGGCCTGACGCTGGCGCTTTCGTTTGGCGCCGTTGCCGCACCCGCAACCGCTATAGCCGAGGAGCCCACGCCGGGCGTTGCCTCGGATGCCACCGATATCGATAAGGGTCTCTACACCCAGCAGTCCTTCTCGGGCGTGCTGAGGTCGGTTCAGGGTGTTTCGTTTGTCAATGTGACCGACGAGATGAAGTACTTCACCAAATATGAGAGCCATGGCAACTATAACCAGGGCTTTTCGTATGGCGACGGCTATAACGCGCTGGGTTATTACCAGTTCGACCGTCGTTGGTCGCTCATTCCGTTTATGAATCAGGTCTACAACTACGATTCTGCTAAGTACGGCATGCTTAAGGCTGCGATCGATCACGGCAGCGAGATTTCCAACGCGAACAACCCTATGTATGCGAACGGCCAGCTCACCGAGCTGGGTCGCGCTGCGCAGGAGGCTTTCCAGGGCGCTTATAACACCGACCCTGCTGAGTTCTCGGCGCTGCAGGATGCCTATGCGTACAACTCCTACTATGCGGTGACCGAGTCGTGGCTCAAGAACGCTCTGGGCATTGATATTTCCGGTCGTGCCGATTGCGTCAAGGGCATGGTGTGGAGCATCACCAATATGTGCGGCACCGGTGGCTGTCAGGACTTTTTCCGTTGGGCGAATCTTTCCAACGATATGACCGACCGCGAGTTTGTGACCGCGCTTTCGAACAGCGTGGTTGATAACGTAGCGCGCAAGTATTCGAGTCAGCCTCAGTACCATGGGGGATGGAAGAATCGCTATAAAAACGAGCTCAAGGACTGCCTGGTCTATATCGCCGAGGACGAGGCTGCCGCGGCAGCGCCCGCGGAGCCCGATCCTGAGCCTAAGCCTGAGCGCGCGCCGGCACCTCACCCGAACAAGGTCCCCGCTGCGCCTGCTGGGCCAACGGTGGAAACCGATGGTGATACGGACAATGGCGGCGAGACGGGTGCGCCTTCGACTGGTGTTGGCAACGATGGTGCCGGTAATGGCGGGACTGCTTCGGGTGGAACGGAGTCTGCTGGCGGTGCTGGTGATTCGGGCTCTGGTTCAATCGGCGGTTCTGTCTCTGGATTGACCGGTGGTTCCGTTTCTGGCTCGACCGATAGCGGCTCCTCTAATGACTCCACCAATGTTGGCAAGCAGCTTGGCGCCGTGATCGGGTCTTCGATGACGGCTGGCAACAACAGTGGCTCGTCTTCTGGTGAGAACACTTCTGGCGAGGCTCCCGAGTCTAGGACTGATGGCGATGCCGATGCTTCGACCGATGCAGGCGCGAGACAGTCCGATGCCGATGCTCAGAAGGTTGACGACAAGAACGTCACCTCGACCACCACGACGACTACCACGACCACGACGACCAAGGCCTCGGGTGGCAATATGCCCAAGACGGGCGACCTTATCGTGATAGCGAGCCTTGCCAGTGCGAGCTTGGCTACGCTTGGTGCCACGTCCATTGTGAGTGGTAAGCACAAGCTTGATCAGCAGAAGAAGGCTGCTGGCCAGGACGGATCCGAGGAGTAAGATCCTGGTCGCCCGATAATCTAAGAACTAGGACGGGGTCCGGTGCAACTGCATCGGGCCCCGTTTTGTTGTGCAACGATTTGTTATGTCCCATCGGGGTTCTTGTTGCTACCGTTGCCCGAAACGTCTGCATGACGGCATCATTGCGGTTGAGTTGCTCGATACAATGGGCATCGTGCTGCGTTTTAGGGAGAAGTTACGGTGTCTGAACAGGCGATTTATGGCGATACTGCCTACTATGGCGTAGAGTTGAACAACCGTTCGGGTAACGGGGCGCTACCGGTCGGCGAACATGACTTTGCAGAGGCCATGGATCGATGCGTGCTAGTCGATAAGACGATGTTTATTGCCGATGTCTTGGATGCTGATGCTTCCGTTGTGGTGTGCTGTCGACCCGAGGGTTTTGGCAAGAGCATGAACCTGTCGATGCTCAAGGCTTTTCTGGAGCGTCCCGCGGTCGGGCAGGTCGATCGGGGCCTGTTTGCCGGTTCCCGGATTTGGGATGCGGGTGGCGGGCGCTATCGGGATGAGTTTGCCTGCTACCCTGTGGTATCGCTGGACTTTTCTGGCGCCGCGAGGTGCGGTGCCAATGTCGTCGGCGTCGTGTGTGAAGCTCTTTCGGGTGAGTGCGCTCGCTTGTTGACGCTTTTGGAGGCTCCAGATTTACCACGAGACAAGGTGCGCCACATCGAGCGCGTTGCGCGTGCCGTGGCAAGTGCAGATGAGGTCAACTCGGTGCTTGGCGTGCTCATAGGGCTGTTGGAGATGGCCTGCGATGAGCAGGTTGTGCTGCTCGTTGATGGATACGACGCGGCGTGGTTGGACCGTTCGAACGCGAGGAACGCTTCCGTCGCCGATTCGGCGGAATTGCTCGATAGCGTACTGTTTGATGCCATTGCCGCTGCGGGGGATTCGTTGCGGCTGGCGTGTCTTATGGGGGAGTATCCCGGTCCTGCCGAGACGGCGCTTTCTTCGCGCGGGTGTTCGTGCTGCATGTCGACGCCACTCTCGACGTGGTGTGACCGGTGGTTTGGCTTTTCGGATGACGAGGTTCAGGCTCTGCTGGGCCATGCTGGACGCGAGGAATACCTGGATGATGCGCGTGAATGGCTCGAGGGGTATCGGTTTGGCGGGTTTTATTGCTCGAGTCCGGCGCGCGTGATCGATTTCTTGAACCGCGGTTGCACTCCGCCGGTACGGGCTGAGCTGTATGGATACGCTGATAGCCTGAGCAGGGCGGTTGGTGATTGGAATCTCGAGAGACTTTCGACTCTGTTCGATTTACTTGAACCGCATGGATGCGTCGAGGCTCCGCTTTGTCTGGATGCCCTCGTGTCGAATGACGCTTGCGTCGATGATGTTTGGGCCGCGTTATACCTGTCCGGCTTCCTAACGACGGATATGGTTGAGGAGCCGGGAAACAGCGCTCGCTCCCGTGCTCTGCGTCTGCCCAATGGCGAGCTTCGCCAGGCGTTGCGTCTCGTGATAATTGAATGGTTTGAGTGCGCCGCCGAGGATGTGCAGGACGTCGATGCGTTTCGTGATGGGTTGTGTTGCGGTGACGAAGACACGGTAAGCCAGGCGCTGCGTCGAATTCTGGGTGACGCGGAAGTCGGAGCGGTCGTGATGGATTCGCCGTTGCCATACCACCTGCTGTTGCAAGGGCTCTGCTTTGGTATGCCGGGGTATGCCAATCCGTCATCCAATCGAAAGCGCGGGGCGGATCGCTGGGATATCCAGGTGTTCCCTACGGGAAGGATGCTCGATGTGGCCGATACGATTGGTATGCTCGACGAACGTCCGCTTGTCACTATGAACATGATGTATGACCCCGACGTGGATGCCCTGGGTCTGGAGCTGCTGGCGGTTCAGGCGCTGCTCGACATCGAACGTGACGGTATCGACGAGATTCGCGTGCCGCGACCAGGTATTGGCCGCGTGCGCTGGGGCTTTGGCTTTGACGGGCAGCACGTGTCCGTAGTGTGCCAACGGCTTTAAGCAGTGGGGTGTTCTCGGCTTCTGTTACTCCGCGTCCTCCAGGGGCGGCATGGGTTTCCAGTCGGGATCCTTGATGATCTTGCGGGCGTCTTTCATGCCACGGCGCAGCGCCGGAATGCCGGTCTTAAAGCACTTGTCGACCGCAGCCAAGCGGATGAACTCTTTGCAGAAGGTCGCGGCGTTGCCCAAGCGGAACAGCACGGGATGATAGTCGCCGTAGATTTGCATGTAACGGGCCAAAAAGCCGCGGTTGCGCATGATGTAGTAGCGGTTGGTGTCGCTCGTGGAGTTGAGTTGGCGCTTGCCGGCGATATCCCAGTTAGAGACGGCGCGGGCGCGCTTGAGCACCACGTCGGCAACCACAGCGGCGGGGAAGTGCTGGCTGGCGACATATCCGTAGCAGGCATCGTCGCCGTAGATGAAAAAGCGCGCATCGGGCAGGCCGATCTTGTCGACTACGCGGCGCGAGAACAGGCCTCCTTCAAAGCACAGTTGGTTCATGGCGCGGTAGCCCTCGGGACCCAGATCCCACTTGGCGATGGGGTTGGGGATGCCGAGCGAAAGGATGAGCTGGTACTGCCAAAAGAAGGCGCCGCCGTCGAAGTCCAGGCGCGAGCCTTGGATGACGTCGTAGCGGTCGGTCCACTTGGCAAGGCGTTTTGCTTCGCTGGACATTTGCGGAACGGTCGAGGAGACTGAGACCCCATTTGTCTATCGCATGCGTTTGCGCTGCCGGAACCTGCGCCGCTGGTGAGCATTGTGATTCCCACCAAGGATCACGTTGAGACGCTCGACGCCTGCGTGATGTCGATCGCCCAGAAGGCAACGTATGCCAACTACGAGATCGTCTTGGTGGAGAACAACAGCGAAGCTCCGGAGACGTTTGCGTATTACGAAACCCTGCCGGAGCGCGTGACTGCCGCGTCTGACGGTAAGGGTAGCGCTCGCGTTGAATACTGCCCAGGCGAGTTTTACTACTCCAAGATTATCAACTATGGCGTTGGGTGCGCTAAGGGTGACTACCTGCTGCTCAACAACGATACCAAGGCTATAGTGCCAGGCTTTATCGAGGAATTGATGGGGTATCTGCAGCGCCCGATGCGGGCGTGGTGGGTGCCAAGCTCTTCTTTACCGATCATCCGGTGCAGCACGATGGCATCTTAATCGGTGTACGCGGCGCACTTGCCCATGCCAACCAGGATTTCTCGGCAAAGCGCGAGGGATATCTTGCCCGCGCCGTGCGCCCGGGCAACTTTAGCGCCATTACGGGCGCCTGCCAGATGGTCCATCGCGACGTATTTGAGCAAGTCGGAGGCTATAACGAGAAATTTGCCGTCGGTTTTAAGGACACAGACTTTTGCCTGCGCGTGTGGAAGGCGGACTACCGCACCATCTTTACGCCGTATGCCGAGCTGTACCACTACGAGTTCACCTCGCGCGGCAGGGAAGAGGCCAACGAGGAAAAGCTGCGCCGATGGAAGCGCGAACAGGCGCTGTTCATGCAGCGCTGGCCGGAGTTTTCTTGACGGGCGATCCGTGGCTGGGACCGAACTTAGCCGCTGAGAGTGAGTACTTCTCGCTCTAGCGCGAAGTGATGCCAAGATCCGGCAAAGTATCCTCAAAAGCTGCAAGAGCGATGGGGTTTGGGTACTCCTCGTTCAAGCGGCTCTTGTCATATCGAAAACGTTGCCAGGATTTTTCCCTAGGGCTTTTGCAGCTATGGAGACAAGTCCGAACATCGTGTGAACGAGATCGACCGTGTTACCGTAGCCAATGTGATATTTCATTCCACGCTTTTTGTTAACTACAACAGAGTAGGGTCTCTCTTTTTATATTTCCTTCCAGTTTATGGTAGGCTCACTTCTCTCATAAAAAGTAGAATCATCAAATCGATAATTAAGCCCCATAGTTTCATATCTTCTTATTTTTGGGTCAGGATATCGTTCTGTGTCTGAAACGCTAACGGCGTATTGATCAACAAGATGTCCTAAAGGTGTGGGTGAATACAATTGCTCTCCACCGTTGGATACCCCAGAGATATACCAGATTCCAGATTGGGAGAGTGACTGAAGGCACGCGTGATAGCGCAAATCGTGTTTGTTGATGTTGTTTGCGCTAAATTCAAGGTCAGTTTTAATTGTTGTTTTTAGCGCAATACAGATTCTCTTGAATTCATTGCTGGAAATATGTCTCATAAGATACGATGCTGTGGCGTTAGCTTGATAAACAATCGAGTCCTTTTCAAGGGTTTGATCAATTGAAGTAAGTATAAATACCAGGTCGTCCTCTTTCTTTGCTGCTAATTGCTGGCAGAAGTTTTCGACGTCGCGGGTAGAGAGTTTATCTAATTGTTCGAGATAGCTCTTAAGTTTATTAGCGAATACGCGATTTTTAGCTTCGAAAGCTTTAATAATTACTTCAGTTGTAATGCCTGCAATGGGATTTACTGAGCCAATGATTGATGGCCATAAGTCATACAGGGCATTTCCGATTTCATTTAGAGTTTCCTTTTCCATTGCTGGTGGCCCCTTCTCAATCAGTTGAAGAGCGTGCTGTCTTTGCTCAAATAAGATAATTATGGGCGTTGGACAAAAAGATAATCTCCATGATTGATACAATCGCTGAGTTTATTCAGACATTATTTCTGCGGACATATTTACTTGCCGATTTGGCGGTTTCAAATCGTGAATGAGAACGAGGCGTCAGTAATCGAATACCGCGCTGATGGTCTTTGCGATTGCTC
>UMHQ01074730.1_pt1 | contig 14592 bp, 15 predicted proteins | sample 1965531 | NCBI WGS metagenome assembly UMHQ01 (sample SAMEA4836098, study PRJEB28245) | human gut metagenome | biome: gut microbiome; material: fecal sample | place: Denmark | collected 2008
ACTGCCCGCCGCTGCGCAGCAGGTACGCTGCCGCCGCACACAGCTGCTCCATGGTGCATGCCAGCTCGGCACGGTGAATGCCGCGGCTGCCGGCCGCCGTTTTCCCGCCTCCGGCAGGGAAGTAGGGCGGGTTGGACACCGCCAGATCGAAGTGTCCCGCCGACGGCAGTTGTCTGCGGTCCCGCAGGTCGCAGGGCAGCGTGATCAGCCGGTCCGTCAGGCCGTTGGCCGCAGCGGTGCGGTCCGCCAGAGCGCAGGCGGCGGGGGACAGCTCCAGCCCCGTGACGGTGAGGGACGGCTCCCGCGCCAGAAGCAGCAGGCCCAGCAGCCCCGTGCCGGAGCCCAGATCGCAGACCCGCCAGCCCCGCCGCAGCGGCGGAAAGCTGCCCAGCAGGAAGGAGTCTGTGGAGGGCTTGAATGCGCCGTCGTCAAAGCAGAACGTCCAGCCGCCGTCCCACAGGGTGTCCCATCGCTCCATACAATGTCCTCCTGCCATAAACTGCCCCTATTGTAATATAAACAGCCGCCGTCCGCAACAAAAAAGTGACCGGCCAGAAGGCCGGTCACTTTACCGCTCGTATGTAAATTACTCAGCGGGGCTGATAGCGCCATTGGGGCAGGTATCGCTGCAAGAACCGCAGTCCAGGCAGGCACCGGCATCGATGACGTAACGATCATCGCCCTGAGAGATAGCACCCACGGGACATGCGTCCGCGCAAGCACCGCAGCTGACGCAAGCGGAACCGATCTGATAAGCCATAGTAGCACCTCCATAAAGATTTGTAAGCCTATTCTATCATGAAAATTGAAAAATGCAAGGACATTTTCCAAAGGTTTAAAATCTGGCAACAATGGCTCTACATGCCGGTGACCGCCATGCAGAGCAGCGCCGCCGCCTCCCGCGCCCAGTAGCCCGCAGTGAGGAACCAGGGGCTGGCGCAGCCTGCGGCGTAGGGCGTCAGCCCGTCCCGCTCTGCCCAGATGGCGGCGCGCAGCTGGTGGAAGTTGTCGGAGGCGATGACCGCCTGCCGCGGCAGGCTCTGCTCCCGTATGGTGGCGGCGGAGAAGGACAGATTCTCCTCGGTGGAGCGGGACCGGTCCTCCAGATAGATGCGGCCTTCGTCGATACCCATGGATACCAGCGTGCTGCGGATGCACTGGGCCTCCGTCACCGTCTCGCTGTCGTCCAGCCCTCCGGAGGCGACGCAGGCCGCATCGGGGTGGGCGGAGAGATAGCCGTAGGCCGCGTCGATGCGCTTTTGCAGCATTAGACTGGGCCGCCCGTCCTCCAGCACCTGACAGCCCAGCACGATGACGGTGCAGGGCATGTCCTCCGGCGGACGATTCCCTGCCGCCCGGGCCATCATACCCAGCGTCACCAGCACCGCTGCGGCGCACACCGCCGCCAGCAGGCTCACGGCCCGCCGCAGCCATCGGGGCCGCAGCAGGCGGCGGAAGAAGTCCGGCCACAGCAGCACCGCTGCTGTCGGCAGCAGTACCGCCGCCGGCCAGATCATGCCGAAGTGCAGGATGCCGCCAAAGACCGGCATCAGGAAGAACGCCGCCAGCGCGATGCACAGCACGGCGGCGATACGGAAAAGGGCACGTTTCATGTCAGCTCTCCGCGATGTGGTTGGCGATGCGCTGCATGATCATGTCCAGCGCCACCAGATTGTGGCCGCCCTCCAGCACGATGATGTCCGCGAACTTGCGGGTGGGCTCCACGAACTGCTCGTGCATGGGCTTCACCGTGGTGAGATACTGGTTCACCACCGACTCCAGCGACCGGCCCCGCTCCTCCACGTCCCGCAGGGCGCGGCGCAGGATGCGGACGTCGGCGTCCGTCTCCACGAAAATTTTGATGTCCAGCAGGTCCCGCAGCTCCTTGTTCTGGAGGATAAGGATGCCCTCCACGATCACCACCTTGGTGGGCTTCACCTCCACCGTCTCCGCGGTGCGGTTGTGGATGGCGTAGTCGTACACGGGGCAGTGGATGGTCTCGCCCCGCTTCAGCGCCTTCAGGTCCGCGATCATCAGATCGGTGTCGAAGGCGTCCGGGTGATCGTAGTTCTGCTGGCAGCGCTCCTCAAAGGGGCGGTCCTGCCGCTTGTAGTAGTTGTCGTGGTGTACCACACTGATGTCACTGCCGAAGCGGGCGGCCAGATGCTCCGTCAGCGTGGTCTTGCCGCTGCCGGTGCCGCCTGCGATGCCGATGAAAATGGTGTTCATGTCACGGGCCCTCCCAAGTGATCTCTGCCGCCATTATAGGAAATGTGACGGAGAAAAGCAAGCGGCGCAGGGCGCATCATGTAAAAAAAGAATGAATTTCGGCGATAGACGGTTGACGTGAGGGGGTGAAATGGGTATTATGTAAAATAGATTTTTTCTCGGAGGTATCCACATGAGTCTCATCAAGTGCAAGAAATGCGGAGAGATGTTCTCCGATAGCTATAAGACCTGCCCGTTCTGCGAAGAAGACGATGCTTATTACGGCGGCCGCGCCACCAAGCGCCGCCGCAGAGCGGAGACCCCCCGCCGCAAGGCGCCCAGCATTCTGGGCCCCGTGGTGGTGCTGGTGCTGATCCTGCTGGTGCTGCTGGTGGTATGGCTGCTGTTCGGCGACCAGATCAAAACCGCCATCGGCGGCCAGAAGCCGCCTGTGGAGGACGTGATCCCCGAGCCTACCCCCACACCGGATCCCGACCCTGTGGAGCCCGCCGATACCATCACCCTGAACCGCGCGGTGCTGGCGCTGGATGTGGGCGGCAAGGAGACGCTGAAGGTCAATGAGGAGACCACGGAGACCTGCGCCTGGAGCAGCAGCGATCCCGCCGTCGTCACCGTCAGCGATACCGGCGAGGTCACGGCTGTGGCCGCGGGCAGCGCCGTTATCACCGCCAAGGTGGGCAGCGCCGAGGCCACGTGCAGCGTCACCGTCAAGGCCGCCGAGGGCAGCGACACCACCGGCAGCACTACCGGCAGCACTACCGGAAGTACCGGCGGCAGCAACACCGGCAGCAACACCGGCAATACTACCGCCACGGTGGATATCAGCAAGCTGACCATCACCGCCACGTCTGAGGGCGGCTACGAGGGCGATCTGGCCTCCACCAGCGAGACCGGCGTATTCGAGATGAGCGCCAAGGCCGGCGAGGTCTGGACCCTGGGACTCAAGGGCACTGACGCGTCCGTGACCTGGGCCATGGACGGCGACAGCAACGGCGTCTGCAAGCTGGAGGGCGCCAAGGTCACCGTCACCGGCACCAGCAGCGGCCGCTACGCCACCATCGTGGGCACCGTGGGCGGCGGCACGGTGAAGGCCATCATCCGCATCCGCTGACGCGGCACATTCCCCACCATCTCTGTACGGACCGCTGAAAGGCGGTCCGTACTTTGCGTTTTCCACAGGAAAACGCAAAAAAGCACTACCAAAACGCCGCGCCCTGTGGTATGATATAAGGTGCAATTATAGGCGAACGGAGGGACCGCTGTGAAGCATACCGCGAAAAAGTGTATCCTGCTGCTGGCAGGACTGGCGCTGGCCGCCGTGCTGTCCGGCTGCACCTTCTTCGACTCCTCCGTGGAGCAGCTGTTCACCCTGCCCCGTATGGCAGAGGAGTATACCGGCCTGTCCCAGCAGATCGACAGTCTCATCGACCAGGGGTACGAGTACGCCTCGCCCTCCGGCGGCCGGAACATCCAGTCTGTCCAGATGGTGGATCTGGAGGATGACGGCATCCAGGAGGCGCTGGTGTTCCTGCGCCGCAGCAGCGATGAAAAGCCCCTGAAGATCATGGTGTTCCGGCTGGAGGGCGACACCTACCGCTGTTTCTGCACCATTGAGAGCAGCGGCTCCGCCGTGGACAGCGTCTATTATCAGGACCTCAACGGCGACGGATGCCGCGAGATCATCGTGGGCTGGCGCATCAGCGCCGATGTTCAGACTCTGGCCGCCTACACCGTGGAGTCGGAGCCGGTAGCCCTGATGTCCAGCGGCTACACCCAGTTCAGCGTCCAGGACCTCAACGGCGACGGCGTGCCCAGCCTGCTGGTGCTCCGCAGCGACGGCGAGCTGGGTCCCGTGGCGGAGTTTTACGGCTGGCAGGAGGAACAGATGGGCGTGTCCTACCGCTGCCGTCTGTCCACCTCCATGGCCGCCCTGAACCGCGGCAGCGTCGTCACCGGCATGGTGGATAAGGATACCCCCGCCGTGTTCATCACCGGCGTGGATATCACAAGCATGGCCGTCACCGACATCCTTATCTACCGTCAGGAGGCGGGCCTTGTCAACGTGGCGCTGGATAAAAACAGCGGCGTGTCCGCCGCCGTCTACCCCTACCGCCAGCTCTCCCCCCAGGACATCGACGGCGACGGCATCATCGAGCTGCCCTGCCCCGAGGCCGACAGCGCCGCCGAGCAGACCGACGGCTTCGTGGCCTGGATGAGCTGGAAGTCCGACGGCCGTTTTGAGCAGTCCGCCAAGACCTACCACTGTCTCTCCGCCGGATGGTACTTCACCATCCCTCTGAGCTGGTGGAACTGGGACGTGGACGCTCTTGTCACCGCCATCTCCAACGAAAACCAGATGACCCTCTGCATCAACGGTGACTCCGTGCTGTCCGTCTACACCATCACCGGTGAGAACCGCGATTCCCGCAGCCGCATGGGCCACCGGCTGGTTCTCCGCCGCCAGACCACCACGGTCTACGCCGGCGAGGTCTTTGAGATCGCCCCCTATTACGGCATGGATGAGGACCTGCTGCGCCGCAGCTTCAATCTCATCCTGGGTACTTGGAACAATTCCTGACGTCAGAAAGGAGCGCACTATGAAAAAAGTACTGGTCCTGGAGGACGAATCCAGCATCCGCAGCTTTATCGTCATCAATCTCCGCCGCGCCGGCTACGAGGTAATTGAGGCGGAGACCGGCGAGGAGGCGCTGGAGAAGCTGAAGGAGCACGCCGATGTCCGCGTGGCCCTTCTGGACATCATGCTCCCCGGCATCGATGGCTTCGAGGTCTGCCGCCGCATCCGCGCCACCAATGCGACCATCGGCATCATCATGCTCACCGCCCGCTCCCAGGAGATGGATAAGGTCACCGGCCTTATGACCGGCGCCGACGACTATGTCACCAAACCCTTCTCACCCGCCGAGCTTACCGCCCGCGTGGATGCCCTGATGCGCCGCTCCGGCGGCGCCGCCGTGGATGCCGGTGAGATCGACCAGCCGCCCTTCCTGCTGAACACCCGCAACCGCACTCTGGAGAAGAACGGCCAGCGCATCAAGCTCACCCAGGTGGAGTACTCCATCATGAAGATGTTTATGGAGAACCCCGGCAAGGCCCTCTCCCGCGAGGAGATCCTGGATATGGTCTGGGGCCACGACTACTTTGGCGAGCTGAAGATCGTGGATGTCAACATCCGCCGCCTCCGTCTCAAGATCGAGGACAACGCCACGAATCCAACGTACATTACCACGATCTGGGGCTACGGCTACAAGTGGGGCTTCTGATGGCGGATCTTTTCCGCCGATACTGCGTTGCAAAGTCTGGCTGTACACAAAGTACAGCGGCGGCTTTGCGCCTTGTCTCGGCGAAAAATCTCTTGCCATCCGTGTTCTATTGACAACGCCGCGCCGCTTATTTTGACTTTACCACGAAAGGAGCTGAGGAACATGTCCCCCAAGCTGCCGCGGGTACAGGGCCTGCGCCGCCGCTGGCTGGCCGGAAGCATCGGCCCCGTGGCCGCCATATTGCTGCTGGTGGGCGCCCTCATCTCTGTGGGCTTCGCCAGCAACTACTACAACAGCGCCCGCTCCACCCTGCGGGCCAAGGCGGCCGCCGGCGCCGACTACTTCAATACCTATGTCATGATCGGCTACAAGGAGTATTACCGCAGCGCCACACTGTACGCCGCCACCTTTGACGACAGAGACCACATCGAGCTGCAATTTCTCAACAGCTCAGGCCGCGTGGAGGTCACCACCCGCGGCCTGACGGCGGGCACCTACCCCAGCACACCGGAGGTGGCCCGCGCCGTGGAGAGCGGCACGGTGCAGGATTACGTGGGCCGCGATGAGGCCACCGGCGAGCGGATCATCGCCGCCTCCAGCCTGCTGAAGTTCAACGGGCAGGTGGTGGGCGTCATGCGCTATGTCACCGCCATCGGGAACCTGGACCGTCAGGTGTTTCTGACGGTGCTGGTAGTCTGCGGCGTCATGACCGCGGTGATCTGCCTGATTTTCCTGTCCAGCTCCATCTTCATCAACAACGTAGTGGCCCCTGTCTCCGCCGTGTCGGAGACGGCCAAGCGCATCTCCGCCGGCAGCTACGGCATCCAGATCCCCAACAAATACACCGATGAGATGGGTGTGCTGGTGGACAACATCAACGACATGTCCCTGAAGATCAGTCAGAGCGAGAAGATGGAGTCGGAGTTCATCTCCTCCGTGTCCCACGAGCTGCGAACGCCCCTGACGGCCATCAACGGCTGGGGTGAGACGCTGCTGGAGGACGAGTCCGGCGACGTGCAGCAGCTGCGCCGCGGCGTGCAGATCATCCTCAAGGAGTCCCGCCGCCTGACCAACATGGTGGAGGAGCTGCTGGACTTCTCCAAGATGACCGATGGCCGCTTCACCCTGCAGGTAGAGGACACCGACATACAGGCGGAGCTGGAGGACGCGGTCTACACCTACCGCGAGCTGTTCCGCCAGGACGGCATCTCCCTGGAGTACGGCAGCGACAAGGCTCTGTATGACGAGCCTATCACCGGCGACCCTGAGCGGCTGAAGCAGGTGTTCTGCAACGTGCTGGACAACGCCGCCAAGCACGGCGGCTCCGGCAAGCGCATCGTGGTCCACCTCACCCAGCAGGAGGGGGAGTATATCATCTCCATCCGCGACTTCGGCCCCGGCATCCCCGAGGCGGAGCTGCCCTACGTGAAGCAGAAATTCTACAAGGGCTCCTCCCGCGCCCGCGGCAGCGGCATCGGCCTGGCGGTCTGCGATGAGATCGTCCACCTCCACGGCGGCCAGTTTGACATCGCCAATGCCGCCGGAGGCGGCGCTGTGGTGACTATCCGCCTGCCGCTGAAGCGGGAGACAGAAAAAGAACTGTAAATAATCGAACAACTGTTGCATTTTTAGGCGAGCTGTGGTATGCTTGTCACAGAAAGGATCATTCAGGCATATGGAAAAGAAACAGGGCGCGTTCCGCACCACTATCGGCGGGCAGGCGCTGATCGAAGGTATCCTCATGCGCGGACCGGAGAAGGACGCCATTGTGGTCCGCTCTCCGGAGGGACTGGTCACCAAGGTCACAGAGCGGAAGTTCATCAGGAGCAAGTACCCCATTCTGGGCGTGCCTATCCTCCGCGGTGCCGTGACGTTCATCAGCTCCATGATCACCGGCGTCAAGGCGCTGATGTTTTCGGCAGACTATTTCCCTGATGAGGGGGACGCCCAGCCCGGCAAATTCGACCAGTGGCTGGAAAAACACATCCCCGCGGAGAAGCTGCAATCCCTGGTGGTGGCGTTCTCCGTGATTTTGAGCCTGGGCTTGACACTGGTACTGTTTATGCTGCTGCCTACATTCATCGCCGGGCTGTTTCACGCCAAGAGCGCCGCAGTCCACAACATCATCGAGGGCGTGGTGAAGGTGGCCATCTTCCTGGGCTATCTGATCCTCTGCTCCAAGCAGAAGGACGTTCACCGCGTGTTCTGCTACCACGGCGCGGAGCATAAGACCATCTTCTGCTATGAGGCGGGCCTGCCCCTGACGGTGGAGAACGTCCGTCCCCAGCCCAAGCACCATCCCCGCTGCGGCACCAGCTTTCTGTTCGTGGTGATCATAGTGTCCATTCTGGTGTCCAGCCTGGTGTTCCCCTACATTAACTGGCAGAACATCTGGGTCCGCATCGGCGTCAAGCTGTTGCTGCTGATTCCCGTAGTGGGCGTGACCTACGAGTTCAACCGCTTCGTGGGGGCCCATGACAACGCCGTGACCCGCATCCTGTCCGCCCCGGGCATGTGGATGCAGAACTTCACCACCAACGAGCCCGACGACTCCATGATCGAGGTAGCCATCGAGGCCATGAAGCTGGTGATCCCTGCCGAAAAAGGCAAGGATCAGTGGTAAAAGGGGATAACACATCGTATTATGGCAATTACATATAACAATCTGTATTTGGATATTCGCCAGCAGCTCCACCAGGCTGGCCTGCCCGCCGCCACGCTGGAGGCCCGTGAACTGGTGTGCTGCGCCGCCGGTAAGAGCAGGGAGGAACTGAGCCGCGCCAGCCGTCTCTACGTCCCCGACGCCGTGGAGCAGCAGGCCAGAGCGCTGGTGCAGCGCCATCTGGAGGGCGAGCCGGTGGCCTATCTCATCGGCGAGTGGGAGTTTTACGGCCTGCCGCTGGACATCTCGGAGCGGGTGCTGATCCCCCGCCCGGACACGGAGGTGCTGGCCGCCGCCGCCATCGAGGGCCTGCAGGGCGTTGAGTCGCCCCGTGTACTGGATCTGTGCGCCGGTTCCGGCTGCGTCGGTCTTGCCGTGGCCAAGCACGTCTCCGGCAGCCATATGGTGCTGGGGGAGATCGACGAGGGTGCGCTGCGCGTCTGCCGCCAGAACATCCGCCGTACCGGTCTGTCCGGTCAGGTGGTGTCCATGCAGCTCAACGCGCTGGAGAAGGCGCCTCCGCGTTTGGGGGAGTTCGACTGCATCGTGTCCAACCCACCCTATATCCCTGACGGCGACATCGCGGGGCTGGACCCCTCGGTACGGGACTATGAGCCCCATCTGGCGCTGAAGGGCGGCGCCGACGGCCTGGACTTCTATCGCGCCATCTGCGAGAACTGGCGCGGCGCCCTGCGTACTGGCGGACGGCTGTACTTCGAGGTGGGCATCGGCCAGGCCGATGACGTGCTGCGCATTATGCGCGCCGTGGGCTTCGGCGACATCGAGGTGATCCCCGATCTCAACGGCATCCCCCGTGTGGTCTGGGGCATTCTGCATACGGAGATCTGAACTGTCCGTTTTTCGGGACAGCAGTTCCAATAAAATAGGTATAAACCAACAGAGGAGGACGGAACAATGGCAGCGAAGAAAGAACCTGCGGTCCAGCCCGCGGCGGCGTCCGACAAGAAAAAGGCGCTGGAAACCGCCATGCAGCAGATCGAGAAGATGTACGGCAAGGGCTCCATCATGCGCTACGGCGCGGAGAGCACCCTGAACGTGGAGGCCATCCCCACCGGATCTCTGTCGCTGGATCTGGCGCTGGGCATCGGCGGCCTGCCCCGGGGCCGTATCGTGGAGATCTACGGACCGGAGTCCTCCGGTAAGACCACGCTGGCCCTCCATGTGCTGGCGGAGGCCCAGAAGATGGGCGGCGAGGTGGCCTTTGTAGACGCCGAGCACGCGCTGGACCCCACCTATGCCAAAGCGCTGGGGGTCAACGTGGAGGATATGCTCATCTCCCAGCCCGACACCGGCGAGCAGGCGCTGGAGATCACAGAGGCGCTGGTGCGCTCCGGCGCCATCGACGTGGTGGTGGTGGACTCCGTGGCCGCGCTGGTGCCCCGTGCTGAGATCGAGGGCGAAATGGGCGACAGCTTTGTGGGCCTCCACGCCCGCCTGATGAGTCAGGCGCTGCGTAAGCTCACCGGCGTCATCAACAAGACCAACTCCATCGTTATCTTCATCAACCAGCTCCGTGAGAAGGTGGGCGTCATGTACGGCAACCCCGAGGTCACCACCGGCGGCCGCGCCCTGAAGTTCTACGCCTCCGTCCGCATCGACGTGCGCCGTATCGAGACGCTGAAGTCCGGCGGCGAGGTCATCGGCAACCGCACCCGCGCCAAGGTGGTGAAGAACAAGGTGGCTCCCCCGTTCCGCGAGGCGGAGTTCGACATCATGTACGGCGAGGGCATCAGCAAGCTGGGAGACCTGCTGGATCTGGCGGTGAAGCTGGACCTGGTGCAGAAGAGCGGTTCGTGGTTCAACATGGGCGAGGTCCGTCTGGGACAGGGGCGCGACGCCGCCAAGCAGTACTTCCGCGACCATCCGGAGGAGGCGGACAAGCTGGAGACTGCTGTCCGGGAGAACTTCCACAAGCTGATGGGCGCCCAGTCCCGCACCGCCGCCAAAGCTGCGGGCCGTGCGGTGGACGTGTCCGCCGACGACTTCGACGACGCCGACTGATGCGCATCGAGCGACTGGAAAATTCCAAACACAAGCAGGAGCGCGTGCTGGTGTATCTGGAGGATGGAACGCTCCTCCGGATCACCGGCGCGGAGCTTCTGCAATTTGGCTTATATCAGGGCCTTGACCTGCCGCCGGAGACGCTGGAGGAATTGCGGGCCGCGGCCCGCCGCTCCGACACCAGACGCCGCGGCGCCAGCATGGCCTCCGGCCGCATGCTGTCCAAAAAGGAACTGACGGAGCGCCTGACGAAAAAGGGCGCTTCACCGGATGACGCCGCCGAGACGGCGGACTGGCTGGAGGATCTGGGGGCGGTGGATGACACCGCCTACGCAGGGGTCATCGTCCGGCACTACGGCGCCATGGGCTGCGGCGCTGCCCGCGTCCGGCAGGAGCTGCACCGCCGCGGCGTTCCCAAAGAACTATGGGACGAGGCGCTGGAGCAGCTGCCCCCGCCGCAGGAAGCCATTGAAAAATTCCTCTGCGCCAAGCTGCGGGGTCGCCCGCTGACACCCGAGGACAGCCGCCGCCTGGCTGCCGCCCTCCAGCGCCGCGGCTTTTCGTGGCAGGACATCCGCCCCATCCTCAACGGGCTGGGACAAGAGATCGACGAAACATGAGGTAACAAGACGTGAAAGTTTCCTTTATTTCCCTTGGCTGTGCCAAGAATCTGGTGAATACCGAGCAGATGATGGCCCTGTGCCGCGACGCGGGCCACACCCTGCAGGAGGAGCCTGCCGGCGCCGATGTGGTGGTCATCAACACCTGCGGCTTCATCGACAGCGCCAAGGAGGAGGCCATTGATACTATCCTCTCCGTGGCGGCGCTGAAGGCGGAGGGTCAGGTGCAGAAAATTCTGGTCACCGGCTGTCTCACCCAGCGCTACCAGCAGGAGATCCTGACGGAACTGCCGGAGGTGGACGGTATCATGGGCACCGGCAGCTACGGCGAGATCGTACCGGCGCTGGCGGAGCTGATGGCCGGCGGCCGCCCCTGCCGCTTTGCCGATATCCATGGCATGATCGACGAGTTCGATCGCGTCCTCACCACCCCAGGGCACTATGCCTACCTACGCATCGCCGAGGGCTGCGACAACCGCTGCGCCTACTGCGTCATCCCGTCCCTGCGGGGCCGCTACCGCAGCCGCCGCATGGAGGACGTGCTGGCCGAGGCCCGGAAGCTGTCGGACGCCGGCGTCAGGGAGTGCATCGTTATCGCTCAGGACATCACCCGTTACGGCATCGACCTGTACGGAGAGCGGAAGCTGGCGGCGCTGCTGCGGGAGCTGTGCAAGATGGATTTCCGCTGGATCCGCCTGCACTATCTGTACCCCGACGAGTTCACCGATGAGCTGATCGACACCATCGCCGCCGAGGACAAGGTGCTTCCCTATCTGGACATCCCCATCCAGCACTGCAACGACAAGGTGCTGAAAGCCATGAACCGCCGCGGCGACAAGGCGGAGCTGCTGGCTCTGTTCCGGAAGCTGCGCGGCCGCATTCCCGGTCTGGTGCTGCGCACCAGTCTCATCACCGGCCTGCCCTACGAGGACGAGGCCGCCTTCGAGGAGCTGTGCGAATTTTTACAGGAGGTCCGCATCGAGCGGGCCGGCGTGTTCCCCTACTCCCCCGAGGAGGGCACCCCCGCCGCCAGGATGCTCAACCGCGTGGACACCGATGAGGCCGAGCGCCGCGCCGACCTGATCGTGGATGTCCAGTCCCGCATTATGGACGACTTCAACGACAGCCGCATGGGAACGGTGGCGGAGGTGCTGTGCGACGGGTTTGACAGCCAGTCCATGATGTTCGTGGGCCGCAGCTATGCCGAGAGCCCTGACATCGACGGCCGGATCTACTTTACCGCCGACCACGAGGTGGAGGCGGGCGAGTTCGTGACGGTGCGCATCACCGGAGCCATGGACGGCGAGCTCACCGGCGAGGTCGCGGAGTAAAAAAACACTTTTCATTTCCTGCCGCCCGTGCTACAATACGGAAAGAATACAACGAAAGGCTGATACATACCATGACGACCGCGAACAAACTGACGATCCTGCGGGTGCTGATGATCCCCGTTTTCCTGGTGGTGCTGTACTGGGGCTTCCCCGGCTGCCGCTATGTGGCGCTGGGCATCTACATCGTCGCCTGCCTCACCGACCTGCTGGACGGCTACATTGCCCGTCACTACGACCAGATCTCCGATTTCGGCAAGTTCATGGACCCGCTGGCGGACAAGTGCCTGGTGATGGCGGCACTGTGCTGGTTCGTAGAGGAAGGTACCTTTGCCGCGTGGGTACTGGCTATCGTGCTGCTGCGGGAGTTTGCCGTATCCGGCATGCGCCTTGTGGCTGTGGAGAAGGGGCGCGTCATCGCCGCCGGTTGGTCCGGCAAGATCAAGACCGCCAGCACCATGGTGTGCATCTGCCTGATCCTGTTCGGCATCCCCCAGTGGCTGAACTATGTGTGCCAGGGCGTGATCCTGGTCACCACCGTCTACTCCGGCATCGAGTATTTTGCCAAGAACGCCGACGTGTTCAAGGTCATCAAATAACTTGACACCGGACGAAAATCCTGCTACCATAGGATGCAATCGAATAGCGCGATGATCGGAAAGAGTATGTCCACCCCACGGGGCAAGAGAGAGAGGGCCGCCGGCTGTAAGCCCGCTCACCCGCTGCGGACAGAAAGTGCGTCCGAGAGCGCGGGGGCTGTGGATGCCCTCCGCATGGCCTGCGTCATGGGCCGCACCTGAGTGATAAACGAGAGTGGAACCGCGAAGCCTTTATTCGCCTCTCATGCCTGCGGGCATGGGAGGCGTTCTGCTTTCTGCGCATACTATTATAATGTAGATCATAGGAGGATCGTCATGTATCTGTATAATTCCGCCACCCATAAGAAAGAGGAGTTCAAGACCCACACCCCGGGCCATGTGGAGATGTACACCTGCGGCCCCACGGTGTACCACTTTGCCCACATCGGCAACCTGCGCTCCTACATCATGGAGGACGTGCTGGAGAAGTACCTGCGCTACGTGGGCTATGACGTGAACCGCGTCATGAACATCACCGACGTGGGACACCTGACCTCCGACGCCGACGAGGGCGAGGACAAGATGCTCAAGGGCGCTCGGCGCGAGCATAAGACCGTTATGGAGATCGCCCAGTACTACACCGACGCGTTTTTCTCCGACTGCCGGAAGCTGAACATCAAGCGGCCCGACGTGGTGCAGCCCGCTACCGGCCTCATCGATGACTATATCAAGATCATCTCCCGCCTGCTGGAGAAGGGCTATGCCTATGTGGCCGGCGGCAACGTGTACTTCGACACCTCCAAGCTGGAGCGGTACTACATCTTTAACGACCACAACGAGGAGGATCTGGCGGTGGGCGTCCGTGAGGGCGTGGAGGAGGACACCAACAAGCGCAACAGGAACGACTTTGTGCTGTGGTTCACCAAGTCCAAGTTCGAGGATCAGGCCCTGAAATGGGACTCCCCGTGGGGCGTGGGCTATCCCGGCTGGCACATTGAGTGCTCCGGCATCTCCATGAAGTACAACGGAGAGTATCTGGATCTTCACTGCGGCGGTGTGGACAACGCCTTTCCCCACCACACCAACGAGATCGCCCAGTCCGAGAGCTACCTGGGCCATCCCTGGTGCCCTCACTGGTGCCATGTGGCCCATCTGAACACCGACCACGGCAAGATGTCCAAGTCCAAGGGCGAGTTCCTCACCGTCTCTCTGCTGGAGGAGAAGGGCTACGACCCCCTGGCCTACCGTTTCTTCTGCCTCCAGAGCCACTACCGTAAGAGTCTGGTGTTCACCTGGGAGAATCTGGACAACGCCACCGTGGCCTACAACAAGCTGCTGACCCGCATCGCCGCCCTGAAGGACGAGGGCGAGGTAGATCAGGCCGCCTTCGACGAGTACAAGGCCAAGTTCACCGCCGCCATGGACAACGACCTGAACACCTCCATGGCCGTCACCGTGCTGTACGATGTACTGAAGGCCAAAACCAACGATAAGACCAAGCTGGCCCTGCTGGACAGCTTCGACGCCGTACTGGGCCTGAAGCTGCTGGAGAAGGCGGCGCAGCTGCGCAGCAAGCAGGCCGCGGCGGCTCCTGCCGCCGGTGAGTTCACCGTCATCAGCGAGTCCGGCGAGTCCGATGCCGCCGTGGAGGCGCTGATCCGCGCCCGGGCCGACGCCAAGAAGGCCAAGAATTTTGCCGAGGCCGACCGCATCCGCGATGAGCTGAAGGCCCAGGGCATCGAGCTCGCTGACATCCCCAACGGCGCCAAATGGAAGCGGGTGTAAGACCGCGCTCCCCAAAAAATCCGAAAAAGAGCCGCCTTACGGCGGCTCTTTTTCTGCCTTGACCTCAGCAGGGGAGGGAGCGGCACG
>UMHQ01004329.1_pt1 | contig 14546 bp, 12 predicted proteins | sample 1965531 | NCBI WGS metagenome assembly UMHQ01 (sample SAMEA4836098, study PRJEB28245) | human gut metagenome | biome: gut microbiome; material: fecal sample | place: Denmark | collected 2008
GAATGACAATGAGGACATGTGCAGGCATCCTTTGTTAAAATAGCGGAAATTACTTTTGAAAAAGTATGATATTTGTATTCTTTTTCAATTTAAAGAGGAAGAAAAGTAATATTTTTATCTTGAATATCGAAAAGAGATTTGATAAAATAAGATTGAGACATTGAAATCACTCCTTTTGGATTATGTTTGACGATTTAATTTTAACAGGAAAATTTCAAAGTCTCAATTTTTTTTTGCAAAAAAATGGCATTGAGAGAAAATATAAATTTTCTCATCAACATCATTTATTATACAACCTTAAAAGGCAGTCATAGTACTTTAGACTGTCTTTTTATTTAACTTTTTCCAAATAATGTACACTAATAAAAATGTTGCATTTTTTTAAAAAGTATGATAAAAGTAATATATAAGAAAAATTAAAAAATTGAAATTAAAATATTGTACACTAATAAGAGGAAATACTATGGAATTGACAGAAAGACAAGAAAAGATTTTAGAATTAATCAAAGAAAATTCTCCAATTTCAGGAGAGGAAATTGCACAGAATTTAGGGGTAACACGTTCTGCTTTGAGAACGGACTTTTCGATCTTACGAAAGATGTCTTTGATTTCTGCAAAACAAAATCATGGATATTGTTTTGTAGGGGAAGGACCAAAAAATAAGATAGGACAAGTCATGGGCGAGCCGAAACAGATGGATTCTAAGAGTAGCGTTTATGAAACCATCGTGTATATGTTTGAAAATGACATTGGAAGTGTGTTTATTACCGAAAATAAAAATGTTTTAGTTGGAGTGGTGTCTAGAAAAGATTTATTAAAGGCAGCTTTGGGAAATAAAGATTTAGAAAAATTACCGATTCACATGGTTATGACCAGAATGCCGAATTTAATTTATGTGACCGAACAAGATTCTATTAAGACGGCAGTAGAAAAGATTATGAAACATCAAATTGACTCAGTAGCAGTAGTAAAGCAAGAAAAAGAAGTGTGTTATTTGGTAGGACGATTTAGTAAAACAAATATCAGTAAACTATATTTAGAAACTTTATAAATGAGGAGAGGAGAAGTAGAATGAAACAAGTATATGAATTTAGGGAAGGTGGAAAAGATTTAATTCCTTTATTGGGAGGAAAAGGTGGAAATTTGGCAGAAATGACAAAGATTGGCTTGGCAATTCCCAATGGAATTATCGTAACGACAGATGCTTGTCGAGAGTATTTCAGAAACGGAAAGAAAATATCGGAAGAATTACGAAATGAAATTTTAGAAAAATTAGAAACCATTCAAAAGAAGCCACTACTTGTTTCTGTTCGTTCTGGGGCTCCTATTTCTATGCCTGGAATGATGGATACGATTTTGAACGTAGGATTCAACGATGCTGTAGCGGAAGAAGTTTTAGCGAGTATCAAAGATGAAACATTTGTATATTCTTCTTATGCAAGATTTATTTCCATGTTCTCGGAAATTGTACAAGGGGTGGAAAAGAAAAAATTTGATAAAATTGCAGAAGAAACAAAAAATCCAAAGGATTTAATTCCTTTATATAAAGCTTTATATGAAAAAGAAACCGGAGAAAAATTTCCGGAAGAAGTAAAAGAACAAATTTTGATGGCAGTTAATTCTATTTTCAATTCTTGGAACAATGAAAGAGCTATTTTATATCGAAAATTGAATAATATTGACGATAATATGGGAACTGCCGTTGTCGTTCAAGAAATGGTATTTGGAAACTTCAATAATAAGTCAGGAACCGGTGTTGTCTTCTCTCGAAACCCATCAACAGGAGAAAAACAAATTTTTGGAGAATATTTGATTTGTGCTCAAGGGGAAGATATTGTTGCCGGGATTCGAACTCCGGAACCAATTGCTAAATTACAAGAAGAAATGCCGAAGGTTTATGAAGAATTATTAGAAAATATTCATAAATTGGAGCAACATAATAAAGATATGCAAGATATTGAATTTACAATTCAAGATGAAAAATTATATATTTTACAAACAAGAAACGGAAAACGAGCTCCTAAGGCAGCTGTAAAAATTGCGATTGATATGCAAGAAGAAGGAATTATATCGAAAGAAGAAGCAGTATTAAGAGTCGATCCGTCTTTGGTAAATCAATTATTGAATGGAGATTTTGAAGAAAAGGCAGTCAAAGAAGCCACTTTGTTGGGAAAAGGATTAGCAGCTTCTTCTGGAGTTGCAGTCGGAAGAGTCATGTTTGATTCCAAACGAGTAAAAATTCGTGAAAAAACAATTTTAGTCAGAGAAGAAACTTCACCGGAAGATTTAAAGGGAATTGCCTTAGCACAAGGAATTTTAACGGTCAAAGGGGGAGCAACTTCTCATGGAGCGGTAGTAGCTAGAGGAATGGGAAAATGTTGTATCACAGGTTGTGGAGCGATTAAGATCAATGAAATTGATAGAGAAATGTACATCGGTGGAAGAACAGTGAAAGAAGGAGAATTCATTTCTATCAGTGGATATACAGGAGAAATTTATTTAGGAAAAGTTGCTATTAAGGAAGCCAGTTATGATGATGATTTAAAGAAAATTCTTTCTTGGGCATATGAAATCAAACGATTGCAGGTGCGTATGAATGCTGATACTCCGGAAGATGTCAAAATGGGGAAAGATTTTGGAGCAGAAGGAATTGGACTTTGTCGAACAGAGCATATGTTCTTCCAAAAAGATAAAATTTGGGCAATTCGACAAGTGATTTTAGGAGAAGAAGGGGAAGAAAAAAATAAGGCAATTGAAAAGCTATTTGAATTACAAAAAGAAGATTTTATGGGAATTTTCAAAAATTTAAATGGAGATGTTGCCAATATTCGTTTATTGGATCCTCCTGTTCATGAATTTTTACCGAAAGAAAAAGCGGACAAAATTATTATGGCAAAAAATTTAGGAATTCATTTATATGATTTGGAAATCAGAATTCGAAAATTAAAAGATGAAAACCCTATGTTAGGGCATAGAGGATGTCGTTTAGGAGTAAGTTATCCTAGACTATACAAAGCTCAAGGAAGAGCGATTATTGAAGCTGCTTTGGATTGTAGAAAAGAAGGACATCCGGTACATCCTGAAATTATGATACCGTTTACCATGGAAGCAAAAGAATTGGCATATTTAAGAAAAGAAATTACAGAGGAAATTGAATGTTTATTTGAAGAAAGACAGGAAAGATTGGATTATAAATTAGGAACGATGATAGAAATTCCGAGAGCTTGTTTATTAGCAAATGAAATTGCAGAAGTTGCAGATTTCTTCTCTTTTGGAACAAACGATTTGACACAAATGTCTATGGGACTTTCTCGAGATGACTCTGTAAAATTCTTAGATCAATACCGAGAAAAAGGAATTTGGGAAGGAGAACCTTTCTATTCTATTGACCAAAAGGCAGTAGGAAAATTAGTGGAATATGGAACTAGATTAGGAAGAGAAGCTAATAAAAACTTAACGGTTGGAATTTGTGGAGAACACGGAGGAGATCCGAAGAGTATTGAATTCTTTGAACGACAAGGCTTCGATTATATCAGTTGTTCTCCATTTAGAGTTCCATCTGCAATCTTAGCAGCAGCACAAAGTTATTTAAAAAATAGAAAATAAGGAGAAGAGGATGTCAGAGTTAAAATACCTAGAATTATTGTCCCAAAGTTTTCCTAATATTGCGGAAACATCAACAGAAATTATTAACTTACAAGCAATCTTGAATTTGCCAAAAGGAACAGAACATTTCTTAACAGACGTTCATGGAGAGTATGAGGCTTTTAGTCATGTGTTACGAAATGGTTCCGGAAGTATTCGACAAAAAATTGAGGACATCTTTCAGGATACTTTGACAGAATTAGAGAAAAAAGAATTAGCAACAGTCATTTATTATCCGGATGGAAAATATGATATGGCTTTGGAAGAACAGCCGAATATGAATAAATGGATTCGTACGATTATTTATCGACTTTTGAAGGTTTGTAAGAATGTGTCGAGTAAGTATACTCGTTCCAAAGTTCGGAAAGCCATGCCGAAAGATTTTGAATATATCATGCAAGAACTTCTTTATGAAAGCCGAGAAGAAGATAATAAACGAGATTATGTAGAATCTATCATTGATACTTTAATTTCTATTTCCTATACGAAACAATTTATTGTAGCGATGAGCGAGTTGATTCGTAGACTTACCATAGATCATCTTCACCTAGTGGGAGATATTTACGATAGAGGGCCTGCACCACATCTTATCATGGATTGCCTCCTTGATTACCACCATGTCGATATTCAATGGGGTAACCATGATATGTTGTGGATAGGAGCAGGAGTGGGAAATAAGGCTTGTATTGCAAATGTGATTCGGATTTGTTGTCGATACAATAATAATGATATTTTGGAAGAAGCTTATGGAATTAACTTATTACCTTTGGCAACTTTTGCCATGAAATATTATGGAAAAGATCCTTGCAAAAGTTTTCGACCCAAAGAAGGAATGGATTCCGATTTAGTTGCTCAAATGCACAAGGCAATTAGCATTATTCAATTTAAAGTAGAAGGTCTGTTTTCCGAAAGGAATCCAAATCTAAGAATGAAAGATCGAGAGATTTTAAAAGAGATTAACTATGAAAGAGGAACAATTTTATGGCAAGGAAAGGAATATCCTTTAAACGATACTTTTTTTCCTACTATTGATCCTAAAAATCCGTTAGAATTACTAGACGAAGAAGCGGAACTTTTAGACCGTTTAAAAGATTCCTTTATGAATAGTGAGAAGTTACAAAGACATCTACGTTTTCTATTCAGTCATGGTTCTCTCTATCTGTGTTGTAATTCTAATTTGCTTTACCATGCCTGTGTGCCGTTAACCAAAGACGGAAAGTTGGCAGAAGTAGAAATTGAGGGAGTAAAATATAAAGGGAAAGCTTATTTAGATAAGGTAGATACCATTGCAAGGCAAGCATTTTTTGATCGAGTAGGAAATGAAAAAGATAAACGAAATCGAGATTTTTTATGGTATCTATGGTGTGGAGAACTGTCTCCTCTTTTTGGAAAAGATGTCATGAGAACCTTTGAGAGATATTTCATTGACGATAAGAGTACTCATGAAGAGCATAAAAATCCTTATTATACTTTCATCAATCAAGAAGAAACGTGTAATATGATTTTATCAGAATTTGGATTAAATCCTAAAATTTCTCATATCATCAATGGTCATGTTCCTGTTAAAGTAAAAAAAGGAGAATCTCCGGTAAAAGCCAATGGAAAACTATTTGTTATTGATGGAGGTTTTGCAAGAGCCTATCAAAAAACAACAGGAATCGCAGGATACACTTTAATTTACAATTCTTATGGAATTAAATTGGTCTCTCATGCTCCTTTTGAATCAAAAGAAAAGGCTTTAAAAGAAGGAGCGGATATTTTATCTTCCGTTGTTATAGAAGACAAAATTGTACAAAGAAAACGAGTAAAAGATACCGACATTGGGAAAAAATTACAAGGACAAGTCAATGATTTAAAAAAATTATTATTGGCTTATCGTAAAGGAATTATTCAAGTGAAATAAAAACTTGACACAAATAAAAACACATGTTATATTTATTTCGTAATAATTAACATGTGTTTTTTTTATTTTTAACTTAAGGGAGGAAAAATGAATTTTAAATTAAAATGTATGGCAGTTGCTAGTTTATTAAGCATTTCAGCCTATGGAGCATCGATTGACCATATTCAAACATATGCACCGGAATATTTAGGAAACCAAGCTCAAAATGGAGCAATCAATGGAGTATCTCCTTTTTATAATCCGGCAGGAACAACACAATTGGAAGAAGGGTTATATGTAAATGGAGGATTGCAAATTGCTGCCGGACATGAACAATCAGAATATAAAGGGAAAGAATATAAAGCGATTTTTGTACAACCGGTACCGAATATTGCAATTACAAAAGTAAACAAAGGGGAAGCGACTTATTTCAACTTCAGTGCTATCGCCGGTGGTGGAACGTTAAATTATAAACATGGAGTAGTGGGGACTGCTATTATTCCGGATTTAGTATCTAAACTACATACTGGTGTTCTTACTAGAGAGGAAAAGGGACTTCCTATTAAGGTAGATGTCTTAGATGGAACAAGTGCCAAAGGAAGTAACTTGTACGCACAAATGACTTTAGGGAAGGCATATCAAATCAATGATAAATTATCTCTTTCAGGAGGAGTTCGATTTGTTCATGGACATAGAAGTCTAAAAGGGCATATTGCAATGAAAGCTTATACAGGAAATAAATTCGTAGATAATAAAGTATTAAACAGTGCTTTAAAAACAGCTACTTTAGAGGCAGATGTTGATTCGAAAAGAACAGCAGATGGATTTGGTTTTGTATTAGGAGCAAACTATAAAGCAAATGAAAAATGGAATATTGGAATGAGATACGACTCTCGAGTAAAATTAAACTTTAAAGCAGAGACAACAGAAAAACAAATTTCTATTCCTATTATTAAAGGCTTTGAACCGATTGGATTTACTTCTAATTTATACTATCCGGAATATAAAGATGGAAAGAAACAAAGAAGAGATTTACCGGCAATCTTAGCGTTGGGAACTACCTACCAAGTAACAGATAAATGGATGACAGGATTATCTGCAAACTACTACTTTAATAAAGATGCAAAAATGGATGGACAAAAATACAACAACGGTTTTGAAGTAGCGTTTGGAAATGAGTATAAGTTAAATGACAAATGGGCAGTATTAGGGTCTATTAACTATGCAAAAACAGGTGCTTTAAAAGATAGTTATAATGACATTGAATATGCTTTGGATTCTGTAATGCTAGGAACGGGATTAAAATATCAATATAGTCCAACGTTAGAATTAACAGCGAGTGTAGCTCACTATTTTTATAAATCAGAAGAAGGAAATATTAAAGGAAAAGTTGCTGAAAAGGCAAGCCCTATGATGAAAAAATTACAAAATGTAAATGAGCAACAAAAATATAAGAAAAGTATTACAGCATTTGGACTTGGATTTACAAAGAAATTCTAGTATAATATCCATAGAGGAGGTGTAAAGTAAATGGCTAGAAAAGTTGTTTTTGACAGAGAACGAATTATTGAGAAAGCATTTAAAATGTTGAAAAAAGAAGGAATGGAAGCAATCACTGCCAGAAAATTAGGTGACTATATGAACGCTTCTCCAGCTCCTATTTACAATTCTTTTCGCTCTATGGAGGAATTAAAAGAAGTCTTAGTAGAAAAAGCGAAAGCATTATTCTTAGATTATATTCAAAATAATCGAACAGAATTACCTTTTTTGAATATGGGATTAGGATTTTGTATTTTTGCAAAAGAAGAAAGTAATCTTTTCCGAAATATCTTTTTAAATCCAAATATTGAAGGAAATATTATTGAGCAATTTCGAGAAATATCACAACAGGAAATTATCAAAGACAGTCGTTTTGATAATATCTCGGAAGATAGACGAACAGAGATATTCTTTGATTGTTGGACCTATGCTCAAGGACTAGCAAGTTTTATTGCCTTAGGACAAATTGCTGCAACAGAAGCAGAGTTAATTGATATGTTGTTACGAGGACCTGGATATTTAATTCATAAAAAATTAGAAGAATATGGAAAACAATAAGAAAACTGGAGTGTCAGGCACTCCAGTTTTTTAAAATTTATATTTTGCTCCAAGGAAGAAAGTTCTTTCCTCTGCAGGGATAACAGTGTAGATTCTAGAACCGGCATATTCGAAATATTTTTCATTGAATAGATTATTGATTCCACCATATAGATGTAATCCGTTTTCATGATGATAGTGAAGGGAAAGATCGGTAACAGAATGAGATTTAATATATCCTTCTTCTTCTTTTTGATCTAAGCTACTAAAATTACTATATTTTCCATTGTATTTATATCGAATTTCTCCTGAAATTCTTGGGGAAAATTGATAATTTGCTTCTAAGGTAAAAGAATGTTTTGGGACTTTTTTTAGTCCTGTGTTAGTCCAATCGATATAATCTTTTGGAGATAAAAATTTTCCTTCTTTTCCGTTGTATTCTCTTTTTCCTTTTAAGTAGGCATAGCTTTCTTTTAAACTAAGGTTTCCAAATTTTTGAGAAAGGCTTAATTCCAATCCTTTTCTCTTTGTTTTTAAGATGTTAATGGTTTTTCTTCCAAAACCAAGTTCATCACTTAAAATATAGTTTCGACTCATTTCGTTGTCCGTCTTGTTGTAAAAAGCAGTAAGATTGATTGTCGTAAATCCTAGATATTCTCTCCAACCGACTTCATATAAATCATAGATTTCATCTTCTCCTTGGGTAGGATGGATTTTTCCTTTAGAAAAATCATCTGTAATTTCTAAACCATCCGGAGAAGTGAATCCTCTTTCATATCTAGCATATACCCTTCCTGTCTCTCTGTATTTGTAAGCAAGGCTAAGTTCGTAGTTGGTATTATGCCGATGACTTGTATCCTTTCCATCATTTTTAGCAGCTATTTTATCAAAATTCCAATAAGTATAATCTCGACGAATACCTTGTGAAGACTCCCAATTTCCATATTTTAAAGTATTTAAAAGATAGAAAGCATTGGTTCTTTTTTTGTAGTGAAAAGAAAGAGGTTTTGTCGTATAAATTTGCTTTTTCCAATTTTTTACTTTATAGTCGTTATACTCCAAACTTGCATCTTGTTGATAAGAATCTATACCCAGTAATAAACTGCTTCCCTCGAAACTAGTATTCTTTGCATAAGGAATATCTAATTTGTTTTTGAAACCGTAAGTGTGGTGATACATCGTTTCGTCGGAAAGCGCCATATTGGAAAAGTTTCCTTTGTTATAAAAGGCATCAAGTAAATAGCTGCTTCCTTCTTTGAATTGTAATCGATAACTTGCATTGATGCTGTCGAAATCTCTTTTTGCATTGGAATAACCGTCAAGGAATCCTTCTATTTTATGTCCATCTTTATCTAAGCCTAAGGTAACTTTCTGTCGATCAGGTTTATAGTTTTTTCCATATTTTTGTAATTTTTTATAGTTAATGTTTCTTACAAATTTTCCTTTTTCGGATAAGGTACTATATCGTAGAGATAGAGATTGGTTTTGAGCTACTTGGTAAAAAATTCCTGCTGTAAAGTAATCGCTATTTCGATATGTATTTTTAAAATATAAATTTTGATTATCTCTTAAATAAGAAATTTGAGCATTAAGTTTCTTTGTGATTGGATATCCAAAAGAGACATTGTATTTTTCTCCTCCATTCCCTGCGGAAACTTCTACATGGTTATCTACTTTTTGAAGTTTGCTTAAATTGGTTGTAATATTGATAACTCCTCCGGCTGTTCCGGAACCATAGATAATGGATCCTCCTCCGGGAATAATCTCAATTCTTTCAATATTTTCCACAGGAACGACATCATAATTGGTTTGTATTGGATGGTTTACTAGTGTTGTAATAGGAGCTCCATCTACTAAAACTTGTATGTTTTTTCCTGCATTTCCTTCCCCTTGTCCCCGTATATCAATTTCTCCCCAAGCAGTTGTTCCTACATGGATACTTGGGATATCTTGAAGAATGGAAGAAAAATTGGTATACCCTTTTTCTTCAATATCTTTTTTTTCAATCACAATGATATGTTTTGTATTTTTCATTTTGTTAATTTCGATATAATCAGATTGAATATTACTTTCGGGTAACTGAATGGTTTTTTCTCCGAATGCTACCAAATTACATAATAAAAAACTCAAAAATAATGCTTTTTTTCTTCTCATTTGTCCATTTCTCCTTCTCTATTTTTATTTTAAATGCATTTAATTATATATAACTTTATTTTAAAAGTCAAATTTTTATAAAATAAAAAAATCATGAAACAGATTCGTGAAAATAGCATTGAAAAATAGAAGAAAGATGATATATAATAAAAGAATTAGGAGGGGGAATATGTTTCAGTATACTTATCAAATACAAAAAGAAGATATAAATCATGGAAATCATGTTGGAAATGAAAGAACTTTAGTCTTTTTTAAAAAAGCAAGAGAAGCATGGTTAGCAGAAAAAAATTATTCAGAATTATCCATTGGTGAGGGATGTGGAATCATACAGAAAAGTGCCTGCATTGAATATAGAAAACAAATTTTTTTACAAGATACGATTGATGTGAATATTATAAAAATAGAACTGGAGAAACTCTTTTTTATCTTTTTTTATCAAATTTATAATCAAAAAGGAGAACTTTGTGTAGAAGGAAATACGAAGATGTTAGCCTATGATTATAAAAATCAAAAAGTAAGAAAAATTCCAAATCATTTTTTAAAAAGAATAGAGGAATATGGAATGGAGTCCTAGACTTCTTTTTTTTGAAAAAATATGTTAGAATATAGGAAAAATAAACTTGAGGAGAGAAAAAAATGGAAAATGTATTTCACGTTTTACAAGAACGAGGATATTTAAAACAATTTACTCATGAGGAAGAAATCAAAGCCTTATTAGAAAAGGAAAAAGTAACTTTTTATATTGGTTTTGACCCTACTGCAGATAGTTTACATGTGGGACATTTTATTGCAATGATGTTCATGGCTCATATGCAAAAATACGGACATAGACCGATTGCTTTGATTGGTGGGGGAACTGGCATGATTGGAGATCCTAGTGGAAGAACTGACATGAGAACGATGATGACTCGAGAAACGGTACAACATAATATTGATTGTATCAAAAAACAAATGGAAAAGTTTATTGATTTTTCAGATGGAAAAGCAATTTTAGCAAATAATGCGGATTGGTTGTGGGATTTAAATTACATTGAATTTATTCGAGATATCGGATCTCATTTTTCTGTCAATCGAATGTTGGCGGCAGAATGTTTTAAAAGTAGAATGGAAAATGGATTATCTTTCTTGGAATTTAACTATATGTTAATGCAAGGATATGATTTCTTAGTATTGAATAAAAAATATGGTTGTGTATTGGAATTGGGTGGAGATGACCAATGGTCGAATATGATTGCTGGAGTAGAGCTGATTCGTAAAAAAGAACAAAAATCTGCCTTTGCAATGACTTGTACCTTACTTACCAACAAAGAAGGAAAGAAAATGGGAAAAACGGCAAAGGGAGCGTTGTGGTTAGATCCTGAAAAAACAAGTCCTTATGAATTTTATCAATATTGGAGAAATGTAGATGATGCCGATGTTGAAAAATGTTTGTCTCTACTTACTTTTGTTCCTATGGAAGAAGTGAGACGTTTGGTATCTTTCCAAGATGAAAGAATTAATGAAGCGAAGAAAGTGTTAGCTTTTGAAATTACAAAGATGATTCACGGGGAAGAGGAAGCTTTGAAATCTCAAAAAGCAGCAGAAGCGTTATTCTCAGGAGGAGCTGATTTAACAACTGTTCCTAAATTAGAAGTTTCCATCGGGGAAGAATTACTAAATGTTTTGCTAGAAAATAAAGTCTTAAAAACGAAAAGTGAAGGAAGACGTTTGATGCAACAAGGGGCTATGACTTTGGAAAATGAAAAGATGTCAGATCCTGCCTATGTAATTACAGAAGATAGCTTTTCCGGAGACGCTTTATTGAAATTAGGAAAGAAAAAATTCTACCAATTAGTTCGTAAATAAGGAGAGGCTTTTGAACATTAAACTTCGGAAAATGGAAGAAAGAGATATTCCGACCATCTACCAATATATTCATAAAAAATATGTGAAAAAATATTATGAAAAAGAGGAAGAAAAACAATGGCAGGCTCATCGGAATTGGTATTGTTTTGTCCTAAACTCAAATTCTTACTTTTTTTATATCATTGAGAGGGAGCAAGAATTTATAGGAACTGTTCGATATGAGTTAGAAGAAGAGAAAGCGATTGTCAGTATCTATATTCGAGAAGAGTATCGAAATCAAGGCTATGCGAAATTAGCTCTTCTGGAAAGCATTTCTTGTTTATTAAAAGAGGTAGAAGTGGAAGGAATTTTTGCTCATATTTTACAAGAAAATGAATGTTCTCGGCAAGTATTTTTACATTGTGGATTTCAAAAATATAAGAAAGAAGTGTATTGGAAAGAAATAAAAGTAAGAGAGGATAGAAATGGATAAAAAGCAAAGGGTGAGAGAAGTGCTAAAACGCTTGGAGGAAAAATTTGGGAAACCCAAGTGTGCTTTAGACTTTAAAAGTCCTTTTGAATTATTGGTAGCTGTTATTTTATCAGCACAGTGCACAGATGTTCGAGTGAATATTGTAACGAAACAAATGTTTCCTCATGTGAATACTCCGGAACAATTTGCAAATATGGAAGTAGAGGAAATAGAAGAGTGGATTCGGAGTACCGGCTTCTATCATAATAAGGCAAAAAATATTAAAAAGTGCAGTCAGCAATTATTAGATCTTTATCATGGAGAAGTTCCACAAGATATGGAGCAGTTGGTAAATCTTGCCGGGGTAGGACGAAAAACAGCGAATGTCGTTCGTGGAGAAATTTGGGGCTTGGCGGACGGAATTACAGTGGATACTCATGTAAGGCGTTTAAGTAATTTGATTGGCTTTGTCAAAGAAGAAGACCCTATTAGAATAGAAAGAGAACTGATGAAAATTGTTCCTAAAAAATCTTGGATTGATTTTTCTCATTATTTAATTTTACAAGGAAGAGACACTTGCATTGCAAGAAGACCTCGTTGTAATCAATGTGAAATTTCTGAGTTTTGTAAAGGTAAAAAAATAATTGACAAATAAAGTAAGGAATGGTATAACATAGTCAAGAAAGAAATTCTAAAGTGGAAAGGAAGAAAGGATATGAAAGTATATTTAGACAATAATGCAACAACAAAAGTAGACCCAGCTGTTTTTGAAGCTATGGTACCTTATTTAACAGAGTATTATGGAAATTCATCAAGTTTACATTTGTTTGCAACAGAAACAAGTCAGGCATTAAATGAAGCGAGAAATACCATTGCTAGAATTTTAAAGGCAAAAACATCAGAGATTATCTTCACCGCTTCCGGAAGTGAAGCAGATAATTTAGCAATCCGAGGGGTTGCTAAAGCATATAAACATAGAGGAAAACACATCATCACATCTACGATTGAGCATCCGGCTGTAAAAAATACATACTTAGATTTGGCAGAAGAAGGCTTTGAAATTACGATGGTTCCTGTGGATGAAAACGGTGTATTAAAATTGGAAGAATTGAAAAAGGCAATTCGAGAGGACACTATTTTAATCAGTGTAATGCATGCAAATAATGAGGTAGGAGTATTTCAACCGGTGGAAGAAATTGCTAAAATAGCAAAAGAACATAGAATTTTATTCCATGTAGATGCAGTGCAAACAATGGGAAAATTGACTATTCATCCGGAAGAAATGGGAATTGATTTATTATCTTTCTCCGGTCATAAGTTCCATGCTCCAAAAGGGATTGCAGCCTTATATATCCGAAATGGAGTCCGTTTTGGAAAAGTATTGACAGGGGGAAGCCAAGAAAATAAACGAAGACCGGGAACAAGTAATGTGGCTTTTGCAGTGGGGATGGCAAAAGCATTGGATATGGCAGTTTCGAATATGAATGAGGAATGGAAACGAGAAGAAGGTTTAAGAAATTACTTTGAAGAGGAATTACTAAAAAGAATTCCTGAAATCGTTGTGAATGCAAAATCTGTAAAACGATTGCCAGGGACTTCTAGTATCACATTTAAATACTTGGAAGGAGAATCTATTTTATTAACCTTAAGTAGCAAAGGAATTGCAGTAAGTTCCGGTTCTGCTTGTTCTTCAGATAGTTTACAACCATCTCATGTGTTATTAGCGATGAGTATTCCTGCAGAGTGTGCTCATGGAACGATTCGTTTTTCATTAGGAAAATACAATACAAAAGAAGAAATAGATTATACAATAGAAGCAGTTGTAGAAACAGTAACAAGATTACGAAGCATTTCTCCATTATGGAATGCTTTTCAAAATAATAAATAGAGAAATTAGACAATATTTTATGAGAAAATAAGGAGACGGTAAAGATGCAATATACAGAAAAAGTAATGAATCATTTTATGAATCCACATAATGTAGGAGTGATTGAAAATCCGGACGGATATGGAAAAGTAGGAAACCCATCTTGTGGGGATATTATGGAAATTTTCTTAAAGATTGATAACGATATTATTACAGATGTAAAATTTAGAACTTTTGGATGTGCTTCTGCCATTGCAAGTTCTTCTGTATCAACAGATTTAGTATTAGGAAAGACAGTAGAAGAAGCTTTACAAATTACAAATAAAAAAGTAGTAGAAGCTTTGGGTGGATTACCGGCTGTAAAAATGCACTGTTCAGTATTAGCAGAAGAAGCAATCAAATTAGCAATTGAAGACTATATGGCAAAAAAAGAAAATAAATAAAAAATTACAAAATTATAAAGAAACCTCTACTGTTTTATGATATAATAAACATTAGAGGTTCTTTTTATGTAAAAGAAAAAATAAATGACTGAAAAATGAGAGAGGCAATAGAAACAATGAAAAAAAAGTGGTTAGTGGCAGGTTTTTTATGGGGAATCTCTTTATTTCTTCAAGCAGGAGAAA
>UMHQ01067876.1_pt1 | contig 14501 bp, 11 predicted proteins | sample 1965531 | NCBI WGS metagenome assembly UMHQ01 (sample SAMEA4836098, study PRJEB28245) | human gut metagenome | biome: gut microbiome; material: fecal sample | place: Denmark | collected 2008
GACGCGCTCGACCGGTGCGACATCCGCTGCGCTGGCACCGCCCTGGCGGTTGTCCACGACCTTGGTCTTGAACTTGCGCAGCTGGCGGGTGACCTTATCGGCGGAGAGGTCGATGGCGGCGTACATATCTGCACCGTGCTCGGCAACGCGAATCACCGAACCGCGAGCGCGAACCGTAACCTCGACGATTGCCGGGTTGGGGTTCGAGGGGTTCTTCTCATAGCGAAGTACGACGTCGACCGTCATGGGCTCGATATCGAAAACCTTGAGCGCCTCGCCGATCTTCTCATCCACATGCGCACGCAGAGCATCGGTTACCGTCGTCTTGCGTCCAGAAACCTTGATATCCATACGTGGCTCCAATCTGCCTCGGGGACTTACCGTACTGGCTATGTACCCATTGCCGTGCATTTAATCACGCGGATTCCCAAAGACCCGAATAACGATTGCTTGATACCGCATACCGAAGTCTCGCACTTTTCTGTGGCAAAGTGCGCTATAGGAGGGCGACGGCGACTTTGGCTTTGCACCTAAAAAATGTCTTTGACCTGCTGGTTTTATGTAAACAAAAAAGCCGGGCTCCCCTGTTGGGAAAGCCCGGCAATGCGTGTTGAAACCGTGAAGAGGCCTCTCTCCTAGCGCATGGGAGACGCCACCCCTAGCAATAACTAGCTATTGAGCTTGTTAATGTCGTCGTCGGTGATAGTGCCCTCCTGGCTGGACGATTTATCCTCGGAGGCTGCACCCTCGCTGCTCGAATCGGAGGATGCGGACTCGCTGGATCCGGCATCGGTCGACTGCACGTCGGCGCCCGAGACCGTCTTGGTGGTGAGGTCATAGGGCATCGTGCCGTACCAGACGGAGTGGACCGCCTCGAGCGTGCCATCGACCGTGATACCGTCGAGGGCATCGCTCACGGCACGGCATAGCTCATCGTTGGCCGCGAGGCCCGCGACGCCGAGCGTCGAGGGCGTCTCGAGCGCGCCGACGTAAGAGATCTGGCTCATCAGGCGCGCAAGGTAGCCGCCGGCCGTGGAGTCGCAAATCACGTAGTCTATCTCGCCGGACTCGAGCGCCTCAAAGCACTCGTTGATGTTGGAGAAGGTCTTTTGGTTGGCCGTGATGCTCTGCTTGGCGAGCGCTTCCTGCGAGGCCGAGGAGGTCTGAACGCCCAGGGTAGCGGTGTTAAGCGTTTCGGTGGAAACGCTCAGCGACTCGCCGTCGCTCGTCTTTCCGAACACTGCCGCAGCGTCGTACAGGCAAGTACCAAGCGTGCTGATATCACCATCCGTGGAATTGATGTCGCCAATGAAGATGTCGGCCTTTTTGTCGCCGAGCGCGGAATCGGCAGAAGACGCATCGACGAAGGCAACCTTAAGACCCATACGGCTTGCAAGGGCGCGGGCAGCGTCGACCGCGTAGCCCGTGAGATTACCATCGGCGCCCTGCATGGCCTGCGGAGCATCGGAGGTATCGAGGGCAACCGTCAGGGTGCCGGGAGTGACCAGGGCATCGTCCGACACCGTCGGCGTGACGGTCTCGCGCTCGATCTGGTCAATCGTGGGCGTCGTGAACGTGGACAGTGGGTTGAACGCGCATCCGCTCAAGCCCAATACGGCAATGACCGCCGCGGTCCCAGCACCTAACCGAGCCGCGTGCATCAAGCTGCCCCTCACCATGTCCACTACCCTGCCTTCTGTGTCGTATACAATCCGTGCGTTGCGCGGAATAACGGGTGTTCCCACCAGCTGACCTGGTATTTGACCCCACACTTGCGCACCGGGGTGTTTGCTCGGGAGGCCATAGCCACCTTCACGACTGGCCCGCTCGCCCGCGAGGCGGTATTGCCCCAAAGAAAGTAGAACGGACGGTGCGGCTTACATCTAGGACGCGCCATGATCGCGCCGCGCGCACGCGGTCGCTTACGTGGATCCCTTTGACCGCGTCTGTCTTGGACTAGGATGGACATTTCGTCCGTCCGCAACCACAGCCTGGCAGGAACGTAGCGCATTATAGCTAAGTTCAAGCTAAAGTTTAAGGTTAGGGGCGTCATTCGCACCGTGAGCACAGATTTTGCAGGTCGGAGCGGACCATTCGTGCCCCCATGAAGCCCGGAGCTCCCCTACGGGGAGCTCCGGGGCATCCGTCTCAGGGCGCCGTGTGCAAAAAACGGCAAATATGAGTACTGCCACCAATTTAGTAGCAGCGTTTTTCCGCCCCGCGAGCCCTTTTTGAGTTCCGCACAGCCTGCTTGGCGCCAAGATATTCCACATTCGTTTATTATCTCTTCAATGAATCCAAATTTTCGGCCCAAGTTTCTTTGTTTTTACTGCCACTAGTCTAGTAACAGTACTCATATTTGCCGTTTTTTGCACAGGACATATAAACAGACCTCCCTATAAAGCCATAGTTTTACGCCGGCTTGAGCCCAAAGCACGCTCGGAGCGTATTCAGCAGAGCATCTTGCCTCTTTCGACGCGCCTCTACGCGATTCTGATATCGCTTACCCATACGTTGGTAAATGCGCCATGCGAGCGCTTCCATCGCTTCCATGTCGCAGAGCATTTCGTTGTTGACCGTCGCGACCTCGATTCCCATAGTAATCAAGCCCGTGTTGCGTTTTTCATCATGGATACGTCCCCTCCGGGAAGAATGGCCCAGCTCACCGTTGTATTCCAGATCAAACCGGGCTGCTTCCTGATACGCATCGCAAACTGCATGCGGCATCCCCGAGATTGCCTGTGCGCGGTCATCGAACTCGATCTTGTAGTCGGTCTTAAAGGGACCGCAGGCAAATCCGCCATAGGAAAACGGAAGCGAAAACATGGCAAGCATGATGCACTCCATGGGTGAGCGCAGGTTTTCCGACAGATAGGGACACAGCCGCCGCAGTTGTTTGGCCGCACTCCCCTTGCATGCCGCGAGGTAACCTGCCAGGCGATCGGGCGTCAACACCGGCTCGACTTCAAAGTAGCCCACGTCTGCCGGTTGGTCCTTGTCCTTTGCAAGTCTATTCGCAACAGGCGAGGTATAGGGAGGTAGATACTTCCCGCGATCGCTCAGTGAAATCTTGGAACACAGTTCCTGGGCCAGGACAAACGCCTGGATACAGCCGACCTCGCGGGCGACGGCAACACAAAGGGCCTCGGGAGATAGGCTGTACACCCCCGGTTCCACCTCTAGAATCGAGCCGGCAGGCAACCCGGAACACACGGACCAGCCCACACCAGGCATGCGTCGGCGCTGCGCCGCAGATCCCACCAGCAAGCACAGATCTTCTTGCACCTCACCGCTTTTGGCTCCAATTCGCACCAGGTCGGGAAGATAAATATCCTCGGTCGAAGGCGATGACGTACACAGCACGCGGCACTCCTCCTCGGGCTCAAGGTCCTTCCAGCCGATGTAGCCCATCTGTCGGCGCTCGGCGCGCATCATGCGTAGCGCCGAGGCGCCTGTTAGGATTGCGGAAGCCGCTAGCTGTTCGCCTGTCGGCTCGTTGCACCGCTCAATCTTTACCGCCACACGAATCACCCCTACCAAACGCGTGCGATAGCGAGGCCATCAACGGCCGCGGCACCGGCGCGCTTGAGTTCCGCCGAAGCCGCTGCCATCGTCGCACCCGTGGTGATAACGTCGTCGATAAGCAGCAGGCGGCGGCCCCGCACGTCCTCAACGGTCTCGTACATGCCTCGGGCGCGTTCACGGCGTTCTTCACGACCGAGTTCACGCTGATCGCCATGGCCGTACTTAACGAGGACGTCGAGCAGCGGAACACCAGACAGCTCGCAAAATGGGCGAGCGATGGCTTCCATATGATCGAAGCCGCGTCGCCGAAACGCCGCCGCCGTCGCGGGCACAAATACCACCGCATCCGCAGCGGACAGCACGCTTCCGTAGCGATCGGGGGCCGCGACCTGGGCATGTAAGGCGGTGTCGTAGAGCAGCTCCGCCAGATACGGAGCCAGACGTCGCTCGCCCGCATCCTTGTACGCTTTAATGATGCGCGGCAGCGGATGCGCATAGACGGCGCACGCCAGGCAGCGGTCGAGCGCCTCTGCCATCGCCGAGGACGCACCCTCGACCGAGCACTCGGTGCACAGCAAGTCTCCAAACGGGGCTCCGCATCGGGTGCAGCTATAACGTGGGTCAATGAGCGCGAGCGCGGCCAGGCAGTCTTGGCAAATAAGCGCGCCGGCGCGCTCGCAGCCGGCACATCGCGTGGGCGACAACGCCTCAAGCGCCTCGTGCGCCGCCCGCTCGGCAAACGGTAGCAATTCATCCGCAAACGGTAGAATGTCGGCACCTTGCAGGCATCCCAACACATTCAAATGTCTCTTCACGACACAACCCTCCCTACGTTCGGTCGCAGGGAGGGTTGTTGATTCAGCGCTATGGTACCCCGACGCGTTTGGGGTCAGGCAGGTTAAATCCGTTTGCGGGCACTATTCGCCGGTGGGCGGTTGCGGTGCGGACGAGTTTTGGGTCGAACCCTCGCCACCATCCTGACGCGGCTTGCGGGAACGACGACGGCGACGGCGCTTTTGACCCTGGTCGGCCGAACCCTCGCCACCACGATCTTCACGCGACTCGTGTTCGTCGCGAGCAGCGCCGCGCGCGGCCTTGGCGGCCGCGCCTCCGCCATCTCCGGGGCGACGGCGCGTGACCTTGACCTCGCCATCCGAGACCTGATCGGCCACGGAGGGCACCGAGGGCTTTTGCTGCGTGCCCGAGGAATGGCGACGACGCGGACGCGGGGGGCGCTCGTCATCGTTGCGCTGCTTGCCACCCTTGTCGGCAGACGTATCGGAACCCGAACCACCCTTGGGAGCGGCACCGGCCTCGCGAGCGGCTGCGGCGCGGAAGGCGTCCTCGCGCTCCCCGCTCGACAGATGACGGCGACGACGGCGCGTGGGGTTCATGCCGCCGCCGCGGTTTTGCTGCTGGGGCTGCTGAGTCTCGCGCTCGCGGGAAGCGTTCTTGCCCGCGGGAGCGGCCTCGCCGGCATCGCCCGAACCCGAGCGCTTGCGGCGACGACGTCCACCGGCAGCCTCCTCAGCCTCGGGCGCCTCGGCCTTGCCGCGACCCTTACCGCGGCCGCGACCCTCGCCCTGGCTCTGACCGGCACGGGTATCGGCGTCCGCATCGCGACGGCGGCGCTTGGGCATCGTCGTCCCCGCCAGACGGTCGGCGCTCGACAGGCCATCGCCCACGTCGACGCCGTTCTCGCGGTCGAGCTCCATAAGCGCCAAGCGCATCTCGGGCGACTCGATACGCTCGAGCACATCGCGCGTTACGCAGTCGGGACGGCAGTTGCAGCCCTGCTCGGCGGCCTTCTTTTTGCAGCCCTCAGAGCAGGTCATGTCGGCCAGGTTGACCTTAAAGACTTTGCCGTTCTCCAGGCGCAACACCAGCTGCTCACGCGGCGTGTCATATTCCTGGATGCGCGCCTTGCCAAGCGGCGTGTCGATAAGCGTCTTCTTTTTGGGCGCGCGGCTCTTAAAGTCCTTGTACGCCTCGAACTCGTAGCGCAGGCAGCACATCAGGCGGCCGCAGACGCCGCTAATCTTGGACGAGTTGAGCGGCAGGTCCTGCTCTTTTGCCATGCGGATCGAAACCGGCTCAAACTGTCCGCCAAAGCGCGTGCAGCAGAGCTCCTGGCCGCACTGGGCATAGCCGCCCACCAGGCGGGTCTCGTCACGCACGCCAATCTGGCGCATGTCGACGCGAATGTGCAGCGTCGAGGACAGGTCCTTGACGAGCTGACGGAAATCGACGCGCTCCTCGGCCGCAAAGTAGAACACGGCCTTCTCGCCGCCAAACAGGTACTCGACGCCCACCGGCTTCATCTCGAGGTCGAGTTCTTTGACCAGACGGCGGAAGTCGACCATGGCCTCGTCACCCTGGATAGCCAGGTCGTCGGCAAGCTGCAGGTCGATGTCGCTCGCCACGCGCAGCACGGGCTTGAGCGGCTGACCGATCTCGTCTTGCGGCACCTCGAAGGGATCGGCCGTGACCAGGCCGATCTCGGTTCCGCGCTCGGTGGAGCAGATGGCATAATCGGCCTCGAGGATATCCAGATCCTGTGGGTCGAACCACAGGTCGCGCGAGGCGTAGGTAAACTTAACGGGTACGACTAACGGCATTTCAGTGCCTTCCTGATATCGAACAGCATGACCTCGATGGCCAGCTGGGGAGTAACGTTTCTGGCGATGTTGCGCTCAGCGGTGGCAACCGCCTCGAGCGCCTGGGTGGCACCCGCAACATTCGTCGCCGCGGCAAGCCGCCCGATCGTGTCGCGCACGTCCTCGTTCACAACGTCTGCCGCCTCATCCTGAAGCGTCAGCAGCACGTCGCGCATGAGCGTCCGCGCGCTCGCCAGCGCTTCCATGATACCCGAACGCTCGCGCGCGTTGAGTTCGCGCTTGTTGCGGTCCTCAAGCTGCTTCAATGCTCCACGCGACAGGTAGTCGGCATTTTGCTCGAGCACCTTTTCCTGCGTGGACTTGACCTCGGCGAGCGGCGCCTTGACGGCGACGATGAGCGACTTGGCGCGACTGAGCACATCGGCCTCGTCGGCGGCGATGAGCGAGTCGATGGCACGGACCATCTGGCGACGGGCGTCCTGGCGCTCGGCGCTCTTGAGGAACTCGATACCACGCGTAGGGCTTCCCGCCACGGCGACGGCCATGCGACAACGCGCGATATCCTGGCCCGTCGCGCGGCTCACGGCCTGCGCGGCCACAGTGGGCGACACCAGCCGAAACGGCACGCACTGGCAGCGGCTCACAATGGTGGGCAGCATCACGTCGGCCGAGGTACCCAACAGGATGAACATGACGCCCTCGGGCGGCTCCTCGAGCGTTTTGAGCAGCGCGTTGGCGGTGTTGGCGCGCAGCTGCTCGGCACGGTCGATGATGTAGACCTTTGCCTTGGCGCGGATGGGCGCCAGGGGCACGTCGTCGAGCAGCTCGCGGGTCTGCGCGATGAGGTAGCCCGTAGCGCTTTCGGGGGTGTAATAATGCACGTCGGGATGCGTATGGCGCGCGACGCGCACGCAGCTGTCGCACGAACCACAGCCGTCCCGCTCGCACAGGAATGCCTGGGCAAGCGCCCATGCGGCATCGAGCTTGCCGGCGCCGGGCGCGCCCAAGAACAGGTAGGCGTGCGATGCGCGGCCGCTTGCGATGGCGTTGGTCAAAAAGTCGCGCACGCGCTGTTGGGTGTCGAGCTTGGCCAGCAGGCTTGTCTGCGCGGGGGCCATGTTACTCAGCCTCCTGAGCAAGCGCGGCGGCGACGGCATCTTGGGGAATGTCGAGACCGTACGCGCGAACCAGCTCGACCGTTTGCGTGAAGACGTCTGCGATCGACGCAGTGGCGTCGATGAGCTTTACGCGGTCTGGCTCCTCGGCAGCAATTGCGCAAAATCCCTGGTAGACACGCTCCTGGAAGGCCATGCCCTTGGCCTCCATGCGATCGGCCGCACCACGGGCGGCCATGCGCAGCGCCGCCTGCTCGGGCGTGATGTGATAGACGAGCGTGAGCGCCGGATGCGTACCGGCGACAGCCAGGTTGTTGGCATCGCGCACCATCTGACGGTCGAGGCCATCGGCAAACGCCTGATAGCAGGTCGTGGAATCGTAGAAACGGTCGCACAGGACCACCTTGCCGGCAGCGAGGGCAGGCGCGATGACTTCGTGCACCAGCTGGGCACGCGCGGCCTCGTAGAGCAGCAGCTCGCAGGTGTCGCCCATCGCCGTATTGACGGGGTCGAGCAGCAGGGCGCGAATCTTTTCGCTGATGGCGGTGCCGCCCGGCTCGCGCAGAGTTACGACCTGATAGCCAGCGAGGTCGAGCGCGCGGGCCAGCAGGCGCGCCTGCGTGGACTTGCCGGCGCCATCGACGCCCTCGAGCGTGATAAAGCTATGTTGAGCGGGCTCAAAAGCCATGGGCGCAGTCCCTTCCTACAAGGCGCGAAAATGCAAGTTATAGCAACCAAGCCATGATACCCCAGCGTCCGGCGCACCCCAAATCCCACCTAGTCATTGGGGACGTTCTTAAATGACTAGGTGACAGTTAGGGACGTTCCTAAAGTGCCGGCAGAAAAGGAACGTCCCTAACTGCCGACCCTCTAAGTTGCGGTGAAATAGGGACTGAATACGCCTTCTAGCAGCAAATACAATCCCTATTTCACCGCAAGTTAGGAGTGGGCGCGGGCGTTGATGGCGAAGGAAATGTCGCGCTCGAGGGCGAGGGCCTGCTCGCGTTCGAGGTCCTGGGTGAGGATTGCCAGCACGTAAGGGCGCTCGGCGTAGACGATTGCGGCATCGTGCTGAGCATTCGCCAGACTGCCCGTTTTGTGCGCGACCAAAACGCCGCCGGGAACGCCCTCGACAATACCGCGTGCGTCTTCCTGCGCCAGCAGATATCCGCGCGCTCGCTCGCACAGCTCGGGCGTCGCGATTGTCCCCGCCGCCAGTCGCTGCAACACGACCGCAGCATCACGGGCGCTCGTATAGTTCTCGTGACCCTGTGCCTGGGCATCGGTGTCCATCATCAGACGAGCGAGCACGGTCTGGGTCAGTCCCGATGCGGCACACGTTTCGTTGACCGTATCCATGCCAAGCCTGCCGATAACAAGGTTCGCCGCCACGTTATCGCTCTGGGCGATCATAGCGTGCAGCAGCTCGTCAATACTGTACGACACACCCGCGCCGCGCGACTGAATGTTGCCGCTGCCACCCACGATATCCTGTTGCGTTACCGTTATCTGCTCGTCGAGGGACAGCTCGCCCGCCGTCACGGCCTCGAGCGCACAAGCGAGAATGGGAAGCTTGATGATGCTTGCCGCCACACGTCGCGCGTCCGGCGCCACAGCGACTTCACCATCGAGCGACGCGAACGTTTGTGGATCAAGCGCAACAGCATAGACCGAAGTAGACCCACTATACGGCTCGGCAAGGGCTTCGATATCTTGCTGAATGGCAGCGATCCAAGAAGCCCGGGAAACAGCTTCCGCCTTTTGAGCGGACGGATGATTCGCTTTTCGTTTGGCAGGGGCAACGGAGCCCCCAGCCTCGTTGCGGCGCGCGGCACAGCCGCCGAAACTCATCACCGAGGCAAGCGCTCCGGTCAACATCCCGGCACAAAACACTCGACGCGAGCAATCGCGCGCAGCGAGGGGCGCATCCCCCGGCGGGAACCGGAACGCCTCCGTGTTATCGCCGCCACCCCGACCTTGCTCGCCGCAGTACACAGACTCACTCCCCACTATCGCATTCTACCGAGCCGTCGATAAACGGCCGCGCCGGACACGCAGCACGCCGCACTCATTGTGATGCATGCGACAGAGCTTGTGCGGCGCGACTATCCTCACACAACCAGTTGGGTCGGCGCGGCCCAACCGCACCTGAACCACCTTATAATCTAGCCAACACATCGAATGGAAGGAACCATCATGTCCCGGTTTTGTACCCATTGCGGCAAGCTTCTGAATGACGACGAGCGTTTTTGCACCAGCTGCGGAACGCCGGTAACCGATGATGGCCAGGCCTCTCAGTCGCAAGAGGATGCGCAGGCAGACGTGACCGTGCAGTCCGCCCATCAGCCCGCGCCCGCTCCCCAGTCCGAAGTTGGCGCGACGCAGCAATGGGCGACGCCAGCCGGCTCCGCGCCGCAGCAACCCATCCCGACCGCTGCTCCGCAGGCCGGTGCTCCCGCCGCGCCCAAAAACAACAACGCTCTGTTTATCGGCATCATCGCCGTACTGGTCGTCGTGATTATCGCGCTGGTCGTGTTCTTTATGATCAAACCTTTCGACAAGGGCGCCGATGATACCAAGGGCACGACGATCGAAAAGGTCAAAATCGACCACGACGACGTCTCCGTTAAGGGCGACCCCAACAAGCTTGACGATGATGACGATGACGCCCACGATGCCGCCACCATCAGCGAGCAGAACGTCTACGACCAGCTGAGCTCCTACTACAGCAGGCTCTCCGATCTTGATCAGCAGGTTCGCGACTGCGCCACCACATTCAACACGTATTACCTTAAGGATGACCGCAGCTCGCGTCAGTCGGCCAGCGATGCCGCCGAGGCGCTCGAGGATCAGATCGGCGACCTCAAGGACGAGGTCGAGGACCTGGATGTTCCCATCGACTCGCAGAACTACAGCTCTTGGAAAGACATCATCGCGCTCTACGACGACCTGGAGAATCGCATTGACGTCATTTGCGATGCCTGGGAGATCAGCCTTGAGTACTCCAGCCCCGCCAACCACAAGGACGAGATCGTGGCACCGCTGGCGCGCGACAACGTAGCGGGCACCAACGACAACAAATACCGTCTGGACTTTGAGGACCGCTACCCCGGCGCCGCACCCGTCGAAGTGAAGTGATCCCAACAACTGATCAAAACTTGCGGTGAAATAGGGATTAATTAGGCCTTTTACCAGCAAAAACAGTCCCTATTTCACCGCAACTTAGAAGTGGGGCCGGGCGCGCAAATGCAAATGCGCGCCCGACCCCGCCGTGTCTATATGTGCTCGGATATGTGCTCGGTTACTTATCGGCAGCCGCCTTTTTGGTTGTCGATTTCTTGGCCGTCGTCTTTTTGGCGGTCGTCTTTTTAGCGGTCGTCTTCTTCGCAGCCGTGGTCTTCTTCGCCGCGGTCGTCTTGGTTGTGGTCTTGCGGCCGCGGGCGGGCTTCTTCTCCTTGGTCGGGCAGTCCATGTTGACGCAAATTCGCCACGGACCGCGCGCCGTGTTGACCACCACGATGGGAGCACCGCACTCGGGGCAGGTCTCGCCCGTCGCCTCGAGCTTGCCGCGCGCCGGCAGCGGATAGCTCACGCCGCAGTCATCGTAGTTGGTGCAGCGGATAAAGCGCTTGCCGCTTTTCTCGCTCTTGTGCGCGATTAGGTCGCCATGGCGTCCGGCCTCGGCGCACACCTTGCACTCGCCCACCTTAAGGTCAGGCTCGTAGTTGGTGGGGCACGTGGGGTTCACGCAAATCTCGAAAGCCTTCTGGCGGAACGGCTGACACTTGATGCGCGGCGCGCCGCACTCGGGACACACGGCCGCCTCGCCCTCGAGCGGGCTCACCTTGACGCCGCTCGGCACCGGATAGGTCACGTCACAGTCGGGCCAACCCATGCAGCCAATGAAGCTGCCACGGGTCTTGGCGCTCGTCTTCATAACCAGGTCCTTGCCGCACTTGGGACAGCTGCCCACACGCGCGTCGGCCGTGACGGCGTCGCTGATGGCGTCGCCCAGCTCCTGCGTGTGCTTGAGCAGCTCATCGAGCACGCCGGCCAGCAGCGCGCGCGAGTGCGTCACGACATGCTCTTCGGTATCCTCGCCGCGCTCCACACGGGTCATGTCGCCGTCGAGCTCGCTGGTCATATCGGGGCTCGTGATGCGCGGGGCAAACTGCGTCAGCGCATCGATGATGGCGATGCCCAGCTGGCTCGGCTCCACGGGATCGTTTTTGAGGTAGCGCACGGCATACAGGCGCTCGATGATGCTCGCGCGCGTGGACTTGGTGCCCAGGCCGCGCTTCTCCATCTCCTGCACGAGCTTGCCCTGGCTGTAGCGCGCGGGCGGCTCGGTCTGCTTGGCCTCGAGCTTAATGTCGAACACATCGACCGTATCGCCTTGCTCCAGCGGCGGCATCTGCTCGTCGCGCTTAAGGCCGTACGGGTAGGCCTCGCGGAAGCCCGGGGTCACGAGCACGTCGCCCGAGGCCACAAACGGCTCGCCGTTGACGTCGAGCTCGAGCTTGGTGTTCTCGATGGTCGCGGGGCCCATGAGCGTCGCCAGGAAGCGACGGGCGATAAGGTCGTAGAGCTTGCGCTGGCCGCCGTCGAGCGTGGACGGATCGCCCTCGCCCGTGGGATAGATCGGAGGGTGGTCGGTGGTCTCAACCTTGCCGCGCGTGGGCTTCATGGGACCGGCGAGCACCTTTTTGCACACGGGCGCCAGCGCCGGGTTGATCTTTGCCAGGTCGCTCACCACGGCGCCCAGGTCGAGCGTCGCGGGGTACACGGTGTTGTCGACACGCGGGTAGCTGATGAGACCCGCCATGTAGAGGGATTCGGCGATGCGCATGGTACGCGCAGGCGAGATGCCCTCGGCCGCGGCGGCAGCCTGCAGCGAGGTCGTCGCAAATGGCGTGGGCGGCTGCTGCTTGCGCGAGCGCTTGGTCACCGCAGCGACGGTTGCCGTCGTGGCGCCGTCGACGTGGCCGTACGCCGTCTCGGCGGCATCTTTGTCGGTAAAGCGCGCCGTCTTGTGCGCGATCTTAAAGCGATCGTCCTCGGCAGCGCCCTGCGCGGCACCCATGCCGCGAATCTGCCAATAGTCCTCGGGCACAAACGCCATGCGCTCGCGCTCGCGCTCGACCACCAGGGCAAGCGTCGGCGTCTGCACGCGGCCGGCAGAGCGCACGTTGCCAAAGCCGCCAAACTTGGCGAGCGTCAGATAGCGCGTGAGCACCGCGCCCCAAATGAGGTCGATGTGCTGGCGGCTCTCGCCGGCGTCGGCCAGGTTCTGGTCGAGCGAGACGAGGTTATCGAAGGCCTGCGTGATCTCGGCCTTGGTAAACGAAGAATACTGGGCGCGGGCAACCGGCAGGTCCGGCGCCACCTCGCGCACCTTGTTGAGGGCGTCCGAGCCGATCAGCTCGCCCTCACGGTCGAAGTCCGTGGCGATGATAACGCTGTCGGACTTTTTGGCGAGGTTTTTGAGCGAACGAATGAGCTCCTTCTCGGCCGGCAGCTTAATGACGGGCGCCCAGGTGAGGTACGGCAGGCTCTCGAGCTTCCAGCCCTTGATGGAGATACCGTCGGCAAGGAACGGCTTGCGCTTGGTGTCGTAGGGCGGACGGGCTAGACCGTCGGGCATATCGGCCGGCAGCATCTCTCCGTCCTCGGTCACCGAATACCAACCCAGCTTTTTATCGAACAGCACGCTGTCGCAAAAATCGGGCGCCAGGATGTGACCGGCCAGGCCGATGGTCACGCACTCCTCGCCCTTCCACTCAAAACGGTAGATGGCGGTGTTGTACACCTTGTCCTTTTTGGGTTTGCCCGTGGACAGACGCTCGGCAATCTGACGCGCGGCGTCGTTTTTCTCTGCGATGATGAGCTTCAAAAGAGGCTCCTATCTCGTGTCTCTGCGGCTACGCCCGCCCGTATGGCGGCCGATTTACGCCCTTGCTTGCTCGATCTGCCCGATGAGCCAATCGCACCAGGCATCCATGCCCTCGCCCTTGCGCGCGCTCACGGCAAACCGCGGCGCCTGCGGATTGAGGTCATCGAGTGTCTTAGTATACCTATCCATGTCAAAATCGAAAGCTGGGGCCACGTCGACCTTATTGAGCAGCTGCGCGCCGGCGTGCTGGAAAATGCCCGGGTACTTGATGGGCTTGTCGTCGCCCTCGGGCACCGAGAGAATCATGATGGACAGGTTCTCACCCAGGTCAAAGTCGACCGGGCAGACCAAGTTGCCCACGTTTTCGATAAAAATGACGTCGATGTTCTCCAGACCGACGGCCTGATCGAAGGCGTCGACGGCCTCCATGATCATGTTGCCCTCGAGGTGGCACAGGCCGCCCGTGTTGATCTGGATGGCGGGCATGCCGGCTTCCTTCATGGTAATGGCGTCGACGTCCGAGGCGATATCGCCCTCGATGACGGCGCAACGCAGGCCCGCCTTGTCGCGCAGGCGCTCGTTGGTGCCCAAAATCGTGGTGGTCTTGCCCGAACCGGGGCTCGACAAGACGTTAATCACATAGGTGTTTGTCTCTTTAAATCGCTGACGCAGCTGATCTGCCAGACGCTCATTGCGCGACAGAATCGGCGACGCGATATCAATCGTCTTCTCGGCCATACTTAGCGCTCCTTACTTTGGCCCCTTTATACCCCATCACCAGATGGCTAGCGGGCTAATCGTCGGGGGTTTCGATTTCGATACTTGCGATGTCGAGCTCGCGACCGTGCAGCAGGCGCACGTTGGCGCCGCCACACTGGGGACAGCGACAATGAAAGCGATCATGCTCGAAAACCTCGCCGCAATCCAGGCACTCGCTTTGCGGATGGACTTCCTCCACGGCAAGCTTGCAGCCGCGCGTGAGCGGGTCCTCGTCACGAAACGTCTCCCACGCAAAGTCGAGCGCCTCGCGCACGACCTCGGTCATATCCCCGATACGCAGCGTAACCAAAACGGCGCGCGAGGCCCCCGCCCCACGCGCCGCGCGAATCACTGTATCGAGTATGCCGTTGACAATGCCAACCTCGTGCATACCGATTTACTCCTCGTCGTCCTCATCGTCCGAGAACAGGTCCAGACGACTCACAAACAAGCCCTCTTTGCCCTCGCGCGCGGTAATGACCACACGGGCGATGGCGAGCGAAATCTCGTAGAGCGAGAGCAGGGCGCCGTACATAAGGCCCAGGGTGACGGGCGAGCCGTCGGGCGTAATCACAGCCGAACCCACGAGCA
>UMHQ01043918.1_pt1 | contig 14417 bp, 17 predicted proteins | sample 1965531 | NCBI WGS metagenome assembly UMHQ01 (sample SAMEA4836098, study PRJEB28245) | human gut metagenome | biome: gut microbiome; material: fecal sample | place: Denmark | collected 2008
TTTTAATATATTTGTAACATATGTTTGACAACTATAGAATATACATATAAATTTCATAGTTATTTTATGTGATTTTTTCAGTTATTTATGATATACTATACATATAAATTAAAGAAAGAGGGGTGTAGATATGAAAAAAATTCCTATCGGGATAGAAGATTTTAAAATGTTAATAACAGATGACTACTTCTATATTGATAAGACTAAATTTATAGAAGAGATTTTAAATGATGGATCTTTAGTTAAACTTTTTACTCGTCCTAGAAGATTTGGTAAAACTCTTAATATGTCTATGCTTAAAAACTTTTTTGATATTAGAGGAGCAGAAGAAAATAAGAAGTTGTTTGACAGCTTATATATAGAAAAATCTCCTGTATTTGCAGAGCAAGGGAAATACCCTGTAATTTTTATTAGTTTTAAAGGCTTAATAGGAGATACTTTAGAAAAACTTATAGATAGCTTAAAAGTTAAGATTTCTAAGTTATTTGCTGAATACAGAGACTTAATAGAAAAATTAGATAAATTTGATACTGCTTTATTTGAAAAAATGATATTAAGGGAAGATATAAGTGAGGCAGAACTTAGTGAATCATTACTGACATTAACAGATATACTATACAGATATTATAAAAAGCAGGTAATAGTTTTAATAGATGAGTATGATGCACCATTAACATATGCTTATGGACAAGGTTATTATAAAGAGGCAGTAGATTTTTTCAAAACTTTGTATGGAAATGTTCTAAAGACTAATTCAAATCTTAAAATGGGAGTTCTTACAGGTGCTATAAGAGTAGCTCAGGCAGGAATATTTTCTGACCTTAATAATATTGAAACTCATACAATACTTGATGAAGCCTATGATGAATATTTTGGGCTTTTAGAAAATGAAGTTGAAAATATTTTAATAGAATATAAGTCTGAAGATAAATTAGAAGATGTTAAATCTTGGTATGATGGCTATAAATTTGGAAATATGGAAGTATACAATCCGTGGAGTATTTTAAGATATGTAAAATATAAAAAATTAGATGCTTACTGGATAAATACTTCAGGAAATGCTTTAATTAAAGAATTATTACTTCTTTCAGATGGAACAGTTTTTGAGGATTTGGATAATTTAGTAAACGGTCAGGAAAAAAATATATATGTTAATGAGAGTATAGCTTTAGGAAATGATTTAGACCCTAATAGAATTTGGGAGATTATGTTATTTTCTGGATATTTAACTGTAAAAGAAAAAATAAGTAATGAATCATATTTAATAAAAATTCCTAACAAAGAAATTCAATCATTTTTTAAAGGACTTTTTGCTGAAATAGTATTTAAAGGAAAAAGTAACATAACAAGTATGAAAGCAGCTTTAGAAAATAAAGATATAAATACTATCATAAGAATTTTAGAAAAGGTTGTGCTTAATGCAATAAGTTTTTATGATACAAATAAAAAATTAGAAAATCCATATCAAACATTACTTGCAGGATTTTTATATGCCTTAGATGATTATTATGAAATGAAACCAAATCCAGAAACAGGATATGGCAGAGCTGATATAATTTTAAAACCTAGAAATAAAAAATGGATAGGATATATATTTGAACTGAAAAGAGCTAAAACTAAAAATCTTGAAAAAGAGGCAGAAAAAGCCCTTGAGCAGATAGAAGAAAAGAAATACGATACTATATTAATAAGTGAAGGAATAAAAGAGATAATAAAAATAGGTTTGGTATTTGATGGGAAAAAAGCAGTAGCTTATTATTAAGAAAAGATACTGAATTTGAAGCTATATGAAAAGTATATAGTAAAAATGGGGGATTTAATGTGAAAATAGAAAAAATTAAAATCCAAAACTTTCGTTGTTATGAAAAAACAGAATTATAATTAAAAAATGATTATACAGTTTTAATTGGAATAAATGGAGCAGGAAAAACTACTATTTTAGATGCAATCTCTATGCTTCTTTGTCAAATAGTGTTGATGAAGAATAAAATGTGAAATTTTTAAGAGGATTTTAGAGATTTTGAAGACAAAATCTCTAAAGTCCTTTCTATCCTGAAAAAATAAAATCGTATCTTAAAAAAAAGAGTTTTCAAGATTCTTTCCCTGAACCTTAAAAACTCCTTTTATCCTTTTCTATCTTTTCTTCCTCATACAATAATATCTTCCACTTCCATCCCTATGTAAGAAATCAAATCTTCTGTGGCAAGCTCAATTTGTAATCCTCTCATACCGCCACTGACAATAATACTTTCTTTGTTTCTTGCAGAAGAATGAAGAAAAGTTCTATGTTTTTTCTTAATCCCAATGGGAGAACAGCCCCCACGAATATAGCCTGTCATTGGCAATAATTGCTTCATTTCTATCATTTCTACTTTTTTAGAAGATGATACCTTCGCTAGTTTCTTCAAATCAATTGTATCACTTCCCGGAATACAGGCAACGATCATTTCTTTCTTTTCATTTACTAATACCAATGTTTTAAAGATTCTTGTTATATCTTGACCTGTTTTCAAAGCAACATCAATGGCACCTAAGTGATTTTCATCGACTTCATATTCATAGTACTGATATTGAATCTTTGCCTTATCCAATTCTCTCATTGCATTTGTTTTTTTCATAACGAGTCTCCCATGTAAAAAAGAGGTATTCGCTCTTTCACAAATACCCCCTCATTCCTTTACTCTCCTATTACAATTATTCTATTCTTTTACAACAGTTAAATTCACTTCTGTTCCATCCATTTCTAATACTCCATAATCGTTTTTAAAATGAACGGAAATTTTTTCATCTTCTGTTGCAACTTTAACCCCATCTGCTGCTTCTACTCTTTTTGCTGCATATTCTTGATCTTCAATTACGATAGTTGCTGTTTCAAATTTATCAGAAGACTTCACAACAATGTTAGCTTCTCCATCCTCTCTTGTAAAAGTAATTACTTCTTCCTCTGCTGCAGGAGTCTCAACTGCTTGTTCTACTTGAGTTGCTTCTTCCACTTTTGCTTCTTCTTTTTGTCCACATGCAACCAATCCTAATGCTAATACTGCTAATAATAAAAACTTTTTCATTTTTTTACTTCCTCCTATGAATATTTATATTATATTTATCTATAAATTCTTTCTTAAACTTTTGAAATTCACCTTTCTTAATAGCTTCTCTGGCATCTTTCATCAGTTGAACAAGAAAATATAAATTATGATATGATGTTAATCTTGCTCCTAAAATTTCATCGACTTTTAGTAAATGACGAATATAAGCTCTGCTATAATTTCTACAAACATAACAATCACATTCCTCATCTAAAGCCCTTGTATCTTCTGCATATTCTGCATTTTTAATCACCAAACGTCCATGCTTTGTAAAAACGGTTCCATGTCTTGCAATTCTTGTAGGCTGTACACAGTCCATCATGTCAATTCCACTTTCAACCGCCTCTAGCATATCAATCGGTTCTCCAACTCCCATTAAATATCTGGGTTTATTTTCCGGACATTTTTCAACAATAGAATCTAAGATTCGATACATATCTTCCCGAGGTTCTCCCACAGCAAGACCGCCAATCGCATAACCTGAAAAATGTTCGTCCATTTCTAATAATTCCTCTAAACTCTTTTGTCGTAAATCCTCGTAGATTCCTCCTTGTACAATAGCAAATAAACCTTGCTTATCTGCCTTTTGATGTGCTTCAACACATCTCTTTGCCCAACGAGTCGTTCTTTCTATGGAAGGAATTAAATACTCTCTTGTAGAAAGTCCAGGAGGACATTCGTCAAATAACATCGCAATATCAGAACCTAGATGATTCTGAATCTCAATTGATTTTTCTGGAGAAATGAATCTCTTAGATCCATCAATATGAGAACTAAAATACACTCCCTCTTCTTTTATTTTTCGAAGTGCACCTAAACTAAAAACTTGAAACCCTCCACTATCCGTTAAAATCGGCTTTTTCCAACTCATAAATTGATGTAAGCCTCCTAAACGATCAATCAAATCATCCCCAGGTCTTAAAAATAAATGATAGGTATTCCCTAAGATAATCTGTGTTCCAATGTCATCTAGTTCTTCCTTTGTCATTGCCTTTACAGTAGCCTGTGTTCCTACTGGCATAAAGACAGGAGTCTCTATTATTCCATGTGGAGTCTGAATTTTTCCAGCTCTTGCCTTTCCATCCGTCATCTCCAAAGTATATGTTACTGGTAATTTTTTCATTTTTTCTCCGTTTAATCTCTCTCAATTGATAAAACATCTCGAATTTTTGAAATATTGTTTATTAATTGATTATATTCTTCTTTATCATTTATTTCAATAGTAAATTTTAAACTAGCCAATAATTTGCCTTCTCTGTTTATTTCATGACTATTTACTGACGAAATATGAATCTTATGATTGGAAATCACATTGACAACATCCATTAAAATTCCATCTCGATTATTTACAAAAACAGTAAAACCAAAATTGTATTTATTTGCCTTCGTATGAATCAATTTTTCATCCCAAGAAACTATGATTTCTCGACTAGGATCCATCTTTAACATCGACTGATAATTCATACAATCTTTTCTATGTACCGTAATTCCTGTAAGTCTAGTAACATAGCCACCAATTTCATCTCCTGGTAAAGGAGTACAACATTTTGCAAAACGAATTAAAGTATTGTTAATTCCATCAATCACAATTCCAAAATCATTTTTTCCACGAGAAGGTTTCTCCTCTTTTTTGGTCATAATATCTTCTAGCTTAATTTCAGAAGCCACTTTTTCTTTTTCAATTTTACTTCGTAATTTAGAAATAATAATTTCTAGTTTACTTCTCTTTTCCCCTACATGATAATAGAATTCTTCCATACTTTTAATATTGTTTTTTTCCATGTGCTTTAAAATAATGGAATCCGTGTCTAAATCTTTAAGGCTCATTCCCAATCTTACAAGTTCTTTCTCTAAACTTTCTCTTCCGGCCTTTGTAATCTCCTCCGCATTAACATCTTTTAAGAACTTACGAATCTTACTTTTTGCTCCATGAGTTCTTACAATCTCTAACCAATCTTTACTAGGACCTTTTGAATTTTTAGAGGTAATGATTTCTACTCGATCTCCATTTTGTAATTTTGTATCAAGGGGAACGATTTTTCCATTCACTTTTGCACCGATACAACGACATCCTACTTGAGTGTGAACTGCAAAAGCAAAATCTAAAGTCGTTGCCATATTTGGCAACTCTACAATATCTCCCTTAGGAGAAAAAACAAAAATCGTATCATTTTTAATATCTGCTGTTACACTCTTTACAAAATCCTCTGTATTTGAGGTGTTTTGTTGTAACTCAATAATATTTCGTAACCAACCATAAATTTGATCATCTTTATTTGTCTTTCTTTTTTCTTTATAGGCCCAATGTGCTGCAACTCCTTCTTCTGCAACTTTATCCATTTCTTCCGTTCGAATTTGAATCTCGATGAATTTAGCAAGAGGACCTACAATCGTAGTATGGATGGATTGATAATTATTTGATTTCGGGACAGCAATATAGTCCTTAAATCTGCCAGGAACTGGCGTATATCGACTATGAACCTCTCCTAACACATGATAACAATCGGAGGTATTCGATACAATAATTCGTACTCCCATCAAATCATAAATATCATCAAATTCTTTTCCTAATTCATACATTTTTTTATAAATACTATAAAAATGTTTAAATCTTCCTTTTACTTGTCCCTTAATTCCCACATCACTCAAAATTCTCGTCATCGTTTGAATGAAAGAATCAATATAGTCTTTTCTTTCATCTTTCTTTTTATCAATCAAGCTACGAATTTCAAGATATTTGTCATTATGTAAATAATAAAGGCATAAATCTTCGAGTTCCCATTTAATCTTTGCTATCCCTAAACGATGAGCTAGAGGTGCATATACTTCTAAGGTTTCCTGAGCAATGGCAACTTGTTTCTCCGGTTTCATAAATTTTAAGGTTCTCATATTATGAAGCCGATCTGCTAGTTTAATCAAAATCACATGTAAATTTTGAGTCATGGCTAAAATCATCTTCCGAATATTCTCAGATTGATTTTTCGTTCCATTCGGTAAAGATTTTAACTTGGTTACACCATCTACTAAATGAGCAACATTTTTTCCAAAATTATATTCAATATCTGCAAGAGTTATAAAAGTATCTTCTACAATATCATGAAGGATAGCTGCAATAATCGTATCTGTATCAGATTTTAATCCAACCAAAATTTTAGCCACTTCAATTGGATGCATAATATAAGCCTCTCCTGACTTCCTATATTGCCCTTCATGTGACTCTTCTGCAAGATAATATGCTAATTTTACTTTATCTAAGTCGATTTCTAAATGATTTTGTCTGACACATTCTACGAAACTATCCCAATAGCTCATACTTTTCCCTTCTCTCTTAATATTTCATCAATGTCAATATTGGATATTGTTTAATTTTTTCTCTTCCTTTTAATTCCTCTAATTCAATCAAAAATGCAATTCCGGCAACTACTCCACCTAATTCTTCAATCAAGTGGATACTAGCTTCTATGGTTCCTCCAGTTGCTAATAAATCATCTACAATCAAAACTCGTTGTCCAGGTTTAATGGAATCTTTATGCATACATAAAGTATTCGAACCATATTCTAAATCGTAAGCATAAGAAACAACTTCTCTAGGTAATTTTTTAGGCTTACGAACTGGTACAAAACCAATTCCTAAGGCATAAGATACAGGGCAACCAAAGATAAATCCTCTTGCTTCCGGTCCAACTACCAATTCCACTTGATGTTCCCTAGCAAACTCCACAATTTTTTCTGTTGCATATTGATATGCCTCCCCATCATTCATCAATGGGGTAATATCTCTAAAAATAATTCCCTCTTTTGGGAAATTCTCTACCCTTGCCACATACTTTTTTAAATCCATCTGCTACTCCCTATTTCGTTTTATTTTCTAGTAAAATTTCTAAATTTTTCTTGGCATTGCTATCTTCCGGATAAAAAAACAATACTTTTTCATAACATTCTTTTGCTTTTTCCCATTCTCCTTGTTTTGCATAACAATATCCTAATTCTTTTAAGACAAAGAGATTCTCTTCTTGCAAAGCCCTACTCTTTTCAAGCTCTTCAATCGCAAGATTCCACTCTTGTCTTTCTTCATAGTTCAAAGCTTTAATAAAAGGATATTCCCAAGTTTGCTCTTGAGCATATATCCCTTGCGATAAGATGACTAAGAATACAATTCCTAAGAATTTTTTCATTCTTCTTTCGGCTCCTCTTCCTTTTCACAAGTAATTAAGACTTTTGATATTCTCATTTTATCCATTTCCAAGACTTGAAGTTTGACATTTTCTAATTCTAATTCATCTCCTTTTTCTGTGACTCTTCCAAGTTCTGTGGTAATCAAACCACCTAAACTTTCGTAGTCCTCAGAAACAGGTAATTGAATTCCTAATTCTTTATCTAAAGTTTCAATATCTATCATGGCATCGACTTCATAAGAATGATCTCCTACTTTGCGGACAAATTCCTCTTCTTCTTCATCAAATTCATCTCGAATTTCTCCAACAATTTCCTCAATCAAGTCTTCAATCGTCAAAAGTCCCCCAATGCCTCCATACTCATCCAACACCATCGCAATATGAACTTTTTTTACTTTAAATTCTTTCAAAATTTCAATGATTGATTTTGTTTCTGGTACAAAATATGCTGGTCGTACTAATTCTCGAATTGGCTGGTTGATATTTCCATTTTTTACCTGAGACATGATGTCTTTGATATAAAGAATCCCTAAAATATTATCAATGGTCTCTTCGTAAACAGGAATTCGTGAAAATCCATCTTCCATTAAAGTGTCCCAAATATCTTCAATCGTTTTACTTCCTTCAAATGCTGTCATTGATGTTCTTGGTGTCATAACTTCTTTTGCTGTTGTTTCTCCAAAACCTACAATCGAATGAATCATTTCTTTCTCATCTTCTTCAATAATTCCTTCTTCTTGTCCAACATTTACAAAAGAAATAATGTCCTCCTCTGTAATCATCACTCCAGCATTATCCATATTCACTCCACAAGCTCTCCCTATAACCTTTGAAATAAATACTAAGATCAAAATCAAAGGATTCAAAAATAGAGTCAAATAATAGATAAAAGAAATGACCTTTCCTGCTACTTCCGAGCTATGATTCCTTGCTATCAGTTTTGGAGTAATTTCTCCAAAGATTAAAATAGCAACTGTCATTAAGATCGTTACAATCAAAATAGACTTTCCTGTATTTCCAAAATAAGTAACCATGACTACAGTTGCTATCGAAGATGCCATAATATTTACAATATTATTTCCAATCAATAATCCTGTTAGCATAGGATTAGGATCTTTCAACCATTTTTTTAATAAAACTACTATACTGTCTTTTTTTTCGTCTACAAATTTCTCAAGATGAATACTTCGAAAAGCTGTCAAAGCTGTTTCTGAGGCAGAAAAAAATCCAGATAATAAAACCAAAATAACCAACACTACAATATACAGATACGTGTCCAATTGTTAAAATGCACCTTCCTTGCTTACTTTATTTCAAAAAGAGCTTCTCCCTTTTTGACTACAACACCATCTTCTGCTAAAATTTTTGTAATTATTCCACTTTCCGTCGATTTCACTTCATTCATCATCTTCATTGCTTCCACAATACAAAGAGTATCTCCAACTTTCACGTTCATTCCTTCTTCTACAAAAGGAGCTTTGTCAGGAGCTGGAGCTCGATAAATAGTTCCAGCCATAGGAGAAAATACTTGTTTTCCCAGAATTTCTTCTTTCTTTTCCTCAATTACCGGCATTTCTATTGTTTCGGCATTTTCCATTGTTTTTACAACATTTGTTACATTAGCTTCTTTTGAAATTGATTTTTTTAAACAAAACCGCTCTCCACCTACCTCTAAATCAATACTATCCAATTGATAAGTGTTCATATTCTCTGCTAATTCTTCCATTGTTTTTAAATCTAATTTCACATTCTCCTCCTCTTACGAATTGCTTCCTAAAATTCGTAAATCTCTAACACCATCTATCAATTGAATTTTTGCTAGAGTTGTTTCTATATTTTTAGGTGTTTCTGCTGTCCCTTGCAAAGAAATTGTAAGCTGTACGATTCCATCCACAGCAGCATTTTGCACGATTGTTAAAATATTCATTTTATCGTCTGCAATCACTTCTAAAATTTGTGCTAATAAACCTTGTCGATCTTTTAATGACATATGAATATTAAATATTTTTTCTTGACTTCCTTCAAAGAAAGGTTTAATGAAATCTTTATATTTATAATAAGTACTACGACTCAATCCAGTTCTACGAATTCCTTCATGTTTTGAAATGTGTTCATTTTTTACCATTTCATTCACAGCAATTACTTTTTGGATCGAAGCAGATAAAATTGTTTTATCCACAATATAGTATTGTCTTTTCCCATCGTGAATTTTTTCATTCTCCTTTGCTTTTTTAGTCATTCACTATCCTCCTATTTTTTATAAATGCCTTCCAAATATTTTGGAATAACATAGCCACAGTCATAGAACCTACTCCTCCAGGAACCGGAGTAATATAAGAAGTTTTCTTAGAAACTTCTTCAAATTCCACATCTCCTACAATTTTACCTGTAACTGTTCTATTAATCCCAACATCTACAACAATAGCTCCTTCTTGTACCATATCTGCCGTTAAGAATTTTTCTTTTCCAACAGCAACAACAATAATATCAGCTTTTAAAGTATGTTCTTTCAAGTTTTTCGTTAAGCTATTACAAATTGTTACTGTTGCATCATGGTTTACAAAAAGTCCCAACATCGGCTTCCCTACAATATTACTTCTTCCAATAATGGTTACATTTTTCCCAGCAATCTCAATATCATATTTTTTTAATAAGGTAATTACTCCCTCTGGAGTACAAGGATTAAATCCTTCTTCTCCTAAATGAAGCCTTCCCATATTCTCTGTTTTAAAGCCATCAACATCTTTATTGACATCGATCGCCTGCAAAATGTGGGAACGACTAATCTGTTCCGGCAAAGGAAGTTGTAAAATGATTCCATCAATTTTCTCTGTTTGATTTAATTCTTCTATTTTCTGTAAAACCACTTCTTCTTTTACATCATCCTCAAAAGCATATAAAAAAGCTTGTATCCCCAAAGCTTTACTTCCTTTTATTTGAGATTGTACATAAACAGAAGCTGCTTCATTATGACCAATTTGAATAATTCCTAAACCCGGAATTTTACCTGTTTTTTCTTTTTCTTCTACTATTTTTCTTTTTAATTCTTCTTTTATCTCAGCAGCAACTTTTTTTCCATCTAACAACTTCATTCAAAATGCTCTCCTTCCTGTAAAAAATTCCCATTGATTAAGTCAACCCCTGATAGCATTTTTTTATTTTCTGGTTTTGCTTTCGTAATAACAACATTCCCTTTTCCTGTTGCCACTACAATTCCTTTTCCTTTTACAAAAGCTAAAATTTCTCCGGCCTTTCCTTCTAAAATCATTTCTTTCTCTTCTTCTACTCTTCCAATTTTCAATTGTTTTCCATGATACAAGGTAAAAGCTCCTGGAAAGGGATCCATTCCTCTTACAAAATTGAAAATTTCTCGTGCAGATTGATTCCAATCAATTTTACAATCCTCTTTTTGGAAAGGTTTTACAAAACTTACTTTTGTTTCATCTTGAGGAATGGCTTGAATCTCCTGTTTTTCTATCTTTGAGATAGTCTTTAATAGCAAACTAGCTCCTATTTCTTGTAATTTATTATGTAGACTCTCACAATTATCTTCTTCTAAAATTTCTACACTTTCCTGAGCTAAAACAGGCCCTGCATCCAATTCCTCTACTACATACATGATACTAACTCCACTTTCTTTTTCTCCATGAATAATAGAAGCATGGATTGGAGCTGCTCCTCTATATTTTGGTAATAAAGAAGAGTGTACATTGATAACACCATATTTTGGAATTTCTAAAATTTCTTTCGGTAAAATTTTTCCATAGGCAACAACCACAATTAAGTCCGGTCGATATTCTTTGATTTTCTCTATTATTTCCATATCTTTCACAGACTTTGGTTGAATCACTTCTAAATTATGTTCCAAAGCGTATTGTTTCACCGGAGTATATTGGATTTTTTTTCCTCTTTGATTTGGTTTATCTATTTTTGTAAAAACTGCAATCACTTCATGTTCTTCTTGAAGTTTTCTCAACGAAGGCACTGCAAAGTCCGAAGTTCCCATAAATAAAATTCTCATTCTATTTTTTCTCCCTTTCCATTTCTTCAATTAATTCTACAAAAGATTTTACATCATCAAATTCTTTATACACAGAAGCAAACCTCACATAGGCTACTTGGTCTATTTTTTTTAATTTTTCTAAAATCATTTCTCCTAAATCTCTTGTAGTAATTTCATTTTTTAAAGTATTTTGAATATTTTTCTCCACTTCATATACAATTTTTTCTAAATCTTCTCTTCCAATGTTTCGTTTTACTGTAGCGAAAGTTAAGCCTCTCATTACTTTATCCCGATTAAAAGGAACTCTCCTTTGATCTTTCTTGATGACATACAAAGGTACTTCTTCCACACGTTCAAACGTACTAAACCTTCTTTGACATACCACACATTCTCTTCTTCTTTTAATAGAGTTTCCTTCTAAATAAGAACGACTATCTACAACTTTAGTATCCTCTGAGCCACAAAATGGACATCTCATAGGGTAACTCCTTCCTTTTCTCGAATACATTCGATAACTTCTTTTCCTGTCTTACAACTCAATAAGGTATTTCTAAATTCTTCTTCTCGAATAAATCTAGAAATTCTAGCCAATACTTTTAAATAAATATGACTATCCTTATTAGGAGAAGCAAACACAAAAAATAAATTAACTTCTTCTTCATCTAAAGATTTAAAATCTAATTTTTCACGACTGATTCCAAAAGCAATGGTTAATTGCTCCACAGCATCTGTTTTGGCATGAGGAATAGCAACTCCTTTACCAATTCCTGTACTTCCTAATTTTTCTCTTTCTAAAAGAGCCTTATAAATGACTTCCGAATTGGTTCCTATATGTGGAGCTTTTCCCATTAAAGTAGATAACTCTTTTAATACTTCATCTTTCGTTTTTGCTGTTAAATCTAAACAAATTAAATCTTCCGACATATAATCCGTAATCTTTACAATGTTTAACATCACAATCCCCCCATCATATATTGATCGATAGAAATATCAATATCTAATTTTTCCTTGATATACAATTCCAATTTTTTTAATAAAAGGAGTAGTTTTTCCTCTGTATATCTATCCTCTTTATAAATATTTTCCATCTGTTTCTTCCAAATACATTCCACAATCTCTTTCTCTTCCGGATTCAAATGTATCAAAATTTCATCTACTCTAAAAATTCCTTCTTCTTTCATTAGTATAAAAAGAAAATAATTTAGTAATACAAGCTGTTTCTTCTTTACTTCTTCCCGATTTAAATAATATAAACTATTTTTTAAAAGTTTAAATATTTTAGGAACACGATATCCTTCAAAAACAAAACGATTTACCACAGCCAACAAATAAAAAGCGAAACTTAAAGAATCTAAATCTTGTCGAATAGCCATAAAGTTTTCAATAGAAGAAAAGTCACTTATTATGAACTGCTCTCCTTTTTTATACAACAATAAGTCTACATATGATAATGCTTCTGTTGCAACTATATCTCTTTTTTTACTTTTTAAAATTCCCTTTACAGTCAATTGTATTTTTCCAAAATCCTCAGTTAATACAATTAAATTTCGATCTGCTTCCCCAAAAGAATAATTTCCTAAAACAAAAGCTTTATTTCTTATAAATTTACTCATGAAATTTGAAAATCTCTTTCTGTTAATTTTGGGTCTATTACAACCTTCGATAAGGTTAATTCTAAAACTTTTTGTCCTTTCTCTTCAATAAGCCATTTTTTAGGAAATACATATCCATCTACATCTAGATAAGAAACGATCCTTACCTTATAATTTTCTTCCAGTACAAATTCTACATTCTTTTTTTCATAGTAAGCTTTTTTAATTTTTTTATCTGAGGATAGCCTCTCCACTAAAATATCAATCACATTCAAAACTTGAACTTCATCTTTCTCTAAGCTCGTTGTTTTTTTCTGATCAAAAATTGGTAAATACACTGTCTTCGTTTTATCAGTATATAAATAAATTTCACCTTTATTTAATGCAGGAAACAAGATTTCCTTTTTAAAGCTATTTGGTAAGCTCATTTGCACTTTATACAAAATTTTCTTTTGTTTCTTTCCTAAATAGTTTGTTTCAGCAACTTCAAAAGAAAAGTTTTTTACTTTTTCTATCGCCTTATATTCCTTTCCAAAAGCAAAAAAAGAGAAGAGTAAAAAAATACAAGCAAACAGTATTTTGTTAATTTTCATAATTCCTCCTTGATTGTATTACTAATACTTCTTTCAAATTAGAAATATTGATACTTGGTCTAATAGTAATACTTGTAAATAAAGAATTATCTCCTTTTTCTATTTCTGAAATATACCCAATATACATATCTCCTGGGTAAATGTCACTAATGCCGGAAGTGTAAATCTTATCTCCGACTTTCAAAGAATCATCATAGACATTCGGTTCAAAATACAATTTATCTTCTCCAATCCCCTTTACTACTCCAAACATATGATTCTCCGACTTTGCACTTACCACGATACTTTCCTTGGTAATCATATAAACTAAAGAACTATTTTCATACACCTCTACAATTCTTCCAATCAATTTTTCTCCTTGGGAAACTATCATGTTCTTTTTAATTCCATCTTTTGTCCCAAGATCAATATAGAACTGATCATACATATTTTCCGGTTTTCTAAAATAAACCTTTGCAAATTGAATTTTTTCTGTTAAACTCTGTTTCATCTCCAATAAAGATGTTAGCCTCTTATTCTCTTCTAATAGAATTTTATTCTCTCTCAGAATAAATTGTAATTTATTATTTTCCAACTTTAGTCTTTCATTCTCTTTAAATAGTTGATCTCGATTTAAATAAGTCTCAAAATTATCTGAAATATTTTCCTTGGATTGATAAAGACTAGCTTGAATAGGAAGAAAAAAGTTCTCTATTCGATTTTTTAAATAATTAGAAACATTTGTAAATAATAACAAAAATAAACAAATAATACCTAGAAGAATAAAAGTAAAACGAATTCTTTTCCCTTCGTTATTTCGATTGATTTTCATAAAGATAAGTTCCTTTTTAAAACTATTATTTTAATACTATTTCATTATATAGTACCATTTTTTTTTACATTTTTCAATACAAATACAATATTTTCTAAGTTTTCCTATAAAATTTTCCAAAAAATAAAAAAATGGCGCTTCCTAATGGACTCGAACC
>UMHQ01031771.1_pt1 | contig 14416 bp, 15 predicted proteins | sample 1965531 | NCBI WGS metagenome assembly UMHQ01 (sample SAMEA4836098, study PRJEB28245) | human gut metagenome | biome: gut microbiome; material: fecal sample | place: Denmark | collected 2008
TAACTTATTTATTTTCAATCAGTTGTAGTTTAAGAATTATCTTTAGTTGCAACTAAGCAATCACCGAGATGCAACTAATCCTAACACTTGTATATATACCAGAAAATCAGAAGGTTAAAAATAAAGACACAGCACTTCAACTTATCCGTTAGTTTTTCATAATAATCTCTATTTACCTACTTCAAATTGAATTGGGGATTTGGTCCATCTCTCATAGCTCTCCCCCATCAAAGCACAATTAATAAAGGTAGTACCATCCTCCTCTTTCACACCATAATCTTCGTGCATATGCCCAAAGATGTGGAATTTCGGTTTTACCTTCTTTACTATATTTAATAAGGTATGGCTTCCATAATGACCATATAACTCTGAGACATCTTGCATTCCATAAGGTGGTTGATGCGAGACCAATATATCAATATCATTCTCACAAATAGCTTTTAGCCTAGGAGGGAGCTCTTTACTACCATAGGGCTCCACATAAAATGGAATGCCGCAGATCTTTATACCCTCAATAACCACACTAGAATAGTTGAGAAAGTGGCAATTTGAAGGCAACCCATTTATATTACCTCGTAGCAGTGCTTCATCATGATTTCCACAAATGAATGCTTTGTGCTTATGAGGAAGGTTGGTAAACCACTCTAAGAAGTCCAGTGCTTCCTCCTTTGCTCCAATCATAGAAAAATCACCTGCGTGAATAAGTAAATCAGCATCTGGAGGTGTTTCACTTCTCCAATGCATCCCATGCGTGTCGCTTATCGCTAGTACTCTCATCGTAATCAAGAATCTGACTTTCGAGGCTTACACTATGTGGGAAGCCTCATTCCACGTCTATCTTTTTGCAAAGATAATACTCACTTATGCCGAATTTAGGCATACGGATAAAAAGAGATTATCTCCCAAAAGAAAAGGATTGCCAGATAGATTTGCTGGACTTCTCCAAAATTAAGGTAAAAAATATGTGTAGCCAATTCCCCGATTATTTCAAGGGCAAATCACTACAGGCATATTTTACAATGATTGAGCCCAAAGTCTTTTAAGCATTTGCTTCATATTAAAATAGTTGTCATTGCTAGCTTGTTCTTTTTGAGTTAGTTTGTGGAGATTGGTAGTTGATAACTAATTATAAACCAGGAATTAACATGAAAAAGAAATTCTTAAGTCTGTTGTTTTTGGCAACAGCGATTGCTTTCTGCAGCTGTACCGAGGAGAAAAGAGATGAAGCAAAGGCGGAGGCTCAGGCGGAGATACAGGAGCTTAGGGAGGAGGTCAATGAACTACGCAGTGCCTTAGGAAAGAGGGAGAAAGTCGCTGAGAGAAGTGATATCAACTTCACTGATTATGGTCCAGAGTTTCTATCGCTAGATATTGAAGAATATACCGAGAAGAATACCAATTTCCGCACCACCCTATGGACCGGAGAGCAAATGCAGCTCACGCTGATGAGCATTCCAGTAGGCGGAGATATTGGTGAGGAGATTCACAGCGATATTGAGCAATTCATCCGTATTGAAGAGGGTAAGGTGAGGTCTTTATCGGTGAGACTCAAGAGACGATGAAATCGGTAAAGAAAGTCGGTGGCGATGACATAGTAATCATCCCTAAAGGCGTATGGCACAACATCAAAAACATCGGTAACAAGCCGATGAAACTGTACAGCATCTATGCTCCTATAGAGCATCCAACGGGAACCATACACGTCACTATGAAAGAGGGACAAGAACACGACCACTAAGCAGTACAGCTTTGTTCTACAGATAAATTAAAGGCTACACCCAAAATTGAGTGTAGCCTTTATTTATTCTCTAATACTATTAAATCACAGATGCTCAGAAGTCATGACGGTGCCTTCTTTAATGGATCTAAGGGGAGGCGAAGAGTTCGGGGCAGTATGAATAGTATTTTCTTCATTCTGGGTTATTGGATAAGTATACTTCGGTATTTCGTTGCATCTCAGGGAGCTTTGCCCTCGTCATTGCGGTACCATAGAAGAGGGTAGCGTAATGCTTTTCATCGAGCTCCTCAAGGTCCTTCCGATCGAGGTGGAGGAGCTGTGGGAAGGGGGTGAATAGCGAGGCGGGCTTAGGAGATTGGTTGTAGGGGCAGACATCTTGACAGGTATCACAACCGTAAAATCGACGTCCGAACCGCTGTGCCAGCTCTGATGGAATAGCACCTCGATGCTCTATGGTAAGATAGTTGATGCATCGGTGGGCATTCAGCCCCTCCTCGGTGAGGGCTCCTGTGGGGCATGCCTTGAGGCACCTTTGGCAATCGTGACAGGAGTGGGAGCAACTTTGGTCGCTTTCCAACCTAAGGGAGGTCAGCAACTCCCCAAGGAATAGGAAGCTCCCCACCTCCGGTACAATGAGGTTGCGATGATGGCCGATAAAGCCGATCCCCGACTGCTCAGCCCAATACCGCTCCAGGAAGGGAGCGGTGTCTACCATTGCCCGATAGGTATGGGGCGCAACCTCAGAATGGATTCGATCGGCAAGCCCCAAGAGCAATCGTTTCATCACCTTATGATAGTCTCGACCGAGGGCATATTTAGCCACTTTTGGTGCCGTTGCATCTTGCCTCTGTGGGGGGTAATAACTAACTGCCAAGATGATGACCGAGGAGGCTTGGGGTAAAAGCAACTGGGGGTGCTGTCGTTGCTCCATATATCGCTCTAGGTAGGACATACTAGCGTGGTTGCCGTGCGATAGCCAATTTTTGTACCTTGCTATTTCGCTATCTGCCACCTGGGCAATAGGGGCAAAACCGACCGCATCGACCCCCATCTCCATAGCGATAGTGCGTATTTGGCTATTTATTTGGCTATTTATTTGGCTATTGAGCGACTTCATATTGCTTTAGAAGGTCAGCTCCAAGCGGTCGTAGGCTGGGAAGACCCCCTCGGGGCACATCTTCTCAATCTCTTGGTGCGTGCCGAAGGTATGAGCAAAGTGAGTAAGATAGGCTCTTTGGGGCTTTATCTCCTCAATGAAATGGAGCGCTTCTTGGAGGGTGATGTGTGCAGGGTGTTCATAGAGCCGTAGGGCATTGATCACGAGGGTAGGAATTCCTTTGAGTTGCTTCATCGTCTCCTCTGGTAGTGTTTTGCAATCAGTGATATAAGCCAATTTATCAAATAGGTAACCTACTATTGGGAGCTTACCATGCATCACTCGGATGGGCTCCACACGACTCCCATCCTTAAGTACTATAGGAGTGCCTACACAAACCTCGTGCATTACGATATGGAGCACACCAGGGTAGCGGTGGTCTACAAAAGCGTAGGGAAGTCGGCACATGACCGCCTGAATAACATTGGCCTCGGCATAGAGGGGCACTTCGGGCTTATCCCTAAAGAGTGGACGCATATCGTCAATACCACCGGTATGATCGTAGTGCTCGTGGGTGAGGAGGATACGATCAAGACTGTGGCACTGTACGCTAAGTAACTGGCTACGGACATCTGGGCCGCAATCGATCAGGATATCCTCGCCCCCATACTGAATCAGTGCCGAGGCTCTATATCGCTGATCCCGTGGGTCTTGTGAGGTACAGGTGGGGCAATCGCAGCCGATTTCTGGTATCCCTGTACTAGTTCCGGTTCCTAAAAAGGTGAGCTTTCCCATCATTTTATCTTCCTATATTTCCAATGCTCTCCTGTGCACCGCTCCGCACCATTCGTACCTCGGGGTGTAGCTCTATATCAAATTGCTTACGTACTGCCTCAATGATCCGCTGGGCAAAGTCTACTACCTCGTAGCTATAGGCATCGCCATAATTGACAATCACGAGGGGTTGCTGTGGGTAGGTACCTACGTTGCCATCCCTTACCCCCTTGAGCCCCACCTGCTCAATCAACCATGCGGCTGGGATTTTGAACTTCTCCTCGGGCAAAGCGTAGTGTGGCATCTCGGGGTACTTAAGCATCAAGTGAATGAAGTGAGGTTTATCAATAATTGGGTTCATGAAGAAACTACCTCCATTGGGGAGCACCTCAGGATCAGGCAACTTGCTTTCTCGGATACGAATCACCTCCTCCACAATCCCTTGGGGGGTAATGGCGGGTAGCTGACGCAATGCCTGTAGCCCTGCATAATGAAGGTTGGGCTTCGGTAGCTTGGAAAGCCGATAGTCGACCGCATAAATCAGCTCGAACTGCTGTGCCTTTTCCTTGAAAATAGAGTAGCGATAACCATATTGGCACTCCTCGGCAGTCCACGTACGCTCTTCGCCTGTCTCTAGATTGATGCTATGAACCGCCTCTATCACCTGAGAGGCTTCTGCCCCATAGGCTCCAATATTTTGGACTGCCGAAGCCCCTACTTCGCCAGGGATCAGAGCTAGATTTTCCAAGCCCCATAGCCCTTTTCCGGTGGTTTCGAGGACCAACTGGTGCCAGTTTTTACCCGCCTCTACCCTTAGGAGGAGGGTCTCTTCATTTTCCTCCAAGAGCTCCACCTTTTGCCCCGAGTAGTGCAGCACCGCTCCCCTAAAGTCGCCAATAAAGAGCAAATTGCTTCCCCCACCCTTAATCATCATGGGCAAGGTACGGAAATACTCGTCGCGATATAGCTTCTGGATATCTTCTTTCGATTCGAGCTCAATGTAAAAACTCGCTTTGCAAGCCATTGCAAAGGTGTTGAGCCCCTTTAGTTCAAAGCCTTTGTGTATCTGCATGATATTTATTCTAATGATTTTTATTCTTATTTCTCACCTCCGCAAGTCTCGCTTCGTGTGGGTTATCGGCAGGTTGCCAAAAACTACTTCCTAGCAGAGCATCAGGTAGGTATTGCTGGGCCACGAAATGACCAGGGTAATCGTGTGGGTAGATATAATCCTTGCCATACCCTAGCTCCTGCATCAGCTCTGTAGGTGCATTACGTAGGTGCATAGGTACCGGGTGGGCAGTATGATTCCGCACATAGGCCAGTGCTTGGTCTATAGCTAGGTAAGCACTATTGCTCTTTGGGCTACAAGCGAGGTAAATGGTCGCTTCGGCCAAAGGGATACGCCCCTCGGGCCACCCAATCTTGTCCACAGCACCAAAAGCACTCTGGGCAATCAGGAGGGCATTGGGGTTGGCCAAGCCTATATCCTCAGCCGCCAATATCACCAACCGTCGGGCAATAAAGCGGGGTTCCTCCCCACCCTCTATCATTCTAGCCAACCAGTAGAGTGCTGCATCTGGATCACTCCCTCTGACACTCTTAATGAATGCGGAGATAATATCGTAGTGCATCTCCCCACCCTTATCATAGACGGCTGGATTTTGCTGTAGATAATGGGCAACTAACTGGTTATTGATCAATACCCGCTTATTTTGGGATGCATCGGGCATAGTGGTTATTAGCTCCAGGATATTCAGGAGCTTCCGTGCGTCCCCACCCGAAGCGGCAAAGAGGGCATCTGTCTCCTGAATATCAAACTGGTACTCCTTCAGCACTACATCCTCCTTCGTCACCCGCTCCAAAAGCTGTTGCAACGCATGGGCGTCAAGCGACTTCAGCACAAAGACCCGACAGCGGGAGAGCAGCGGCCTAATCACCTCAAAGGAGGGGTTTTCCGTTGTGGCACCAATAAGAGTGATGCTTCCCCGCTCCACAGCGTGAAGCAGAGAATCTTGCTGCGACTTACTAAACCGATGTATCTCATCAATAAATAGGATCGGTGTCTTACCACCACCAAAGAGGCCACTCCGCCGTTCGTCCGCTTTCTGGATCACCTCACGAACCTCCTTCACCCCTGCCGAGACAGCACTAAGCGTGAAGAAGGGAAGCCCCATCTGCTCACTGATAATATGGGCCAAGGTCGTTTTCCCTACTCCAGGAGGACCCCAAAGGATAAAACTCCTCAACAGGCCACTCTCCAGCATCTCGTACAGGGGAGCACCTTTCGCCACAAGATGCTCCTGCCCAACATACTCCGACAGCTGTGTAGGGCGCATTCTCTCAGCCAATGGTGCCAATTGCTCGTTCATAAGCCACTTTCAAAAAATGATCCTTCTATCCCTATTCACTACCCTCCTTAATTTCATTTTGTAAATATACCCATTTTTTCAGTCAAAAGAGAGAGGTTCGCCAAGAACGTCATTCCTATCCCCTCTATTGATTGTTGTCACTTCATTGAGATAGGGTCTCCGTTTTCATCTGGGTAGCGTCTGTTATTTATAGAATAGTCTTATAAGCATATCATTTTAATGGCAAAATGGTTATGAAATAGGTTGGATTAGGAGAAACCAATGTAATTTCTTTGTATACTTGAAATATTTATGTACCTTTGCAAAGCTTTGAAAGCGGGATCTGCTAGCTCAGTAGGTAGAGCACAACACTTTTAATGTTGGGGTCTTGGGTTCGAGCCCCAGGCAGATCACAGTTTGTTTTCAGTCCTCCTTCAGAAGGAGACAATAATAAAGCTCTTCAATCTACCTCTTTCATCGGTAAATTAAAGAGCTTTTTGTTTTTGGCAGTCACTGCATCTTTTCCAAGACTCTCTACAAAGACCACATATATCTCTCCTCCAAAATAGGCTTCATTTCACAATAGAAAAAGGGTGTTAAAGTGCTGAAATCCACACCTTAACACCCTTTGAGCCTCTTGCCGGACTCGAACCAGCGACCGTCTGATTACAAATCAGGAGCTCTACCAACTGAGCTAAAGAGGCGGGTGGGTAAGCTATCTACATCGCGCCGCTACAACCAGCTACCCTTGCTGCGATCAAGCCCTGGGGGAGTTCACCAGGAGCTGGCCGTGCAGGACTTACCCGTAACGATTGCAAAGGTACCATTATTTTTTGTCGCTACCAAATGTATACCTTTAACGTGGTCCAGCTTGGACTTGAACCAAGGACGCCCTGATTATGAGTCAGGTGCTCTAACCAACTGAGCTACAGGACCAATCAAATAGATGCTTTGCGTGCATTACACGAAATCTCCGCATCCTCTCGTTTTTCGTGTTTGCAAAGATAGCAATAATAGTTTTCTCAGGCAAGTGTTTACGAAAATATTTTGCTTTTGGATCTATATAATAGGAGTGATGCGCCTTGGTAGATTATGCATCTTCTATTCAAATGCGTTTTTATAGCAAGTCTAAGCATTAAAGGGCGTTTCCGACTGATTTATAGATTGTGAAGTGAATAGAAGTATAGTAAAAGTTGTATCTTTGCCTATATGTAAACTAGATTAGTGCCGATATATGAGAATTTGTTTATTAGGATATGGAAGAATGGGGCACGAGGTGGAACAAGTTGCACTATCTCGTGGGCATAAGATTGTAGCTACAGTTGACTCCGATTGGGATACTCTCCCTAGTTGCGATATTGTGATTGAATTTAGTCGTCCTGAAGCTGCATTTAATAATATAACTAAGTGTATCCAACAAGGGCTTCCTATCGTGTCGGGAACCACTGGATGGCTAGAGCAGTGGGGCAAAGCAGTTGATTGCGTGAAGCAGAATAACGGCACACTTTTTTACGCATCCAATTTTAGTGTAGGGGTTTATCTTTTCCGACTGATTAATACCTATATGGCAAGGTTGATGAACCATTATCCCAACTACCTACCAACTGTTGAAGAGACACATCATATCCATAAGCTAGATTATCCGAGCGGCACTGCACTCACCATTGCCAATGAGATGCTTGAGTATCTAGATTCGAAGTCGGAGACTTTAGCGTATCTAGAACCTAATAAAGTCCCTACTCATAGGGATGACCAACTTTTGATCACCTCGATACGTAAAGATAGTGTCCCTGGCACCCATGTAGTTAAGTATGAGAGCGAAGAGGATGTTTTAACCCTTTCTCACGAAGCAAAGGGTAGAAAAGGTCTAGCACTTGGCGCCGTATTAGCTGCCGAATTTGTGGTTGACAAAAAGGGTATTTATGGAATGGAGGATTTAATTCGATTAGACTAAGTTGTTATGGAAGAGAAGAAAAGAATAGATTGGAAGGGAGTTTCCAAGAAACAATGGATTAAAGCTGCGATTTGGGGCGTCATTATCCTTTTGTTTTCGATCTGGGTGAGTAGTGCTTGGTTTTTCCTAATTGTTTATCCTTTCATTTTTGATATTTACGTTACTCGCTTTATTTCGTGGCGGTGGTGGGAGAAGTCTTCAAGTTCTGTAGTGAGGGGAATTATGGGACTTGTTGAGGATTTAATCGTTGTATTAATCATTGTGCACTTTCTAAACCTCTTTGTGTTTCAGCAGTTTAAGATACCTTCAGGCTCCCTTGAGAAAACAGCTTTAATCGGTGATCATCTTTTTGTAAGCAAGTTAAGTTATGGTCCTAGGGTTCCGATGACTCCCTTGGCATTTCCTCTATTTCACAATCAATTTCCAGGGGGTGGAAAAGCTTATTTAGATAAACCACAATGGAAATATCATAGGGTCAAAGGCTTTGGAAAGGTAAAGATGAATGATATCGTTGTGTTCAATTTCCCGGTAGGAGATACAGTAGCACTTAATGTCACGAACCCCGACTATTATACCCTAAAAAAGCAGTATGGGAGAGACCGAATATGGAGCGATAAACAAACGTTTGGAGAGGTGGTGTATAGGCCTGTGGACATGCGCGACCACTATGTCAAAAGAGCTGTAGGAATGCCTGGCGACTCGCTTCAGATCATAAATAATTCGCTGTACATCAATGGGCAATTGATGAAAGAGCCTGAAAAACTCCAGTATAATTATTTCGTTGAGACTAATGGTAATTACTTCTCAGCAAAAGAGCTTCAAGACTTGGGTATTAATGAAGATGATATCGTATTATTAGCAAATCAAACCTTTGTGTTCGATAATGATACTCTAGGCACTTCTGGGGCATTGTATCATTTCCCTTTAACTAAGGAAATGAAAGAGAAGCTAGAGCGACACTCTATAGTTACCAAGATTATTGTAGAACCTTCTCCATCTGCGGATCAATTTTACACTTTCCCAATAGACATGGAAACAGGTTGGACTCGAGATAATTATGGACCCCTATGGATTCCGAAGAAAGGTGCTACTATATACCTCACTCCCGACAACCTACAGCTGTATAAACGCTGCATCACAAATTATGAAGGTCATGATTTAGTCGTAAAAGATAGAATAATCTATATTGATGGCATTGCGTCGGACACTTATACTTTCGAGATGGATTATTACTGGATGATGGGCGACAATAGGCACAATTCACTAGACTCTCGTAGCTGGGGTTTTGTTCCTGAGGATCACATAGTCGGGAAACCGATGTTTGTATGGCTCTCTTGGGATAAGGATAAAGGTGGTGTGAGGTGGAATAGATTTTTTACCACTCTACATTGATGGGGAGAGAAAAAAATAAGAGCTATAGGTCATCAGGCATAGTTTGGTTATGGTTGATTTTCCTTGCGTTCCTACTTATCCTGATAAAGTTTTTCTTCATTGGCACCTATTACATTGAAGGTGATAGCACGACACAAAAGAGTTTGATAATCGTCTCTATCCAGTCAAAACCAAAGGTTGAGGGAGATATTATTCTCATTGAGCTCACAAATGGGGAGCTAGCACCAGCCGAATACATCTCTCACACAAAGGAGAAGTGCAAAGTCCGTATAGGAGGTGAAGAGAAATGGATCAAGACAAAGATGATTAAGGGCAAGATGATAAAATCATTTAGACTATGATGACTTTGCCAACTGCCTTTTTGCCCAACTTGCCCTATTTATATCTTCTCGCTCACAATAAGGTCAGTGGAATATATGTGGGTGAACAGTATGAGAAACAAACCTTTCGAAATAGGACTAACCTTATGGGCCCCAACGGAAAGATAACCTTCACTATACCAGTAGAGAAGATTGGATACCCATCACCATCTACATACGAGGTTTGTATTTCCGAGCATGGTCAATGGAGGAATAAATTGTGGCAGATGCTTAGAAGCAACTATTGCTCCACACCATATTGGGAGCATTATTGTGAATCAATCGGGGAGCACGTCTTCAACCCAGCTCATCGCTTAGTGGATTACAATCACGATTGGTTAGCTTTACTATGTAAGTTAATTGGTATTGACACCCCTCCTTTGGTCTATACCCAAGATGATTCACCAATTATTTTGACGGAGTTTTATAACCCCCAACATCATCTTTTTTCAAGAAGATACTGGCAGGTATTTGAATACAAATTTGGGTTTCAACCAAATTTATCAGCCCTAGATATGCTACTATGTATAGGTCCAGAGAGTAGGCTTATACTTTTCGAAGACGAACCGATCGCATAGCATGGTCCGTTCCTTTTTCAAGGATTAAGCTTGACCTAAACTTAGTCGGTAGAATATTTTCATATAGGTTTTTAAGGTTAATCTCTTCCCAGATCTGGTTAGCTATTGCTTTTGCCTCCTCTAATGGCAAGTCAGCAAATCTTGTGAAAAATGAATCAGGATTATTAAAGGCTGTTTGCTGAAGCTTGATAAATCGATCCACATACCACCTTCTAATATTTTCCACATCTGCATCCACATAGATAGAAAAGTCAAAAAAGTCCGAAACAAATACTTGCTGCGTGGCTTCCATTCTATCTGGATCTACCTGTAATACATTGATTCCCTCCACGATCAATATATCTGGTTGGTCAATGACCTGTACTTCATCTGGGATAATATCGTAGAATAGGTGTGAGTACACTGGCACTTCCAAGTATCTTTTACCACTTTTTACTGAAAAAAGGAAGTTGATCAATCGCTTTGCATCATAGCTTTCAGGGAAACCTTTGCGATCCAAGATTCCTCTTTTTTCCAGCTCAGCATTGGGCAAGAGAAAGCCATCGGTAGTCAGGAGGTCCACCTTAGGGCACGACTGATCCATTGAGAGTAGTTTCTGAAGCACTCGTGCCGTAGTACTCTTCCCCACAGCGACACTTCCAGCAATCCCAATTACGAAAGGGACATTATGAGACGGCTTATGGAAAAACTCATCATATTCATTGTGTAGTCTCTTAAAGTGAGTGATATGAATTTGAAGCAACCTGCAAAGTGGCAGATATATATCACTAATTTCAGACTCAGTTAGTGGTTCATTGAGAGCTCTTAATTTACTCAAGTCGATCTGTGAAAAAGGAAAGTCGGGATGACTATCAAGCCGGCTCCATTCATTACGAGCAAAAGTGCGAAAAGGCGAAAAAGTTGAGTTTTGCATTGTTTTGCGACTTTAATCTACCGTGCTAAACAATAAGACTCTGTGGAGTGCTGTTCAACCAAAATAGTGTTTTTTTGAACTGCAACAAACCACTTATCCCATTGGATGAAAAGGTCAGACAGATATAGTGATTACGCTTAGATTTCATACATGTTACAAATTGTGACGCAAATGTACCTATTTTCACCAACATATACCCCTACAATCAAATCTATTCACCCAGGAATAATCACCAATTATTATTATGAATTCTAATTAATTTATTATCTTTGCGACGTCAAAGACAAACCATAACAGTTTGCCGAAGTGGCTCAGTTGGTAGAGCAACGCATTCGTAATGCGTAGGTCACGGGTTCGAGTCCCGTCTTCGGCTCAAAGTATATAGAGAAAAGCATATGGTTATAAGGGAGTGCAGACAAGCATTTCCTTATTTTTTTTGTGATAAGCTTGCCGTAGATACTATCTAATTGAAGCGGGAATAATGGCTAAACAATACTCTTTTGATTGATGTGGTATCAAGAGTATTGCAATGTGCATATCAAAATAATCATTGCAAAAAAACAACATATTGTACTTGGCAAATAGTCGGCTTTTCCCTACATTTGTGGAGAAAAGCATTGTAGTAATAACAAACTCTTAGGAGCGGGTCTCTTTTGATACTTCTCCGATGAGCAAAACCTATTAAAAGACCACTATGATTATTTGCATTCCAAAGGAGATAATGCACGGTGAGAGCCGAGTATCTGCAACTCCTGAAACTGTAGAGAAGTTTGTAGCCGATGGTGCTACAGTCTATGTAGAGGCTGGTGCTGGTGAGCCTTCATTTCACCACGACAATGACTATGTAACTGCTGGTGCTCAGCTTTTGACTGATACTGAAGAGCTGTACCAAAAGGCAGATGTTATTCTTAAAGTCAAAGAGCCTCTATTCAATGAGAGACTTGGAAAGCATGAAGTAGATATGATGCATGAAGGCCAGGTGTTGATTACCTTCATACACCCTGCATCACCTGTAAATCACGACATGGTACGCAAGCTGGCTAAGCAGGGCGTTATTGCTTTGACGCTTGATGGCATTCCACGCATATCCAGAGCTCAAAACTTAGATGCGCTCACCTCTATGAGTACCTGTGCAGGGTATAAGGGCATCTTATTAGCCGCTAATGAATTGGCTTACTTTATGCCTCAGATGTTTACTGCTGTAGGTCAAATCAAACCTGCTAAGGCAATGGTTATAGGAGTGGGAGTTGCTGGTCTTCAGGCACTAGCTACTGCACGACGCCTCGGTGCTATCACCTACGCTGCAGATATTCGTCCTATGGCACTGGAGCAAGCCACTAGTTTGGGAGCTAAGCCAATTGAAACTGGCGTACCTGCTGAATTGGCAATTGCCGAAGGAGGATATGCCAATAGTTTACCAGCGGATGTGTTAGCGAAGGAACGTGAGATGCTATTCCCTACTATCAAGGAGATGGACATCGTATTTTGCTCTGCACTTGTTCCTGGTAAGATTGCCCCAACGCTTATCACAGAAGAGATGGTTAAGCAGATGAAGCCTGGCTCTGTGATCGTGGATATCTCTATCGACCAAGGCGGAAACTGCGAAATTACCCCTCCAGGAGAGACGGAGAGGAAGCACAACGTAACTCTTATCGGTATCAAAAACATTCCTGGTCTACTGCCTAATAGCTCGACATGGATGTTTGCCCAAAATGTTTACAACCTTGTTAAGTACCTTACCAAGGATGGCAAGATTGCTCTAGATATGAGTGATGAGATTTGTCAGAAGATCCTTGTAACTCGTGACCATGAGATCGTACATCAAGGCACACTTGAGGCAATGAATAAGTAATTAATGCACGCTAAAGGAGGTATACTTCGGATCTAATGTCCGCCAGTATACCTCCTTTGACTATTTACCAATTGTATATGAGTCCAATATTATTAGTACTGGTATTCATAGTATCCTCTGTTGTTGGGTACTTTGTGATTAAGAAAATACCAAGTTTGCTCCACACCCCACTTATGTCGGGAATGAATGCTCTCTCTGGAATTACAGTAGTTGGTGCCATAATCAGCCTACTTCAGTTTGTTGGCTTCACAGAGCTGACTAGGTGGTTTGGAGGTGCTGGAATCATCAATACAGCAATAATTATCTCTGGCATTGCCATTCTCTTGGCCATGATCAATATTGTAGGTGGTTTTGGGGTTACAGAGCGTATGCTCCGGATGTTCAAGTCTAAAAAAGGCAAAGAGAAAGGAGGTAAGTCATGAGTGTGTTTCTAAGCTATCTTATTCCTATTCTCGTCGTTGTGGGACTATGGATGATGAGTCGAGTTCCCACTGCAGTACAAGGCAACCGATTGAGTATCATTGCGATGATACTTGCGATATTAGTTGCTTTTTCTGGTGGTAGTCTTACTGCCATCTTGGTTGCATGTCTATTCTTGCTATTGGGTGGTGCTATCGGACTTGTGCTAGCACGCAAAGTGACTATGATTCAGATGCCACAAACTGTGGGGCTACTTAATGGTCTAGGTGGTGCTGCATCAGCACTCGTCGGTATCGTAACACTTGGTGTTACTTCTGTATCAGCTAGTATTGTTGGTTTTTTTCAGCAACCCACCTTCCATTTTGAGGCTTTTACTGCTGTACTTGCCATTGTTATTGGTATGGTAACACTTACTGGGAGCCTCGTAGCAGCTGGAAAGTTGCATCGAGTGTTAAAGCAACAACCTGTCATATTACCCTTTCATAGTTTGATAATGTTAGGATTACTTGTGCTATCCTTAGTTATGCTTATATGGGGTGGATGGTTCCTTAACACCGATAACTTCATTTGGATTGCACTCCTTACTGTGGTGGTTTCAGGCCTCTTTGGATGGATTTTCACTATTCGAGTAGGTGGTGCTGATATGCCTATAACCATTTCACTTCTCAACTCTCTGAGCGGTGTAGCTGGTGGTATAGCAGGTATGGCAATTGGTAATGTAATGCTGGTAGCGATAGGTGGTATAGTGGGGGCTTCTGGATTGCTTCTCACGCAAGTGATGTGCAAAGCGATGAATAGGAGCTTACTTGATATTCTATTGGGCAAAACATCTGCACCAACTCAAGCAAAAAAGAGTTCTACTCCACCTCCAACACCTAAGGCAGAGTCTCAAGCTTCAAAAGAGAGCACTCTAAGTGAGGAGATGAAGGCTGCTAAGAGCGTGATCATCGTACCAGGGTATGGTATGGCATTGGCTCAAGCTCAGCATC